>ERZ1292642.173-Hain-H14-01um-R1-173-length-42981-cov-6_pt1 | contig 27765 bp, 35 predicted proteins | sample MGYA00564403_ERZ1292642 | MGnify/ENA primary metagenome ERZ1292642 (study PRJEB36523, sample SAMEA6512643) | groundwater metagenome | collected 2019-01-09 | study: AquaDiva: Metagenomics assemblies of 32 groundwater samples
CGTTGATGGGACATACCACCAGGAAATGATGAAGTGGAACAGGATTGAGAAAGCCGTACAGGTACGCGACTGCGCGAGACTTGAGAAAGATCGTCGGTATATTTTGACTTAGATGTGTATAACACCCTACTAGATCAGTGGGGTGCCAAACCCCTGATGAGGGAACACAAAAGATGGCAACTGTTGAAAGTTCTTTAATTGCAGGGCATGGCTACATGGCGGATTTCTTTGTGCCCGCTGCTGTAGTCGCCGGACAGGTACTTATTCGTGAAGCAACGGCAACCGATGTGGGGGAAGTAGGTGATCCTGCATCAGAAACAAGTGTTCTTGCTATGGTGGGGGTAGCACAAAACGTAGCAACGTTCGATGCAACACCGAGTGCTGATCCGCGCTACGATCTGGGAGGTAACCTCCTCTTTGTAGCTAATAGTTTGGAAAACCTGGTGCGGGTCGAAATCAATCCTTTGGCGGTGTATCGCTTTCCCATTGCCGGGGGCACGGCTGCGGGAACGGTTCTTCAGCCTTCGACATCGACTCCGGCCAATATTTTGGTACAGGATACGGCAAGTGCCAGTGTTATTGCCGACACCGCTGTGGGTACTATTAACATGGCTGGCGGGCTCGTAAAAGGCCGCACGGGGAATAATGCTGGGCAGATTCGCAAGCTCAACGCGCACACAAATAGCGTATCGACGACAGCAGGTATTGCCTTTCTGAGTACTGATGCGGTTGGAAACACTTATATTCGCGTGCCTTACAGTCGTATGGTAGCCGCGCTTCAACTTACGACTAACTTTGTTGAAGCGAATGGTATCATTGCTACTGGTACTGGAGCACTTTTTCGTGTTGTGCGGGTTTTCATAGACGAGCAAAACGATCTGGCTTCTGTCCATGTTGTCCATGCCGGCCATTTTTATGGTGGTGGTGCGTTGACATAACCTTTAGCATGCTGGTCAAGTATGTTATTGGGGTGCTCCGGGTTATAAGCACGGGTATGTTGTCTTTGGGTTCAACTCCCTGAGAGACGGGGTTACGTCTAGGAAACGAGATCATGCCCAACTGGTTCGACTCCAGCAATAGCAGTGTAGAAAGGAATAATTCAAAATGGCTGAAATGACACGCGCAGAACATCAGACGTTGATCGACAGGCGCTATGCCGAGATTTTCGATGAAGCGTATTCTTCGACGGTTGATCAGCTCCCTATGTGGTTTGACATGCAAACCTCTGATTCTTTTGAGGAACGTCGTGGTTCTGAGGGTGAATTGCCAAGGTGGACGGCATTTGGCGGTGCGCTCAGTTACACACAGTTCTACGAGCAGTATAACGCTGTGGCAACACACATCGAGTTTACCCAGGCGTATCGTATGGCCAGGTCTTTAGTTGATGACGATCTAACAGGCATTATGAGTACGGATCGTTATCGGAAGATGGTGGATGCGGCTGTGCGTACTCGTCAAGCACATGGCGCTCGCTTGTGGAATTTCATGACATCGAACGATGTGTTCTTTTACTCGCGTTCTGAAGCTGTCCCTATTGCTTCGGACAGCCATACGACTAGGACGCCAAATGTGTCAACGGCAACAGGTTTTGATAACCTTTCAACTGCCGAGCTGTCTCAAACATCTTTCAGGTCTTTGCGCCAGCAGATGCGCCGTTTTGCGGGGGACCAAGGCGATATAGCGAACGTGATTCCTACGACGCTTATTGTGCCGATAGAATTGGAGCAACGCGGTCAGGAAGTTCTCCTTTCTCCTGGTGATCCTGACAATGCCAGGCGTTCTATGAATCCTGAGCAAAACAGCGCAGATATTATGGTGCCGCTGTATATGACCGATGCAAACAACTGGGGACTCGTCAATAAGAATATGATGAAGGAGAACTGTAAGTGGTTTGATTACCGCAAGTATACCAAACCAGATTTTCGCAGCATCTTAGATTTTGAAACGTACCAGCTAAAGTGCTCTGGGTATATGCGGTACTCTTTCATGGTATTTGGTTGGAGATGGGTCGGTTGGGCGAATGTCACGTAAAATCAACTACTTATGGGTATATTTACGAAACCCTGGTGTTGCACACGTGAGTAGCAACGGTTGCACGGATGCAAGGTGTGGCGTCAGGCTTCAGCAGTGATAGGCTGCTGAATTTAGGCTAGCAAGGCCAACCTGACGTAGGGAGAGTATAGCATGAAAGGCTCAAAATCCTGATGAAAAAGCATGTTACGGCGCAGCTTATCAAAAAGAAACAGGGTAATACAGACGCTCCGCTTGAATATCTTGATGACTCCGGCGGCTCCGGGCCTTCCATGGAGCGCCACACGACCAGAGAACCTGCCGCTGCAGCCGTGAAAGGATATCGCACCAGGCAGGTACATCGTCGTGGCATGCTTAAGGGGGGAGAGTAGTCATATATGCCAGTTCATGCGACGGATACTGAACTCTCCATCGAAAACTTTGGTAAAAAGTCTTTTCTGCGCCCACAGCAGCGCTCTGAGCTGGAGTTTTCTATTCGGAATACCGAGGAGCGCCTGACACGTCCGGATATTCTGGAAATGGCTGGGGGTGATCCGGCAACGCTTGAAAAGCAACTTATGCGTGAAAAGCGTATGCTTGAAGAGGGGATGCCGCCAGACTATGATGGCCCAAGTCTCAACAAGATTGCTCAGAAAGTCAAAAAGTGTGAGGATATCTTAACGAATGGCATGCCCACACACACGATGATGGAGCGTGGTCGTCCATCTGATATCATGCACTTTGATGCGCATATGAATGCCAGGCATTCTGATGTGCATGATGGCAATTTTACGACCAAGCGTGCTGACCTTGCTCGTAAAAATTACCTGATTGCTTTGGAGGCGAAGTCGCCTACAGCACTCGACGTGAATTTTCTATCCCATGGGATTCTTCGTACTGATACGGTGCGAGGCAACTCGGAGATTTTTCGCAAAAACTACGATCTTACTGCCTGGCGCCTGGCGGTTGAAGGGGAACTGGCATCACAAATAGACGAAGAGACATACTTACTTTTTACAGGTCTAAAAGCACTTGAGTGGTCTGATATCAACATTCGTCGCAAATTTGACTGGGCTATCCAGACATTTGATATCTATATGGCCAGATGGCGTGAAGAGCAGATAGTCAAAAAGAATGGCACAGCTCCCCGCGAATACCTGGTGCATGACGAAGAGTCTGAAGGGTCTTCTATCTTAGGAAATGGAAGTGGAGTACCGGAAAGATTGGCGGCTGCACTCAAATTTACCCCATCGGTTGCTACCCGGAGTCCCCAGAGAGCAAAGAAGCCGCCTGTAAAACCACTTATGCCTCCGCCAAAGATTGGTCGCTACTATGGTCCACACACGCAAATGCCTGTTGGGTGGCCATCAGCAGAGCTGAAAGCACTTGGTGTGTCCGTGATGCAATTTTGGAAAGACCTTGGCGAAAAGTCAACAAATACTATGTCGTATTACAAATTTAGGAGAACTGGCCTCTGGCCAGAAGAGCGCTGCGCGAAAGCACAGTTCCTCCTAGAAAAGTACAGCAAACAACGTGACTTAGAGCCTGTAAAGACAGAGCCTGAGCTGCATGAACACGTAGAGCCTGTGGGGATGAGTACTTAGAGAGCCTACGAGAGGAGTTGAAACATGCCTTTAACTGCGTATCCTGGAATCCTGGGTGGTAGTGGCGCGCCATACATGAATCTCTCTCGTTTGTGGACTACTGGTGATATCTGGTTTGTCCATAATGGACGAGGAAGCAATAACAACGATGGACGTGATTCTTTGCGTCCTCGTGCGTCTATTGCGAATGCAGAGGGTCAAACCCGTGCAAATCGCGGCGATCTCATTGTAGCGCTTGAAGGGCATGTCGAGACGATTTCTGCTGCTGCAGGTCTGGTATTTGATACTGCTGGCGTGGCACTCATTGGTATGGGGCGAGGAGCTGCACGGCCACAAATTAACTTCACGACAGCTGTGGGTGCCGATATTGATATTGATGCTGCGAGTATCTATATTGACAATATCATCTTTACTGGTGGTATTGATGCGCTTACAGGACCACTCGATGTCAATGCAGCTGATTTTACCATGCTTAACTGTGAATACCGGGATGTTACTGGACAGTGTACGGATTTCATGGTTGCAGATGCTGGTGCAGATCGGTTACTTATTGACAATTTTGTCTATCGTGGCGCAACAGCGGCTGGAACTAATGCAGGCTTCGCACTGACTGGGATGGAATCTCCAACCATAAAAAACCTCTGGATGGATGGGAACTTTGCGGTTGGTGGTATTGATATTCGCACGACAGCTCTTACAGATCTGACCGTAAACAATGTCATTTTTCGTACCAGGAATGCGGCAGATATCTTTCTGATTGATACCATCACAGGATCGACTGGGATGATTGGTGGTGGTTGGGGTATTTTTATTCGTTTGCAGGACAACGCAGCGAATATCACTGAGGCCATCACAGGGGCAACGTTTGTTCTCTGTGATAATATCTGGGTTGTGAATGCAGCAAATGAGAAGGCATTGTTGATTAACTGGGTAGCTTCTGCTGATTTATAAGATTGCGAGACGCGGAAGTTATATGTACATTGAAACGGGGCACTATCCGGAAGCGCAGCGTTTTCAAGAGGTGGTGGGGAAACTTTCCCCACCACGTTCGTCTGAAGGATACGGTACAACTGGCAGCGTTGAGACAATACAGGCTTTCAGGCCGTTGCTATGTACGTGCTTTACTGGCGAGTGGACATATGCGATTTGTGCAGTAGTTTGGCAAAATGGGACAATCCCTCCACATCAGGATGGTGACACACAAACGCAAAAAAGCATCAGGTATCATCTGGTGATTGACACTAACCCGGATGCCTGGGTGATGCATGGGGGTCACTGGCAGCGTTTAGCGCAAGATATGATTTACACGATGGACCCTCTTATGGTACATGCTGCTGTGAATTGGGGAGCCAGGCCGCGTATTCATCTCGTCGTCGATGTGCGAAGAGTGTTTTCTTAGAAAGGAAGGGGTAACTGCGATGGCGTTTCCATTCCTCTTTCAAGAACATTTCGAGGCGGGTACGGCTGGGGCATTTGATTCAGAGACTGACACAAACAGCAAACTTGACTTTCCACACTATCCTACCCTTGTACCACATCCTAACCTTGATATTCCCTGGTCCGGGGCATATTGCATGCGTATTAATCTGGCACTCGGCACAGCCGATGCATATCTTGAAGAGCTTGCTGGATTTGATGCGGCTCTGGCTGCAACCATTCATGCACGCTTTTATCTCTTCGTAAGTACGAATTTGGTTATGGCGGCATCTGATCGTTTTAGCATACTTCAGCTTCAGAGTGCCGGTCCTGCGAATGAAGTTACCGTCGATATTCGTAACAATGCTGGGACAATTGAACTGATGATGGTCGCTGAGCCTGGCGGCGGCGAGACGCTTAGAGCTACAGCATTGGTGCTCGGGGTGTGGCATGCGGTTGAGTTATCGTTGACAATTGACTCCGGTGTGGGCAATGATGGCACGGCGTCATTTTTTGTTGATGGCGCACAGGTGGGGGCTCAGGTAACAGCGCTTGATCAGGCGGCGATCTCTCAGGCGCGAATGGGTGCAATTGCTATTGATGCAGGCACAACGGCGGGATTTCTCCTCTTTGATGCTGTTATTGTCGATGATACCCGCGTTTTTCCTTCGCGGAAACGTTTCTCCCAGACTGTGCTTGTTACCCAGTCAGGTCATACTGCACTCGGTCCTGGTCGCATCTCCGGGGTAAACCTCGTAGCCGGTGGCGCTGCCGATAACGTTGTTACGGTGTATGATACGGATCAGGGGAATACTTCTGATGCGGGCAATGTCATTGCGCAGGTGAGTAACGGTGCGGCAAATGAAACGGTCGAGACAAGCCCGCAATGGTTTAATGGAGGATATTTTACGCGGGGGTGTTACATTAATCTGGTAGGAACAAACCCGAGGGCGCTTGTGACATTTAGTGAAAGGTTCATGTCTCGCGGTCATATCAGATCATATGCACGTCGTCGTGCTTCCCATATTGTGTAGCGGGTATTGTTTTATGGCGAAGATGAAGTCCTGGATCTTAAAGGAGTAAGACTATGAGGTATCGGATTCTGCCTATTATACTGTTATTTCTCTTCTTTACGCCTCTGATTGGGCGGGGAGCAGAAGATAGCATCCTTCAAATGTTGCTCGTCAACTCCTTGCGTTTTCAGTCAAGGGTGTTGTATCTTGCCGTGAATGAGGCTATTACTGTGCTGACTGAGCCATCTGTGACTGCTTGCCATGCACAGCGTTTAATTTTAGCGCAGGAAGTAATGAGTGGAGCAGCAGCGCAGCGGATTGCCCTGGCTATTTCTCGCTCTAATGCAGAAGGCCGTGTCATCCTGGGTACGGTCACTTCTATTTATGAAGAATCCCGTGTAGCCTTGATGCGCGCTACCAATGATGTGATACTCCACACTCTGGATAAAACAAGGGTGGATAGCCTGGCCAGTGATTCTGAATTGAGTAGTGCGATAAGATTTTACTGGAACAGTGTGGCGAAGTGTTACATGGGACTTAATTAATTACCAGGACCTCGTGGAGAATAAAAATGCCAATTAAGGGTGCAAAGTACAGATTCAAGAAGGGAAGTAATATACGACTTGCCTTTAAGGGTGGTGAGGTTGTTGAGGCAAAAAACGTTAAGACTGGCGCGACGCATAAGCAAGAAGAATTTAAGGCAGATAAAAAGAGAAAGGTCAAGCGTGGCAAAGGTAAATAAGAAAAACAAAACAAGACAGAGCCAGAAGCTCCCAAAGGTTGAAGATTCGGAAGAGGAAATGAATGCCCACATGATGCGTGATAAAAAGAAGCGGGCATTGAAGCCAAAGAAGTAACATATGCTTGTTACCGATCTTGTTGCACAGATCAAAAACCGTATGCAGCGTCTTGGTCTGGTTGATCCTGTAACATCCTTTGTCGATCCTCAAGAGGCTACAACGTATGTGATGGAAGCGGTGCGCTATCTGGCAAATCGGTATCAGCTCCAGCACTTTTTGCAGATGAACCGGGAATTGTTCAGAACAGCGGCGAGCGCTGAGTTTTACCCGTTGCCACCCCATTATGGTTTCTGGTCTCCTGAAGAAACACGGCATTCCGGGTTTGTTATTGCCGAGAGCGATGGTACGAGCCCTAACAATTTGGACTACTACGACCCTGCACGCTTTAATTTGTCGCGCAGCACGACAACGGGAAAGCCAGCGCGTTTTACGTTTATACAAAATTTCATGTATCTTCAGCCTATTCCTGATGCCGTCTACATTATTGAAGCGCTTGCGCGCCTGGTGCAAGACAGTGATAGTGTGCCAGACCCTTACGTGCGAGCTATTCAGATTGAAACACTCTGGCGTATGGCATCTGATCTAGGAAAAGCAACAACACTCCTCGCCGATGAAAGAACGCAGGTGCTCAGAACGCTGGTCAATGGGGAAGCGCGGCAACGTCAGAGGTTCTACACTAGCCATGAAAGACCTGGTATGCGAAGGGGAATAAGGTAATATGGCTTATGATCAGGGAGAGACATGATGGCGAAGCGGTATGCAGGAACCGGGGCACAAAACGTTGCAAGTCCCACAGATACGGTCATTACTATAACAGGGGCAGCAACAACACGGGGATGGGTCTACTTTTTTTCCTTGAGCAGTGCCGCCACACCAGCGGACAATGCTATCGAGTGGATCGTGCAGCGCCATACGGCTGTCGGTACGGCAACAGCACTGCTTGAGGTACCGCTTGATGGAGCTGATGCAGCAGCGCTCTGTCTTGCCGATGAGAACCATACGGTTGAGCCAACTTTCACGGCAGCAACCGAGGTATTTGATAATGCAGTTAATCAGCGTATGACTTTCCAATTCAATGCTAACCCCGATGGTGAACTGGTAATACCGGCAACAGCAGCGGCAGGTTTTGGTTGGCAGCCGGTACACGCTAGCTTTACAGGATTGACTGAGGTGACTGTTCATTGGTTTGAATAGTTCCATGAGTTGTATTTATGTAATGTATGCTCTATCATGTAAGAGTATTATAACACAAAGGAGAGCATATGTCATGTAAAGTTGTGGTCAACAAGGAGACACTAGAAATATTTTGGCAGTTTGTGGATAAGACAGGCGGTGATTTCGGCTGCTGGCTCTATACTGGACGTATTGATAATCGGGGCTACGGCCTTATACAATATCGAGGAGATAGAATTGCTACGCATCGCCTTTCCTATACCATTCATAAGGGACAAATTCCAGAAAGGCGTTTTATTCTTCATACGTGCGATGTAAAACCATGCGTTCAACCATTGCACTTATGGCCTGGAACCCAGGCTGATAATGTGCGCGATATGAATCGGAAAGGACGTCATGGTGTGTTGCCATATCATCGTGGCGAGAAAGGATATTCTTCAAAACTAACAGATGAGCAGGTAAAGATAATCCGTGAACGCTACCTTACTGGTGGTGTAACGGAAAAAGACATTGCACGAGAATATGGTGTTACACACCAGACAATAAGTACGTGGATATGCGGAAGACGCGCGGGCACTACTTGTATAGGACGTTCACATGCTGTATATGCTTTACGTGGCGAAGCGCATCATAATAGTAGACTTACAGAAGAAAATGTAAGAAGCATACGCCAGGAAGTTGCACAGAAAATACAATCTATGACTGCTCTTGCACGACAATATGGCGTGACAAAATCTCTCATATCGCAAATTGTGCATCGTAAAGCCTGGACGCACGTGGAGTAATTGTATGCCTTCTGATGGTTTGTGCTTTGTTTGTCATACATCTGTGGCGTCTGATGATCGCGGCATACGCTCTATTGAGTTTGTTGGTGATGCACAACATGAGGCAGGAAGATATCCAGCGCATGGGGGGTGTACAATTGGCTTGCGCCATAGATGGCTGACACGTAACAAAGAAGGACAGCTTGTTCCTGTAACTTCAAAGAATGCGCCGAAGCAGCTTCCCTGGTATAATCGACTTGTTGCACGCTTTTTTGCCTGGGGTGCAGCGAAGTTTCAATCAGCGCGGAGGTTCGAGTAATGGGATGGCTCAGCAGCGGGACACTTCTGGTCAATCCGCAGTGGACATTGCGGAAAGCTGCGGCGTATGTTCGTGGTGATTTACCGGAAAAAGACGCTGCGCTCGTCAGTGGAGGAACACTTATGTTCAATCCACAGTGGACCTCGCGGAAAGCTGCAGGGTATGTTCGTGGTGATTTACCGGAAAAAGACGCTGCGCTTGAAGGTGATACTCTTATGTGTAAACATTGCGGGTTTCACTGGATACTACAACCTGGAAGTGGCATAAAACGCAGTTGGTGTGCGAGTTGCGCCGGTCCATTGTGTTCACGCCATCCCCGTTGCGAGTATCCTTGCGGTGGTCAACTTCATTTTATGAAAGCTATCGAGCGCATAGAAGCAAAGGGGCGCTGGTTAGCGCGTATTTTAGGAGGTTAAGTATGGCAGTCCCATGCATTGTGTGTTTGCAGGATATTGCTATTCGGTACAATAACGGCGTCTATACAGGTGATGAGACCACGCATGTACTCTATGCCGGTGACGAAAAGTATGAGGCTGGCAGGTACAATATCCATGAGCGATGCAATCGTCCTGCCTTTAATGGACAACTTCTTTCGCGTGGTATGCTTGATGGTAAAGAACCTATTCCACGGATCGTGCGGGCATAATGGACATTGATATTTTTCAGTTGCCCACAATCCACCAGCAGGTCTGGCCTATCAGGCGCAAGCCGACCGTGAAGCGCTTTGATGGCAATCTTAACCTGATTGATGCGCTTTTTACGGCGTTTCACGAATCGCTTTTTGCTCAATTTGGCGTACCGCCGTCTTCGCGCCGTGCGTTCTGGAAACCCGGGCTGTGGCGTTTTAAGGGAGACAACATTGATCCTGGTGTGCTTCGTGGCGGTATTGTCGAAAATATTACGCTCGACAAATTTGCTGATCCTTTGGGTAGTAGAGTTGCAGCGCTCTTCCGTAATCATCTCCTGTGGCGTAATAGACCGTATGTATCTGACAGAGTAGAAGAATTGCAATACGTACCGCTCCTTTTTCCAACCTGGATGTGGCTCCATGGGCCGCAACATGCTGGTAAATGGACCAGGCGCAAAGCACAGCGTACTGTATTGGCAGCGGTGGCTGGTGCGCAGCATCTTGTGCAAACCCAGATCGCAGCAACGACATCGCCCGCTTTCGGTGATATGCGCTATACGGGCGGCAGGATTGTATTATAAGTTAATGCTTTACAGGTATAGTAAGTGCGCGTTGGGCAGACCATCCAACACGAATGCGCTTTTGTAGTGTTTTGATTGATATATTACAAAGAACAGCCCATTCAGCTATATCATGTGTTGTGTTATTGTAGGTAAGAAATCTACGATTTTTAGGTTTCCGTCTGTTATTTGCTTGTTCTTTACGAGTACCCCATTTGCAATTTTTAGGGTTGTATGATCCATCATTGTTAATGCGTTCTATTGTGTGGTAAGGTGTTGGTTTATCTCCCATATCATTATAAAATTGAATAATATTATGCCAACGTGTATCAACAGTAATACCACGGCCACCATAATCCGCATAGTGTTTGTTATTTGTATTATAGCACCTATGCATCATTTTTGACCATGTGTCATATAAAGATTGATTATGTGATAAACCGTGCGTTGTCAATCTTTGTGACATTTTTTCTTTGTGAAGACAGCCGCAGCTTTTAGAAATGTTACGACGCAAGTTATTACCAGAAATAATCTTTTTCTTACCACAGTCACATTGACATAGCCAATGAGCTGCGTGTTTAATATATTTGCTGCAATATAAGACGGTTAAACGTCCAAAACGTTGGCCAGTAAGATCTTTTGTTCTTTGTGATCTTGTTGTACAATCTTGAGTAGCCATGCTGTTCCTCTCGTACAGGAATGTTAAGGTTAGAGCGTAGGTGGTGTTTCAGCATCATCTACGACTCGCTATTTTAACGCTTTATGGGAAGAAAGTCGAGGATGTTATCGCTGCTATTCACCATATGAAGATCGCTAGCGATCTTATTAAATCTGGTGCCATCAGCCCGGAGCTTCTGGAAGACCTTTTTCGTAACGTTGATGAGTCTGTGAGCTACGAGCTTGAAGTAGGTAGCGGCGTGACTGCTGCATCGCTTCCCGGCTTTGGCTCTGGTTCGGCAGCTATTGAGACGATTCAGACGTTCATTTTTATAACTGATGTGAATGTGACACTTAACTGGAATGGTGCGAATACATCAATGGTGGTTGCTGAGGGTGATCGTAGGGCAGTCTTTATGGCCTATGGAGTTTCTACAACAACTGTACCTACTATTACCAATTCGAGTGGCTCAATTGCAACTATAACAGTGCTTGCTGGGGGGACTTAAATGGAAGATGAAATGCTCCTCGGCGATATAGATGCCTGGTTTGACGCTTTTGAGCGGGGTGATTTTCTTGTTGTGTGGGATTTGCAACAACAGGTGCTTCATGCGCAGTTTGATGCAAGCTGTGCGCGTTTTGACGTGACCGCATGTGATGCCGCGCCTGCGTGTGATGCCGCAGAGGATTAGCGTATGTCGCGCCACTGCGAGGTTGATGCGCTCAAAGTTTATTACGGCAAAGAGGCTTTTATTATTTTTGAGCATGCTGCTGAATTTGAAATAGAGCTTGATCGGCTCTGTAACCGCTATGGGCTTTACAGATGGGCAAGCGGTTACAGCGTTGAAGACGATGTGAGAGATATTGCGTATGACCGTGGAGAGGAAAAATAAGAGTGCCGCTCCATTATTCTGATATTCTTGATCTTCTTATGACGCGATCTGAGCGTATCGGCCTTGTGAGTGGCCCCGAGAATCACTCTGATGCAGCAGAGCTTGAAATATACATGTTTCATGCGCTGCTTGACATTACAGAGAGTATAGATATTCCGGCGTATCTGAAACGTGATAATGCTATAGCAGTTACGACCACAGGACAACCGGATTATTCACTCCCGGTTGACTTCGGAAGGCTTATTCTTCCGCGTGTACAAAATAGGCGGGGCATTTATCTCTATGACACGTTTGAGAATGCTGATCTGGAATATCTTGACCCCAATGTGTTTGCGAGGAACAGTTCGCTCTCTAACAGCCGCCCTACACAGTTTACGGTTATTGGGCGGCGTATCTGGCTCTACCCAACACCTGACGGCAACGGCACGAGCGATTACACCTTACGGGGACTCTACATGCAGGTCATTGATCGTCCTGATCTGGATGACGAGGTTCCTCTAGGTTACCCAACGGCATTGGTTGACGTAGCACTCTTTCGGCTCGCATCCGATGCTGGGAAGCAAGTGCAAGCACTTGCAGCGACACGCGCGGAGTCAATGACACGCCTGGCGGTGGGAAGTCGATAATAGGGCTTTTCTACAAGCAATGCTATGAATGGTAACAAAGTTATCTGGTGGATGCTGAGCATTGTCGGCGGAATTATTGTGGCTTTAGGTACTGCGATCAATGCACATCTTAAGGCTCTTGATATTCGCATGGTTAGTACTGAAATACGTGTAGCAGAGATGTATGAGAAAGTTAAGCAGCTTGATGGTCTCACGACAGCAACGCGACTTGAGCAGATAGAGCGCACGCGGCGTTTTGGTGATCTCGATAACAAATTAGGACTTCTTGATCAGCGGGTGCGTTTTATCGTAGAAAAGTTCAAAGTTGAACCAAAAGATATATTTCCATAACGTACTTTGCCCTAAAATCCAGGTTTTTTGTGATGACGCTCAGTGACTTGCAAAACCTCGTGGCGTTAAAGCTCGGTGATCAGTCGTTGTTTTATCCACCAGAAGAGATTACCCGCAGCGGCTTGAATCCTGCGCAGCGACTTCTTTGCCTTACCTATCCGCTGCTCCTGCAACAGAGAGCAACAGTGACAGTTGATCCAGATTTGCCCATTATTGATTTGCGTCAGGTAACTGGCGCTGATGGTGTCATTCTGGGTAACCGCATCAGATCTTTGCGCCGTGTCGTTATGGGAAATGTGCTTACAGATGCGCCAGTGCATAATGCCATCACAGATGAGCTTTTTGAGCTGCGAGAGACCAGTGTCGCTGCGCTCTCAAAGCGTGCCAATGATTGGATGAGTCACAGAGGGCTTATTCGTCATTATTGGAAGTGGGGGACATACTGGATTGGGCTTTATAAGCGTCCGATCACAGCGACGACTATTACGGTCATCTACCATGCCGTCCCTGCGCAGCTTGTTTTTGACGACGATGAGCCACAAGTACAAGATGTCTACCATCGCGTCATCACAGAGATAGCCACGGGGCTCTTGCTTATGAAAGAGGGAAACCCCCAGGGTGAGCAAGGATTAAAGCGTATCGCTACGGCGTTAATGCTTCAGCAACAAGGACAAGCAGCATAAGATGCTACACGAAGAGTCTTTGCTCGAACGCATACCATACGTTGAGGAATAGTTATGCCTTGCCCTTATCATCCTAATGCCCCTGTAACTACCGAGAGCATCCCTGTCGAAGTCTATGCTTTGGGTGGTGCGCCGCTGAGCAGATTCCCTGATGCGTTCATAGAAACGTGCGGGCAATGTGGCACACGTTATTATGATGAGCAGCTCTTAGCAACGATGTCGGAGCAGAAGCCACCATGGGGTACGCCGCAAACGCCTGCCTATGATTATGGTGATTGTTAACCATGACATTACTTTCTGAACAACTCGATCGCATCCGTGATATTCTTCAGGATACTGATACGTCGCCTACGAATATTTCTAAAATTGTGACAGCGCATCAAGAGTCTCTTCAGCACCTGGCGCGTAAAGATATGTTTCCGCAGATTCAGTGGGTGAATGCTATTGCTTTTCAAGGACGTTACGCTCTCCCTGATCCGGTTGTCACAATCAGCCATGTGCTCTACAATGAGCGTGTTTTAAGATACACCTCAGAAAGAATGTTTGATCGTAAGTATCACGGCTGGGAAGAGCTCCCAGGTGAGCCAAAATACTACACAACTGACCATCAAAATCCAAACACAATCCGTATTATCCCCACTCCTAAAAGGACAGGCAGCGATATTCCGTCTGTACCGTCTCCCCTCTTTCAAAATATGGTTGATAACATTGTAGTTTTTCACACCGAGGATGCGTCACTAGATATAGCGGACGTGTCAGATACGCTCCCAACGCTTTTTGATTGGGATGATCTGCTCGTCTACAAAACAGCACGTATGCTTGCTGAGCGTGAAACTGAGACACAGAACCTCCCAGTTGCGCAGCTCTGCGGTCAGCTCGAAGCGCTATGGGAAAGTCGTATACTAAATGCCTGAGAGTATAAGTAGCATATATGCCATTACAGACGCTCGGCAAACCAGATATTACAGGTGAGACGGTTGATGAGTTGCGTCAATCTATACAGTTTTGGATGCAGCAGGCTTTCAATCACCTTGATCAATTTAGTGGACTCAGAGGCACGCCAAAGTTTTATGCGAATGTCGATGCAAACTCAAAACGTATTACCGGGCTTGGTATACCTACAGGCAATACTGATGCCGAGCGCGCAGACTTTTCGCTTCGGAGCAGAGTAGTTGGAGGTGCGTATGATGCACGGGGGAGAAGTATTGAAAATGTCCTTGATGCGACAAACTTTGCAGAAGCTGTTAATCTGGGACAACTTCGGAAAGAAATTGGTGAGACTATCCTTGTTGAAGGATTTGTAAAGCCTTTTACCGTTGCTTTTGTTGGTGCAACAACCGTGACAATTCTTGGTACAACTCACCAGCTTGGAACAGCTGATCTTTCTATTACAATCTGGGATACGAGCAGTCCACGAGCGCTTATCGAGGCTGGTAGCATTACGGTAAATCAGACAACTTTTGATGTGGTGATTTCTTTTGCAGCAGCACAAAGTGGTAGGGTTGTTTTAATGGGATGAAACTATGTACATTTGGATACTGCTGGTATTCTTTTTGCTATTACCTCCAGTTTCTATTGCACAGGTAACACAAGCAGTGCAGGAAGAATTACAGATTGCCGTTCGACGTTATATGCAGTGCCAGGCAGATAATGTTGGGATGTATAATGTACAGGTGCAGCTATCTCAAAGTAGGATAGACAAGATGCAGGCTGAGCTTGATGAAGTCAGGAAAGAGCTTGAACAGTTGAAAGCTATAAAGAAGGATAAATAGTGTATTCACGAATATTGCTAGTGCTGCTGATTGTATTAAGCATATATGGCTTTGCCTGCGCCCAGGGTACAGTTATCAACGGTGATCGTAGTATCGTGGGGTCATTATGTGTCGGCAGCTCCGGTTCTCCAGTAGACCGTGTATCTTTGTGTGCTGCGCCAGTAGCATCAGCTACTCGGGCATTGCTAAACTTAAGTAACACACCTTTGAGTAGCGGTAGTGCCTCTGGTACCTACATTGGGGCAAACCCTGCTGCTTGTATTGGCAATTTTTGGGATTTCCAGCTTGCAAATGCGGCACGTTCTGTATTGAGTTGTGCTGGTGCTTTAACAGTAGTATCAAGTACAAACAACTTAGGTATTTTTGCCGCAACAGCATCCACACAACTAGCAGGTGTGATGTCTGACGAGACCGGTACCAATTTGTTAGTATATAGTGATGAGCCAGTACTCACTACCCCCAGAATTATATATCCCTTTGCACGTACAGACACTACTGCAAGAACGGTAATGGTGTTATCATCTAATGATGTATCGAACTATCACCAACTCTATATTCAAGGTATTGGGCATGCTTCCGTTCAAGCAAGTAGAGTATTTTCATTCCAGACGAGTCAAGCCGGTGTAGGCGATGCTGGAATAATTGCACTACAACCTGGTAGTGGTCTTGTTGGTATTGGAACACTGCTTCCCAATGAGGGTCTTGAAATGGGTACTACCCTTAATATTCGTATACCCAACATCAGAAGCACTACGGGGGTGAGGTATGTTTGTGTTGATACTGCTGGCACACTTACGTCACAGTCTGCGGCCTGTGTGGGGACATAATACTGTGGGTCAGAGTGTTTTGCGTATATTAGTAGCGCTTATGCTACTAACATCAATAGTAATGGCTAATGATTCAACTATTCGTGTTGATTCATTCAATACTTTGCCTGACTCCGGTCAAAGCACTTTTCGGGCCAATAGTAGAAAGTATTGGGAACATGAAGGCGCTCAGCAGCGTGGAGATCATTTTGGCCCCTTCATTTCTTCAGGTGGTATTCATGGCATAGCAGGAGGACTTACTTCGGCAGCGTTTGCAACAGTTGCGTATGTCCCGGAGCGTATCAGCCAGACGAGCACGGCTATCACCTATGCTGCGGCTCAAGCCGACGTGTGCTGGACAATTCTATCTAGCGATAACAATGGTATTGCTGGTTGGACTCGTGTAGGTACAACAGCATATTATTACCAATGTGAGGGGGACACAACACCCAATCAACCCACCCTCCCTCCAAATAGTGTCTGGCTTATGCAAATTGTGATAGCGGCAGGTGCAATAAATACCGTCACGGAGTTAGCCGATAGGCGAATTACCGCCACAGAAACCATAAGTAATGCCCGCACAATCGGTCGGCAAGCAGTGTGGACTATAGAACGTGGCGGAACGATTGCACTAAATGCTGTATTAACTTTTGGCGGGGAGCTGCGTGCGCCGCGTGTGTCAATATTTACCGGAACGTTAGCTAATCTGGTCTTTGCCGCGCAACACCGTACAGCAGTGCTCTACCCGGAATGGTTTGGTGTGGTAGGAGATTGTGTCACCGATGATAGTGCCTTGATGACAAGCGCGTTTGCTGCAGCTAGCTCTGGTAGGCTTATGGTGCCCCTGGCTCCTATATGCTACCGCACAGGTGCAGTAGAGGTCCTTATCAAAGGGCCAATGACTTTATGGGGATACGGAGCGACGTTTGACCATATCACACCAGCAGCCACGAGTGGGTTGATTATTGGAAACACCACCGCAAGCCATGCAAAAGATGTGCATGTCTACGGCCTAACAGTGGACTTACGGCGAGGCTTGTTGGATCAAGTAAGCTTTGGCAGTGGCATAACGGTACGCTTTGGGGATAATGTCCACATTCGAGAGACAAATGTCAAAAACACAGGCTTCCAAGGCATAGGAGTAGATAGAGGTGGAAGCGAAGTATACATAGAGAATAACAATATTACACGAGCTGGTGGCGATGGTATCCATGTAGGGGGTCAGACATCCCCTGATACGATAAAAGATGTCTATATAAAGGAAAATCGTATCCTGGACTCCGCTGATGGGGGGATAGGCATTACTGGTGGCGTAGATGGTTATATTAACAATGTGTGGGTCGTTGATAACATCATCACTGGTACACGTGGCGGTGGAGGCATGGATATTGAGGGCGCCCAATCAATCATGGTGCGGGGTAACAGAGTATATGGTCATGCCAAAAATGGCATCCTCATTGGCACGACACAAGTACAACAACCTTCTGACATTTTTGTCGAAAGTAACGATATAGGGCCAAGCCTGAGCGTCTCAGATTGGGCAGTGAATATCTTCAGAGCCAATTTCGGCGCCTTCGTCCTTCATCCCATTGTGATCCGCAATAATAATTTTTTTAATGCAGGAACACAGGCAGGGTGTGTCTCAATAGCAGGTTCTCACCGTATTGACATTAGTAATAATGATTGCCTTTCAACTGCAGGTGGCACGGCGAAAGGTGTACAACTTGCTGGAGATGCAACATGGCCAGTTAACGATGTTATGATACGAGGGAACCGTTTCACTGGTCAGCAGTTTTCCATCTGGTTTGCCAATACGGCTAATAATACAAATATACGAACATACGGTAATGAATATCAAAACATGACAGCACTGACAAATATCTCTTCAGGCCCAACTTTGCATGAAGTCATGACCCCAAGTGAGATGGTCTTCTTTCGCAACGAAGCGCTCACTGTGACGAGCGATGTTATTATTGAGCCTATGGTTGCTGGACGTATCCAGAGTGTCGGTGCAAACACAAGAGTTATGTTTCAAATTTATCGTTCTGACGCTGGTGGTGGTGGCACCGGGCTGGTCGAACTGTACAACGTGACGTCATCGACAGTCCTCGCAACTATTACCGTGCCTGGAGGTGCAGCAGCGGGTTGGCAGCAAGCCGATGATTTTAGCTTTGTCACTGCTCTTAGTACTCTGACTGTGCGCTTTCGCCGAAGCGTTGCCGGGTTTGGGCCGCTCACTCTAACTAGTGCAACACTTTCAGTGCGGTGATATTGCGGGACGAATTAACCTCGCAGGAGTCATTACCTTACTTTATGCGGGCAATCCGAGGCGCGAAACCGCGATGGTGGAGATCGGATTGTAGAATTGTATGATGTTTCTCGTGCTGAGGTATGCTTGAGCCATGCCGTTTCAACCTTTCCAAATTGCGCGGTGGACACGCGGCGCAACGCTTATTGGCGAGCCCGATGCAATACCTGACGATGCGCTGCGCCGTGCAACCAATGTGCGACTTGACCGCACACTGGGCGCTATTGAAGTGCGTCCTGGTTGGGCTATCCGCACGGCTGGGGCTTTTGTCTCTCCGGTTATATATTTGTCACGCCTGGTAGCCTCTGTGGCAACGTACAGCTATGCACAGTTTGGGACGACACTTCAGCGCCTCAGTGCCTCCTGGACAGCTCCAACAACTGTGAACACAGCAACGGGTGTGCAGACACTCTCCGATGCGAACTCACCAGATGGCAACGGTAATTTGCTCAAATACTTCGTGAATGGCACGATTGCTATCAAAGATTCAGGCGCAGTGACTACCACAATGGGTATCCTGCCGCCTATGGCACAGGCAATAAGCGCAGAACTTGCCGCTGATCTCTTTACTCAGATAGATCAGATGGACATTTCTGTTTTTTGGACTGGAACAAATTTGCTAGGAGGGATTACTGACGATTTTACGTTTTTTCAGGAAGCTCCTTCCAGTCTTTCATTTAGCATTGCTGCTTCGACATTTGGTTCGATTACTTTTAATACGGGTGGAGGAATTAATCTTGATACACTCATAGATGGGGATAATCTCGTTAAAGATGACGACTATATCCACTTCTGGATACGGTGTGATAGGCCGGAGCGTGTAACTTTTCTGCAAGTAGATATTGATGTTGATAGTGCAACGACAGGCATAGGAAATGCCTTCAGACGTAACTACTATCACATTAGACTTGGCGCGCTTACGACACTCGATCAAGGGATTAACTCCTGGACGCAAGTGCAAATACGCAAGTCAAAATTTACTCGGTATGGTACCGATACGACACGAAACTGGTTAAATGCGAACGTGTTTCGTATTGGATTTCTTACTAACACCCTTGGAACTGTTGTGTTCAATACTGACGACTTTAAGCTCCGTGGTGGTGTAGGAATTGAAGGCGATATTGAGTACTCCGTGTGCTATCGCAATTCAACGACAATGGCGCGAGGCAATCCGCCGCTCGATGCCGATCGTGTCATACTTGGGACAACAAAACTAACAACTAACCGTCAACGCATCAATATCACAACCACAAATGTCAGAGAAGGTGGCGCTAATCATCCAGGTGATGCACAAATTGACCGGCTTATGATCTGGCGCAAGGGCGGAAGTTTTACCAATTACGTGCTCGTAGATGAAATTGCCGATACAGCGACAAGCCCATTTCTCGACAATTTTTCCGATGCCACGCTTGTCCTTACCAATCAGCTCTTAGAAACTGACAATGACGTGCCTCCCATGGGGACGACGCGGGTACTCTTTGGCCCGGGTGGGCAGGGACATCTCTTCATGCTTGTCGATGGATACAGGCTCTATTTCTCAAAGGGCTACGAGCGTCTAGAAAACAGGGCAGAGAATTGGGGTTATCGCAATTTTGCAATAATAGGGGACGGATCGGCACGTGGGGTTGCGGGAATTGCCACAGCAAGTCAAATACGTGTATGGACCACAGCACGGACCTACAACGTCGTCGGTATTGGTACCGATACTTTTCTCCCCGTGCCTATAGACGGTTCGCGTGGCGCTGTGTCGCAACTTGCTATAACTGAAGGTCAGGGGGTACTCTTCTTTGTATCTCAGGATGGCATCTATGCTGATATAAATGGCAGGCAAATAAAGCTCACCGGCGCCATAGACCCATTTTTTGAGGGCCGCACCGTTGACGGGCAAGCTGGGTGGAACACAGCGCAAATGGCACTTGTTGAACTTGATTTCCTCAATGAAGCAACGGGCTCTGCGCTTGTGATGCTTTATGCGGAAGCAGGTTCATCGGGGCTCAATCGCTTTCTGGTGCTAAAACCCAACCTTCAAAATGGGCAAGTGACTGAGTGCTTTTTTGGTACAAGTGCTTTAACGAGCCTTCGTTCACTCTTTTTTGACAGCTTGAATCGTGAGCTGCTTGCCGGTGCTACAGACGGCCACGTCTATAGGATCGAAGATCCCGGCACGTATAACGACGCAGGAACGGCTATTGCTATAACTGCCCGCACGAAGAGTTATGACAACGGACAGCCATTTCAACGAAAAGCCTATTCATCTATTCTTGTCGAGGGCAACACGACAAGTCAAAATGCGACGATTACGGCATCTTACGACAGAAATGCTACGACTGAAATTCTCACAACCGCATGGGCGTCGAGCGCTGAAAATGCCCAGGTGTCTTTTAGAACCGTAGATGAAACGGCAAGGCGCTACAATATTTCCCTCGAATTATCCGGGAGTTTCTCTTCACGTGTTGCTTTTATCGGCGCAAGCATTCACACCTTTGTGAGACCGGATTTACGGCTCATTCATGACACGCATGAAATTACTTTTCCAACCATCCACGAAATACGCAAAGTCTCTCTCGATGTAGATGCCCCCGCTGCTATCACCATGATAACGTATCTTGACGGGGTAATTGCAAACACCCAGAGTATTGTTGCAACTTTGGGGAGACAACGCATTGATGTTGAATTGCCCCTCACACTTCGCAGTAAGAACTTCCGCGTCAGGTGGACATCTCAGGCAGCGTTTGAACTTTGGGATGTGGTAGGATGGTTTAGGCCGGAGCCTGAAGATGTTTTCGTGTGGGATTCTGATGAAGTCTATTTTGAAATTCCACAACAGACAAAGCTGTTTACACTTGACCTCGATGCACCTGCAAATGTGACAGCGGTATTGTTTGTGGACGGCGTGAATTTCGATACACGCATTATTTTGGCCACAACTGCAAGGCAGGCTGTGCGCCATAGATTGCCATCTGGGATAAGAGGCAGAGAGTTTCGCTTAAATCTTACGAGTGCGTCACGGCTTCAGGTGTGGGATATGCTCGGATGGTTTAAACCACTTGGCGGGAACGCAGGCTGGCAAAGACAACCTATGACAAAGCGGCAGGAAAGCCTCGTGTCACGCAGCCTCGTGTAAAGATAGGATATTGTACTACACTCATCACATTTCTACTTATTGCATAGGGCGCTGAAAGTCTGCTACTCTTGTGAGTGGTAATGCAGCGTTATTCTGTTTCAGAGCTTTATCTACTCTGGAAAGGATTAAAACATGGAAACATGGAATGGTCCTGAGAATGGCGGTGGTTTGGTAGGCACAGTGGTGGGGAGAATACCCCTTTCATCGAAAGAGCAGGAAGACCTGGAACAAAAGGGGGGGCTCCTCTCATCAGAAGCTATACTCTCAAGGGGACGTGCGCTTGCTCAACAAGGTGTGCCACTTCAGATAGGTAGCCTCTTTGAGGCACTGGCGCAGCTGCGCGCGCGTGCAGCAGGCTCAACGGCAGAGATTCTTCCATCTATTATCGGGCAACTCTCTCAGATGCGCGCGCAATATGCTGGAGCTACGCAGGCTATAGCGCGCAGACTGGGCTTTGCGGGTGGGGGGCAAACTGAAAGAGAGCAAGGCAAAGTACTTGCCGGTGCGGCAAGGCAGTACGGCGGGCTTATTACCGGGCAGCAGCAAACGTCGTATGCCAATCTCATCAATCAACTCTCCGCAATTCAGCCTGCACTTTCAGGCGCTGCGCGTCCTCCTAACGTGCGTACCCAGGAAGGACCACAACCTGATCTGGCACTTCAGGGCGCAGGGATTGCCTCGCTGATCAGTACAGCACGGCGAATTCAGGATTATTATAATCGAGGCGGTGCGACAACAACAGGGTTACAAAATAGCGGTATACGCCCGGAAAATATTATATCATAGAGAGTAGAGCACACAAAGTGACACGGTTTGTTCCCTGGATAGCATCCGAACAGCGCAGCCTGATGCTACGTCGGGGAAGACTCATAGCGTGTGAAATTCACCCGGAGACCGAAGGAGTTCTCGTGCCAGACGAAGCATGTGTCACATGCACAATTGTGCAGTGGTGTGGTACACCACAGTGTATTGATCCACTCTATACAATGACAGCAAAGCTGCGCGAGGCATGGAAAGCTATAGCACAAGAGTATAACGAAACAACTACAGATTTTTCTCTTCGTGCTCTTGACTGCATGCTTATACTTGCCATGTTCATTGCTGGGGAAATAGCCCATGTGCCACAGGCAGTATTGCAAAAGGATTGTGCGGATATTGCGGAATATTTTTGCCGGTATGTCCGTCTTATTCAAGTCCAGGCGGAATGGGAAAGATCGCATACAGAAAAGGCAGAGAAAGATATTTAAGTGGCAATTTATATTGCAGCTGCGGCGGCGTTAGGTTTAGGTTCGACCATTTATGGTGCTGTTAAAGGTCCGCCCGAGACGGAAACCACTCAGAGACTCGAATTTCCTGAAGAGACACGTCGTCTTTTTCAAGACATAGAAGAGCCGCTCTTAAAAGGCTCGCTAAGAGAGCAAGCCGCGCTCCTTATGCCGTTTCTGGGTGGCTTTCGCACGAGAGACGCAGCAGCGCAACGCTCTGGTGCTTCGCAAGATATTCCTTTTGCTGCGGCGCGCACAGGTGCAAAGCGGGCAGGCATTACCGATCTTGGTCCTTCGTTTGAGGCTGTGCAAGGGCTGCAACCTGAACTTCTTGCAGCTTTAAGAGACCTTGCACTGGCGCGCAGCCAGCAGATTACAACCGTAGTACCTCCGGGTTATGGGCAATTTCTCTCTCCGCAGACATTTACGCAGCAATCCGGCGGAGGCCCTGATGCTTTTCAGACGGGATTTCAGATCGCAGGTAGTTTAACGAATATCGTAGGGGCATTTTACAGCGGACAGAACAGAGGACAGAACAGCGGATAGAACAGCGAGAAGAGCTGATGGCAGGATTCGGAGATTTCCTTCAGGCCATACAATTCGGCGTGGGTCTCGCTTCTGGCTTTGCGACTCAGGCTCAAGAAGAGCGTAAAGCTAACGAAGCAAGTCAGTTGCAACTTTTGCAGCTTCTGCAAAAAAGTGATCAATATGAGATTGAATCTTTAGAAACTGCACCACCGCAAGCTGGTGGTATTCTCGGTACGCTCTTTGGGGCAACCACGCCTGGTACTTTCAACGTTGGCGGGCAGCATTTCCGTGCAACCAAAACACCACCTTACGTTGTGCCGCCTTCTATAACCGAATCGTTGACAGGTAACATTCCAGCGCAAAAAACGAGCGAAATTTTTGAGTCCACATACCCCCAGGCACAGGAAATACTCGCGGAAATTCCCAGTGTCACACTGCCTCGTCCTGTGTCTGCACTAGCAAAACCAGCAACGCAAAACTACGCAGAACTTGCAGCGCAGATTGCACGAAGAGAAGGCGTACCTGAACAGCTCATTCCTGCTTTCGTAGCAAATATTGAGGTCGAGTCTCAATTTAATCCACAAGCACGAAGCTCAAAGGGTGCTATGGGCCTCGCACAACTTATGCAGGATACTGCGCTAAGATACAACGTAAAGGACACGTTTGATCCAGTGCAGAGCCTTATGGGCGGTGCTCGGTATTGGCGTGACTTGTCTTCGCAATTTAATAACGATCCTGATCTCATTGCTGCCGCATATAATGCTGGAGAAGGTGCCGTAGAAGAACATGGCGGAATACCGCCATTCAGGGAAACACAGGCACACGTTAAACGTGTACGCGATTTAACCTCTCAGTACGCCCAATTCGCACAGGTGCAGCCGGGTATTATTGATATTGCCCCAGGTGCCGGTGAACCTGCGCTACCCAAAGTTGAAGTTGCACCAACTGACGCACGCGGATTGGACGCCGAGCAATTAGAAAGTATCCGCGCAACGCTCCGTGCTTCAGAAACTCAGTATCGTGCCGCAGAAGCGCAGATAAGCAAAAGAAGGCAGCGCCAGGCGCTTGTGGCAGCAAATACAGCAAAGCTCATCGCTGAAAAGCACAAACTTGTCAAGGAAGCAGTGCAAGCAAACCGCGAAGTTACAACAAAAGAACGAAAAGTGCTAGGTGAAATGTATAAGATGCCCATTCCGCCGTGGGTACGCACACCGGCAACTGTGGCGAAATTTCACGATCTTATGGAGAACTTTGATCCAGATCTGCATGCAAGCGAGATAAAACGTATTGCTTCACAGCGTATTGCTCAAGCTGTGCAGACAGGTGATGCAGCAGAAATTCAAAAGGTCGTCCCTGTGCTCACATCACGTATGACATCACGTCATTTTAGCAAGGCTGATATTGATGAAGTGAAAGAAGTCAGCGGGTATAAAGCATGGGAAGCGGGGCAACAGGCAGGTGTAACCAGACGTGCTACAGAGCAAGTCGATAAAGAGACCATAAAACGTACTTTTGCGGATGCACAACATATACTTGCAGGCGAAACACCAGATAAAGAAGAACGTGCATTTGTCCTTCAATCCGCTGCGGGTATACCTGAAAATCGCATGTTACCAGCAACACAGAGTTATATCGCTCGTAAGAAGGCACTTGAAGTGCCTTCAGCAACGACTGATCTTCCCAACCGTGTTGCACGCGAAACAGGCTTACCTAATTTCGCGGCAGCTACACCAGGACAGGCAAAAATTATTAACGCAATGGTGGAAGATCGCCAAAAAACAGCGCGTCTTGACGAGCGTGAACAAACTATAACCATTCAAAATGATTTGAAAAGGCATGAGCGTGATATTACAGAAGTTCCAGCAGAAAAACTGCAATATTATCTTGAGCGCACGACACTGCGTCCATTTACACAAGTAATAACTTGGAAAGAGCTTCGAGATCGCAATCCTATTCCTGTTACGCCGAAAGTGCTTGATGATATACGTGAATTTGCCCCTTTGCGTGCATTATCCAGTGAAGTCAAATATCTTGTTGATAAAGTGTACGGTCCAGATGGACCACTTAAAAGTATTGCACTTGATAAGGGTATTAAGGGTCGTTTAACAGGACGTGCTACTGTACTTATCGAACAACTACGCAATCATCCAGATGTTAGGCAGCTCGATGAGCGCTTGCGAGAATGGGGCGTACAGGCAGCGCGTGCTCTGGAGGGATTACGCGGGCGTCCAGCATATCAACTTATGAAACCTGCACTTGATGTGCGTCCTTCACTCGGTGATGCGGGATTTTTGGGCTTCGGTGGTAGAATGCCAGATACAAAAGAAACTATCCTGGCTCAAGTAGAGGGAGGAGAACGTGTTGTCAATCGCATGATAAGTGAAATACTAAGTGTATCTGTAGGAAATATGCCAATAGCAGGGCAGACACCGGCATGGCAGGCACCGGCAGGGCAGGCACCGGCAGGGCAGGCACCGGCAGGGCAGGCACCGGCATGGCAGGCACCGGCATGGCAGGCACCCGCACTATCGCTCATGGAACGCATGCGACAACAGGCACAACCGAGACAGGCACCGTAATGGCTGAAATTAAAGAGTTTATTCCTAAAACAATTTATGATCTTGTGCGAGACCCAGACAACCCACAGAAGCCGTATTACGATAAATTTTATACATTGCCCGTCATGCAGAAGTTTGAACTTATTAATACACTTGGCAAAAATGATCCTGTGTGGATGAAAGCAAGCGACGATGAGCGTATTCAATTTATTCGTGAACATAATCTCATTCAACAAAGTGAAATACCATCAGCTCCGGGACAAATACAGAAAAAGCCCGAACCGCAAAGAACGGACCCTAGAACGCAGGGGGGAGACATTTTAGCAACAGTATCGCGCGGAGCTGTGCAGGGGCTAGACTTATTACCCGGCATGATAACACGTCCTGCAGGTGTGGCTTTAGAAGAATATGGGAAAATCCCCGAGCGTCTAGGCATGGCAACTCCAGGCGAGGGAAATATTTTTACGGGCGTTGGGAAGATATTGCAGGCTCCTGCTGCAACGCGCCCGCTGGAAACTATTGTAACCGGGGGCAAAGGTTTTAGCCCACCTAGGCCCGGATATAGCGCACTCGAACATGTGGTGAGTTCCGTTGTTGCGGCGGGGCCTATGGCAGCTATCACAGCAAAGATATACCCGCTTCTTAGAGAAGGGTACGCTGTCCCTGCTGTCGATCAAATCAAAAAAGCTATGTATCTCGCAGGTCAGGGTGCCGCATTGGCGGAAGTGTCAAAAGAACTTGGAGCACCTGAATGGGCACAGGTTGTTACAGAACTTGGTACAGGGATACTTTCACCCTCGGATGCAGGAAAGCTTTTTACCGCCATCAAGCAAAGCCCGGGGCTCCGTAAACATCTTTTGTCCTATCAGGGTGAACGTATTACAGAAACAGGCACTGAAGCCTTTGGCGGCCCATCACGCGCCGAACAGCTTGTGGGTGGCACGGCAACGCAGACGATGCAACAGGGTACTCTCGAAACATTCTTCGATGCGCAGAAACAGCCTGTTTATCAAGCACAAGCATCGGTGCGCATGGGCGAGCAGCTCTTAGAAGCGCAGAAAGCCCGTGGCCGCATGCTGAAAAGTGAACTTACTCAGCGTCTTCGTGCCAGCGACGATATAGCGATAGCTACACTTGATGCCACCACGCGACGTATGCGTGTTGTTGAAGACAGTATTGCGACCGAACGTCAGGCATCACGCGATGCAGTACGTCAGATGCAGGAGCAAGGTACACAACTTGGTGAAGCTCGTGTTCAACAACTCCGTACTGCCAAAAGCACAGCGGATGCGCATGTTGCTGCACTTGAGCAACAACGCGGGCAAATCAACCAACAGCTCAGAGATACCGTGCAGACTGCTGAGACAGAACGTACCGCTGTGCAAGTTGCTGCGCATACACGCACACAACAGACGCGCCAACTTCAGACGAGTCTTGAAGATGATCTTGCCCGCGTGACGACTGCCAATGAAAAAGATATGAACGATTATCTCACGTTTGCTCAAAAGCACATTGCGTCTCTGGCTCCTGAGATGGCAGCGGCGAAGACACCAGAAGCGCGAGCACACATTGGACGTACAACCATACAAAAAGCAGGCGAAGCTGGACAAGATGTAAGCGAGCGCGTTGCAATACGCCTGCGTGATAACGCCGCAGCGAAATACGGCATTCTGCACAGTAATTACGGTATCGAAGAAGATGCGGAAGCGCTCACCAACATTGTCGCAAAATATAAGCCTTCTCTTCTAGGTGAACAACCATCTGCACTACCAGGTAAATTGCCTGGTGTCACTGAGCAAATACGCGGAAGTTTTGCCCCCGGCGGAGCGGTACGTGACTTTGAGGCACGAATAAAACAAATTGCTGAAGACATCAAAACCAAAGACATCAAAACCAAAGACATCAAAACCAAAGACATCAAAACCAAA
>ERZ1292642.255-Hain-H14-01um-R1-255-length-35520-cov-7_pt1 | contig 27648 bp, 31 predicted proteins | sample MGYA00564403_ERZ1292642 | MGnify/ENA primary metagenome ERZ1292642 (study PRJEB36523, sample SAMEA6512643) | groundwater metagenome | collected 2019-01-09 | study: AquaDiva: Metagenomics assemblies of 32 groundwater samples
ATTATCAGAATTTCAGGAGTTGCAGTTCCAGGTCTACTTCGACCCGTGGCGTCCATGAGTTGCTGACGTAGTTGTTCTCGACCTTCAGGGTCAATTGTAGGGGCTTTCCGAGGAAGGTCACGTCTTCGTTGACCAAGCCAATTCGCGCCGATACGCCGGGATTCGAGCTAGCCCCGAGCCAGACTCCCCCGCGGGTCGCCAATGTGAATGCGGTGAACCCTGCTAGAAATGCTTCCATCTATCCTGCCTCCACGACGGGTTCGGGTGTCACCGGGATAGCCTCGGCGGGATCTGCCGGGGTCTCGCCGCCTTGGATGCCGTTCTTGTAGGCCAGTTTAGACGACACGAGGAATTGGACCAATTCCCACCCGATCGTCAACGCCTCTTGAGTCGTCGCCGTGCCATCGGACAACCGTCCATCGAGATAAGCCACGAGCAGGACCAGCAACGATCCGATGCCCCGCAAGATGAGCTTGATGAGCTTCGTGTTGTCGGCAGACAGCGGGATCTTGGGGTGGTTCTTCGCCCACTCGACCAAGTAACTGGATAGCCATCCCGCGAGGATGGATGCGGGGCTCAAGCCTATGTCCATTGTTAGTCTCCCTTCAGACCTTCTTCGGCGTCCAGCCTTTAGGCCACTTCCGCCGGCACTCGGCCAAGGTCGGAACCGCCGCGGGTTGAAAATGTGGAAAATCCCGGAACTTGGTCCAGTCGCCGCCCCATTGCAAGCCCCGGTCCTTCGCGAGTTTCACGACGCGCTTCCAGACCGGACTAAAGGGGTCGAAGTCCCACGACGGCTGCATGGATGGCGTCCGAAACACCGCATCTACGGCCAATCCGAATCCGTGGTAGCTTTGTCCTGCCTTGGCGTTCGTCACCTTGGGGCCAGGCGCCGTGCGCCCTTGCGCGTACAGTGCGTCGCTGCGAGCAACCGACCGGAGACCTTCGGACAGAATCACCGGGAGATCCTCGGCCATGCAGTCGTTGAGCCATGCATAAACCGCTACGCCGAATTCCGGTTGCAACCCGGCGATAATCTTGGCGTCGTGCTCACTTACAGGCATCTAGCAATACCCCCGTCCAACCGACTCGTTGCCGGAATTCGGCGATCCACTCCGCGACGCAACGAGCGCACCACGTCGAATCGACCAACGCGGGCAAGACGCTACAGCGACAGCAAACCTTCCGGGCGCCCGGCGAAGCGTCCACGTCACCGCTTCTCTCGCTCTAGCACGCGATCGATCCGGTCAGCCAGTCGGCGGATCTCGGTCTGCGTCCCCGAGAACCCGTCGCGAACCATTTCCTTGTCTGCCTTGCCATCCTCAAGCTTTTGAATCTGCGCGGCGCTGGATGACACCTGATTACGCAATCCGCCCCAGGCGATGAAGCCCGTGCCCAAGGTTGCTGCCACGCCCAAGGTAGCGGCCAGGCCGCCAATGCTGAAGAGTTCCCCCTTGGTCATGCGGCGGGTCGTCACTTGACGGCATCCTGCAACAGACTGCGCTTCCGGGCATCCTGCGCCACCTGATCTCGGACGCGATCCCGCTCCTTGTCCACGATGTTGCGGATCAGGTTCTTTTGCTTGTCGGCCGGCAACCGCTGGTAGCCTGGAGTCTGCATGTACAGACCTATCCGATCCTTGGCCCTTGGCCCTGCTTCGCGGATGATGCGCTCTTGATCCTCCCGATTGAGGGCATAGGTCTTCCCGCCGAGCTTCGTCGAATCCGCCGGGAAGCCGATGTTGAGATCCAGCTTGACCAGTTCGTCGTAGACCGGATCTTGGGTATCGACCTGGACGCCACCGGGATACAGGAAGGTCGCCAGACTATTGGGCCGGGTGATTTCGTCGCCTAGCGGCGTGTACTTCGACGGCACCTTCTCGGATAGCCCGGGGATCCGCGACAGCATCTTGTCGTGCAAATCCTGGACATCTTTGACGCTGGGGTCCAGAGCTTGTGCGCCCTTGGCGAAGATCGTCGGAATCGCTGGGCCGAGGAGATTCTCCAGCAGGCGCCGGTCGTAGCGATTGGGATCGGTCAAGGCGTTGGCGACCGTCGTGATGCCCGATAGCATGGTCTGCTCGCCGAAGTTCTTCATCAGCGATCGGACGATGCCGCTGCCGATCTGCGCCGGATCGAGGCCTAGTTGCCCCGCCTTGGCCAGTTCCGAAGCGTCAGCCGCCGTCCCCAGGATGATCCCCCAAGGCGCCAGTCGGTTGTACTGGACCCAGGAATCGCCCATCTTGATCGAGTAGGGCTGATTGCCCGCATTGCGCCAGGTCTGCTTGTCGTGGGGGTCGGTGGGGCCGCCACCGGTGACTTGACCATCGGAAGCCGCCTTGAACATGATGGCCGCCACGCCCATCCCCATCATGACCTTGGCCGCCGCGATGTCCCGCCGATCCCCTCCCGCCGCAAACTCCTTGCGGAATTCAGGATCCAGAATCGCAAAAGGACTCCGCTCCTGGGCGTGTTTGGCAACGTTGGCGGGCGTCCTGACAAACGGGATGACGAAGCCAAGCCATGGTTGCTCCCCACGAGCCCGCACCGCATACCGCGAGACGGTGCCCAATGTCCCGCCCATATGCTTGAGATCGCGGTTGAATGTCTGGTAGAAACTCGCTTCCTGGGCAAGTTTCTTGAGGGCCGGAGGAGGATTTGCCACGACGCGATCGACATAGGCATCCAATGCCTCGCCGGTCATGCCTTTGCGAACCCCGACTCTTGCGGCGACCGATCGCATATTCTGCCGGTAGGCGATGGACTTGAACATCTCATCTGTGGCGATCAAGGCCCGGCCAGGAGTTCTGACCACGGTGCCGAACTTGCCGATCGCCCCGCCGACGCCTTGGGCTATTTCCGGGGAAGCGCCGAGTTTGGTCAGCATCTCGGATGTCCCCGCGCCGGTAATCGCCGGATCGCGAGGGACTTCGACCCCCCAAGGAGATCCATCCTTCGCGTGGCCTTCCTTGAATGCGTACTTGGCTAGTTCGAGGCCTTCTTGGGCGCCCTGGACGATGCCTTTGAGTTGCTGCCCGACCTCGGCGAAATGGACGCGATCGGCCGCCGATCCTTTGCCGATGGCTTGCCTGCCTGCGCCGATGGTGGCGGCCAATGCGGTTTCCCCGACGCGACCGATCGCCGTCAAGGAGTTGCCGATGGTGTTGGCCATCTGGGTCGGAATGCCCGACAGAATCGAGTTGATCCAGTATTCCTGAATCACATCCATCGACTTGGTAAGGACCGATTTGCGGGCGAATTGCGCCGCGGCGGCATCGCCCTTCGAGTCCTTGAGTGCCTTGTACATGGCCATCTCTTTGAAGACTTGCCCTGACCCTCCCATCCGCTCCAGCGCGGCGCGAAGTTGCTGGGTCTGTTGGGCAGAGGGCGTGTAGTCCTTGAAGGCGCCCATAATGTTGAGGGCACGAGCAACACCCGCCCGCAATCCGGTGATCGTAGCGTACCGATCGGCCAAGAGCGCACTCCCGGCCTTGAATGCCGCCGCGTCGGAATCCGTCCAAGTATCCTCGGGCTTGGCAGCGATGTCATCCAGCATTTTCTTGGTCGTCTTGACCTCGGCGTAATGCTTGGCGACACCGACCCGCAGTTGATCGGGGTTGATGCCCTTGAGGACGTCGTGATCGATTCCCAGGGTCGCGGTCAGGTCTTCGGCTTGCGCCCGCGTCACGGCCTGCGGGATGACCCGTTGCCCTCCGCGCTGGTTGACCAGATGCCATTCACCGGCCCGCAGCGCCGACAAGTCTTTTTGCGAGGCTTGAATCTGCCGGAAGAATCCCGCGTAATCCGACCCCGCCACGTTGTAGAGGGGATCTCCGTGGGTCGCTTGACCTTCCGGGGTGTAGAGATCGTCCAGTGGCCTATCGGGTGCGGCGTGAAAAGCCCGCGCCATCTCTTGCTGCGCCGCCCATTCAGGGTCGGGGGCTTGAGTAGATGGGGTATCCGCCATCGCACCCGAAGCGGCCGGATCCGTTTTGTGTTGGGCGGTGATCGGTTGCTCGACTTGGGCGGTTTGTTGCGGTTGCGGGATAGTCGTGCGACCTCCACCCAAACCGCCGCCGTCATCGGCCATTGCCATGGCCCCGGCATCGCGGAGGATGTCCTCGCGGGACGCGCCCCGAAGACCCATTGGCGGAGTGCCCCCCATCAGGCCAGGCTCGCCCTCTCGGAGGTAGTGGGTGCCGCCTTCGTCGCCCATCCGCTGATTGTATTGCGCGTCAGTTTCGGGAATATGGACGCCTGCCCGCGCTTCGGCGATTCGCCGCTGGGCCATCAACGGGTCGTAGATGTATTGGCTCCCGCGCATCCCCTGCGTGGTGTGGGGGACTTGAGCGGCGCCGTGCGGTAGCGCAGTTGCGCTCTGGTCGGCAAGAAGGGAGTCCAAGACATAATCCCATTGGTCCTGGTCGCCCAGATGCTCATCAGCCATTTGGGCGAGTTCGTCATACGTGATCCACCCTCGGGAACCGCGACCTCCCACACTGTCGGTAAATCCCTCGGCCATCATCGGACGGACTCCCTCGGCAGCCAAGAAGGCTTCGCGATCGGGGACACCCCGGGATGCCGAGAATGGCTCTTCGCCCGCACCCCCCATCAGGCCGGGCTCACCTTCGGTGAGGTAGTGAGGCCCTTGGGCGGCGCGGATGTCGGCGGCCGTTGCTTGTGCGGGGGCGGCCTCCCCGCTAGTAGGGCGGGGTCCGAACATCTCTTTCCATTGCGCGAGATTCGGCTCTGGATCGTCCACGCTGCCTGCCAACATTCGCAAGGCGTCCCTATCGGTGCCAGATAGCCCGTAGACCCCTTGCAGGAATCCGTCGTCTTGCTGGGCGAGAATAGGAAGCGCCTTGGTGGGGGCGAGGTTCATCCGGGCGGCGTAGTCGCGAAGCGCCGAGATCCCTGCGTTTGATAGCGTCGCCCCGCCGCGAGGCGCGGAAGGTGGCGGGACGGGAGCCGCGGCACGGGCGGCATCAGCCAATTCGCCCATCGACGCGTCAGGCAACGAAGCCACATCAGGGACGGTCGGCTCGTAGGCCGGCGTCGGTCGTTCCCCGACTTGGCCGTATAGTGCATCGTTCGATATGCGCGGCGGAGGGGCGACCGGAATAGGTGGTTGCTCAATAGCGCCGCTGCCTTCCGGGAGGGCCAAGGGGCGGCTTGCGCCCGGTACGTAGCCTTCTGGTGGCCGTGGCATCGGCTCGGGCATTCCGCCGGTCTCGGCGGCCCTCGGAGTGCTGGTCTGGGCCTTGCGCTCAAATAGCTCCTTGGTGGCCATCGCGACGGCATTTTCCCAGCCGGGCTTGCCGTTGTTTTTCACGACGAAGGACGCAAGGCTCTCTGTCGGGACGTTCGCTAGTCTTGAGGGCGACTGGCCGAATTGCCCTTCCATTGCCCCCGCGCTGAAATCCCCCGGCGTCACGGGCATCTTGCGCGGCAAGGCAGGTGGGGACGTTTCCCCCGCTGCCGGTAACGCCCGTCTCGGGTTGGTGTTTCTAGGTACTGCCTTCGTAGGGGTAGCCGCCATCAGGCCTTCCAATGTCGGCGCGATTTGAACTCGCTTCGCATTCCCGCCGCCGCTGATCATTCCCATCCCGAGGCCCATGCCGGCCGATTTCAGGACATCGCCCGGAGTGACGGAATCCCCGGCGATCGCCGACGTGGCCGGAATCGCCGCGCCCAACGCGCCACCCGCTGCGGCCCCACCCGGAACCCCGGCGATGATGCCACGACCCGCCGAGCGAATGGCGTTGCGGACAACGGGCTTCTTGCCATCCACGACCAGCGGCTTGAGGCTCTTCTCGATCGCCGGTCTGCTCATCGCCTTCCCTAGCAGGGCGCGACCTACGGGAGCCGCCGCCTTGGCGACCTTGCCTGCCACGAAGACGCCCATCGGATCAGCCATGGCCCCGGTGATGCCCCCGGCCATTTCCCAAGCTTGCGACCCGAAACCGGGGTCGATGGCCACATCGGAGTCAGGATCGACATCGGCCGATTGCGGACCTAATCCGACTGCCCGAAGGCCAGATCCCGTCAGGTTGCGGTGAAACTCGCGACCCGCCGATCCCCAGAAAGATCCCTTCCGGGCCTCGGGTGATGCCTGACCTGGCAGCACTTCAGTTGCCAATCCCGAATGCTGGATGAACTGCCGGATCGCCTGCGGTCCTTGGGGTTTCACGTAGTTGGTGGCGTACCACATCGCGAATTTTCGGGCTTGCTCGGGATTCGACTGTTTCATGGCCGCGTAGTCTTCGGCGGCTTCATCGTCCCATGTGGCGATGAACTCGGGCTTTGCCGGTTGCGGATTGAGCGCCATTTAATGCCTCATGCCGGTTGCCGGCTTCCTCTTGGGGGCACCCTTGCCCTCGGCGATCCACTCCTCCTGGGTACGAAGCCGCGGCATCGTCTTCTTTTTTGCGGCAGGCGCGGGCATCAGGCGCGTCTTGCCGGGTTGCTGATTTTGCAGATCGACAGTCTGTCCGCCCTGCTGCGACTCCATGAACTGTTCGGCCAGCGATTTCCCGGCCCCGAGATCCGCACCATAGCGGGCCTGGATCCCCCGCAGTTCCGAAGCTGTCGGCTCGTGCGGGATCGGATTGGCCGATGTGCCGTTCGTGCGGATATTGGCGATGGCATCCGTAGCCAGTTTCTGCCGGAATTTCGCGTCATTATCGGATCGCACGTCGTCGGGCGATCGATGCTCATAAGGCCCCGCCATGACCTTCGCGCCCTTGGGTGCCATGACCGTCACCAGTTTGAGGCCGCCCATCCCATCGGGCATGAGCACCTGGTTGGCGACGTCCTGTTGCGGCAAGACCTGGTATTTCCCGCTCACCTTGTCAAACATCACGCCGTTGTTGACTTCGAAGCGGTTGGGATCCTTCTTCATCAGCGCGACGATTTCCGCCTTCCGCTTGGCGTCTTGCGATTTGGCCTCGGCCTCTTGGGCGGCAATAGTCCGGCGGGATACCTCATCCTGCGTGGCGTAATGCCCGGCCTGGGTCTGCGCCTGCATCTGCTTGAGCGACCATTCCCGACTGGCTGCTACCGGGTCGAAGGGGATGCCGAGTTTCTGGGCGAGGACCGCCGCGCTGTCGAAGTCGTTGGTATCCAGCGCAGTCTTGAACTGGTTGTACTGCTTTTCGTAGGCGGCCTGCTCGACGGATCTGGCTTCGGCGGCTTTGGCCCGCTCACGATCGGCCAGGACGGCTTGCCGATCCTCACGCTGCCGTTGGAAGTAGCCACTAGCCCCACCCATCGCGACCGGGGCCTGCTGCGGGGCGGGATTCGGATCCGGTGCGACCAGGCCCTCAAACGTCGCGCCCTGGGGCAACATCGCGCCCTTGGACCCTGCGGCCGTCATCGCCGGTTGCGGGGGGACTTGCTGCATCGCAGGCTTGGCGGCAGTCTGCGTCGGAGTCTGCTGGGGGACCAGGCCGCCAAACATCTCCTGGATCTTGTTGCGATATTCGGGGGCTTGGCCGTAGGCTGCGCCATATGCCTGATTGAAGCCGCCTTCGTCGCCCATCTGAAGAGCGAGATTCGCCTTGGATTGGGCGTCGGTCTTGGACTGCCGCTGCCGCTCCATGAGCTCGGCGCGGCGATTCTCGTCGGCAGCCGAATAGCTCTCGACGCCGGATTTGAGGCCATGGGCCAAGCCCGCCGCCAATCCCGCCCAAGGACTGCCGTAGTAGCTCATCGACCCGCAGCCAACCCGAAGATACCGCCGACGGCTTGAGCCCCGATACGCCACGGTTCCATCTGCGCCTCATGCTCGGCTTGCGCCTGCAAGAATCCGAGGTTGCGGTTTTGGAAGTCCATCTGCGCCGTCTGATGCGCCGTGTTGGCCGCCAAGGAATCCCGGCCTAGCGCCAGGTTCCCTTGACCCAGCTCATGACCGCCCTGTTGTGCGACTAATCCCCCCAGATAGTTCAGGCGGTTTTGCTCGAAGCCCGCCCCCTGGTTGTAGGCGTTCTGCGATCCTTGTGCGCCGATGTTGGCCATCTGCGCGGAGGCATTACTGCCCATGTTCACCCGGACGGCATTGGGGTCCATGCCTCGCGATGCGGCTTGGGCGGCCATATGTCGCGCCATCGGCCGATACGCCCGCTGCGCCGTCTGCTGCTGACCCGAGATATTGGCCTGGGCCATCTCGGACATTTGCCCGGTTGCCATGTCCATGTAGGGGTTCTTCATGGCAGTCCCCTGGTTGTAGAGGCCGTTGAATCGCTCCATGGTTTGACTGGGCGCCGCGGGAGCGGCAGGGGCGGCAGGGGCAGGGGCGGGAGTCGTTGCGACCTTCCGCGCCACGGGGGCGGGATCCTGCGGCCGGAACAAGCCGAAGGGGTCGAACATGTTGTGGTAAGCGCCCCCGCCGTAGTCGGATGCCACCTAGCTAGTCCTCACTTGATTCATTTTAGTTATCAATTTCCCGAGATTCAATGCCCTACGTGAAATAGCAATAGGAGCTTCGGTCGCCCGATCGCTCGGAAGCGGCCTTGCGGCGGACTTTTCGGCCTTCCCGCCCGGCGGTGACTTCGTGCCGATCGGCTTCGTCACGTCTCGCCTTGAGAGCCGGCAACCACAGCAGCGCTTCGATCGTCTTCTCGATCAGGTATTCCTTGGCGTAGGATGCTTGCGCGGGAATTCGATCGTCGTCGCCCTTCAGGATGCCATCGGTGGCGGCGACGTAATCGACGACTAGCCCATTGGTAATCGCCGTCGTGACATGCGGCCAGAAGAAGACCGATCGCGGGGATGCGACGCGACCCGGTGAATTGGCGGCGAAATCGAGGACGGCCAAGCTCGGGTAGGTCGCCGTCGTGGTGGAGGTTCGCCAATCGGGGATCTTGTCATCCATCTGCTTGGCGGTCAGGATGCCCCCGTTATCGGCGGTCATGACCACGACATCGTGAGAGCCGTCGTTGATTTTGATCGCCAAGACGCGAGACACCTGAAACCCCGGCGCGGCATACAGGGTCTGGGGATTGGTCGTCAAGAGATTCTGGATCAGCGGCATCTGGACCAATTCGTTGTCGCGAGTCCATAGATCCAGTTGCCGGTTCAATGCCCGCATGACCTCAAGGGGCAGCACGGTATCGTCGTAGATCCCCAGGCGGGAATAGACCTCAGAGATTAGCTCGGCGGCGCTGGGCGGATTCATCAGGGGCCTCCTTCCGGGACAAGGGTCAAACCGGCACAGTAGATCGTGGCGCCTGCGTTGCCTGGCAACGTCAGGACATCGGTGTAGGTGCCGTTTTCGGTGGTGGGCGCGGCGGCATCCGGCGTGAATGTCAGGGTGCCCGCGGTATCCGATCCACCCTGAATCGTCACCTGGGTCGTGTTCCACGTATGCGCTGAAGCTGTTTCGTTGACGGTGTTGTAGGCGAAGCGGTAGCGGGACTCCGTAACTGGGGTAATCGTCACCGAGTCGGTGTACGTGCCCGGCGTCGTGGTAGGCGCAGCCGATCCAGGAGTAAATGCCAGGGTGCCGGCTTGGGCATCTACAATCGAAATCGGGGTGTTGTTCCACCCATGAGCCGAGGCCGTTTCGTCGGTGCCGTCCCACGCATAGCGGTAGTTGGCCTGCGTACTCAATTGCCACGTATTCAGGTATCCGGCAAAAAGCGTGAACGTCAATCGGTAGTAGGCGTAGGACGTGGAATTCGTGTAGGTGTAGGTGTTCTCGACGTTGGCACCGAGCGAGACTGACGTCTTGGTGTCTAGCGTCGTCTCTTCGCCGCTAAACGCCCCGGTATTGGATGCCTTGAGGGTAAACGAGTAAACCCCCGTGGAGTCTACGATGACCTTGTACTTGTCGGCGGCAACAGACGCGGCGGGTTGATACTGGATCCACGCCGGAGGGGTGGCGGGGGATGGTTGCCACGTACTGGGTACGCTGTTGTCCATCGCCTTCCACGCGGCGAAATTGGAGTTCAGTTCGCTCGACGCACTCGCGGTGCCCGATGGCGCGGTGTTTGACGTCATGGTGGGGATCTGATCCGACCCCGACGAAACAGTCAGGACCAGGTTGTATGGCCCCGCCCCGGGCGTCCCTGTGATCCCTGTCAAGGTCGATCCGGTATTGTTGGTGGATTTGGACGCGGTGTAGCTCACGGTGGGGTTTGTCACCGTCAGCACCAGGTTGTACGACCCGGCGATGGCGTAACGCCCCGAGTTAATAGTGACGCCCGTGTTGTTCGTCGTCTTGGATGCGTAGACCTGGGCGGACGCCGAGAATTGCAAGCCGATTCGCTCGCCTTGACTGCTGGCGATGGGCGTCGGGATCGTGATGGGGGTCGCCCGACTCAAGCCGGTTTGCGCCGACCCGGAATCGACCGTCCCGTTTCGGACCAGGGCTACGGTGGGGGCATTGTCGGCGACCAGGCGGATCTTTTGAGCGGTCTTCTTCCGCATGGGATCGGGATCGGAAATGTCCTTGGTCTGGTACGTCCATCCCAGGTCCATGGTCGATCCGCCCCAGGATCGCAAGGTGCCGTACTGTCCCGAGACGTTGACGATGAGGGCTTCGGTCTGAAGGGCGGCGGGCATCACACCGAAATCCATCGCCCAAAAGTCGCTCTGGGCCAATCGCTCCTGGGTTGTGCCGCCAAAGACGTAGCCAATCGCCGTCCCGCCCGTCGCGATTCCCCCGCCGATCGCCGGCATACCGCCAACAAAGCCCATGCGGGTCCGCTCACCGAAGCCGAAGGCCGATCCCACCGATGAGGCGAAGGTCGGCGCAGTTCCTGGGCGGTAGAGCCAGATGTCCGAGGTGGCCAATTGCCCGATCGGCACGCCCGATCCGGCGCCGCGCAATTCTCCGCCGTAGAGATAGACGTAAGTCCCGTCCGTGAACCCGCGAACGAATTCCTTGGCCTGCCATCCCAGCGACGCCCCGGTGGTATCCGTCGTCCAGGTATCGCCCGAGACCGTGTTGATCATGACGTTCGAGCCCTGCGTCCCACCGAAGACGTAGAACTTTCCGCCGAGGTAGACCATACAGGATCGGGTCGTGGCGGTGGATGTGCCCAGGGTAGTCCAGTCATTCGATGCCACGTTGTAGCGATAAAGGGTCGTATTCTCGACACTCGACCCGTTAACCCCGCCGTAGATATAGAGGTTGGTGCCGTCCGTCGCCGCGCAGTAGTAGGCCAGATTGACCCCTAGTGCCGTTTTGGTAGACCAGGTATTCGCAGCCGGATCGTAGACCTGAAGATCGCCGCGGGTCGCCGCGCCCAGATTGGCGGCTTCGCGCCCGCCGAAGACGTAGACCTTCCCGCCGATGACGACCGGATCGATACCGTTGAGCGCCACGGAATAGGCCGCCAAGGGCACCCACCCGCCGCCTTGCTTGACGTCGTACTTCTCGAAGTAAGCGACGGCCGTCGTCCCGGTGTTGAGGACTTCGCGGATGCCGCCGATCTTGTAGATGATTGAGTTGGTGGTATCCGCGCACATCCCGAAATTCCGCAGACCGACTGGCGTCACAACCGTCTGAACTTCGGCGAGAGTCCCAGCGCCTCCGACCGTGACTCGCTCGCCCCCGACATAGCCGTAGCCGTAGGTCGTGGGCTGTGCGAATGTGATGGCCTGGTTCGTCATGACGGCGGTCGCCGCAGCCTGCGTCCCAATAGACGCGATGGCCGTGATACCCGTGCCACTCCCGCCAAATGCGACGGTCGGAGCTGATGTGTAGGTCCCCACCGGAGGCTTCGTCACCGCAACGGCTACCACCGCGCCGCCCACCACGATCGGTTTGAGGGTCGCCTGCGTCGTCGGCGGTCCTCCCCCACTCAGATTCGCCGTCGTCGTGCTATCGGCCCCCGATCCCCCTGCCGTGACGTGGATGAATAGCGGTTGATCGGGGGTCAATGTCGCCGAGGAATAGCCCGACCCACCCGCCGAAATCGAGTAACTCAACACTTCGCCGAGCCCCGATCCCAGCGAGGTTGCGGATAGCGGCCGAATCCACGCCGTCGCCTGCGAGGCTGTTACGACCGTCGTGGACGTGATGAACCGGGCATCCTCGATGCCGTCGTAGAGGTCCACCACCACCGTCGAGGCCGACCCGTAGAGGTAGTAGTAATGGTCGAAGTAGGCCGCATGCGTGATCCCCATGCCTTGCAGGTAGCTCGCCGATAGTTTCCCTTTGCTGATGATCGTGACGGTCGATCCGTCGAAGTGGGCCAAGCCCTCCCGCGCCAGGAAGAAGATCCCGTGGGGCGTGGCTTTGACGGTATGCCCGTAGCCGATTTGCACGCCGTAGCGGGTATTGGCGTCGTCCCACTGAAGTTGGGAATCGTCGAAGCCGTTGACCTTGTAGATCCCCTTTGGGGTGAAATAGAAGGTCGTCCCCGATTGGCTGACGATGGCCAGGATCTTCCCCGGCATCCGGCGCTTGTTTTGCGTCGGCCAGTAATCGGGATCGTCAAACATCCCCCAATAGGCCCAATCTTCGTTGCCGCCAAAGGGGATTCCCGACCCCGCACTGCCTGAACCGCCCATGACGTGCATCGCGTCGGATAGCACGGTCAATGTCGGCGCGACGTGGTGATCTTCGGTGTACTGCCCGACCGTATCGCCGGGTTGCGGCGCGATGACGTCGGCTTGCCAGTAGAGGCTGTTGAGGACGTCCATCGTCGTGTCCAGGGCATTGTCGGTATACGCCGCATACCGCGTCGTCCCGGACGTGTAGACCTTCGCCGAGCCGACGAAGTAATAGATCTCCGTGGGGTAGTTGGCCTTGGTCCGCCAGATATTCACCTTGGTGATCCGGGGATCGTTGGCCAACACGATGTCGGTAAACACGGCTTGCTCGGAGGCCATGACGGTGCCGGGATAGTCGAAGTAGAAAGGATTCGACTCCAACCCGTCGTCGGTGGCGGCCGTCAAAGCCCAGCGGTAGAATCCCGTCAACGCCCCAGCCGAGGTGGCGGCCGACAGGCTCATAACCGGCAGAATCCCCAAGGGGACATTGATGCCGGGCAACGCCGTGAACGGCGGGGCGTTGGATTGCGTGACGTAGGTCCGATCGCCGTCGATGAGGTAGAACCGCCGATCGACCAAGGATCCCGTCACCGACGCCACGCTAGACGTGTAGTTGTCGAGCCACCGAGCACCCGTGTAGCAAATCGAGACGGGATCGGTGGGCGTGCTCAATGCGGCCAGTGTCGCGGCGTTTAGCGTCGTGGCGACCGAGGTCCCGACATCCTTCATCCCCTCGATATTGCCGTCTCGCAAGACGACGTTTTGCGCGACTATAGCCTCATCCAAGCCGATGAGCGTCGGGTCGAGGCGATTATTCATGCCGCGCATGAAGTTCCCGAAGACGATTTCCGGCGGCCGAGGCATGGGCGACAGAGCCATCAGGCTTCCACCCAGACCTTCCACATCTCGCCCACGACATCCGAGGCGTTGGTCCCCGATCCCGTCAGGCGCAAGGTCAGAGCCCCTGCCAGATTCTCGGCCGCCGTCCCATAGGCCAAGGCATACGTGCCGTCGATGTGGGCTTTTTGCGACGTGGCCGACACCCGCAGAATCGTCGCCCGGAAGATCCACGCTTGCGCGGTGGTCAATGGCATGCTGCCCGAGTCGTATAACTGGGTCGCCCCGAGGTAGAAGCGGAGGCGCTTATCGACTGCGGCGGTCCCGGCAATCGTCCCGGCGGCCGTGACGATCAACGCCTCGCCGTTCGCAGACAAGGCCCCCGCTGACAGGCTCGTGCTGAAGAGATCCGTCTCGACTGCGGCAGTATTGCCCTTCGTCGTGGCGGAGTAGTCTACGGGGCTCCCAGAGGCCCCAGACGACGAAGACGACAAGAGCAGCGGGGATTGGCCGCCGTTGATACCACGAATCCAATCCATCGAGACCGCCAGGGCGTCCAGGGCGTCCTTGGCGGGCCCGGCGGGCACCCGATTGATGGCGGCGCGATAGCTCGCCCACCGGGTATCCCGGATGACGGCCATGGCCTAGAAGAAGATCAGTTCGACCGACAACGACGCGGCAGCCGCCCCGGTCATCTGAAGGCCCTGGGTCAAGCCGCTGTTGTAGCCGAGCTTCACCCAGGTCAAGGGGGTAGTCCCGCCCGACAGAACTTCAGCCACCGTCCCCGAGACGCCGTAACTGACGTTATTGGTCGAGGCGGGGGTGGCCTTGGTGACCAGGTAGAATCCGCTGGTGCCCGTGGGAATGGTCCCCACCAAGGTCGCGAGGCTCTGAAACGACGTGGTGACGGTCAGGGTCTTCCGACAATTGACCGAGGCCGTAAGGGTCTCGGTCGGCAGCGGGATGCTCTCAGGCCCCGTCGTATCGCCTGACAAGCCCAGCGAGGCATTGATCGTAGCGGTGATTGCCAAGTTACCCTCCTAGCATCGCCAAGACGTCTGCGGCGGCCTGGGTGGCGAATTCCTCGAACCGCGCCCGATGCTCCTTGGCCAACCCGACATTGAGCCCGTCCTGGTTTTGCATCTGCAATCGCTCGGAGGCCCCGTAGACGATGGCTTCGTGGTACTGCGGTTGGGCCGCTTCGAGATTCGGCAGATTGTTGATGAACGGCAACGCCCCCGACTCCAGCATGGGCCTTGGTTTGGCGGCCACATACGCCTTGAACGTCATCGTGCGATTCGGGCAGGGGTACAACCACGATCGCCCGTTGCCATCCACGCCAGGCACCCAGTATTTCGGCTGGTCCGACAAGCCGGGATTGCCCGCAGTCCCCTTCCACGTTGGGCCGACCAAGACGCGCATCTTGCCTTCGGTGGCTTTCCAGAGCTTGACCCCGCGATCGTCTTCGAAGAGCAAGATGGCCCCCAGTGGGGGATTGCCCTGGGTATCGCGGAATCGCACGGCGTTGTTACCCGCGAATACCGGGACATCAAGGACATCGCGGACGATGCCGGTCTTGAGGCAGAATTCGTCCTGGGCGTCGTTGAGCGCCATCTGGACGGGGTTGCTAGCCCATGTCGGCGTCGCCGAAATAGTCTGCGCCCAACGCGTACCAGACGGATCACCTACTTTGGTGCCGACGTTGTACGCCAGGACAGACAGCGTGGACATGGCCCTAGATGGATACTCCCTTCAAGACAGTGAGACGACCCCGGTTGCCGCTCCGAGGCCGTCTCACTGATTTTTGTGCCGTGTGTCGGGGATTCGCCGTTTACTGCCAGAAGAGCGAGAGATTTGCGCTTGACGTGGATGATCCGTTGGTGAGCGTGTAAGCCCCGCACGTCAGGGCCGTGCCGCCCAGCGTGAGAGGGTAGGGGAAGAAGTAGGTGTTGTTTGACGTGCTCGCGTTGTTGGTGAACAGAAACTCGATCGTCGGGACCGTGGTGCCCGCCGTGGGGTTCGCCGTATTCCAGCACTGCACGTAGGCGGATGCGTATGTGGCGTATGGTTGGCCGATGACGCCATACAGCGTGACCGGCCGAGTCGCGATCGACTTAGTGGCGCTGCCCTCGCCCGTCAGGCCCGAGGACATCCCCTTGACCTTGGTGATGTTCATCTTGACGGCGGCAGAAGCCGGCGCCGAGTTGAGCACCAGGGCGACCGACAAGGCCGCGACGATTGAACCGACGGCAGACCAGAAGCGCTTGTTCATTGGGAGTCTCCTAGCTCGCCAGCATGATCGGTATGATGCGGGTGACCGACGTGCCGACCAGTTCGTAGTTCGCCCGCAGCGTCGAAGGCACGCCGCCGAGGTAAAGCAGGACGCTAAGCCCAGTCCCCGTGGCCTGCGGGAATTGCAGGATCTGGCCGTCTTGCTGAAGCAGGTCGGCATACGAGGTCTGACCCGACAGCAGGAATTGGATCTTCTCGTCCCATGTCGTCAGCGCCGAAACGGCAGTGATCTCCTGACAGAACAGCCCGGACGTGAATCCTTGGCTGAGTTTGGGGGGGGATACGAAGTTGACCGCCCCGGTAGTGATGCCCGTCGAAGTCCCGGTGGCGGTGATCGCCGCCGAGGGGATCGAGGTTTCGTAGACGTTACCCATCTCGCACCCCTTACCGGATGGCCGCGATCATCGCGCCGCTTGACGCCGAGCCGAACCAGAAGCCGTGAACCAGACTGTACATCTGACCGGCGGTGTATGACGTCCCGGCGGTGAATGTGAACAGCACGTAGTCCGCAGCCGAGTAGTAGGCGCCAGCAGCCTTTGCGCCGCCGCCGCCGCTGAAGAGCTGGACGGTGGCGCTGGTCAGGTCCACGGTATCGAAGGCGGTGGCGCCGCTCGAATCGCCGACCGTCAAGGCCGCCGAAGAACCGCTGGCCCAAGCCGTCACGACATTCGACAGGCCGCTGCCGTAGAGGTGGGTGTTGGGCCGGAAATTGACCCGGGGGGAAGCCGTCGCATCGGCATAGCCGATTTCGATCGCCTGGACCCAGATGCCCGGGTGATTGAGCGTTACGACGCCAGGGGGTACTTGCATCGTCTCCTCCTAGATCCCGGCCACGCCGACGTAGTGGGGTACCAAAATCGCGTTGCGCCGGGTCGAGTTGACGAAGGCCGACGCGATGCCGAACATCGCGCTGACCATAATCACCTTCTTGCGGTCGTTGTCCTCCTTGCCTTCGAACCATTGCCAGTTCTCGGCTTCGACGAAGTGCAAGGCCCCGGCGCCCAGCAGCATCCCGTAGGCGACGTTGGATATCGGCCGGAAGGCCCGCTCGAAGCAGATGCACTCGACCCCGCCGAACGACCCGATCGAGTTGGTGAGGCTCGGGTTATCCGCCCCGCGGCTGTTGCCTTGGCTCTGCCGGGCCGACCAGTCCGAGTCGTAGGCCAGTTGCAGTTCGAGGTTCTCGTCATCCAGGTAGATGAACTGCGCCCCCGAAGGCAGGCCTTTGAGCTTCTTGAGCGGCAAGCTCCGCTGCTTGGCGGAAATCTTGAGCTTGGTGAGCAACTGCGCGGTGACGATGTTGCCCTGATTGGCCGCCGTCGCGTTGGTCGTCGCGTTGCCGGCGTAGGTGATGTTGGCCGACGTAAAGGCGTTAAGCGACGTGTTCATGATCGAACTGAACGCACCCGACGTGTAGTTGTTGTACGTGTTGACGAAGGTCGATTCACCCGCCAGGGCGATGGTGAATGTCTCGTCGATGAAGACGTTGGCCCAGTCGCCTAGCAGCGCGTTGCCGGTGTCGCGGAAATCCATGAGCATCCGCTTCTCGGACAACCTGCCGTCCGATCGGACGCTCTGGGCGACCTGATCGATCGAGGCATTCTGCGTGTAGGTGCTGATCTGGGCGCCGTTGCCGGCTACCACCACATCGCCATAGAAAGGCGCCGTGGTGAGTTGCGCCGCGTTGTACAGCGTAACGGTATCGCCGCGGTTCTCTGCGCCTTGGAGATCCGTGTAGCGCAGGACCACATTGCGAGCCATGTTCGCCTTGGCGATCTGCTCGATGTCCTGACCCTTGATCGTTTGGATCAGGCCAGGCCAGAACGAATCGGCAGCCGAATCGATCTGAAATTTCTTGCTGAACTTCTTGACCGTCTGGGCGTCGCCGGTCGCGAATTGCCAGTTAGAAGCCATTGGGCGAGTGCTCCGCTGGGAACCTCAAGCGAGGAAGGAGGGATTCCTTCCGCGAGGCGACCTACGGATACGCCCTTGCGCCGCTGTAACCGGGACGCTTCGGTTTGTGCCTGACTCTGACGCTCTTGCGAGGGGGATCAGGCGGTTGGTTTAACGTCAGCCAAGTAACCAATTAGCATAACTAATCGGCATAGTCAAGTGGTGCGTCGTTTTTAATCAAAAAGCACCGCCCGGAGATTGCCACATCCGAGCGGTCCTTACGTGGGGATGAATGGGGTCAGGGGGTCCTAGTCGCTAGATTCTTCGGCTTCTTGGGCGGCTTTGGCGCGATTCTCTTTCCGGGCGATTACCGACTTTGCTTGGCCTTTCCGGCGAGCATTGGTGGCGGCGGGAGTCGCCCGCCGGATCTTGTCGCGGGTGCGGCCGACGACGCCCTCGTGAGCCAAGGTGCAGCATTTCTGGTTCGGGCTGTAGGGCTTGAACGGCTCGCCGCAAGATTCCAAGGCGCAGATTTCCCACCCGTCTGGCAACGGGGCGTTACCCTCCCCTACCGCAGCTACCCCGGCGTTATAGGCCGTCACGGCGTCGAGATGGGCGATGGTCGTCAGGAGTTTGACTTCCTTCTTGCGGACGCGATCCTTGAGTTGCTCGTTGCAGATCGCTTGGTTGTAGCAGCAGAAGATTTCCTTGGTGGGGACCAGATCCCCGGTGAAATCTTCCGATGCCGTCTCGATTGCCATCTCGACATCGGTCTTGTTGACCATGTACCGGGCCGCCGGGATCTGCTTGTACGTGTTCTCGCCGATCTTCTCGGCGCGGCCAAAAGGCTCCCCGCAACTCGCGCAGCGCGTCCCGCCGCCCAAGATGGGATCCTGGACATGCCATTGCTCGCTCTTTTCGTCATAGCGCGAGTAGTGGCAGCGGGATCGCTCGGAAGGCCGGCGAATCAGCGGCATCTTGTGCTCGACCCGGACGCCATTCATCGCGGCGCGGCTCTTCATCGTCAATTCTCCGACGACGACTTGATCCTCGATGACGAAGCGATTGCGTTTGGCGGCGATTCGTGCCTTGCCCGGAGGGGCTAGCTCAGCGCCTTCTGCGGCGCTGTACGTCGGTTCGTCATCCAATTCAACGGCCATTTGGAATCTCCTTCACTTACGACATATACACGGACTGGGCGATTTCGGCCCCGAGCAATTCGCGCTGCCCGGGCTTGATGTTGTACGGGTCGATGTCATCGAGGTTGATGGGCCTGGGCGTTCCGCCCGATCCGCCGCCCATCGCCACGATTGACCCATTGCCCGGCTGATGCGCCGGGGGAGCCCCGAGCTTCATCGCGGCCGCCTTGTACTTGGCTTCGGCAGCGGCTTCGGCTTCGGCGACGATACGAACTCGCTCTTCTTCCAGGCGGGCTTGCATCGCCCCAGGTTGAGCCAGGGCGAAATCCTTACCGGCTTGATACATCGCCTCGGCGCGATCGTCGGCATTCCAGATTTGATCTTGCAGGACTGGATGCCGGGCGAAATGCTGCTGGAAGGCGTGATTGGGATCGTGATAGCCCACCACGTCGCGAAAATCGGTGTGGCGGACTTCGGCCAATTGCCGCTCCAGGATATTGCGCCGTCGCTCGAAGGCCGCCTCTTGCTGCGCGATGATGGGCGCGATGGCCTGTTGAATCTCCTGCTGCCGGGCTTGGGCTTCGAGTTCCTCTTCGCTGGGCGGCTCCTTGAAGAGATCGCCGAATTGCTCTTGCTGTTGCTTGAGGATATCCAGTTGCCTGGCTTGCTCGGCCATCTGGGCTTGCCACGCGGTTTCCCGGGCGGCTTGCTGATCGGCCAGTTGCTTCCGCTCGGCTTCCCACGCGGCTTGCTGCTTGGCGTGCTCCTCGCGCAAGACCTTGAAGCCTCGATCCTTGTTGGCCGCTACCGGATCGGGATCCACGTCAACGACGATTTCAGGCGTGGCTTCGACCACCGGGGCTTCGGCTGGCGCCGGAACCTCTGGCGCGGGTGCGGGCCGATCTTCGACAATGGCATCCACGACCGGCTCGGTGACGACCGGCTCATCCTCGGCGTAGATGTCGGCGACTTCCGCATCGGCGGCGGCTTTTTCGGTCGCGAGGTCTTCGGCGATTTTTCCCCTGGTTCTCAATCGGCTCCCCTTTCTATCCGGCCTGTGCCTGTTGGCGTTTCTGCCTGGGCCTGTAGGCGGGTTTCTTCATCGGCTCGGGTGGCACCATCCCGGCCTCGACACGGAATTGATAGTCCTGCGCGGCAGCCCGCAAAGCCTGGACGCCCGGCGCATTCATGCTCGACAGCATCAGCAGGACACCGGCAGTCTGGAGCTTCGGATCAGGCGGCAGCATCGGCAAGAGCAGCCGGATCGTCTCGATTTGCTTTTCGAGCATCGTCGGGGTGTACGGCCCGACATCCAGGAAGACCATGTGGCGGATGTCTTCGACTCGGATGGCATGAAGCGCATCTTGGCCCGACACGGTATCGGACACCATGACCACGAAGGGCGTCGTATGCAACCGGATGATCAGTTGCAGCGCGATACCCCCGAGGTACTTGTGGGCGAACAAGAACCCTGCTCTTCGGGCTTCGAAGGTCATGCCGCCTTGCATCGTGTTTTGCCGGTAGGCTTCGGCGCTCTTGGGTGTCTTGCCTTCGTCGGAACCAGCTAGTGCCGACGTGATGCCAGACGCCATCTGCATCTCACCGCCGGTCAGACTGATCCACGGCAGTTGATCGTGACCCGATCCCTTCATCCACGGCGAGAGGACGTCCCTCCCGGCCTTCATCAGGCCGTTGGGCTTGCCGAGTTCCTTGCGAAGCTCCTCGAAATCCTCTTCCGAATGCTCGTCCCAGTAAGAATCCTCAATCTGCGCCTGATTCGAGTTGGTATCCCACAAAGCTCGGGCTCGCCGGGCGTTGTACTCCTGCTGTTGATGCTCGACCTGGGCGATGAAACTGAAGGGGCGATTCTTGTCGTCGCGCTTCCAGAAGTAAGGCGCGATGGGATACTCGGTGACGGGCAGAATCGTATCGTCCAGGCGAATCGGCCCCGCCATCCGGCACCGCCTGACGACCGGCGCCATCTGTTTGAAGGCGCGAGGCACATCGGGCCGCAGGAGGATGTCAAACTCTTTGCGGATGTCGAACCGCTTGGGTTGGTCGTCGGCGTCGGTGACGTAGAAGTACGTCATCTCCCGGTCCTTGTAGTAGACCTCATGGACCATGACCTGGTTCTTGTGCCGATCGACCTCTTGCATCTTGTCGGCGACATTCCATTCGGCCGATCCCCACCTATCGAGCGACGGAATAGCCACCGTCGTCCCCGTCTGAAACGGCGTGCGATAGACGTCGGGTGAGCCGTCGATGGCGTCGGGGTCGCCCTTGAGGTCTTCGAGTCGGGCGCGAAGATGGCCGTATTGCTCGATGAGCAGACTGAATGAGATCCATTTCGAGATCCCCTGGTACTTCGCATCGCGCAAGACGGGATCTTTACCGTCCAGGTCGTACCACCACCACGTAGAGGGGACGGATGTGTACTGGACAATCTCTTCGGAAGGGTCATCCGAGCGGACATAGGGACCAGCCAGAATGACGCCCACTCCGTCGACGGCGGAACTCTCGATGGCATTGCGGCGGTGCATGTCCAGGTCGTTGATGTTGTTGATGTGCTTGAGCGCCCAGTTGGACTGCTGGCTCATCTCCATCGCGCCCATCACCATCGGCTTGGCGTCGAAGTCGATCTGCACCGACGACATCAGGCCGACGACCAGATCTACAGCCGGGCCGACGATGTTGGTCTCGACGGCCTTCTGGTTGCGACTCTCGACTCGGTCGCGATCGTCGGGATCCCACGATCCGCCGTTATCTGCCGTGGGGGTGTAGAATTTCCGCCATTTCCGGGCGGCCTCGTGCCACGGCTTGGCGTCTTCGCGCCCTTCCTTGATCCATTTGCGGATTTGGATGACGTCTTGCATCAGGTCTGGCCCTCGGGCAAGAGCGGGATCTCGACCGTGACCTTGGCATCTACGGTAATAGTCCGAACCGGATTCGCGGGGGATGGCAGTCGCTCGCGCTGGTACTTGGCCTTCGCTTCGGCTTCGGCGCGGGCGCAAAAGTCATTGAGGTATTGCCGGTGCTCGCGATCGTACTGGAGTTGCATGTCCAAGAAATCCACGCAGCGCAGGCAATAGCGGCGGCAGACGGATTCCGGTGGGCCTTTCTGACACCGCTCGCATAGTCCCGCCTTGAGGTTGGGCATGTCGTTGGTGCGAAGCGGCGGCAAATTATTGCCCGTCCGAGGATTGACGCCGATGCGAAGGTGACTGCTCATTCCTCGACCTTCGCGATCTTGGCGTCTACCATCGCCAGAAACGCCCCGTAGACGACGCAGGAAATCTCTTGCCCTTCGTGCCACGGCAGCGTGACGGATACCGCCCGACAGCGAATGCACTGAACAGCTAGGCGCAGCAGGCCGACATCCCCATCCCGGCGGGCTCTGACGTAGTTCATGCCGGCACCCATCCCACCGATTGCTTCCGCCGCTTGAACCGCGATTGCGGCTTCTTCTTGGCTGCTACCTTGACGTTCTTGTGGAATGTGAGCATAAGCGCGTCGGCGAAGTCAGGCGAGATGCCCTGATTGCGCTTCTTGTACTCGACCTTGCGCTCGACGATGATGGCGTCAGACGGGGTATGGTCGTAGGTCAGGCGGGAGACTTCAGCGATGAGATGCTCGACCATATCGCGCTTGGCTTCCTTGCTGTAGAGGATCACCGCGCCGTTGTCGTTCTCGGGGTTGAAGTATTCGCGAATCTGCCAGTAGAGCCAATCGCGCAGCCTGTGGCACCGCGGGAAGGTATCGGGGGCGACCTCGGCGACGACGACCTCGCGGACATTGACGCCCTTGCGGCGGAGTTGGTCGTAGACGCCCGCTCCTACCCCTGTGCTGTCCACGCAGACGACCGGCTTGATTTGCTTGCCGGTATTGGGATCTTCGGGCGAGATGCGGTACAGACTGTCGTAGACGGCTTTGACCCGAACGGTCAATTCGTCGGTGAGCATCCCGCGGAATTGCTCGGTGTAGTCGGCCAGAATATACGGCCCTTGGCGGACCATGATGACCGAGGAGTCCTCGCCTTTGCGGGCGACATCCACGCCGATGACGAATCCCGAGGTGCGCGAGGCCAGGCGGGTGAAGTTCGTCTTGCTGAACAGGCGGGCATCTTCGAGCCACGTCAGGGGGATCAGGCTGTTGAGGTTGCCGGTCGGGAACTCGCCCAGGACGTGAACCCGGTAGGCGTCGGAGTCCTCGCCGTACAAGGCCTTCATTTCGTCGATGTATTCCTTATCGACGATCGGCACATCCTCGGACGATACCGAGTCGGTGTACCAGCGAGAGCGCATCTCAGGTTTGTGGAAAATGTTGTAGAACTCGCCATCGATGCGCGAGGGGTTGCTGGTGTAGATCAGGAAATTGCTTGCCCCGGTCAGCGATCCGCGCAGGGATGTGAAGAACTCTTGCTCGACGCCCGATGCCTCATCGACGATGACGACCATATTCGGGGCGTGATAGCCGCGGAGGGATTCTGGGTTGCGGCCGGTGCGGGCATCGGCATGATTACTCGACCCGATGAGGCGGACTTCAGTCGGGGTGACCTTGAAGAGTCCCCTGATGATCGATCCTTCCAGGAGCTTACGAATCTCGGGGATGATGATTTGTCGCAACTGCGGGTAAGTCGGGGCGGAGAATACCGCGACGGTTTCGGGGTAGCAGTACAAGAGCCATAGCAGCATCCAGCCGACAAAAAACGTATTGTGGGTCGGGATCATCGCATCTCCGCAAAGAAACAGATGCGATGGCGAATCAACTGTAATGCACCGAACCGGAACGCTTGGCCGTTCTTTGATTTCAGTAACATAGCGGAACTTGGTCCGCGACACTTGGGTCTTACCTGAATGTTGGCGCTCTAGTTTGCGTTCAATTTCAAAAACCTTACTATGTGGCGTGAAAGTCACCCGGTATTTCGGGCCACAATCCCGCCCCCTCAACATGGCCCGGCCAATCGAACGCCCTGGCTTGAACCCAAGCGACGCTACTAATTCGTAGACGCCCAGGAAGAGGCTCTCGTTTGTCGTCGTGAATTCGCATAAGCCGTCTGGACGTACCGATCCATCCGTATCCATCAACCCCTTTAGCAGGTCAGTCCGTTGTTCGATGGATGCTCGGAGATATTCGGGCGGTATGTGTTTGTTGTCCAAGACACCCAATATCCGAAGTTTCGCCTTGAATGGGGAATTGTCTTTCTTGCCGCGATGATCCCCTCCTAAGTGATATGTCCATGCGTTTCCGGCCGGGGTTTTAGGCTCGCTGACAGCCACTCCCTCACGCCTAATGGCAGCAAGTACTTCGTCGTCCGCCGTCGTGATCCGGGGATAAATCGACGTGCCATCCCCCAACCAAGCCCCCAACGTATAAGGCGGGATCGGTAGATCCCGATGCATGCCGAGGAGTGCCCCAGCGACTTGAATTGCGTGGTTACGTCCGTATTTCCCTGCGTGCATTGATTGGCGCATTTGCTCGGTCGTCAAGACTTCTGGCCCACTGCGGGGATTCTTAGCGCGTGATTTCGCCTTACGCGCCTTTGCGGTCCACGATAGCCACCTATGATCAGCATCGGCAACGATGACGGACCCGTCATCAAACATCACGTCGTAACAGGTTCGCCCGTGTTGAACTTCAGTTGCGAATGTAACTTTGCACGGAGATCCTGTCTCGTCATACACATAGTCGCCGACATTCAGATCGCCCATGGTGGTCCATCCGGTTGGCGTCGGGATCGGGGTATCGAGCGCTAGTGCCTTCCCCACGCCGCGCCCGCTGCGAATGGCGACCTTCCGCTTCTTGATCATGCCGATGGCGGCGTTGATCTGCCACGGGAATGGCTCGCGTTGCAGTTGCTCCCGGCAGAACTCCACGGGATGGTTTGCGTAGAAGGCCATCATCTCGGCCATGGCTGGAGCCGAAATCGCGGCTTGGGCGCGGGGCGTCATGCCTCCTCCGCCTGGACTTCGATGGTCTTTTGCTCCTTGGCCCGTCGTTGCCTGAAGGCATCTAGCGATGCGGCGGCGGCGTGGGCTTGGGCGGTGAGCAGACCTTGGCCATTCGGCCCGCTCAACTCCACCTTGTCCTTGTGCTTGTGCGTGCCTTCTGACGTAGCGATCAGACCCCACAGCTTGATTTGCCGATCGATGGCCTGGAGCTTGATGGCGGGGGCGGAGTCCCTGTCCTTGGCGATTTTCTTGCACAAGGCGATGGCTTCGAAGCAGTCTTTTCGCAAGGATTCCCGCAAGGACGCCGGGACCGGATCTTGGGCGTCGGCCTTGGGCGTCGGGCGGAACTTGGCGAATAGCTCGGGGGATAGCTCCAGCGTCTCGCAGATGACCTCATGGCTATGGCCCTCTTGCTCCATCTCGGCGATTCGCAAGATGGTGTCCGCGACCTTGCGCGGCTCAACCCGCTGTAGGTTGCTCACCGTCGCCGTCCGGGAATGCGCCGTCCAGCGTGCCCTCTGCTCGCTCGCCTGCGGCCAAGGCCTTGGCCACGGCTTTGACGTCCTCGGGATCTTCGAACTCGACTTCGGCTACCTGTCGCAACAGCGCATTGCCATTGGCATAGAGCGCCTTCGCGGTGGAGATGCATTGATCCGCAAAGGCGTCCACCAGGCTCGGGGTGGGGTCCAGCAACGGCTCCCTCCGGTTGATAGCTAGCTTTTATCAACCGACCGTAGCATAGATTACCGTAGGTTATCAACTAGGAGTTGATGAACAGCCGCTCTAATCGGTTGACGCGAAACGCGCATGGCGTGCAGAGTTGCACGTCGGCCGAGACTTCCCAGCCTGTCTTGCGGGCGGCTTCGACGGCTTGCAGGGCGGTGGATCGGCGAGGGCCTTCCTTCTTGCAGGCCTGGCAGGCGCAGAAGTAGGTCTCGTCGTCGTCGGCCTTGCGGGCCACGTCACGCCTCCTTGCGATTGCGACCTTCGAGGTAATCCATCAAGGTCTTCCGTCCATCGGCGAAGGCGATAGCCGCGTCGGTGCAAGTCGGCCGATGGTTAAAGTGACTGGTCACGGTATGACCTGCCTTGCCTTTGCGGGCGGCGACGGACAAGATCCAATCCTTCTTCTTGCGCCGCTCCAGGCGGAGGCCCCAGGTTATCCCGCCCTCTTCCCACGAATCCCCGATGCCATCCGGGCGGCCGAGAGCTTGGTAGTAGGCTCTTTCTGACACGGATTCAGTCATCATCATCTTCGACTCCTCCCATCGACAGGCGCAGGGCGTAGTCGCGCAGGTAGGTCGCCAAGACCTCCTCGCCGTCTGAAACCGTGGCGTTGAGTTGATCGCGACTCGGGTAATGGTTGAGATCCGTGTTGACGACATGGCCGGTTTGCGACGATCGGCCGGCGACGACGATGCGATACTGACCGCCGCCACGCTTCTCTAGTCGGGCGGCGAAGCGGAAATCACCGACTTGGCGGACGGGACTGGTCAAGCATCGTTGGTGCTCGACCCATTGGCGCTGGATGTGGACTTGCGGCATCAGGCTACTCCCATTTCAGATCGCGAAACAGATCGTCGTGCTCGTGGGGCTCCAGGTTATCGAGAAACCATTGTGCGTTCTTGGGCCGAGGTCCGCCGATGACGGTGAATCGCTTGAGGTCCCGGTCGTAGACGCAATCCGCATCAGCGAAGGGAATCCACAAGACTCGCTCTTGCAGGACATCCTCTTTCAAGAAGGCTTGATCCATGCGAATCGAGACGAAATCCCCTCGCTCGCGGGTGTCGGCGCCGAAGCCTCGATCGCCCATTGCCTTGACGTAGGCCTTGTTTGACGTGGGTCGGGCATCGGGCAACGCCGAGATGCGGGGGCCGCTGATACTGTGAATGCGGGCCATTAGTCGTCTTCCTCGTTGAGGGCAAACTCGGGAAACAGATGGTCGTGAATGTTGCGGCAATAGGCCCGCCACGCATCATCCAGATCCCAGTAAAGGTGGTCGTACTTGGTCAGCGGCGGGGCATCGCGCCATCCTGGGCTCAAGAGGTCCATGAAGATCGTGTCTTCGGCGTCTAGTTCGGCCTGCTCTTTTGCTAGCCTGGCGACCATAGCGGCGTCGTTTGTAGCGAACGCCCACGTCTTGCCCAATTACGAATTCCCCCTTGACGGACAAGGCGCCCCAGTCACCGGACTGCCCGCGGCGTGCGCCCGATACCAATGAGTCAACAACGTGGCGGCGACTGGCGCTTGATTCCTTCTCTGGACCACGACACTGTGCGATTCCCCGCAGCGGCATGTCAGGCGATAGGTAGGACATCTACGGCTCGCGGCCTTGTCCAATCCGAAGACGAAGGGCGTATTCACCTACTGAACCTCTCCGGTCGGGACATACCGCCCATGCACCGTGTACCAGCCGTTCGCGGCACAGCGGCGGGCATGCGCGACCCGCAGGCGATGAATCTTCCGCCACGTCTCGTGCGACGGCACCTCGGCCAAGACGTCGCGGATCTTGATTAGCGTCTCGGCCGATCGCCACGCCAGATGGGCAGCACAGGCATATTCCCCTCGCAGCGCAGCCCGCTGGGCGTCTTGGGCCAAAGCCCGCGAGCGACGGCGAAGCGACTCCAGGCGAAGATTCCGCTTCCCGACCGTATCGGCCTTGGCGTAGTCCCCGACCGACGTGAACCCCTGGGCGGCGGCGAAGCTCTCCAGCGACCGACGCACGACGCTACTCCTTGGGCCGCTTGAACTGGATGAAGCCGGTAGCCGACATGCCAAACGCTTCCCAGCCTTCAGCGCCAGCTTGGTTGAGCGCCTGCATCTGCTGGGCCTCATTCCCCTGAACCCGAACGACCAGGTACTCCCATTGGACACGATCAATAATCAGCGGCACGGACCCTCCTACAGCAACGGTGGGTTGATACCTTCCGACTGTACTATCAATTTCCGGTTGATTCAAGCCAACTATCAAGTTAGGCTAGAGACGCGGGGCGTACTTGTCGTCCAAGCGTCGAGGTTCTATGCGCCCTGCCTCATTCC
>ERZ1292642.370-Hain-H14-01um-R1-370-length-27640-cov-10_pt1 | contig 27640 bp, 40 predicted proteins | sample MGYA00564403_ERZ1292642 | MGnify/ENA primary metagenome ERZ1292642 (study PRJEB36523, sample SAMEA6512643) | groundwater metagenome | collected 2019-01-09 | study: AquaDiva: Metagenomics assemblies of 32 groundwater samples
TTTTGGTGGAAGTTTGTTCATGTGATTCTGAGAGTTGTTGCATATCCTCAGATTCTCCCTTTGGTTGTTAAGCCCGTTTCCGTCCCTGTGATCGGCCTGGATTTTAGTATCCCATCCAAGTCCCATGATTTGACGGTGCATGTAAACTGTCTTAGCTCCTTGTCTTTTTAGAGTTTTCCGATAAGCATATCCATGACTATAACACCACTTATAAGAGTTTAACGACCAATAATCCTCATCATCTACCAAAGCAAATTTACCCTGAGTTAAATAGATTTTCTTCATCACTCGAACTCCCACATCATTCTTCCCCCAGACGCAGCAGCTGGAACGATAATACGAATACTCCCTATACCACTGACTAAACGAGATCGTGGCACCATGTAAGCATCTCCTGGAGACATTTCCATACCATCAGCCATACCACCGCTGGAAAGACTGCCTCCACTGGCCCCGGTAGCTACATCCCCAGAAAGATTAGTTAAACCTACATAAACTAGACTGGGAGCACCTTTTGCTAATTTTAACTGAATGCTGTTAGGAAAAGGTGTACCACTAAAAATACCCCCTCCACTAACCAAAGCTATTCCACCAGACTGAGGGAATAATTGAGTGCTAGGCATGATTAATTTCCTTCAACGGATCAAATTGACAATTGACTCGTAATGTCCCTACTTTGTTTCTTTCATAAGATATCAGACCAGCTTCAACAAGACGTTCAATACAGTTGTTTATAAAAGTCTTACTAACTCCCAGCTTTTTCCCTATAGATCTTAAATCCAAAGGGTAATCCATATTATTCATAATCACAGCTAAAACACGAAGACAACTAGGAGGTATTGTTTCTTCTTTAGTAAAACGCATAGTTATTTTGCTCCGTTAAAAGAAAATCTACCATTCAAATTCTTCTTTGGTCCAAGTGCTCCCCTTCCTAACTTTCCAGTTCTAGGACGAGTTTGCATAATCTCTTTTGGTTCTCCTCCTTCTTCATCCAATTGATTCCAACCACTACCTTCAGCGAGACGTTGACCCATATCCGTAAGACCTTCTGAAGAGACTTGCTCCACTGGCTGCTCAGCCTGTTCTGGCATGCCAGGAGAACCACCCATCCCCGGCATTCCGGGCATACCTCCCATTTGCTGCTGTTGTTCCTGGGAATCCGTACCAGCTATCTCATCTCCCCACTTTTCGGTAGTAATAGGGAAATCAAGTAATTTCAAAACTTGATTTTTGGTAAGACACTTAGCAGCAACCCCTTTATCTATTTTTCTGAAGAGGATTTCGTGGTCATCAATCCGAGGAAGACGTATTTCTATAATAAGATTATCACCGAAGAAATGAGCTAAGTGACGAGTAAGATCAGCGGCAAAATCATCGCAGTCAGGTTTGAGCGTTATCAAATGGACTTGTTTTAACGTAGCAAATAAAGTCGCATAAGAACTATCCTCAATCATACCAGCAGCAGGTTTAGTTATACCAAAACCACCAAGAACGAAAGCTGTGAGTTGATTCCAACCTTCCGGATATTCCATATCTCTTGCAACATTTCCAAACTGATCTATTTTGCATCCAGGAGTACCTACAATCATCTTTCCATGATTCTCTACACCCTGAAATTCTGCCTCCCACTCAGCTCGAATTCTCTCTATTTCTGGCTCTGGAAGCGGTTGCATTCCCTCCATTTCATCGAAGTTAAGAACTACAGATGGATTGATGGAACGTCGCATTGTATAGTGACGACTACGATCAATCATTTCTATTTCATCAATATGAAGATTCATTCCTGTCAAAGGAGAATAGCCATCATAATGAAGAAGAGGATGAGGATATTGAAATTTTAACATCCATTCAGCGGGAATAGCTGCCCCTACCGAAGAATAGGGAGTAGGATAAGAACTGAAAGGCCCGTAAGGATAAAGTGGCTGAATTCGCCAATAACCGTTAGGATAATCAGGATTGGTAGTAGGTTGAGGTACAGCAATAGCAGTTGGAATACAATACATTTCCATCGGAACACCCAGTTCGTTAGGTACGAGCCAAGTTAAAGCAGTCCCTGTCAGGTCTTTTTGTTGACCCAACTTATACATATACTTACCAAAACTATCTTGATTGTTAGGTTTCTCCAACAACTTGACGAGATCATATGGTTTGACAAGACGATCTCCTTGAGGAGGATCGTGTATTGTTATAGGACGTTTTCCATCAGGATGTTTATCATCCTTTTGGAAAACTTGGAAATCAGCCTGAGCGAGCATCGAGCATTTTCGATGAATTGCTACATAAGGAATACCTGTAAAATGTCTAGATTGCTCATAACGACTATCACTCCATCCCCCAGGAGCCTCACTCCTTAAACTACGAAGCAACCGCATAACAGATGCATCAGTAGATACTCCAGATCTTCCGTGAGATCCACCCGCAACTGGTTTTTTACGATAGCCTTCATCCGTTCCAGTTTCTTTATCAGTTCCAAAAATCTCCTGCCAGACAGCTCGGCTTCTACCACGATCTGTATCGCTACGACGAAAACCATAATCCTCAACAGATTTAGTTACATTGGACCCAGCTAGATTAGATATGAAACCCATTAATCTCTCCACATACTGATATCTGTAACCCATTTATCATAACGTAATCCATCTGGAGAAATTTCATAATGAATAGAATAACGATAATAACCAGGAAGAAGTTCTGGTAAGACTTTTAATAACTCTTCACTCACCAACAATTTTTCTTGTTTAGTTACCGGTATTCTATTAATAACAAATCCACCGCCTTGTTTTGATTGATAAAAACCTTCTTCATCATTACTAAACCCAGGAAGACCTACCCACCTCCCTGTAACACAAAAATCTGACACATCATTATCTTGTTTTCTGTCAACACCTACCCAAGAACACAAATAACTTGCTGTCAAACCCAAAACACTTCCAATAAAACCACGTCTATTCATAGGATAACACCCCTTGCAGTCCTATAAAACAAACCGTACAATTCATCTATGGTATCAACAACCTACTTTATTGGAAAGCTCAACTACTCAAGGATTTTTTAGATGGCCGAAAATATGACCGGACCATGGCTTTATGCCTTATCGCAAAATTCCAACTGTGAAGGTCCAGATTTTTGTCATTGGTGTGGAGCTCCTTGTGAACGTTTATGGACACATGATGATCCTCCACCTATCCCATTTCAAAAAAACATCTGGCTCGCTAAAAGACCAGGTAACCAATTCATCTGTAAAGGTTGTTGGTTATTCCGTAGAAAAAGAATAACAATCAACAATTTAGATGGAACCTGGAGAGATTATCAATCACCTATATTACACTCCTGGTGGGTTACAGAAGATGGTTCCTGGACCATCAACAGTTTAACTGACAAAACAAAACTTTATGAAAAATTACTACATCCTCCCTTGAAGTTTTGTCTTAGCTTATTGGTAACGCAAACAAAAAACCTCTTACAATTAACTCCAGTTAACGACGTTCACCGAATTATAGCTGATACACCTTTAACATTTTCTGTAGATAACAATTCGATGATTTATTCAGTATATGAATTAGAATACGCTCTTAGAACAGAAGACTATACAGGATTGGAACCAGGAGTGCAAGTTTTGATAAGACTGCTAGGCCCTTATTTACTACCCAAAGAAGAAGAGAAAAAAAGAGGTAGAGGTAGACCTATAGGAGGAAAACTAGAAGATCCTAATTTGAGAGACTTCAAAAAAGTTGTTAATAATCCATCGGAAAACGTTAAAACTACACCACAGACCAACCTTCAGGAAACTTAAGAGATATTTGTTTCTTGTCCAGATAAACAGACAAATTTATTGATCCACTTTGTGGAGGAGGTACTGTAACAAGAGGATAAACTTTAGCAGCAAAAGCTCTATCGTTCGCGTTGATATCCTTACCGCCTATGATAGGTTTTCCATCGTAAGTAATACTCCCCGGTAAAGAGTAAGTCATGATAGATTCTTCATCACTGAATTCCGTACCCAACAAGGAAGATTCCTCAAGAGGAGTAAGAACCTGTTGTTGCACCATTTGAGGTGACCATCCCTGTGTCCTACCAAAATAAGCAATAGCTTTACTTGGATCTATTTTCGAGACAATTCCACGTCGAAAATGTTCATGAGGTGCCCCTAAAACGTGACCAACTTCATGTCTAACTACCCTGGTAAATTCACTATCTGAAGTCCTATCCGAAAAAGAATCCAAATTCATAGTTGGTTGGTTTTTAGGTATCTGTAAAATATCAGTACCTAAATACGACCAGTAACCACTTCTCGGAGTTCTAGCAATTCTTACCTGCCCGTCAGCAGCTGTCTCAACAAACTTGACATTACTAAATTCTCCCCAGCTATTGGCATGTTGGAGTATTTTTCTTCTCAGACTGACAGAAGGATTATCAAGAAAACTAACAGTAAGTGATACTCCAGAAGCTCCCCAATACTTGGAAGTTAATAAAGCTAAATGTTGAGGTTCTAAAATCAAGGAAGTGATGATTGTAACTACCGGAGGAGCATTTGCCGGATTTATCTGAACAGCTTGCTCCGCAGCAGCAACCATGTTCTCAACAGGAAGTGACTTAATAATACAAGATTTGAAACTTGCCATGACAAAAATCTCGTTATAAAATAAGGGAGGTAGCATCATTCGTGACACTACCTCCCCACACGAGAGGAGGACTTCCATCAATATCAACGACGATTAAAATTAAATTGGAACAACGGTCTGCTAGGAACAAATAAAGGACCACCTATCAAACCACGTCCAACCAAAGGCTGACGAAAAGCAAAAGGCCTTGGAGCAAATCCAGAGCTAGATGGATAGAAAAAACGCTCCCTTGGAACCAAAAATCCTCGACCGTAACCAGGAGCAAAACTTCTACCATATCCAGGAGCCAGCCCTAAACCACAACCTCCTCCATAACTAGGAGCAAAAGAGGAAGAAGAATAAGACTGACCAAAGAAAGATTGGCTAACTCCCCCTCCACCATAATCGCAGGCTTTAGCCTCTACAGGCAAAGCTAAGAAAACAACACCCAGAATTACAACAATACTCTTCATAACACTACCTCCTAAAACCTTCCCCATCAGTTCATCAACCATAATTGTATCTCTTCTATAGGCAAACGGGAAGAGGGAGTTCCATCCGGATTCCTTGGCATCCTCTTTGCTTCTTCCGTTGTCAAAATTCTGCTTACAACTTTTAATTTTTGTTCCGGAGTCATAGTAGGATAAAGAGAGATATCAAAACCTCCCTCTTTCTTGGCTCCACCATGACAAGAAGCACAACGGTTCTTGGCAGCCGCTTGCCACAACTGAGAAGTATCTTGACCATTTTGCGGTTGAATCTGTGGTTGAGGTTGATCCCCATTCACTCTTTGCATCTGTTGCGGTGCATCTCCATTTACCTTTTGCATTTGGGGTTTGCCATCTGGACCGGGAACTACTTTGAAAGAATAAGTCTTTGTTTCTATCTTTGCTGAGCTGCCATCCATGGCTCGTAATACTTCCTGGGCAGCCTGACCCTTGGCCAGAATCTCAGCAACTCTAGCTCGATTATGTCCCTCAGCTCCTATCAAACTATTAAACTCCGTTGTTGCTTGACCTGATAGTTTTTGAGCATTCTCTGTCAAACGATTCGCTTGCTGATAAAGAACATTAAGACTAGCATCTCCATAAAGATTAGCTATGCTATTATAGCTATACCCATAGAGACTACTACCGTTGACCCCAGCTGAACTAAGATTAAGTGAACCATAAGAATTACCATTAACATAAGCTTGCGGAGAATATGGTGGAGCTATTCCATAATTTTGCCAACGAAAATTCCCTTCCAAACCTAATCCTTTTACTGCCTCCATAAAATACTGCTGTTCAAAAATTCCTTTACGAATAGAAGCCTCTGCTTTATCCCTTTGACCAGCTATATCAAGCAACTTGGTACGCCAATCTGGAGTTTCATAACTTACTTTAGCTGGTTGACGTTGGTAAGTATGAGAATAGGAATAACGATAATAACTAGTTGCTGGATAATAATATCCACACGAATAGTAGCCAGGACGTTGATATAAAGCCCTTGTATAACCAAGATCCCCACGATACCAATATCCATTATACCAAGAATATCCATCGCTGTTTACATATCCATTCTTATATTCACCAGCTTTCACTTCTACAATAACAATAAAAAAAACAAGGACAAAAAACAAACAAAACAACCAACGCTTCATTTGCTAACTCCTACTTTTTACTAACTGGAAGACGTTTTATTAATTCAATACGATGAAACTGAGATCTTTCCGCTGCAAAACCATAGCAAAGATCCCAATCAAAACGACTAATAGGTATTCCTAAACGAAGTGCTCCTAAACGTGGATCTTCTGGAATAATTGTTTGATTTACTTTTGGAACGTTAGTTGTAGCTCTCCTATCTGGAGGTAGGACAAAACGTAACAAAACATCAGCAGCTTTTTTATCAGAAGCTTTAATACCTAACTCTTGCAAAGCTGACTGAGCGTCCACCATATTATAAAAATAATCTCGCCAAATCTTTACTTGCCTAGTAGCTGCTTGTTTTACCACATCAGTTTGAGCAACCTTACCTTCTTTCCATGGACCAGTGGCCTTCAAAACAGCCATTGCATAATCATCACGACCGCGAACTAAGGCCCTTTCTGGATCTCCTTGATAAAGACCAGCTAAACGATCCAGAGTATCAGCTACAGGACGATTTAATTTAGTTATATCACCAAATACGTCCAAACCATTTCTTGATCCTAGCATTCTCTTGACGTCATTAATAACAGGTTTCCAACCATCACTCCCATCTGCTTCATGACAACTAATACAAGATATAGCTGGTTGTAAACGGGCACTATGAGGAGAAGGAATTGTATGATCTCTTGCTATATCTGGAGGTACTTCATCCTGTCTAGCTCCTTCTCCATTGAATAGAGCATAACCATGCAACCCATTAGGCTGTTCCCAAATTGTTTCCCTAGCGGCGTCTTTGAATTCCAACAAATTAGCCATTGGATGGGTATCAATATCAACGTCTTGGTCTCTTAAATCATGAGTAACAGAAACAAAACTAGTAGTTGAATCGAGTCTACCGGCTAACGAACGAAAAAAATCTACTCTGCGAGATTTACCAGTAACTCCTGAACGAAACAATCCAACACGTTGATCACTACGAAGATTATCAAAAACTTTCTTTGCTGTAATTCCTTTTTCTACATTGCCTATACCTAACTTTTCCAACAAAACATCCTCATCAGTTCCTTTCTTTGCTCCCTTATCAATTCCTATCAATTCATAATATCTACCCCCATAAATAGTCGCGTAGATACCTTTATCTTTGACAGCAGATAAAACACGACTTAACCAATAACGAGAATTCACTACAGGGGCTTGACTACCAGTTTTATCACAAAGTTCTTCGTGTATCTGATAATTCAAAAACGGACCAGGAATTCTAACCAATTCAACATCTTTCAAATTGACAAGCTTGAATTCTTCTACCTGTTGTAACCTACGCCATACTTGCTTCTGATTTAACGTTTTCCCCCTACTATCCTTATAAGGATCAGTCTTCTCCCAAACTTGCTTCCACCGGACTACCCAACCTTTACCTTCCCAATCTGGAAATTGTAAAACTGCAAACTTTAGAGTACCTTTAGTTAAAAGCATATTAAAAGCTGGAGAAAATTGGAAATCCTCCCATATCGTCAGCCACTGTTTTAGATCGTTTTCTCTAGGAGCATAATGACGTAAATCTATACGAAGAAGTAACAAACTACCAGGATTTCCAATTGGAACAGGTCGTAAAATAGTTGAAGCTCTACTAACCATATTAATAGCTAGAACAACTGCCTTCATATCCTCCACTTCACTGCTTTCTATCCATAAATAACGAATGTAAGGTTGATCGTGATCGGATAGCAAACGAAGATCAGCCAAAGCAGCCGCTTGAGCATCACCAGAAAGAGGTGTTAATTGAAAAGAAGGGACAGTTGACGTTGGAGGTATAGCTCGTACATAACATAAAGAAAAAAACAAAACAAATAAAACAACGAATAATCTCAACACATTGATAATTCCTTTGAACTAATTATCTAAACAAACCAATTGATGACAAGGAATACAAGAAGGCCAGTCACCTGCATAATAAGCCTCTGGACCTATCATACTTCGTAAACAATGTAAAGCTCGACGACGGTCTAAAATCCATGAACGAGAATCAGTAGCTGTTAATAAATGCTCCCATATTTCATATAGTTTCTTAGCTTCTGCAATTTTTTCAGAATAATCAAATCGACGAAATTCAAAAGCTTGACGTAAATACAAATAACGCTGATAATCTAAATTTTGATATCGACTATTCTGCACATGACAAAATGGAGGTAGACGATGGCTATCATTTGAAGGAGGGAAACTTCTAACATACTTCCATGACCGCCGACACCAACGAGTTTCAGCTGCAAAATTAAAGGTCCATTTCTCAACATCTCCAGTCAAATCCAAACAAACAGAAACCCTTTTCAAAGAAGAAAAAACAGGTTCTGATACAGTCTGAGGAAGAGGTTCAATAGGTAATAAAATTAGCAGTAATATTATTAAGTCCAACATGATTTTGCACCACCAATAAAAAAAGTACAGGAAGGAAATTAGTCTTCCTGTACTTCAATCTATAACAAAACTATTTATTTGTAAATAGCAAAACTACCAAGATATTATCCATCCTCCAGTCCTTTGCATATCTGACAAACCATCAGAATAGAATGGTTGTTTAAGAAAACTTTCTAAATATTCCAGAGCTTCTTTTGCTCCAGGGACATTGTCTCTAGTAGCCATTCCTAAACACAAACGGCTACAAATACCATTTTGACCTGAGAATTCTCTTATGCCTATAGGAACAGATGACAAAGTAACATCAGCAATTTCTTGCCAGCTCTGCAAATAATCGCCTATTTTACCACTACCAGAAGGTTCTTGATGAGCTACAGCGAGAACTCCTACTCCAGCCATATCTCTAGGAAAATCAGTGAACATTCCTACATGAAGTTTTATAAGAAGATCCCTATGACTTTCAGCCCCAACAAAACCTAACTGAGAACAACGGTCAATAGCCCACGCCAAAAAAGCCATCTGAGGAGGAGTAATCCAACACCAATAATTAGAAGCTGGATCACGATCATTGGGTAATTTTGTCAACCACAACACTCCGGGAATAGGTGAAGGAGGTCCACCATAATTAGTACCGTGACTAGTATAAAAAGACAACCATTCTATATTGTTCTGAATTTTTTCTTGAAAATAGCTTTTATTAATATCATCGTCTGGAAGAAAAGCAGCGGCATCTGCAATGTTTCTTAAACCCCATGCTACACCACGAACTTCGTTTCCTGCTAGTATTCCTTTACTACCTTGTCTTCCCCAAAACTCTTGATCACTATCTGCTGTAGTCAATAAAACAGCATTAGCCCAGAAAGCTAATTCTTCTGCATGATACTGATCACCTGTAAGCAACCAAGGAATTAAAACTAACGAAGGCACATGAGCATTATCATAACGAGCTGGACCACAACTGTTCATATCACCAGCAGGCAAATCTATACTACGAGAATCCAACCAGAAATGAGGACGTTGATCTAAAGTTAACAACGAACTGTCTTGATTTCGTAAATGAATAGGCCAGGAACCAGCTAAATCCCCTTGCTGAAGAACGTAACGTCTCCCAGCTTGAGTCTTGTTAACTAAATAAGAAGCAGCCCAATTAGGATAAGGAGCTAGTTCATCTCTACCTCCATGCCTGTGCATATCCGTATCAATTCCATAGGAAAGAATATCCAAAGAATGATCTTCATCCCATCCACGATCTACAATTCCATCAAGATAAGTAGGAAGACTTCCACTATTAAAGAAAGAGGAAAAATCGGGAGTAATTTCTGCTACTGTAGAGTTTCCTATATAAAAAAGCTTACGCCAACGAGTAAGATAAAAATGAGAAACACTATCATTTTGATAGAGCAATTTGGAACCATACCAAACATCTACTCCATAATATACCAAACCAGATTGAGGATCATCGGAAGTATTCTCGACAATTACATCGACTCTAATTAAACCAGAAGTACCATAGGACCGAACATCAAAAAACACTCTCAAAGTAGGATGAACTTTACCAGAATCATCACAAAACTTTTCCCTATAACGATATTCACTAACAACAGCACCAGACAACCATGGAATTTTCTCTCTGGTGGAGTTACCAATCTTTGCAGAATAACGTTTTCCTTCAATATACAAATACACAGCAAAGTTTCTAGGCTTTCTCTGAGTTATCCTAGAAACTGGTACGATTTTATCGGCGATATCATAATCATCCTCCTTAATAATTTTAGTAGAAACAACAGCAAAACGAATAGAACTATCATCCCAACGACACTTAACATCAGTCTGAGTCTTATAACTACCTACTTGTAAAGAACGAAAAACCTCACCCCTTGGAACAGCCATACCAAAAGTTGTCCAGCCAGGAGTAGCATGAATTCTTGCTAGTGGCATTAGTTCGCTCCAAAATGTTAAAACATTTGGTCTAAGAATTTACTGGATCTTTTTGCTGTTCACCTTCAGTTCTATGACTAACTCTAGCATCTATCATAACTAAAATTCTCTCTTGACGAATTATCAAATTTTGCATAGATGTTCGCATTTCATGACTTAAACTGTGCATGTATCCTTCCATCTTTTCTACTATAAACTTGACGTCCTTAACTTCGTCTTTGGTAGCACTGGCTCGAACTATTACTTCCAAATTGACAAATTCACTTTTGGTAACACACTGATTAAGTTTTTCTTTGATCTCATTCAACTCTAATTTGGTAACATGCTCATATCCAGGCTGTCTTTTTTCAAAAAAAAGGTTCTTTATCAAATAAGCTATCGCCAGGACAGCGGCTCCGGCAACTATCCATTGACCTAATGTACCAGGATCTGCATGAGGAACCTGTCCTATAATCATTTCACTACCAAAATAGGATTTATTTCTTTATTAGATTCTACAGGAACAGAAATAAATTTCCAACGAGGTTGACCACAGTGATTACATATCATATAAACTCCATCTGCACTAATTTTCATTTTCTGACAACGTTGACACGTCCAACAGTAATTATCTGTATCCTTCCTGTTTGTTTTCAAAGTATCTCCCTGAGATGAAATCATCACTTGTTCCATTTGCATCTGATACTACTTCCCCGACATCCATTTTACTAAAACAACTAATATTAGACAACACTATTACTAGCACTGCATAAATGAAGTTTCTTATCTTCCCCTAAATAATAAAAATTATTATCAATTGAAGTCCTGGCACTAATAGGCATATCCTGTTCCACTGAAACATAATCACCAGCCAGTGGCCCATCTACTATTTCTGTCATAATAGGTTCCTTGGATTCTATATTTTTAGGCTTACGAAACTCAGCTCTAGCTTTTTCTATTTCTAATATATGTTGCATTTCCGGAGGAACTGCCAAAGCTGCAATACTCGCTCTAGCTTCTCCCTCAACAGCCTTGACCACGGTTTCTAACTGTCTAGCATAACTTTTTAACACTCTTGACAACTCTACATCAAATCTTCTCTCTTCCGATTCTTCACGCATCGTTTTAGCAACTTCTAAAACTGCTTCAGACAAGCTCATTTTTACAATCCTTAATAAAAATACTTTACTAAGTTCTAAATTTATTCCTTCGATGCTGCCGTTGTTTATTGACCCTAACAATTCCAGCGTAACACAGATGACAAAGTGAAGGAACGCTTAATTCTGGACAATGAGCATAAAACTTTTTATGACACTCGGGACAGACATAAGCATACTTGAACATACCTTTATTTTCGTTAAAACCAACATAGTCGCCAGAAATATATTCCATGATTTATCTCAAACTACAATGCTAAATCTCTGGACAAATTCCCCTTTGACTTCCAATGAAGGAACCTTACTTGACCAATCAGCCAAAATCCTAGCCCAAACGTAACCGTATTCCAAACTTCGATAACAAATAATAATATCACCTGTATCTTCTTTTACTACCACATTGATTACTATGTACAAGCCTCCTTTATAATGACGATAGTGTTTGCTTACCATTTCGTCAGCAAGTTGACCACGCAAAATCTGAACCGATTCTACATCAAATATTTTACTCATAATTTTACCAGCTTTAAGTTTTAGCTATGGAATTGTCACGTTCCTCTGCATCAACTTCACTATAATATTTACCTAAAACTGCATCCTGAACCATCTTCCTGCAAGGAGAAGAGATAGGATGACAAATATCAATATAAAGCATCGACAATCCAGAACCTTGACAGAAATCACACTGATACCACAACTCCTCTCTTCCAGAACCTTCCTCTTCGTGACCAAAATAACCACCCTTACCACTACACTCTCGACAATTATCCCTTCCCTCCGGTTGGCGAACACCACAAGAACTACAAAAACGAGACTGTAAACAGTTCCTAGATTTACAGCGACGGCAACGATCCATAATCTTACGAGAAGGCATCACCATAAATACGCCACGATAACCGTCAATTATTTTAATGTCTTTTATGACAAAAACTCCATCCAAAACTATAGAACAGAAAGCTAACAAACGGGGGTCATCATTTGAATCTTCCACCATCCTAATTTTAACATCAGTTATCTCAAACATAGTAGACCTTTCCAAAAAGCAAACGTGAAAACTAAGCTATTAGTAGAATCATTTCCATACTATAGATACTCCACCTACTGATGGATTTGAATTCATAATACGATTGATTTTGTTCTCAATTGTTAATCTACTTATTTCTTTTTCTAACAAGGCAGCTTTTTTCTTGATCATCTTCATAGATTTTTTATCAAGAACAGAATCAAGACTTCCTCCTTCACTGGACGCTATATGACCACCTCTAACACCCAAAACTAAAGTAGCTCCACTAGGAAATTTATAAGTTAAATAACCGCTGTCACTAGTCCATTTTTCATGATTATCCATTAGATTCAATAAAAACTCCCCAAATTTATCTCCAACAGTCTTATCCCTCACCTTTTTACTAACAGAACGTCGATAAAACAAGAAAAATAAGTAGAACTGAAGGAACAACCAAACAAAAGCTAAAACCCATCCAAAAACAAACAAAAGATCTCCACGATAAAATACATCAACACTTTGAAGGAAATTGCCGTTCATCAAACAAACCTCACATAAAACTAAACTGCACACAAAACGTTTTCAGAAATTCTCTCACGCTGCCGCAAATTATATCTAACTTCTTCGGCTAGCAAAGAAAATACAATTTCCCTTTCTCCTCTATCAAACCAAGCTATAAAATCATCACAACCTAAATCAAAATAATCCAAAACTAAATTTTTATCTATTTCATCAGTAAAAACATTGAAAAATTCAATAACCTCTCCTACAGTAAGCTTACCAACCGTTTTCCAACCACAATAACCTATCACACAAGCTGCCACCGTAGGAAGCTTATTATTATCACAAGACCAAGCATTTTTTGCTGTAACACCTTGAGTTAATTCCTCATTATTCTCCTCTAAAGCTTTCAAAATAACTTCCAATCCATCAGTAGAAATTTTTGGAGTTATACCAAAACGCCAGACTCTTTTCCATTTTTCCATTCTATTATCCCCAGAAAAACGCTGTTCCACGTTGAATAAAACCTCTTCTCTTAACAACCGAAAAACTTCATAACGGGGGTTATAATCATACCACAAAAGAAAATCATCGAAACACAAACCTTGTTTAGCTAATAGCTTATCAGCTTCACTTCGTACCCTATCGACATAATTTCTTACTTGATTAACTTTTTGTAATTTACGACATTTCCAACCACAATAACCTATTACACAAGCTTTTTTTACTAAGACATCTCCTGCAATAACATTCGCTAAATTATCCACATCCCCAGACGCTGAATCTTTCTGCACTAATTCCAAAAAGTCCTCTTCCAAAGCATCCAGCAAAATTTGTAAAGCTCTAACAGAAAACTGAGGAGCTATCCCATAACGCCAAGCAATTTTCCAGTATTCCATAACAACCTCTCAAGAAGTCCAAGTAAGTACCAAATTTACACCATTATTTAATTCATCCAATAACTGTTGTAATTCTTGTAAACCTGCTGCAACCATTCCTTCCAAACGATAACGACACTTATCATCAGTAGCTTCCATTGTAATAGGAGAATCTCCAAAACCCTTTCGTAAAGCTGTTACTAGAATACCAGTAGAATTAGTTCCCCTAGTTATATTCTTTATTGTTTCCAAAGGACGATAACTTATGATATAACTCAAGGTCTAACCCTCAACTATAGCACAAAAACAAGCATTGTCAAACTATAACTAGACCACCGAATTCCTTGTTGTTTTTACCAAATCAAAAACATATGAATTAGGAGGATCTTCATTTACATCTTTATCAGAATCAGCTGGAAAAAACACACTTTGACTTCGAGGGATATGTAAAGCATCAGCTATTCCATAACCTACAGACAAACCACAACGATGACCTACTTCATTATCTTCTATTACTAAAATTCTCCATGGAATTTCCCTTTTCTTCAACAACCAACCCCAAAGTTTTTTACTTTGATCTCTTGTCAACATAAGCTGTTCAACGGACTTACCCCAAGGAATTATAGGTTCCAGCCAGGTATCTTGATAGTCTTTTGGATCAATGTCAGCAAACTCCAAAGTCATATGATCTAGAATTTGACTAAATTCATAAGACGTTTCTATTTGTTCATCTGTTAAGTCCTCAACAACACTAACATCTGTTCGAGCCAAAACTCCAGTCAAATGAAGAATCAGTGTAGGTTGTTCAGAAGCTAAAGTTGGTAAATCTTCCTTGGAGCAAACAACTATCCTTGGAGGAGCATTTTTAGAATGATAACTTAAACCTAAAACACGCACTCCTTGAACCTGACGAGCGTTTACTAATAAAGAAAAACAAGCACTACTAGCATCAACCTGATCACAAATCCCTCCATAACGTTTACCGTGAACAGGAGTAAAACGAACTAGCTCATCAACAAAACCATTAATATCCCAACTACCATTTTCCACCAATGCTACATTTCCTGCCGCTAAACAACTAGACCAAGGTTCAGCCCTTACATTTTTGGAACCAGTAGGTTTATCTTCCCTAACTACAAATCCAGATAACATAGAAGCTATATTTTGAAATGACTCAAAACCAGTAGAACCACGTTCTGCCTCAATATAAATAGCCGGAGTATATTTGGGACCGTAACGAGAACGATCTCGCAAAGCAGTAGCTACTATTTTCTGATTTCTCTCTCTAGGTTCCCACTGTCCATGAACAACATCCTCAACATAGACTGTTCCGTCTTCTTTACCCAAAGCCAACAAAACACCAGCAGTATAGCAGCCTCCGTCAGAAGTAGCGCCTCTATCCCAGAACCTTATTCTCCTTGCATTATAAGGGGCCGATTTCACCCGACGATTAAAATACTCGGGACGAAACATCTGACCACCCGGAGGTATCGGCTTCTGTAAAAATTGTCCTTGGTAAGAATACCTCCCTCTTGCTTCATAATTCCTTAAAACCTCCTTGGACAAACGGACTGGGTCCATCAATCCATTACCTTCCTGGTATTTCTCTTTCAAAGTTTTCTCTACTACAACTCCATTCTCATGAAAAAGAAAAACTTCATTGATTGGTGAAACATCACTAGTATATTCAGCCGGAAGACAAATATGACGGACAGGTCTAGCTCCTTGTCGTTTACTTATTTCTATCATAACATCAGTAGGATCATCTTTACCTAAACGTTGCATAACTAAAAACATAGTAGACACACGCTTATCCACCATACGAGTAGGTAAATAATTTGCTATAAATTCCTTAGCGTTAGCTGCTTCTACAGCCGACAAAGCTCTCTTTGGATCTATAAGATCGTCCCCACAATTATGAACTAAAACACCATCAGCAAAATAGTTATGTTCACCTTCTAATTTTAAGTTGTAAACAGGCTCAAATAAATCAAGATCCCTTTTAACATTAATAACTCTTTGCTTAACCACTGTTAAAAAACAAGTCCCTTGAAAAACAATCGGAATCAAATGATAAACCTTATCTCCAGGAGAAATACAATCAACTGAAACAAAACCTTCACCATCAACATAGACAGGATGATCTTTTGTAGCTTGTAACCTTATTCCATCTTCCAAATAAACAGAACACAAAAACCTATCTGGATTCTTTTGATATTCTTCTATTCCACGCCAATAAAAACACTTCTCGTCCAAGTTAAAAGACAAAATCTTAACTGGTAACTTTTCTTCTACTATCTTACCTATCGGAATATTACCACGATCTGTAATTATTTGACTAGCCCATGATAGACAAAGAAAATGGGCGTGAAACCCCATAGGAGACTTACCGCCAACGGTACAAGCATAACGATCTCCTCCAGCCGTGTTGATAAAATGACCTTTAGTATCTTGATCTTTTCTCAGGTCAATACCAGGAAAACACTTTTTGTATTTTTCACTATTGATGACAATACGAGATTTGTTAGCTATATCCAAAACTAAATCTTCGGTATGACTAGCCGTGAGATGACGAGCAGTCGGCATTCGTGTCCAGGTCCATGGGGGGAATAAAATACCAGTAATGGTCGATTTGGATGTCCCTGGAGAAAGATTTAAGACGACATCGTGTACAGCTGTCTCCCCTTTGAAGATTCTTTCGGCAACCGCTTGCATCTCGTTACAAAGTAATTCCATGTGCCAATTAGGCACCATGACCCCAGCACCAGGAACACACTCCCAAAAATGCTTGACGAATTCCCAAAAAGACTCCCGGCATACTGAACGGAGAACATTCCAAAAATCGAAAGGAACCATCGTTCCTTTTTGATCTTTCTTAGGCTTTAGAGGCATCTCTATCTCTTTTCATAACTATTTAATTTACATTCCAAATTAGTTATCTTATTCTTCAACGATTTTATCTCAAGTAAAGCTTCCGGTAAAACAGTTCTAGCCATTGCACAGAATTCAGCATCTTTTCCATGTTTTTCCAGAGTTTCAACAGATGTTGTATCAAAATGAACTGAATAATTCCCCATAACCAAATAAATGAAACCGTATCCATTTTTTATCTGCCTGCTTACTGACCATGGACCTAAAGTAGCTTTTTGACAAATTTGTTCAATTGATGAAATAGCTATCCCTTCCAAAAAAATTTCTTCTAGACCTTTCATTGAATTCACCTCTGCTAATATATTCAGCTATAATCTTTCTTACAATAGCTTTTTTGAAATACACTTTTAGCTAAACCTTTTCTAGGTAATGGTAAAAATCCACGGAGAAGATTAGTTCGATCTTCTTTACACCACCATTTCCAAGCTGTCATGATATTATAACAAGACAAACGAAAACATTCCAAATTAGCTCCATCTTTTCTATTATCTCCAGTTTCTTTTAACTGAATCCAATTCTGTTTCTTATCATTAAACAAAGGAGACCAATAACGACAAAGATTAGCTTGTTGATTCATCATGTTTCCATCAGCTGATTCTACATTCATACAAAGATAAAATTCCATTTGCCTAAAAGGACTTCCTCCCAAAAGATGAACTGGTCTTCCCTCAAATTCCAAAGGAGAAACTCTCGTACCTCCATATTTAGTAGGTACACTATATCCTAAAACAATATATTTGTTATTTATCTTTTTTGGTATTCGAGAAATTATACCAGAAACTTTCGGAATTATCACCACTTTATCAACAAATTCACTTGCCTCTTCAACCCAATCCATTACTTCCGAAAATTGCTCTTCTCTCTCTAAATCAAGAACAGTAGCAACCACAGGTCGATATTTATCCAAATCTTTCATATAAGTTTGTCGATCAGGCTTCTTCCAATCTTGATCGGCAAAATACAGATTATCATAAATTGTTGAAGGTAATCTAGCTCCATATAACCATCCAGCTTCCAAAGCAATTTTAACAAAAGAAGCTTTACCTCCACCACGACAAAATATCAAAGCCGGTATCGCCAATGATTGACCTCAGTTCCATTTTTTAGGATTTCCTTTTTCTCTTTAATAAAACCCTTACGCAAATACCAATCATTCGCTGGCAATGAGACAGGACATTTGCAAAACAAAGAAGTAGCTTTTAATTCCCTCGCTCTGAATTTCAAAACTCCCAGCAATTGACTACCAGCTCCTTTCTTCAGAGAAATTATTTCCAAAATAGTAATTTGTTTATTTTTACGGAAATGCCAACGACAAAACCCACCATTAATCAAAATCAACTCACCCTTACCTGCTGACTCTATCAATGCTTGAAAAATCATCTATTTTCTCCAACTGCTATTCCACGTCGGTAACCATATAAAGCTGTAGAAACTTCTCCCAGATTGACAAAAGAAGGCAACTCTAATACACTGACAAAATTCTGTAAATACAACCACTGTAAAAACGGTTCAAAAAGAGGACACACACATATCTTATGCTTGTGCAAATCTGAAACAGCACAACCTCCGCGGCGGAAAATAGCTCCCTCTCCAGTCTCCAAATCCAAAACTAGAAAATGTTCCTTGGTCCAACCACGCTGAGTTAACAAAATTTTATTCAATCCTATTGAAGAAGTAACACTCCATTCCTCCACAAACTGACCAACAAGAAATTTTCCCCAATTAAAATCCGTATTTTCAGTAGCTTCAATTATTTTAGTTATCATAATTACTTACTAATTTTTGGTCAGGAACCTAACGCACACACACCACGCGAAAGCCGAGGTCGTGGTACCGGTCCGCGGGCTCGCTCCTGTCGCGGTCCGCCGAGCGACAGCGACGGGCGCCGGCGAACCAACTACCGCCGCGAACCACGCGGGTGGAGCCGGCTTCACGGGGAGACAGGACAGACGACCCGGAAGCCGACGTCGAGGTAGCGGTAGCCGGGACTGATCCTGAGCCGGAAGGCGGCGCGGCAGAGCCACGCGAGGTTGTACCACGAGCCGCCGCAAATACAAAAGGGTTTTCTTCAACCTCCTCCGACATAGATTCGGAAACCAACGCTGACATAGCGGTAGCTTGGACTAAACCTGCCCCGGATGGTGACGCAGCAGTACCCAACACGGTAGTTCCACGAACCTCCTCTGACGTTACAAAAAGGTCATCACCAACTTCCTCAACAATCACATCAGAATAAGGCTTAGGCTTATATTTATATTTATACTGACACCACTCCCAGACATTGCCGTGCATATCATACAGACCCCAGGCGTTGGGTAGTTTCTTTCCAACCTCATGGGTAGTATTGTCAGAATTGTTATTAAACCAAGCATAATCTTTTAATTGAGAAGGATCATCACCAAAATAATAAGCAGTAGTAGTCCCTGCTCGGCAAGTATATTCCCATTGAGCCTCAGAAGGAAGAGTATAATCAATACCTTCCATTTCACTTAGTTTTTTACAAAATTCCTGACAATCATGCCAAGAAACATTCTCTACAGGAAGATTATCTCCTTTGAAATGACTAGGATTGTTACCCATAACCTTCAGCCATTCTGCTTGAGTTACAGGATATATTCCCATATAAAAACCAAAAGGAATTTTCACTTTATGTTGAACTTCGTCTGAAAAACGACCTACTTCATTTTCTGGACTACCTATTAAAAAAGATCCTGGATGAATCCAAGCTAACTTCATTCCTATCGAATTGACAATTCCTAAATCTCTGACAAAACTAGCATCAGGATCACATCGCTCTTCCATGTAATCAGCTAAGATTTCTCTATTAGTAGGATCTTTGACAGCAGCTGACAAAAGACTATTGCGTACAGTATTCATTAATTGTTTTCTCATTAATTCAAAACATACAACACGGAGTCGAATGAGCTGATTCAGCTTATCTCAGTCGGTCGAAGTTGAGCAGAAATTACATAACCTTGAACAGACAAAATATACCTATCTTTCCTGATTTGTCTAAAGATGATCCCACTCTTCCCTAGTTATTTCTTTTATAGAACCTTTATCACGAAGAAAAATACCGCCGCCTACCTCTAGAGATTCTATTCTTTCATCTGCATCATAATCTCTACCTTCTGGAGTTTTATGAAACCAATCTACTAAACATTGCATCCACTCTCCACGACATCTTTTACAAACTCTTAAAGTGAAAAGTTTTTGTGGAATTAATTCTCCTTTACTTTTTACTGTCCCAGAACCAAGAGTAATTCTCTCCCCAGACTTTGCTTCAAAAACAACTGGATCAGAGACCTTTTCCAAATCAGTAACATCTGCATGAAAAAGTATTTCTTGCAAAAAAGGTAAACCTAGTTCGGACATTTCATAAAAACAAGCCATCCACAAAGTACGACGGTCTTCACCTACTGAATTACAACGGTCACATTCTTCACTCATGATTTGGTCCTTGGAAGCCACTAAGTTTCAACGGTCGTAGTTAGGAGGTTTTCTTCTGACTTTTAACTCTTGCTTCTCACATTCTCTAACAACACAAACACCTCATCGGCTCCTACATCATGAGACGTAATAGGATTTTCTTTGACAAATTTAGTGAATTTTTCTATCTTCATAACTCCACTCAATTCTTGACATCTGGAGATGAATTAGAAATTAAATCATCCGCAGATTCGTTTCCTTCAGCTTTCCAAGCCCTCGAACTGTTCGATGCTTCACTCAAAGCATACAACACTCCTCCAGCAGTAGCTTCATAATTGATTTTGTTAGTATGTCCTGTATTCATACAAGGCTTTTGTCCTAAACTCTCTCCTACAGCAAAAGCATCTTGATTGGCTCCTAAATAGATAAATTCCCAATTCCATTTGGTCTGAGCTTCTGCTAACAATTCTCGCATCTGAGTCGTTGAAAACTCCAAACTAGCATTCTCCAGTCCATCCGTCATAATCACAAACAAAACCTTCGGTTGCAAACCATCTGGAGAATTAACAATACGATTCTTAGTACGTCTAATAGTCATACATAAAGCATCCCTCAAAGCAGTCCAACCACGAGGAGTAAAATCTTTCAATTTGAAAAACGGATTTATCTTATCATCAACTCCTTCAAATACCGGCAACGGAAAAACCTCTCCAGCTCCACGAGCACTATCTTGATCGTCAAATAAAAATAACGACCATCTCCCTTTACCAGGAGTTTCTCTCATTTTCCTGATAAATTTGTTGATTCCTTCAACCGCAGTCTCTCTAATGCTAGCCATAGAACCAGAACGATCCAACAAAATCGTAACGTCAGCAGACTTTTCCATTTTTAATACCTTTCAAAAAAAATTACCACACTAATTAACACGAGCATACGCTAAACAAGCTTGAGAAAGACCTTTCATAGCATCATCTTCAGTTTCATACCTTCGTGCCCTATCCGCTTCACAATCGTAAACTCTAGTCCCTCCAGACAACCTATCCCACAAATAAACAGATAAACAATCAGGATAATCTTTCATATTTCCAACATAACCAAGCCAATACCAACCATAAGAATGATATGAACTACTAAAAGGTTTCTTATCACTCAAAACAACCTCAGTCAAAGGAAACTTTCTCACCAAAACAGAACCTACTCTATCCCAACTTTCCAATGAACAAGATATTTTTTCAATAAAACCTTGACGGTAAGTTATAGTTAGACCTACTCCATCTTCTAGCAATAATTTTACAAAACGATTACATCCTTCAAATATGCTCAGAGTTTCAAACAACTCCTTCTGCCTAGATCTTAATTCTCTTTTTCGCCTCTCACGAGCAACCCAAAGAGGATTAGTTTTAGCTTTAGGAGCAAAAACAATGTTATTTCCGACCGGTTCAAATCCTTTATGTAGTGGAACTTTGCTAGTTTCCAATTCATATAACTCACATTGAACGCGAATAAACTCGCCGTAAGGATTCCCTTCTTCCTCCAAATAATCAGCATAGACCAAACGATAAGTAATATCATTTGGATTATTAATAACAGCTTTTAATAAAGTTTCACCAATATTCATTATTTATTCGTAACTCCATCTCGATTCATACGAAACAAAGCATGAGCCATTTCAACTGCTTCACATGTCCACTCTTCAGGATCATCCCAATTATCTTCTTGTGTAGCTTCAACAATAATTCTCGCTCTCTTCTGAATATAACTTGAAAGGTATTCAACAGGAAGTAACTCAACTTCATCTACCAATTTCATAAAAACCTCGTTAGTAGTATTAACCATGTAAACTATAAAACTCTTCTTCAGTTAACTTTTTTGCTCCTCCAGTGAAATGAGCATAAACTTCAGGATTATAATCATTGTATTCTTCCCATACACAATCGCCAGATAAAAGGTGCCCTTCTATATGACCTCTACACAAATCTTCAGTTATCAACAAAATCATCTCACTATGAAAATCATCAAAAGCATGAAGAATTGAGGCCGCAGTAGTCAGGCTTTTGACAGCATCTTCTAACTCACAACCTTCCTCAAAAGCTTCACACATAGCTAACCTGTGCTCAAACGTATAAGGTTTATCTTTGATGTATTTTAACATTTGTATAACCTCTAAAACTAGCGAATACTACTCGACACTTTTTAACAGTTCTTCATCTTCTTTATAACCAATCTTACAACTAGTTATCTGAAATTTTTCTTCTGCTATTTTCAATAAATCAACACCCAGCAATTGTACAAAAAGATCAAGATAGATATAAACGTCAGCTAATTCGTTAAGAAGATCGTGTTCTAAAATCTCTTTCGTAACATTTCTATCATTACCAATAACTCCATCTCTAATCCGATTTAGTTTTTTGATAATGTTTCCAGCTTCCCCTACCTCTCCAACCAAAGCTGTAAACCAATCCGACATAGACCAACTTTCAAGTTTGTGATTGAAACCTTCAGGACTTTCACAACGAAGACGATTGCGTTCAGAAAAATTCATTTTTCCTACCTTTTAACAGATTTCAAAACTTTATTAGCACTTTGAATTAACTCATCCATACTTTCGGATGATAAACCTATTCCAAATCCTTTCGTTACCCAATCCGTATAACGAATACTAGCCAACATCTCCACAGCTTGTTTTAAGTTGTCCTCCAAATTATCTGCCAATTTTACTGACCTAATTAGCAATTTCCTGGTTTCCTCAACGGGTATATTACCAGAAAACTTTTCTACAATTTGCAAAACTTTATTAAGTGACTTCATCGAATTTTTTCCATGTACAAAATTTTATTGTATTCCAAACACTTTTCTTTTTCCAAAGAAGACAATCTATCCCAAATCTTATCCATTTCTTTAACTAATTGATCCCTCCTACCATCCCACCAAGTCTCCTGAAAAATCATGTGAAAATACTTATCCAGCAAATCAAAATAATCTCTCATAACTTCTACCAACGAACAATTACATCCGCTCCCGCCTCCCTATCTCGACAAGGTCCACAAAGTTCACTATCATAATCAAAATCAATTTCTTCAGTATCACCAGCTTTTTTACAAGAAACACACTCCGCTAAACCCCTGACAAACTTACCGGGAATCGTAATCACATAAATACTACCTTCAGAATCCATAACCTTAAATTCTTCTCCATCCAATCTTAAAAGCTTTCTAACAACACGAAAATAGAAACCAGGTTTCATTACATCTTCATCTGCTATCTCAACTAATCCTCCTTCTTTACCATTAAGGACAGCTTTTTCTTTATCTAACAAAGAAACTGCATGACGAAACTCTTCGTGAAGTTTCATTGCTTGTTTCAATTCTTCATAGGTTGGTTTTTCTGAAGAGCTACGAAAACTATAAAATTTATGTTTTGCTTTATCAACCTCTTCCTTATACCTCTCCAATCTTACGGAAGTCCTAAACTCACTCATTTTTCCAAGTCCAATAGTTGCTCATATTCATAGTTAAATACAAAACCACAAACAGTACAATAACCTGAATAATTTACATAAAACAATCCACTCAATTTTATACCCAATTCATAATCTTCCCGAAGATTATTCCCACATTCCTCTACCTTTTTAATGTTTTTTAGCTTGTCAACTAAATTTCTATATTCTTCTAAAGAGACTTTACCATAACTATTCTCGATTTCATCACTTGCTTTCTTATATTCCTTTTTTATCTTATCATCACAACGAGGACATACACTCCAACTATCAGCACTCATTTTTAAGATGCTCCAATGTTTTTTGTGCCAATAAATCCAAAAAAGTTAGATGTTCCCTTATTGATACCAAATTGACTCAAATCCAAATCTCTACCTAAACAAGGAGAATAAGGCTCCAACCGATAAGCCTGTAACTTTGATATTTGACCTACTTTACCTATTGTTCCACCTGAACCCACATTAGTCAAAAAAGGATCACTATCTAAACCCAACTTAGATCCATTATTATCTTCCTGAACATTTTGCCAGGAGGATAGATCGTGATATTCGACACTATTATAGAAAATAGTAAACTTAGTCGAAGAGAAATAACAGTTATTCAAAAAAGTAACTTTATTAGAAGACTCCCCTGTGACTAGAGGTATGTCTCCTTCAACTAAAAAAATGTTGTTAGCTACAAAAAGATTATCACCTTCCCAACCGGGAGAGAATCCGCAAGCAGCAGAGTTTCCCAACTGATTTGCAGTAGCAGAAAAATAGATGGTATTATTGTAAAACTTTGTATTAGCAGCTTTACCAAAAATTCCCATTCCTTGCCAGTTTACTCTACCATCATTTTCACTGATGTTAAAACGAACGGTGTTATTATCATTAGGAACAAACTCGTCCCCGGAAGAAACCATCAAACCACAACCATCATTGTCGTGAGTGTAACAATATTGAATAAAAGAATTGCTAGTTCCTTCATCCAAACTTATTCCATCACCATCATTCCCTGACTTATCAAAAGTCTTGTAAACTTCACATTTTTGTACTTTACAATTATCTGAATACGCAAAATAAATCCCTACAGTCCCATTGCTATCTCTACCATTATCATGAGCTAAACATCCAGTGATAGTAGCTTTGTTAGCACTATAAATAGCTATACCAAATCCACTAGCCCAAGCATTATCTCCAATGGTCCCAGGATTATCGTAAGCTTCACATAGACTAAAAATAACATCGCTATGGATCCTACGATCAGTCGGACCATACAACCAAATTCCTCCACCGACGTTATTATTCGCCACACAACGAGTTAATCTAACTTTCCTGTAAACATCCCCTCCGATAGCTATACCTAAATAAAATCCAGTACATTTCACTTGATTTACAATAATACCTACAACCTCTTCACCTGTATCGTTGAATATCTGGACCCCTGCATCAGCATTATTCTCACTGCCAACAAACTCTAAATTGGTAATTGTCCAATTCCCTACGTTGTAAACCAGAACTCCATAACTGTCACCAGCCTGAATAACAGCTCTACTACCACCATAAGAACCGAGAGTTATCCCAGATACAGGAATATAAATATTCCCGGTAAAAGTAGAACCTCCTTCAAAAAGGATTTTATCACTGGGAGAAAACGTATGACTGTTGACTCTATCTATAGAAGCCCAGGCACTTAGAACACTTTTTCCCGTAGCAGAATCATTTCCATTTTTACTAACGTAATAAATTGTCACAATCTTATCCTTTCAACTATTTATTGATTCCAAAAACACTACAAACTAACTCCTTCAATATATTTTTCCAGATCCTTTCCTTCCTCCACATCTTTCATAACTTGCTTAGCTAACTCCAAACGTTTTCCATGATATTCTATATCTTTCTCAGCTAGACATAATAAAGCTTCTTCCAAAGTCGGAAACATATCATCAATAGCATAAATAATTTCAACCTCTCCTATCTCCCTATGATTAAAAACTTTAAGATATCCATTTTCTTCCTTCTTAACTACTGTATAAACTATAACACCACCTTCAAAATCTTCGCAAAAATAAAGTTCATCTCCTATATCAATTCCATCAAAAACCTTGACATCTACAGGAACCTTGTCCCGAATTTCCTCTTGTCTAAAACTCCACAACATTCTACCCGTTAAAAGCTCAACCCTCTCCCAAAATTCCTGACTATTAATATCCATAAACATCTCCTTATATCAATTCAATAAAAAATCCATCCAAAATTAATTTTTTACTTCTGTTACCTTATTTTCTGATGATAATTCTACACCATTCATAACATAGGTTATATTGCCATTTTTGATTTCCTTCAACACATATTCAGCCCTGTCCAAACAAGGTTTATGTAACTTAATTTCTCTTTCAGCACAACACTTCAACGATTCTTCTGGTGTTCTGTAGTGAAAATTTTCTCCCCAATTCAACAAAACAAGTCCATATTTCTGGAAATTAATCACACGAACAAAACCTTCATTATCAACTGCTACAACTACAAATGTCTCGACACCTTCTTGCAAATTTCTACAACTATACAAATTATCCCCAACTTTTATTCCAGGGAAACTTTTTGCTATATCTGGTTTCTCATTTCTCTCAGCTGCTATAGTTGCATTGAAAAAATCACTCTCCCTAAAAGTATCGTCTACATCCTGAAGCAACTGTCTTACGGTATCCCAAAATTCGTAACTGTTAACTTGCATAATTACCTCAATCTTCCTTCACATTCATAGCAACACCTATCCAAAAATCCCTTTCCAACCGTAAACGCTCTATTTCCTCCAATAACCCCAATTCTCTATCTTTCCCTGTAAGTTTAGCTAGCTTGAAACTCTTGAAAGAATCCGTAGAAACTTCCTTAGATTCTCTATTCAATCTTACAGCGTACCGATTTAACTTCCATGAAACATGGGACATAAACCTACATAAATTAGTAAATTTATTGATAGAACGATAAAAACGTGTTTCTACACTTTGAACACGACAATTCAATACACTATTCATTACCCTCAATCTTCTAATTTCATCCACCAAAGAAGTCATATCTTCCAGAGAAATTAATTGTTTTACTTCTATATTAACTAATTCTTTTTCTGTCATAATTATTGACCTTTATCTCTCAACCAAGTATGTTGTATAGTCAAAAATAACATCGGAGAAACCCCAAACGCATACCCCAAAGCCTCTGCTTCTCTCATATATATTGTACTTCCATTCACAATCTCTTGAAGACGATCTTCAGACAAAGTACAATGATAAGACAAATCAACAATTTCCCAACCCCTACTGGTCAGTTCATCTTTAAGAAAAACAGACAAAGAAAACACTTCAGCCGGTTTCTTGTCTTGAAACATAAATCTCCTTGTGAAAAACCCTCTATTACAAATATAACCTATAAAACAGATTTGTCAAGAAATTTCTACAAAAAAAAATGGAAAGGTTGGGTTTAACCCAACCTTTCCAAAAAAATTAACTAAACATTACTATTCCAAATCAAAAACCTCCCCACCAGACCTGGTCCCCAACGAATAAACTACTCGTAAAGAAAGATTCTCCCGGAAGAACCGTACAGAACCATCCCCAAAACAAGCATTTGCTCCTCCCGGATGAAATGACCACCATTCATTATTATTTTTCACATCATGACACCGAGCAGAATCTTGAGGTAAACTCTT
>ERZ1292642.237-Hain-H14-01um-R1-237-length-37702-cov-7_pt3 | contig 27208 bp, 25 predicted proteins | sample MGYA00564403_ERZ1292642 | MGnify/ENA primary metagenome ERZ1292642 (study PRJEB36523, sample SAMEA6512643) | groundwater metagenome | collected 2019-01-09 | study: AquaDiva: Metagenomics assemblies of 32 groundwater samples
TGAAGTCCGAAGACTACCAGCCAGAAGGCTACCCCGCCCCTCTTCCCTCTCTTCGTCGTCTCTACCTCGAGGAAGATGATTTGACCGAGTTCTTCGTCGCCGAGAAGTACTTCGACGGCCAACCCCACTGGAAGAGACTGACAGCCCAAGGGTGGTTCATGTCTTCTCTCGCCCCTCTTCGTGAAGAGCTCCAGCTGAAGCATCAGGCAGAGTATCTCCGCTCATTGAGACAAGATGCCCTCGTAGGCGACAAGGTCACAGCCAGATATCTCCTCGACAGAGTTGAGAAGTCTGACACCCGGGCGGGCCGGCCCACTAAAGCCAAGATCAAACAAGAAGCAGAGAAGCTCGTCAAGGAGTCCGTCGATATCAAGGACGACTTCCAACGTTTGAAAGATCACCTCCAAGGGTAAGTCATGAAGACCAAGGGTCGTAAACAATCATTGAATGTCGTCGATGCCCGTAAGAGTGGGAAGACTTACGAGCAGGCTCAAGAAACTCCTCAGGCATCGATCGCCGTCTATAAGAATCTTTCAGGTATCTCACAGAAGCAACGTCGTACAGGCGAAGCCCTCGGGATGAAGCCCCAACTAGCTGCTATGCAGAACCAAGCTAATAAGGCCGAGGCCAAGAAACGATCTCGTCTCCCAAAAGATAATATCGGAAGTCTCATCAAGAAGTACAGCAGGTAACATGCCCCAAGTCCAAGATACAGCCCTCTGGTACTTCAGGACTGCCCTCTCAAGAACCGGGGGCCATCTTGTCGACCTAGAGATGGAATGGCTTGCCCTACAAGGCTTCGGCCAAGGGGATATCAACTCCCGCTGGGCTGTATTCTACTCGGCGGGTAACGCCCTCCCTGTAAATCTCAAAGCACTGATCTCGCACCCCTCTTTGTCAAAGACTTCTTTGGTCGAGCCTCAGACCCTCGTCGCGATCCATATTGATTCTGATATTGATACAGTGGGTGAGCGGGATGATATCGCTGCAATACCATTGTGGTTCGCTACACAAGATGTCTTCAACATCGTCGGCCTGACTGCGTCTGCGCCTGATTCATCGAGTGTCGAATACCAGAACTGTATCGATGCCTACGAGATCGACAGACCTACGATAATTCGTAAGGTCTCCGGTGCGACTAACTTCAAGACGGCTGCTGAGTTGTCGGCACTGGTCATACAGGGCCCGGTCGTCGACGCCCCAGCGGCTGGTTTCCATATCGTAAGTGATCCAAACTACGCCGTTGCACATTCTTGCGCGCAACTGATGATCGCCAATGCTCTCGAGTACGGCGACCCAGCTAGCAGCGACCCCCGTGACAAACTGTGGATCGTCGTCCAAGGCGGTTACGTCAATCTCGCGCAAGCAGCCTACGAGGCTGTCCAGCTGGGTGAGCTTCCAGACTTCTTCGACCGTGTCCGCATCATCGGTCAGCCTAACTACAACTCGTGGTGGGCTCCGAACGCTTGGAATTACCTCTTTACAAACTCCTACCAGTCGGCTGGTGTACCCGGCATCTTCGGTAACATGTGGATGATCGGCCACTACTATATGGGCCATGCGCTTAACCGTAACAACGGTGGGTCGGATACGACTTTCTGGAATACGGTCACGGCTGGCAGCGAGTTTGGCCAGCACCTACTCGATACGTTGACCAGACCCGGTGGAGCGTTCCAGACACCCCATTTCAGAGCCGGTGATGCAATCTGTTGGATGTGGCTCTACAATGCCATCCTTCAGGAGAATTTCGATCCGACTAACGCAGCCAATCCTGCTGGCCCTTATCAGACGCATATCGGCGTCAATCCTTGGCCGTCGCAGACCTTTGGCTATTCTGAAGTCCAAGGAACACCGAATCCAGAAGGTGTGACCTACTCGCCGACGATCTGGGGTCCAGCTATTACGGTCACCAGTGGTGCAGTTGCTGAGACTGTTGTTGACCTCGGTACGCTGAACGACGGCACAGACAGTTGGTACGGCTCTGTCGGTCGTATGATGGCCTACTACCAATCGGGCTATACGATCGTACCTGACGACGCTACGGCGGACGAAGGACAGACTGTTACTTTCAACATCACTGGTGCATTCGGGAGTGAGACGATCAACGTCGATCTTACCGGCATTCAAGCAGCCGATCTCGTCGAGAACACCCTGAGTTTCTCTGTGGTTCTTACTGCCGGCGTGGGCTCCTTCCAAGTCACTCTAGTCAACGATCTGACTACCGAGGGATCGGAAATCATAACCGCGACGATCCGCGACACACCAATTTCCACTACTGTTACCGTCGCCGACACCAGTGCTTCGTCAGCTGTTCCTGACCCGATTCTTGAATTACGTATGACAGACGGATCTGGGGAGACGATCTCCGACACGTCGCCGAATAACTTTGATGGTTTCCGTGGTATTTCGGCCAGTAACTCAACAGGTGATCCTGATTGGGTCTCTGGTGGATTGGACTTCATCTCTGCCGACATCGCGCTGGTTCCACATCACGATGAGTTTAACGTACAGAACCTCGTTCTAGCCGTCGTAGCTAAGACGGACATTCTGACTGGCACACACCAACTGATGGCGTACTGGGACAGCCCAGGTGGCGACACACCGGTGTTTGCATTCCGGCACGTCGCGACAGAACTCCAATTCCTCGGTCGCGGTGCTGCACCTATTACCGTGGCGACTGTCGGCCTTGGCATCACGACGGGTGCTTACCATTTGTACGTCGCTCAAGTGAGTGGGACGTCAGTCAAACTACGTCGCAACGGTGTACAGGTCGGGACAGGCACTCTGACTAACGTCCTGCCGAGCTCGACGACTAACCGGATGTGTATCGGAGCTCGCTTCAATACATCTGCGACAGAAAACTTCGACGGCATCATCGCACACGCCGCTATGTACCCTGCCGTCGATGACGCTGCCTTGCCTGATCTAGAAGCTGACGTCGCGGCGATGGTACTTGCAGATCACGGCATTACGATTACTCTCCCTTAAGGAATAAAATGGCGATCTCTAAGACAGACCAGATCAGAGAGTTAGCTGAACAGGACCTCTCTGTCTTTATCCGCCTCGTCCATCCACATAGGGTCCTCGGGGCAGTCCATGAAGAACTGATCTCTTGGTGGACTCGGCAAGATGCTAAGTCTCACCAATTGGTCTTGCTCCCCCGAGATCATATGAAGTCGGCTCTGGTTGCTTTCAGAGTCGCCTGGGAGATCACTCGTAACCCTGCTATTCGGGTACTGTATATCTCCTCGACTGCTAACCTTGCTACCAAACAGCTTAAGTTCATCAAGGACATCCTGACTAGCAAGACTTATCGTCGCTACTGGCCGGAGATGATCAACGAGGACGAAGGCAAGCGAGAGCTCTGGACTCAGAACGAAATCGCTGTCGACCACCCGAAACGTAAGGCCGAGACCGTCCGCGATCCTACTATCTTCACGGCGGGCCTGACTACCGGCATCACTGGGATGCACTGTGACATCGCTGTTATGGATGATGTCGTCGTCAAAGAGAACGCTCTTACAGAAGAGGGCCGGTCTAAGGTCAAGACTCAGTATTCGTTGCTGTCGTCGATCGAAGGCGCTGACGCGAGAGAGTGGATCGTAGGAACCCGCTACCACTCCATCGATCTATACAATGATTTGTTGTCGATGGTGGTCGAGCTCTTCGACTCCGAAGGAGAAATCCTTTCCCGTGATCCGTTGTACGAAGTTTTTGAGCGTCAGCTCGAAGACGTAGGAGACGGTTCCGGAGAGTATATCTGGCCAAGACAACAGCGGAAAGACGGTCAGTGGTTCGGCTTTGATGCAAATATCAGGGCGAAGAAATACGCTCAGTACCTAGACAAGACGCAGTTCCGTGCTCAGTACTACAACGATCCGAATGATCTGGAGTCTTCTCCAATCGATCCTGAGCTCTTCCAGTATTACAATCGAGCACTTATCCAGAAGACAGGCGGCTCTACCTACTACAACGGTACCAAGCTCAACGTCTTCGCTGCCGTCGACTTTGCTTATTCCCTTAAGAAACTCGCTGACTACACTTGTATCGTAGTCGTCGGAGTGGACTTCAAGAACAACTATTACGTCCTAGAGATCGACCGGTTTAAGTCCGATAAAATCTCTGAATATTTCGCGAAGATTCTTTCTCTCCATACTAAGTGGGGATTCCGGAAGATTCGAGCAGAAGTCTCTCAAGCACAGAAGATCATCGTCCGTGACATCAAAGATAATTACATTCGTCTTCATGGCCTCGCTCTTTCTGTCGATGAGTTCAATCCAACATCCCGAATGGGTTCGAAGGAAGAGCGTATTGCAGCCACTCTATATCCGCGATACGAGAACAGACAAATCTGGCACTACAAAGGCGGGAACTGCCAGATACTAGAAGAAGAACTCGTACAACAGAATCCCGCGCACGACGACGTCAAAGACTGCTTAACAATGTGCATTGACGTCTGTACTCCCCCGACCTACCAAGCTCTTTCTCAAAAGGCAGGTTTCGAGGGGATGTATCATTCCAGATTCGGGGGGATTTCGTGAAACGAATCTGCCCCGAATGTTCTTCTGAATTTGAGACTAAGCACTCTCATAAGAAGTATTGTTGTTTCGAATGCCAAGATACAGGCAATCAAAAGCGGCAATGGGCCAAACGAAAAGTTGATCCGATTGCACGTTGCAAAGCCTTGTACCAAGGTGCGAGAAATAGGTCACTAGCAAAGTCAATAACCTTTGACATTACTCCAGAATACTTAATCTGGTTGTGGCAAGAACAAGGTGGTTGTTGTGCAGTAACTGATCTTCCATTTAATCTGGACTACCCAGAAGTCATAGGAGAACCTAGATTTGATGCCCCGTCTCTAGATCGCATTGTCCCACATCTTGGTTATACCAAGGGTAATGTACGTTTGGTGCTATACCAAATCAATATGGCTATTGGTCCATATGGCCTTAACAGGCTACTTGAAACAATCAAACATATAGGAATAAACTAATGGAAACTGTAAAGTTATACTGGGCTAAAGTCGTCGCGATGGTCAAGTCTGCCCCTGCCGTATACGCCTATGGCGTCGGTACGGGTGTAGTCATCGGTTGGGTCCTACTCTGATGCCGAAGTTTAAGCCTTATGCTAAGACTGAAGCTCCAGTAAAGAAGAAGCCCAAGAAGGCAAAGAAGTAATGGCAAAGATGCCCGCACTAGGCGCTAGTATGGGCGTCCCCAACAAGTCCCCGACTAAGTTCGGCGCTGCTACTAGATTGAACGCTTCGTCCTACGCGATGAAGCCCCTGAAGAATATAAAGACCAAGACGACTAAGAAAAAGGCCGGCCTGTCGGCCAAGCGCCGCAAGGGTAAATAAATGGCTGGTAGAACACTCGACCTTGACGACGTAATCTCTAAGGACAATCTCGGCTGTAAGATCGCTGAGACTTGGCTGACGTGGTCTCTCGGCAGGGCCGAGTGGATCAACCAGAAGCGGGAAATCCGCGAGTACATCTACGCCACAGACACGACTAAGACGAGCAACTCACAGCTCCCTTGGTCGAACAAGACTACGATCCCGAAGCTTACTCAAATCCGGGACAATTTGTATTCCAACTATGTTGTGACGATGTTCCCGAAGCGCCGGTGGCTCACGTGGGAAGGTGATAATCAGTCAGACGAGACGAAGGCCAAGGTCGACGTCATCAAGGATTATATTACTTGGGTCGTCAACCAGAAACCATTCAAGACTGAAGTCCAGAAGCTCGTTCTAGACTATATCGATTACGGTAACTGTTTCGGTACTGTCGAATGGGTCGATGAGACCACAGTCCGTGACGGCCAGACTAAGATCGGCTACGTCGGTCCGCGTGTCGTCAGAATCAATCCCCTCGACATCCAGATGAACCCGGTCGCCCCGAACTTCGCGAATACCCCGAAGATCGTACGTGTCCTTACAAACATGGGTGAAGCCAAAGAGATGATCCAACGCTTTACTATCGATCCGGAAGATAAAGAGATCGCCGAGGAGGTCTTCGAGTACTGTAAGAATCTCAGGAACTCTTCGTCCGAATGGGGGACTGCCGAGCTTGTCGAAAAAGACCACTTCTTTCAAGTCGACGGTTTTACTTCTTTCCGTCACTATCTGGATTCTGACTACGTTGAGCTATTGTTCTTCTATGGCGATATCTACAATCGTGAGACTGATGAGTTCTTGAAGAATCAACAGATCGTCGTCATCGATCGCCACAAGATTATTTACAACAAGCCCCATACTTACTCTCTGTCCGAGATTCCGATCTACCACGCCGGTTGGCGGGTTCGTCAGGATAACCTCTGGGGGATGGGGCCGCTCGATAATCTCGTGGGCCTCCAGTATCGTCTGGACCACATCGAGAATATGAAGGCTGATATCTTCGACCTCATCACCTTTCCCCCGATCAAGATCAAGGGTATCGTCAACGACTTCACTTGGGGTCCGATGGAGAAAATCTTCGTCGATGCCGATGGTGATGTCGAGTTGATGTCTCCTGACGTCCAAGCCCTTCAGGCTAACGTCGAGATGTCTGCGATCGAGACTCGGATGGAAGAGATGGCTGGTTCTCCGAAGGAAGCCATGGGTTTCCGGACTCCCGGCGAAAAGACTGCCTACGAAGTCCAGCGGCTTGAGAATGCCGCCTCTCGTATCTTCCAGAACAAGATCGGACAGTTTGAGGAGCAGATCATTGAACCACTTCTTAACGCCTGTCTTGTCCTTGCACAGCAACACCTCGACGACACCACAATTCGTGTTATGGAGGATGAATTCAAAGCTGTACGATTCCGCGAGATCACCAGAGACTCGATCTCAGCAAACGGTAGAATCAAACCCGTTGCGGCAAGACATTTTGCTGAACGAGCCGAGCGGGTCCAGAATCTGAATAACTTCTTCGGCTCTGCCCTAGGTGCCGATCCTGATATCAAGGTCCACTTCTCATCGGTCAAGCTAGCCAAGATGTTTGAGGACCTCCTTGACATCGAAGACTACGAGATCGTCGAGCCGTTTATCCGCATCCACGAGCAGGCTGAAGCACAGCAGCAGATGAACACCCAGACCGAAGAAACGATGATGACGGCAGGTTCTCCTGCTGGCCTGACTCCGGAGGACTCGAGTGCCCCCTTCGCATAATTACCCCGAAATTCTCTTCCGTGGTCAAGATGAAAAGACTAAGGAAGAGTGGAAGAGGCTTCTACACCATTCAGCATTGATCGACAGAGTCGTAGAGATTCTGAAGAGCTGGGAGACAGAAGTTCAGACTATCCCCCGTGATGACTATGAGTCTCCCGCGTGGGCGTGTAAGCAGGCCGATCGAAACGGTGAACTGCGGACACTAACTAAAATCCTCAAACTCCTCGACCATAAGGAACCCAATGGATAATCTTTTTGCCCCTATCGACGTCCAGACCAAAGACGAAGATAACCTCGATAGCATCGCTCAGAAGTTCGGTGTGACCGCGACCCCTGAGAACGAGAAGTTACTCCGCGCCAAGAAAGAAGCTGATACCTTTATTGAACAGCTTAAGCGTGAAGCCGACGAGATGCGTAAAGAAGTCTCTTCTAAAGCAACGATCGACGAAATCATGACCCAGATTCGTGCGTTGTCTCCTCGCCCTCCGCAAGTAGAGCAGCCACAAACTCCTCCGAACGCGAACACGGCAACTCCTGAAGAACTCGAAACGGTCGTCGCTAAACTCCTAGAGAAGCGTACGACTGAAGACCGTGTGAAGTCTAACCGCCAACTCGTCGAGGAAAAGCTCGCTGAGAAATGGGGTGCCGACGCACAGGTCAACCTCAATAGAAAAGCTAAAGAACTCGGCGTCACTGTAGATCATCTGAAGTCGCTAGCTCTTGAATCTCCTTCTGTCCTTTTCGCTGCCCTTGGCTTTAACTCGGCTACTACACAAGTGGCCCCGCCGGTAGCCCCTCGTTCGACTCAACGTCTTCCGGAAACTCCGGGCTCAGACGGTAAGCGGACAAGGGCATTCTACCAAGCCCTGAAGCAGCGTAATCCTAACGAGTACTTCTCGCCCAAGATTAGGCAGCAGGAAATGAAAGACGCCCTCGCTCTCGGAGAATCTTTCTTTGACGCATAACTAGGCAACAGGAGAAATTTATGCCCGGTTTTGCAACTTATAGTAACGAACATCTGATTCGTTCGAACGTATGGTCCAGCCAGATCAAGGAAGTCCTTGAGCATGAACTGATGGGTATGCGTTACGTCGATATGATTTCGGACTTCGCTGATGGCGATACCATCAACATCCCGTCTATCGGTCAGGCTGAACAGTCTGATTACGTCGAAGGTAACCCCGTCAAGTATACGGCGATGGATACCGGTAACTTCACGTTCTCGATCACCGACTACAAACAGTCCGGCACGTTCATCACCAACAAGATGAAGCAGGACACCTACTACCTCGACCGCCTCGTCTCGAGCTTCGTCCCGAAGCAGGCCCGTGCGATCATGGCTGGTATCGAGTCGAAGGTCATGGCAGTCGGCCCCGATGGCCAGACGGCTTCTGATCTGAACAACATCAACGGTGCTCCTCATCGTTTCCTCGGTCAGGGTGGTGGTGCTTCGAACCTGATCTCGCCGCAGGACTTTGCTCTCGCGAAGTACTCGCTCGAGAAGGCCGCTGTCCCGATGACTAACCTCGTCGCGATTGTCGACCCTTCGTGTGAGTATCAGTTGTCGACCCTGACCAATCTGGTCAACGTCAGCAACAACCCGAAGTGGGAAGGCATCATCAATTCTGGTATGACTACCGGAATGCGCTTCACGGTCAACATCTACGGCTTCGACGTCTATATCTCGAACTTCTTGAAGTCGGGCTATACCGAGACCATCTCGGGCCAGTCGACGACCAACGGTGTCGCTAACCTCTTCTTCTCGGCCGCTGCCGATGTTCTGCCCTTCGTCGGTCAGATGCGTCAGTCTCCTCGGGTTGATTCGGAGTACAACAAGGACTTCCAGCGCGAAGAGTACGTCACGACTGCTCGCTACGGCTTCAAGCTGTACCGCCCTGAAAACCTCGTCACTGTAATCACCGAAGGTGGCACGATCGCCCCCGTGTATAGCTAATAGCTAGGAAAGGAAAATACAATGACTTGGATGAATAGTGACGGCTTGTTCGTCAAATTTGGTGCAGAGGAATCTGCTGTCTGGCGTGGTGGTGAGGTCTCTAATACAGAGCGTCACGAAGTAGAATACGTCGTAGACTGGCTTGACCTGCTCTCGGCTACGGCTACTGTACTCGGTTCGGTTAAGACCGCTTCCGACTCGATGGCTGGTACGTTTGGTGTCGTGTTCCCGGATGGTGCTCGTATTGAGCGCGCCGAGACTATCGTCATCACGCCGTTTACCTCCTCGGGCACTATCGGCTCTGCCACGATGGTCATGGGTCTGAACCTCGCTTCTGACCGGACGACTGCTCTCGATCTCGATGGTTTCACGACCACCGCTTTCGTCGGCTCTCTCTGGGATGCAGCTGGTGAGACTCAGTCGATCATCCCCGGCTCGACCGGAGCTGGCTCTCTCTTCGGTACGACTCTGACTGCCAATGGCGTCGTTGTCGTTGCGAACTCGGCCCATGCGACCCACCCTCTTACCGCTGGTAAGTTGAAGGTCAAGGTCTGGTACTCGCTCCCGCAGGTGACTTCGTAATACTAACTGGGGAGATCGAAAGGTCTCCCCTCCTCTTCTAAGGATATCAAATGGCCCTACATAAAGATTTGACTGGAACTGATCTCCACGAGCCGAAAGGCGTCGCTACTGCGGCGATTGATAATGTGTACGTGGCCAATGGTGCAGGCTCGGGGGCGTGGCAGAAACTTGATCTAGCCACCCTTGACCTGACGTCAATCCAATCGCCTAATACCTACCGCCTGACTGGCCTGATCGATGACGTCTCGACTGCTGGATTCATATTGATCCCCGTTCCTGTCACTAGTACGTTTGTCTCCGCCCGTATGGTCCTACAGAATGCTATTACCGTAGCCAACTCTGTAGTTACCTTTACTCGTAATGACGGCTCGTCCTTCGGTTCGACTGTCACGATTACTCAAGCTGGTTCTGCTGAGGGCACAGGCTTCGACTTTACTGTTACGCTCAACTCGACGATCACAGGGCCGGGCTATATCAAGATCGCCACAGACGGCGCTTCATCGACAGCCTCCAAGCTCTATGTCACAGTCACACTCACAGTGGTGCCATAATGGCTAAGGTAACACTCGCCCCGATAGGCTCGTTCTCCCAATCTGCTGTTACTGTGATTAACAGTAACATGGACCTGATCGAGACGGCTATGGAAAAGACGTTGTCTCGTGATGGTACTACTCCAAATACGATGACGGCTGATCTCGATATGGATGAGAACGACGTCCTCAACGTCGGAACTCTGGATGTCACTACGCTAGTCGTAGACGGTGTAGACCTTTCTACCTTGACATCCGACGCTGTCGCCGCTGCTGCTGAAGCCGAGGCTGCCGCTATCGTAGCTACTGCCGCTGCCGTTGCGGCTGCTGCTGACGAAGCTGATATCAATGCTACACTCGCTGCCTTCGAGGCACTCACCATAGGTACAGTGACGACTCTGGCCGCTGGAGCTCCTGCTACGGTAGTGAACGTCGGTACTCCCGGGGAAGTCATCCTAGACTTCGGCATCCCACAAGGCGAAGAGGGTGCTGCTGGTGCTGGTACTGGTGACGTCATCGGCCCTGCTAGTGCTACGGCTGACGGCTTTGTAAGATTCAACGGCACGACTGGTACCCTGATTAAAGACAGTGCAGCCGTCGTCGCAATCGCTGATGGTGGTACTGGGGCTACATCAGCTGCTACTGCCTTCACGGCCCTGAAGCAAGCTGCATCTGATACGGCAACTGGTGTCGTTGAGCTGGCTACTGATGCCGAGACTGAAACTGGTACTGATACTGCTCGTGCCATTACTCCGGCTAACCTGACTGCGAAGGAAGCCACTTCGGGCGAGTTCCTCGCTAATACGGCAGATCGCATCCTCACGACTGACATCGTATACACTTCAGCAGCAGAAGTCACGTTGACAGATGCCGCGACGATTACTGTCGACATGAACACGTTTATCAACGCCGTCGTCACTCTCGCAGGCAATAGAGCACTAGGTAATCCTACGAACGAGAAGCCCGGACAGTCTGGACACATCCGTATTGTGCAAGACGGAACTGGTACTCGTACTCTTACCTACGGGACTGACTGGGAATTCGCTGGTGGTGTGGCTCCCACACTCAGTACTCCTGCTGCTTCTGAAGACCTTCTCTTCTACAAAGTCATCGCAGCAAACAGGGTATTCGCCAGTCTAGTACAAGCGATAGCATAATGATCCCCGGAATCACAAGTATTTTAGCTGGACTCGTCGCAGTCAGTGAGACTTTCTCTGTAGAGTTTATCACGTCCACTGAAGACGAAAATAATCAGACGACATATACTTTTACAGACGTAGACTTTGGTGCGTCCTCTCCGACTAGAGAAATCTTTCTGGCAGTCAATTGGGCCGCTGGTTCCTCGAAACGGACTCTTACAGCGGCTAGTACTATCGGTGGAGTCCCTGTTACGATCCACGCTCAGGCCGGTGTTGCAGATGGCGCTACTAACCAGAGTGTCAGTGCAGGTACTATTTCGGCACTTGTTCCGTCAGGAGCTTCTGGGGATGTCGTTATCGTACTTAGTGGTGGTGCCAAACTGTGTGCCTTCGGCGCCTACCGGGTTATAAAACGGACTAACATTATTGATACAGCTACTGACACATACAGTGGTCCGAACCCGATTACCTCAGTGGTTTCGATTGATTCTGGAGCTGTAGGTGCAATCATCGCAGCGACCACGATCAGCGCTACAGGTGGATCACTCGTCTGGAACACAGTCACCCAAGACTATAGTGGGACTGAAACAGGCTCCGGTCTTGACGAGGTAACTCGTTATGCAGGAGGGTCTGTCACAGACTTGGCAGCCGATACTGGGAGGGTCGTCTCGTCGCAAGTCACGACCTCAACCTCCCCAAACGGTTCTGCACTAGCTGCTGTCTCTATCAATTAGGTGATCTTGTGAAACTCGCAGGCCGTAGGCAATCTAAAAACGTCGAGATACGAACAGGGGAGAGCAGTGGCCCGCTCTCACGCGAGGGCAACCCCCGCAAGAACCCTGCGTATATGCGGTATGACCATGAACGTCGTCGTGCTCACAAAGAGGAGGGCGATAAGACTGTCGCGAAGACCATGGCCGACAAGGATCATTTTGCAAGACCTATGCTAAAGGCGATGGATAAGCAGTACAAGGAAGCCAAGAGGCGTCCTCCGAGGACTGAGAAGATACCCGTCCCGACTCCTCGCCCGACCCCCGATTCAAACTATAAACATCCAAAACTCTGGAGATACTAAGTGGCTAAGTACACCCCGTCACCCGTAGGCAACGCTTATAACTCCTCTGCGGCAGGGACTGTCAACACGAACTGGACAGACATCGCTGCTGCTCTGGAGAATACACTGTCGCGTGACGGTACGTCTCCTAATCAGATGGCCGCTGATATCGATCTCAATGAGAATGACCTTCTCAATGTCAATGCCATAGACGTCGCTACGTTGACTGTCGCTGGTGAGGCTATTGATCTAGCTGGGATTGCTACCGACGCAGGGCGTGCAGAAGATGCCGCCGCTGCCGCCGAAGCTGCTCAAGCTGCTGCTGAAGCCGCTGCTGGTTCTGGCAATTTCTCGGCTATCAATAGTCGTGCGGAAGCCATCACTACAAATATCTCTGCCCCCGTCGACTATATCAATACAGCAGGCTATTACGCGGCTGGTGATGGCGGTGATGGACTTTATAAAAGGGCAGTCTCGGAGCCCTCGCACGGCGGCAAGTTTCAATCGGCGGATGGGGCTTGGTGGGAACTCGTTGTCGATCTAGCAACCACAGTTAACTCCTATGGGTCGTTAGCTGACAACACTACGGCAAGCGACGGCACCGACAACACTGCTTTCATCCAGGCGATGATTGATCATGTCGGTTATTACCGGCTCGGCATGGGCCGGTACAAGATCACCGACAAGCTTACTATTCCGTCACAGACCATCAGCCTTCTTTCGTTCGGTGCCAAATTCACCGGAGTAGGCAAGGAAAAGAGCACCCTCATTGCGTATGGGATGACTGGAAAGGCGATGTTTGGCCCGCAGGAGCCGACCGGGCTGTACCGCTTCCACATGGCCGATCACAGCATGTATGGCGATGCCGATAGCTGCGTCGATTTCACCCTTAATGTGGGCGATCACAGGTTCTTCAAAAGCTCCTTCGTCAACATGGGGTTCACGTCTGTCGCGGGGCCGTCTTTCTATGCCAATCTGCATTTCGCCTCGCGGTGGGAAGGTTGTAATTTTTCATCGACCTCCGGCCACTCTATACATCTTGGTGGTGGAAACAGCACTGTCCTGACCAATTGCTACGTTCACAATATGGGCAGCGGCAAGGCTGGCTTCCGCATCGAAGGTCACGCTACCCTGGTTGAGTGCGTCGGCGTCGATCAGGCAACCGGGGCTTGCTATTGGGGCCACTTCGGCAAGGACGGTACCGGCATTTACCACATCGAGATTGTCGGCGGCAATGCCGAGGATTTTGGCACGGCAGCCATCCTTCTGGAGTACAGCGGTCATATTTCCATAGCTAACTTGGCAATGGTCGCAAGGGCCTCCGGTACGTTCACGTCCTACATCGAAATGGTATTGGGGAATACTCACAGCGTCATTATCCGTGGCAACACCTTGCCGGTGAGTAAGGGGGCCACACGCTCCGGGTCCTCAAACATCGTCGGAACTGGCGGTAATGTCTATGTTGAAGATAATGCATCTACTGGCGTAGGCGCGTGGCCCGATCTGTATAACACGACCGCCGCATTGCTCTACGAAATTCCAACAATGGCAGTCCGATCCGACGACTTTGGCAGGTACAGTTTTGCGCCGAACCGGATCAACTCGGAACGCGAGCTGGGGTTTGTTGCGGCTACTCCTACCAACATAACGGCCAACGCTGCAACCTACTCGATGGCCACTCTCACCAATGTTCTGCGGACGGCCAACACCTCATCCACTCTCCTGACCAACATCACTATCCCGGCTGCCGTAACGGCGGCCTTTAATGGTCCGGTTGAGGGACAAAGACTCCAGCTTCTTATCAACGACAACTTCACCACCATCCGGCACCTCATCGGCGGCGCAGGACGGTTCGAACTGATCGATAGCGTCGATCGGGTGTGTGTCAGCGGGGAAGTGCTGGAATTCGCATGGATCGGCAGTATCTGGCGGCAGATGAACCCGCGCCGGACGTTGCGTGCATCGGCAACCGTCAATCCGGCGAGCATGGCGATCAATACTTGTACGACACCAGCTACGATTACAGTGACTGGGGCAGTGCTCGGAGATTTTGCAAGAGCCTCTTTCAGCCTCAGTTTGGCTGGAGCAAGTCTACATGCTTATGTCAGTGCTGCTGATACTGTGACATATTACTTCCGTAACGACATCGGCACCGACCCACTAGACCTTGGCAGCGGTACTCTCCGCGTCGAAGTCTCTAAAGCCTAAGGAGCTTTCATGGCATACGAATACTTCAATAAATGGGCTCCTTGGATGATGAGTCACCTACAGGCTGACTTCAAGATCAGCAAGGAGTCTGCTGCTGCCATCATCGGTAACGCTGGCCATGAATCAGGTGGGTTTAAGTCTCTCCAAGAGATCAAGCCAACCGTCGAAGGTTCCCGTGGTGGCTATGGTGTCATGCAATGGACTGGCCCACGTCGCAGGGACTTCGAAGCCTACTGCAAGCGCAACGGCCTGAATCCAAAGGCGATGGAGACGAACTACGCGTTCCTTTTCGTTGAACTCAAGGGCGCTGAAGGCAAGAGCGGAAGGGTGATCGAGCGAGTCGAGGCTGCGAAAGGCCTTGAGGCTAAGACAGAGGTCTTCATGAAAGAGTTCCTCCGTCCGGGCATCCCACACCTCTCGAGTCGTGTCGTCTGGGCTAATAGAGCCCTACAGGCCGCCGAGGGCTACGTTCCGCTACCCCAACCGCCTAAACACGGTGAAGGCCCTGTAGCCCCCCTCCCTGCCCCGAAGAAGAGCCTTCTAGTTCTCATCATCGAATTCCTCCTCAAACTCTTCCGGAAGTAATATGTGGTACACAGTCGGTAAATGGTTTCTCTCTCTTTTGACCGGAGGGACTCTAGAAAAAATCCTTGACACCATCGAACACAAGATGGACAACGAGGTCACGAAAGAAGAAATCAAAGCCGACGTCACTAAGACGTACGTCCAAGCTCAGGCCAATCTCATGGTTGGTCGGACTTGGTGGTTCCAGTTGTTCTTCGTCGTACCACTCGGTATGTGGTGGACCGCTGTCTGTATCGATAGCATCTGGCACATCGGGCTCAATGTAGCCCAATTGCCTAAGCCACTCGATGAGTGGGCTGCGTATATCATCTCTGCCCTCTTCCTCGTAGATGGCACCAAAGCTATCCTCGGGAGATTTAAGAAATGACACCGCTGAACGACGAAGAACTCAAAGCCTTCAGGGATATGATCAAGAGAGAACAGGCCGCCGGATTGATCTGGAAATGGTTCAAAGCCCTGCTCTACGTAGCCGTCCCTCTGGCCACGTTATACTCAATCTATAAAAGCTTTGGAGGTCAGCCGTGAGATATACCCTTCTTGAAATCGTCCAGCGCATTATGGAGTCGATGGAAGCAGACGAGATTTCTGATATCAACGAGACTGCCGAATCAGTATCTGTCGCTAACATCGTAAAGGAATGTTACTTCGACATCGTCGGAGAGATGAATATGGCCGAGCAAGAAGGTCTCTTCAAGCTCGACTCGTCTGGTGACAACACGAAGCCAGTCCTGATGTACGTCCCGAGTACGGTGTCTCGGATTGAGTACCTGAAGTATAATAAAGACGATTCAGTAGCGACTCCGAACTACCAAGACCTCAGATACGTCTCGAACAAAGAATTCCTCTATTACCAGAATAACTTCGATCCGGCTGATACTGCTATAGATCAGATGACGATTGAACTCAACGGTGTCGACTTCGTCTTCCAGTATCGGAACGATAGCTATCCGACATACTACACGATCTTCGACGAGCAATCAGTAGTCTTCGATTCGTTTGACTCTTCAGTCGAAGTCACCCTGACTCAGGTGCGCTCACTCGGCTACGGCTCTCTCGTACCGTCGTTCTCTATGACGAATACGTGGATTGCTGACCTCGATGCCAGACAGTTTCAGCTTCTCCTCCAAGATGCCAAGGCTACGGCATTCGTCGAACTGAAGCAGATACAGAATGTCACGGCGGAGAAGAAGGCTCGGAAGAACCGCATCCTGACCCAGAAGAATAAGAACGACAACGATCCGACGTTCTCTAATCAGAATCATGCACAGTTCGGTCGTCGTGGTGGTAACTATCCACTTATCCAAAGAGCTATGCGAGCAGGAGTCTAAATGAGTAATATCGAATTCGATCTGTATGACGACGGTAAGAGGCTCTTCAGGGAACACACTATCCAGCGGACTAATCCGTACGGTCTCTGGATTGTCCTAGATGCCAAGGGTCGCAAGATCAAGGGTGTCGACGGGTCCTTCACCAATCCTCATGATGCTGCCAAGGCTCTGACGAACTACATCGAGAATCTTCCTAAAAAGAAAGTCTAAGTCATGGCCAGAGGCGCATCACAAACCGTCGATAATAACTTCACTCAGGGATTGATCACCGAATTCACGGCGATGAATTTCCCCGAGAATGCGATTACCGAAGGTGACAATTGCGTCTACTCGGAGAGGGGTTCAGTGACCCGTCGTCTCGGGATGGACTACGAAAACGACTACGTCATTCATGGTGTGGCTGCGATCACTGCTGACCCGAACTGCTACGCAGAGTTCAAGTGGCACTCGGTCGACTCTATCGGTACGACGTCATTCGTAGTCCAGCAGGTCGGTGAAATCTTGACGTTCTTCGCTGTCGATACTGACAATGCTCTCTAGGCTGGCAAGAAGTCGTTCGAAGTCGACCTCATGACGTATGCCTCTCCCGGTTCGACGCTTGCTGATATCTCTTCGATACCGTGCCAGTTCACGTCAGGCCGTGGCTATCTCGTCGTCGTCCATCCGTTGTGTGAACCGTTTTATGTCGCATACGATGCTGATACAGACGCCATAACGGTCACAGAAATCCTTCTTGAAATCCGCGATTTCGAGAGACTTGATGACAATCTTGATATCGACGAACGCCCTGCGACACTCTCCGAACTCCACGAGTACAACCTACTCAACCAAGGTTGGGGGTCTATCAGTAAGGTTGATGGTGGTGGGACTATGCAAGTCCTAGAATACTGGGATAACGAACGGGATGACTTTCCGTCTAACGCCGATACCTTCTGGGTATTCAGAAACTCTGGCGGTCTCATCGATATCCGTGATGTCGACAAGACTTACTTCGGTAACACCCCGTCTGCTAACGGCCACTTCATTTACAATGCTTTGAATATCGACCGAACTGCCGAGACCGGAGTTACTGGTCTTCCGACTATTACATCCGGTTCAGCTAGACCTTCGTCGGTCGTCTTCTACGCAGGCCGTGCGTTCTATGCAGGTGTCGGTGCTAACCAATATTCTGACAAGGTTTACTTCTCGCAAATCATCGACTCGGATGCTAAGTTCGGGAAGTGTTACCAGAAGAACGATCCAACCTCAGAAGAGATCGCTGATCTCCTTGATGACGACGGTGGTGCGATTTCTCTCCCGCTGATTGAGACAATCGTCTCCATGAAAGTCGTTGCTGACGTCCTTGTCGTTGTTGCTACGAACGGTATCTACACGATTTCTGGAACCCAGCAAGGCCCGTTCAAGGCGACTGACTACACCGTGACGTATGTCTCATCGATCGGCGGGGCTTCCCACCTTTCGGTCATCGAAGTCGATGGCGGCCTGATGTGGTGGAACAATGATGGTATCTATGCAGTCACTCGTGACAACGTCGGTAACTTCCAAGTCCAGAACGTCTCAAAGGCCACTGTCCAGACTCTCTTTAACTCCATTCCGTCTGATAATCTCCCGTATATCAAGGGGGCTTATAACAAAAAGGACCAATTGATCCAGTGGTTGTTCTCTGATGATACTATAGGCTTTACATACAACCGTATCCTCGAATTGAATCTCGCCTCGAAGGCTTTCTATACGTATACGATTGATCAGACTGCTGCCCCAAGACTCTCCGGAGTGATTACGATTGGCGGACAGCGGATAACACGGGTCCTAGAAGACGTCACGGATAATGCCCTTGTAGTCGTGACTAACAATGCTCTAGAGAACGTCCAAATTGAAATAAGAACATTCTCGCCTAATTCCGAACTCTTCAAGTATACGACTACCGGCTTGATCTCTAGTGGTTCTGAGGGGCTGACGTATTCAGAACTTTGGAATGAAGACTTAGTCGATTGGGCTACAGCAGACGGGGATGGGGTGCCATACTCTTCGTATGGTGTCTCAGGCTATCGTATACGTGGTAACCTTCTATCTCCGTTCAATGCGACTCCGATTACCTTCGTCGTCAGATACCTCGAGACCGGCAGATGTCTCGTCTCTGCTATCTGGGACTATGGTTTTAGGACTAGCAGTACGCAAGAACTCTACCTCGTCCGACCAGAAGTCGACTATCTTATTCGCCGGGTTAAACTCCGTGGGAAAGGGAAGTCACTCCAGATCAAATTCGAATCCGTAGAGAACAACCAGTTCATCCTCGTCGGCTGGGCTACCTACGATACCGGAGGCACTAATCCTTGATCGAACAACATCTTCGACTGGCTACGCTTGATGACATTCCGATCCTATTGAACCTTGCGAAGAACTTTCACAAAGTTTCTCCATACAGAGGAATGAGATTCAACACCCAGAAGGGCAAGGATTTTCTCGCTTCCGTAATCACTGGCCCGAAAAGCGAAGGGGTAATCCTCGTCGCTCTCAAGGATACTAAGCCGATCGGAATGCTCATCGGCTGGGCTGCTGAGCCAGTATTCACCAGTAATAAGGTCGCGACTGAGCTTTGCTGGTGGGTCGAGGAAGAGTACCGGAAGACTCGTGGTGCCCTCTTGCTTTACAATGCCTATGAGGATTGGGCGGCACGGGTCGGTTGTTCTCACATACAGGGAGCTTACCTTTCGGGATGGCGAGCAGACCTTCATGACTTCTTTAAAAAACGTGGTTATATACAAGTCGAATCCTCCTATTTGAAAACATTAAAGGTATATTGATATGGCTGTATTCTCTGCACTAGCCCCCGTACTCTCTGCCGTCGGTGGCCTTGTTGGGACTGCTGTAAGCTTCATGGGCGCACAAAAACAGGCTGAAGGTGCTGAACGTGCTGAAGCTATTCGTAAGCGTCAGATGGACCTACAGGCCCAGCGTGATCGTCGTGCGTCTCTCCGCCAGTCGATCATAGCCCGTGCTCAGGCTTCTAGTAATGCGACTGCCCAAGGGGCTGATCAAGGCTCTGGGTTGGCTGGTGGACTCGGAGCAATCTCTAGTCAGAATGCCCAGAACACCCAAGGCATCAATCAGGGCCAACAACTCGGCTCCCAGATGTTCCAAGCCCAGAAGACGATTTCTAAGGGCCAGACGATGCAGTCCATCGGTGGTGCCATCCAAGGGTTCGGGGACTTCTTCTCTTCGAACTTCTCACAGAACCAAAGAGTACTAGGCTAAGCATAGGAAATCGAATGCCCCTCATCCTGAATCCTGAAGACGAGTCCATCCGTAGAGCACCGCTCCTCACATTGGCTAAAACTGGCGATCAGGCTCAGACGGATGAGTTTGCCGGCAGTCAGGGAGCGAAGTTCCATCTAGCCCTCGGGGAGCAATCTCCGGGGGCAGACGTCTTGTCCGACAGCATCAGTACTGGCAACTCGTATCAGTACAAGAAGCTTCTACAAGACCGGGACATGATCGTCCAAGAACAGACTCGTGCTGACATCCTTTCGTCGATCATGCAGGCCGATCCTACTGCAATCACTCCAGAGGTCGTAGGTACTGTCCAAAGCCTCTCAACGATGGAGTTGGCTTCGAAAGATATCGGTTCGATCGTCGAGCAGAAGTACGCCCAGTTCTATACGACGACGGCTGCTGCTGCACTCGACAATGATGTTTTTGACGATGCTCAGGCTGCTGATCCTGAAGGGACTAACGAACTTCTTGATCGTGCCGAAGGGCTGGCATTCAAGCGTAACTACGCCAAGACGATCTATGACCAGATTCAGCAAGAGTCTGGAGAGGTCGGTCTCCTTGGTCGTACAGGCGATTTCCTAGAACAACTCATCCCGGGTGTCGTTCCGTACCAGACTTATAATCAGGTCGGGGATACGACGGGCTTTGTCTCGTCTGTCCTTCCGGGTTCGAACCGCGAAGAGCAGTACGCTTATATGTGGTCGTTAGGCCCAGAGGAGTTCAAGACCACACTCGATACGATCAAGACAGACCTTATGTCTAGGAATACCTTTACGGCCCAGCAATGGATCGAGGGGCTGTTCTCCTATGGCTCTGCCGACTCTTTTATGGACTCGGCCTTTGCTGTCGCTGACATTGCTACACTGGCCCCTGTAAAGACGTTTGCTAACGCCCTGAAGAACGTCACGAAGGCCTCATCCCGCAATCCCATGAAGCTTGAGAAGATCGCGACGGAACTCGGCAAGAACGCTGATGCCGCTGCCGGGAAGAACATCGAGGACATCAAGTCTGGGGACTTCCTCAACTCTAACATCAGGAATGCTAAGGAGTTCGAGAATTCGATTCCGTCGGCCTCGTCTCCAGATAAGCTACTCGTCGGTGCTGACAACGTTCCTCAGGCTACTTATCTCCGCATGAAGGAAGCTATCCTAGCAAGAGCAGACCTCATGAAGAGGTTCCTCCTCGAACCAAACCTTATCGATCGCGCAACGCCCGAAGAGCTCATTAACTACCGTGATATCCTCCTTCAGGACTATGTCAGACAGAACCCTTCGATCCAGAAGAACGTCATCGATGCTACTGTCGATCCGAGTCCTGACGTCGGCAATGTCTACCAAGCCAAGATCATCTTAGGTCGTCGTGATGGCACCCTGTTTGAGTCAGAGAAGCAAGCACAGAACTGGGCGAAGAAGTATCTAGACACAACGGACATCCAAATCCCCCAGAAGGGTGACGGCTGGATGGTCGTCGTCAATAAGGCTGTCGACGAGTCACGATTTCTGAATGACCTCGTCCTCGGCACTACCCAAAGAACTCCTGAGAGTATCGCGAATACTTTTGGGGGCCTCGTCCGTTCGCCTAATTATCTCGTCTCTGAGCAGCAGGAGCTTGCCCGTTCGACTGCTGTAACGAGTTACGAAGCCCTCGATCATATCTTCTCCCAATTGTCTGAGCCGTTCAGAAAGCTTCAGAAGAAACAGTTGGCTGAACTCCAAGACCTTATGGTCGATAATCGTCAGAAGATTCAGTACCACGAGAACTACGGTGAGTTCTCTCAAGCATTCTACGATCGTTTTAAGAAACAGCCCTCGGTAGAGCAGGCTGATACGTACTTTGCTTACGTCCAGATCAACGACCTAGACCTCGCTGTCCGTGACCTCGATTGGTACAAGCAGAAGTCCCGTCTCGGCCTTGAGGATATGACTGTCGCTGTCGTCGATGACGCAGGAAAGAGGGTCGACCGGAAGTTCGAGGGGAAGGTCATCGACCGTCTGCCATACGGTTCTAAGGATCGCTTCTCGGTTTCGATTGTCAAAGACGGGGTCGCTAAGAAGCCCACCCCAAGCAAGTTCATTAACGAGAGCCTGAAGGCTGAGATCGAAAAACTCGTCGCTGCTGGTCATAAGATTGTTCAAGTCTCCGATTCCTCATTCAAGGTTGGCGACCGTTACGCAAGCTTCATCGTGACTGATTCTCTGAAGCGTGATCGTATAGGATTGTTGAACGTCGACCGTAAGCCAGGAGGGCATAAGGTCCATAAGTATCCGGGTTATATTAAACAGGGTATGATCTCCGCTGACGAGGACGCCGCTCTCTATCGTGGAGACAGAAGTCTCTGGAATGTGACGTCCGAGAAAGAAGGCCGCGAGCTCGTAGAACTCCTTGAGATTGCGCGTAAGAAGGTCGTCAATAACGATAAAGACGCCGCTCAGTTTATTCGGGACAATCTCCCAATCAGCCCAAAGGAATTCTTTACCTCGGTTTCGAAAGGTGAAATAGACCTTAGTCAGCCCTTTGTCTTCACGAAGAAAGGCATTCGTACTATCGATACTGGTGCTTACCAACACATTAAAAACCTCACTGATCTAGGGAAGAATGAACACAATCTGTCTGCTAAAATTACTGGGTCGTATGCGGGTGAGAGAAGCCTGAATGACATCAACATCATTCGGGCCGAGGGTGATACTCTATTCGTGACGGAGCCTGCTCCTTATCTTGATCCGATGGAAACCCTTCGGATGGCGAGTAACAACATGCTCTCGACTCGTGGGATGAATGACTATACGATCATGACCCACCAGAATTACCTCCGTGAGTTCGGGGATATCCTGAAGGGTACGAGAGAGGAGCAGATGGCTTCAGGAGTCTCGTTACTCCAAGACCCATTGTTCAAGACTGGTGCTTCTCCAGAGAGGATGGCTGCTGCCAAGAACGTCTCTCGCGCTTATAATAACCTCATGAACCATGGGACTCAACTCGACCGTAAGATTGACCTCTATAAGGAGAGGATCCTCCAAGGCATCATGCCGAAGTTTGGCCCTCGTGGGAAACAATGGGCGGAAGATCGTATGCTCGCTCGGGTCCAAGACCCGGGTGCGTACTTCCGAACTGGTGCCTTCCACATGAAGCTCGGGCTGTTCAATCCGAACTCGTACTTCACTCAGCTGAACTCAGTGGTGAACATCGTTGCCATTGCTGGTCAGGACGGTATGCGTGGTGGACTTTCCTACCCAATCGCCCGTGTTGTCCTCGCTTCGGCGTCTGACGACATCCTCAAAAGGGGTGGTCAGATTGCTGAGAAGGTCGGCCTGATGAAGGCTGATGAATTCGTAGAAGGTATAACTCTCTACAAGAAGTCGGGCTATAATAACGTCGGTGGTGACACCTCGTATCTCGATAACATCAAGGCTCCCGAGCTTTCTCGTGGTAACATCGGGAAGGGCCTGAAGGCCACTCTTGATGCTGGTACGATTCCCTTCAAAGAGGGCGAGCGGACTGTCCGTATCGCTGCCTTTATGGCTGCATATCTAGAGCGTAAGAAGGCTCTAAAGGGTGCTGCTCTGACTCGTCGTGATGAAGCTGTGATCCTCCAGAGGGCTAAAGACCTCGGTGGTAACATGTCCCGTGAGTCCAACGCCTCGTGGCAGAAGGGGTATGGTGCTACAGTCACCCAGTTCTTCGGGTATCAGGCTAGAATAGCTGAGCAGTTCATCGGCAAGAAGCTGACACCTGCTGAGAAGATCAGGTTGTTCACTGCCTACTCCGCCGTCTATGGTGTCCCGACTGCCGTCGGTTCTACTATGGCGGTCCTCCCGATGCGTGATCTCGTCATGCAGGTCCTCTATGCTAACGGAGAAGACCCTAACGGAACATGGGCTGAGGTGTTCACTGACGGTGCTGTAGCTGGTATGATTGAGTATATCACTGGGTGGGAACCTGATATTGCTGGTCGGTATGGACCACAAGGTCTCCCGACTCTACTGGACCTCTTCAGGGCTGACAAGACTTGGTCTGACGTCATGCTTGGTGCATCTGGTTCGATCGCTATCGATACCCTGATGGATTCGTATCCGATGTTCAGGGCGATGGCTTCAGAGTTCTCGGACTTCGAGGGTGGTTACTATAACCTCACACCGGATAGCTTCCTAGGACCACTTCGTAACATCAGTACAGTCAACAACGCTGCTTCACTCTGGAACGTCTGGAACTTCCACATCTGGGCCTCGAAGAACGGGACAGATATCACGAAGATGGATTTGCCTGATGCTGTCGTAGCTGTGATAACCGGCCTTAAGCCTGCTAGTATCGAAGACGGCTTCTTCAAGTACAAGGCTTCCAAAGACTTCAAGGAAGACCAAGCTGCTGCACAGAAGGACTTCATCCGTCAGATTCGCTCGATGACGAAGATGGATGTCGGAGCTACTCGTGACGCAGAGACTAAGCGTATTAAAGCACTAATGGTACTCGAAGGATTCGATGCTTCGAAGATGGCACAGACTTGGAAGTACGCAGCCGACAGAGAAATGATGGTTGACGTCTTCGGAGAGAAGTACGACGAAATGGTTCAACAGCAAGAATCGGCTAAGAAGGCTATAAAGAATATGGGAGCCCAGTAATGGCTACGTTCCAACCTAGGACTGACGACACTGGTATCCCTAACTCGACTGGCGTATCTCAGGGCACTGGACCTAATAAGTCCTTTGCCGCCCTCTTTGAGGGTTTGACTAATACAGCTAAGAACGTCATTAACGTCAAAGACGAGCAGACTCAGCTTAACATCCAGAAGGATGCTCAGGCGACGTTTGATCAGACTAACGAAGAGTTCGGGTTGGCTCCGCCTGACAACGGTCCCGCTGGACTGACGACAGAGCTCGAGAGAGTTCAGGCTCTTCAGTCGGCTGTCGAGCAAGGGAAGATTTCTCAGGTCAACTACTATGGACGTCTGGCTACATTGTCGAAGCAGCTCCGGACTAAGTATCCCGGCTATGAGCAGATCGTCGATTCGACTATCCAGTCAGTCACTGGTACTCGTCCTGCGAATGCCTACCGTGATGCGATCTTCTCAGAACTGGCCTCTCAGTCAGACGCCGTCTCTACTGAAGAGAAGTTCAAGCGTCAGTACATCAAAGAGAACGAGGCAGAGATCAATGTTGCTATCGGCGAGGATTTCTTTACTGATCCTAGTAAGTACGACTTCAAGAAGGTACAATCTGAGGTCGCCAAGCTGAAGGGCAAGTCCTTCCGCATCCAGTCTGAGAAACAAGAGCTCGAGCTGATGAAGGGTCGTGGTGAGTACAATGATGTTCAAGCTGCAAAGGTAGCTGGACAAGAATTGAGCTTCATCGTCTTGTCAACTCTCAACAAGAGTATGGGCGCTAATCAACCATCTGCCAGACAGAAGATGGATGAATTCATCGCCAAGGGGGGTGGGTCTGGCCAAGAACTGCAGACGTTCATCAACGACATCTCCTCGGCTGAGGCTACCCTTCGGTCATCACTCAATGAGACGGTCCAGAGGGACTACGTAACGAAAGGGTTGGTCACACCAGAAGCCGCCAACAAGATGGTTGAAGACGCCCTCTATCCTATCACGAAGGCGAAAGAGGCTGTCGTAGGCGGGGACTTCAAGCTTGCTTCCAAGTACGCCACGATTAATAAGGCGATGGAAGACCAATTGATGACTACGATGATGCAGGACCAGACCGTCTCTGCTGGCATCGGACTGAAGAATATCAACGAAGCCCTCGGGGATACCTTCTTCAGTGAGAATCGTTCTCAGACTGAACTTGTCGCACAAGAGGCCGCTGGTCGGATCATCGGTGGTGATTCTGGTGCGATGACTCAAGTCGTGACTTCTGGCAACCAACAGGTCGCTCGGTCTACTCTTGATACTACCTTTAAGGCAATCAAGGACCCCAAGCTTACAGGAGAGAACTTTTCTAACGCAATTAAGGGGACCTTCGGCCCAGATGCTCCCTCATGGATGGATGCTTCGAAGAACATCGTAGCGAAGGAAGACAGAGAAGCCCTCTTCCTGAAGTTCCTCGATCCGAGTGTGACTGCCGCTATCGTAGCGAAGGGAACACCCGAAGACCTCAAGATGTATACCGACTGGGCTACTTCAGTCCTTCCGTCTGTACCTTCGTTGAAGGCCGCAGCGGGTGATGTCAATACAGTCGCCGGCCTTGACAACCTTAAGGTCGAGTACGACGCCAAGACAAACAAAGTCCAGTTCAGACTTAGTACTGGGGCTTCGACGGCAGACAACAAGTTCTACGGCCGTACACTCGATGCGTTTAACAAAGTCTTGACGGTGTTGACTCCTATTATGGAAGCCAACGGTATAGCGAAGGAAGAGATCGGACGTGAGGTCCTGAAGACACTTGGTGTCCGCGAAGGTGGTGGAGATCAGAAGAGCATCTTTAATAAGATTTGGGACGCCCTTCCGACTGATCTTACACAGCCGATCTCTAAGGTATTGCCACAGGCAGGCGAGAAGCCAAAGCAATCTTCATTTGATCAATCCTTGGGTGAATCTATTCAGCAAGTCGGTCCTGATATGGATGCCGTCGTCGAGGGTGCAGGAGAAGTCTTAGGAGACCTCGTGACTCCAGTAGAAGCTGCTGACTCAGGCGAACTTGACTTCGTGTTCGAGCAACCTGCCGAGGCAACACCAAAGAGTGCAGTTGCCGTAACGAAAGCTGCGTCTGGTCCATATACTGGTCCGCTCGAAGAGTTTGCGACAGAGAAAACTCCTCTGGCTGTTGCTACTCGCTTCGTCGGTCTGAATGAGAAGAGAGACAGAAACGTCATCGCTTCGTTCATCAAGAAGGCAGGTGGGCAGAACATCAACCCGAGAGTAACCGCTTGGTGTGCCGCCTTCGTCAATGCCGCTTTGGGAGCCAAGGGGCTAGAAGGGACCGGGAAGCTAAATGCCCGATCCTTTCTAGACTATGGCACCCCGACTAAGAAACCCTCTGAGGGTGACATCGTTGTTCTCTCTAGAGGTAACTCAAACTGGAAGGGACACGTAGGCTTCTTCGTCAAGGACAACGGAGATACGATCTCGATGCTGGGAGGTAACCAAGGTAACTCGGTCTCAGTCGAAGAGTTCCCGAAAAGTAGAATCCTAGGCTACCGAAAGCCGCCTACAGTACAGTAGACAAAAAGAAAGCCCCTTGGATCACTCCTTGGGGCTTTTTAGTATCATTTGTCCAGCCATGTAGCGAAGACAATTATTGCCAGTACGATCAGAAATACGACGGCCAGTACCGCAGTCATACTTCTTCAATCTTATAGCGAGCTTCAGGATTCACCTTCTGCTTCGACGCGACATACATCTCTGCATTCCTCTTCTGAATCTCAGGGTTGCCTGAGTAGGACATCTCGAACCAAGCGTTGTCGTACT
>ERZ1292642.375-Hain-H14-01um-R1-375-length-27182-cov-11_pt1 | contig 27182 bp, 43 predicted proteins | sample MGYA00564403_ERZ1292642 | MGnify/ENA primary metagenome ERZ1292642 (study PRJEB36523, sample SAMEA6512643) | groundwater metagenome | collected 2019-01-09 | study: AquaDiva: Metagenomics assemblies of 32 groundwater samples
AGTAGTTGCGGTGCTCTATCGCGGCTTCCTGCGTCTGCGCGGCTTCTGGGAGTTGATGGAAGACGGGATAGTTCTTGTAGTAAAGGCGAGACTCGCGGATATCGGTTACGAGTCCAGTGGCATGGTCGATCTTGTGGAGAGATATGGAGGTATAGGATTTCATTATAGGGAAGTCCATCCTTTCGGATGCTCTGGGAGCTTCCCCGAACGCAGAGCGGCGTCTTCCCTGGGAGGGAATTTACGCGATGATGCTGTGATACCGCTGGCAGATGACATCGGCGGTTGTGGCGTTGCCGATTGACTGGACTGTGACCTTGATGCTGTCGGAGAGTGAGACGAAGACGATTGAACCGTTACCGGCTGATCGTAGTGTGATTCGTGTTTCTCCGAAGCTTCCGGCTGGGGTGCATGAGCTTCCATCTGGGTTGACGAGTGCATGGGTGAAGATTGTGCCGAGAGAGCTGATTAGCATGTTCTCGGACTTCTGAATGAAGTTTGGAGCGGTCATAAAGTTCTCCTATGATGAAGAATGAAAACGACCGCTGATTTTCAGCTTGGAGCTTGACGTCTCAAGTCCCAGGCTCAAAGCCAGCGGGTGCTGCTACAGCAAAAAGTCACGGCCCGATTCTAATCTGTTGCAACCTTCCAGTCACGCCGAATGCTTGCAGAACAAAGTACACTAGCGAAACGATCACCACAACCACAACCACTTTTGTGATGATGTCCTTGATCGCTGGTTCCATTGGGACGATATATAAAATCAGTCCCACGACCACGAGTAACATAATCAAGCCTAGAAGTGTCATGTCAAAACCTCCCTACTTTCTTAGAGCTTCCAGCGCTTTCAGTAACCGATCTGAATTTGCGGCGGCTTCGACCACGTTTGCCCCAAGCACGTTCCGAGCCTTCACGCGAGCGACGATGCCAGCGGGAGCGCCTGACGAGCCTTGCGCCAATGCCGTGGCAATGATGTTCAGCGCTACGCCTGCGATTGCTAGGATGCCACTGACGATCTTTACCTGTGGGCCGGAGAGCAAAGCCAAGTCTGTGAGAATCTGTTGGAAGAGTCCATTCGGAGCAAGAAGTTTATTTAACAGTTCGATCGCGGTTTCACTTCCTGCGCTCAGAGCGGCTTTTAGGTCTTTGGCTATGGCGATTGCTTGCGTGAGAACGCCGACGGAGTTAGGCAAGAGATCTTGAAAGTAGGGCAAGGTTTGCTCTAGGAAGCTCACAGCCGTTCCGGCCCATGCAGCAAGGCTCTTGACGCTGCAGGCTGTGAAGAACGCGCCAACCCAAGCTAGGAGAGCTGAGAGGCCGAGCATTTTGAACAGTTCGCGGCGTTTCATTCCAGTCCTTTTGGTAACAGCTTCCGCTCTAATTCAAGCTCAACTGCTGTCTGCAAGTAAAGCTCTTTCACAAATTGTTGCATCTGACTTTGAGGCGAATCTTCGATAGCCTCGCGCATTTCGGTGAGCACTGCAAGCGCAATTTCGGAACGCGTCTTGGAAATGCGCTTGGAACCGAGCTCTTTACAGAGCGTGTCAATGGCGGCTTGGCGGAGTTCGGAGTCAGTGGGCATTGAACATCTTCCCTTCTCTCTTTCCCATTTCTGTTCCAAGTTTCTTGAGCTTATCTGCTAAGTTCGAAACCGCATCCTGACGAGTCCAGCCAGAAGCACTTTCTATTGAACCGTTGAACATTCTACAAAATTCCTCATCTTGCACCAAAAGCATATATTCGCAAGTCACTTTCCATCGTAGCCCAAAGAAGGCTGGTTCACTTTTTGTAATAGCAAGATTTTGCCAGCGCAATGGACGCGGAATGAAGGCAGGATAGCCATCAGCAAGAATCCCCCACATCACGCGGCCCCCTTCGCTCTTCCGTTGATGCGCTTCTGTCTGGGATTCGTCGCTACGCCTTTTGGATCAACCATGATGATTTCCGGCTCGTCTTCCTCAGTCTCTTCAGGGAATATCTTGTCGATATTATCTGGGAATTTGATTGCATCGATGACCTTGGACATGAAGACATTCGCTTGCTCGTGCTCGGCAATGGCCTTGCCCCACGGCTCGAAATTAGCAATGGACTGGAGCACAGTTTCTTTCGGCTGATTCACGATGTCAACGTGAACCTGGCCGTACTCCGCTTCGATCATGTCGACGATGTATGGCCCGTTGTAGTTCGCCGGGTCACGCTGAAGGTACTTCGCGATGCGGATAATCATTTCATGGAACGGTGGCGGTGCCTGGGGTTGCGCTTGCGGATTCTGCATCTGTGCGACTTGTGCGGGCGGAGCACCCTTTAGGGCTGCGACGATAGCAGGGCCTTGCTGGAGCACGCCGTCTGCGACTTGTCCGACCAGATCCCACGGCCCTTTTGGACCGCCGCCCATTGTGTCATCGATGGTTTCCTTGACCTTCATGAAGGACGTGAGCAGACCGGTCATTTGGTTGAGGGAGTCGGCTTTGGACTCAGCTTGCTTCAGCATCAGGCCGAAAAATTCCTTGTCTCGTTCGCGCTGGCGTTCTGATTCGGCTTTTTGTTCTGTCGCCCTGCGTTCTGAGTCACGTTCACGCCTCTCTGCGTCTTCTTTCGCTCGCTGCTCTCTCCGATCGGCGTCCTTTTCGGCTGCATCGGCTCTGCGTTGCGCGTCTGTGATGAGGAACTGAATCATTGTGTTGTCTTGCTTGGGGATCAAGGCAGCCACGGCGGAGACAACCGCAGTTACGATGCCTGCAACGTCAGGCTGCTTGCTGTTCTCAAATCGAATGTCTTTCTGCAGGTCAATTGCCGTCTTTGCCGAGTGCTCCAACATGCTGGAGCTCGCCTTGATCATCTCAGTAAAGCCGGAGGCGTCGGAGTTGCTTGATGCGCCTTTCTGACCTGCATTCCTGGGTAGTGACTCGGAGTCGAAGCTGAAGACTTCGCCGCACGGGCGCGTCAAGTGCGCGAGGCCATGTGTGAGCTGCACGCGATAGTTTCCTGGCCCGTGCTTGATGGCATAGTCTTTGATTTCTTCCAGCGTGATCGGACGGCGGACGCCCTTGAAGAGTGGCAGATTGCCACCGGATTGGATTTTGTAGCCGTACAGGCCAGACATGAGCGTATTCGACCAATCGGCGGGCGTGATAGCCCTGGCGATGTATTCCAGGAAGTCCTCATCCTGTTGGCGCTGTGTGTCGATTGGAGCGGCTTTGCGAGGTCTGCCGCGTGGTTTCTCGGGTGGGTACTCTTCGTTGGACAACGGCATTCGTTCGGTTTCCTGTGCTTCTGTTTCGGTTTCTGGCAAGGGTGAATCCTCTTTGTCCACTACTGGTTCGTGTCCATCTTCCGTGGACACTGTCTGATCTGTGGACGGTTCATCAATTGAGCGCGGGAAGTGTGGAGCGTCAATAACCGTCTGCACGGTCTTCAACGCACGGGCGTGCGCTCTTTCTCTGACTGTTTCGGCTGATGGTGCTTTCGGCATTTCGGGTTTACGGCAATGTGGGCAGAATTCTTGTACTCCAAAAGTTTTTTTTAGTAAAGTTCATTTTGTGCTTGACCGATAATTCAAATGATGCTTAAATACGAATCTCAAGAGAGGTAACACACAATGCGCGATACAAAAGACGGCGATGCAAGGTTGAATGTGAACATCGAGCGCGCCGAATTGATCGACTTGAAACGGAAGGCTCTTGACGCCGGTACAAGTCTGAAAAAGTACATCCGCCTACGTCTCGGGCTCGATGCTCCGGAAAAGGGGAAGAAGTAGATGGGCTACATGAGGCATCACGCTATTGTCGTCACTTCTTGGGATGAAAAGTTGGCCAACAAGGCTCACAAAAAGGCGGTCAAACTATTCCCAATCGTTTCTGAGATTACCAAAACCGCAATAAACGGCTACCGCTCGTTTCTAGTGCCACCAGATGGAAGCAAAGAAGGCTGGGAGGATTCAGACAGGGGTGATGCCGCTAGGAAAAAGTTTAACGAGTACCTTGAGTCTCTTCGGTATGAGGATGGGAGTACATCTATCGCATGGATCGAAGTTCAATTTGCAGACGACAATAACGAAACATTGATAGTGAGCCATTCCTGAAAAGGGGAAAAAATGAAGAGATACCCAAAGCAAGTTGCTGTGTTCTGGCAGAACGAAGGCGAGGAAGATGAATTCCTTGAAGTTTGGAAGGATATTGACGACTTGGCAGTTGTTGGAGAATCGCGCAAGGTCGCGCTTTATGAGTTGAAAGAGGTCGTCACAGTGACAGCCGAAGTGAAGGTATCGAAATGAAAATCCTTTTCATCATCCATCTCCAGCGCGGCGAGTGCCGCTGTTTTTCTGAGCGCGATTTGGCTGTCAATCTGGAGTTCGCGCTGCGTGAAGGGTTCAAGATCGTCACGGTTGAGCGGGTTTTGGAATTGGAGTGTGCAGCGTGAGTCATACGCCTGGACCGTGGTATGTTGGCTTTGGACTTCGCATTGTTACTGAGAGTGGTAAGTCTGTAGCTCTTTGTGCTGGAGATGGTAGCAGTTTTCCAGTCGAACAAAACAAAGCTAACGCTAACTTGATCGCCTCCGCTCCCGACATGCAGCTCGCCCTTCAGGGCTTGGCCGATGCGCTTTTGAAGAGTATTGAAGGCGGAGAGGCAGACGGCTTCGACATGAGCGAAGAACGCGTAGCCCTCCACGCAGCCAAGGCGTTCCTGAAATGAAACTCATCCTGACAATCGCTCTAGTCGCGTGGATTGGATACACTGTTTTCAGTTTCCTGATCGTGAAGATCAACGAATGGATTGGACCGTGACCATGATCTATCTCAACCTCTTCGCACTACTCGCAGGCGGCTTGTGGCTGTGGATCTGCAAGCGGCAGAAGCGGCGTGGCGCGTCTATTAACTGGATTCAGTATCTTCAGAGCACGGCCAGGAAGGCAGTCAGGACGCAGGATGTTAGGGAGATTTGGAAGGAAAAAGGAGTGGGACAGTGAAAAAAGAATCCACAGCGTTTCCAACTGATCCCGCAATGTACGGCTCTAAAGCTGTCCCAGGAATGTCTCTGCGCGACTGGTTTGCTGGGATGGCTATGCAGGGCCTAGCAACTGGATTGGAATGGCGTTCCGGAAGAATCTTTAACTCTGACGAATTGGCCTTTGACGCTTATAACATTGCCGACGCCATGCTATTGGCTAGGGGATTGATGGTGGAAAGAGAGAAAGAGAAATGAACGCACCTGCGCAAGCCAAGCTTGAACCTGGCGTGTATCCTGGGATTCCAGAGGATGAATACTTCTCATGGAAAGCTGTCAGCAACTCTAAACTCTCTCCGATGGCGGGAAAAACCCCATTACATTGTAAATACGCAATGGATCATCCATCAGAACCAAAAGAAGCAATGATCCTCGGCTCTGCGGTTGATACACTCGTCTTCATTCCTACGCTGTTCGGAGAACGGTTTGCGATTGCTGGGCAGTGTGAGGCGATTACGCAGAAGAAAGCACAGTGCTCAAAAATGGGCTCGATGCGTTGGGATAGGCGTCTGGAAAGTCAAGGACGGTTTTGGTGGATATGCAAGACTCACGGCACAGGTGATATTCGTTGGGGACTGCCAGACGCGATCACCATTCTAACTCCCGATCAATCCTCCACCGCCTACGCAATGGCCAAGGCTGTTCTGAATGATCCTGGCGCGTCTGTGCTGCTTGCCGCGTGCGAGCACACGCAACTCAGCCTCGTCTGGCATGAAATAAACAATCCATCATTGCCTGGACTTCTCTGCAAGGCAAGACTGGACGGTATTTCGACCGAGTTGAAAACAATCGTCGACCTGAAGAAATGTCAGGACGCGTCGCCGGAAGCGTTTGCTCGGTCGATTGCCAATTATGGATACCATCGACAGGCTGCAATGTATCTGCGAGGGGCGACGTACCATGAATTCGACGTGCAGAACTACGTCATTATCGCCGTAGAAGAGCCTCCGCCACATGCTGTAGCTCTGTACACGTTGACAGAGCGGACGCCCTGTAACAAACAAATCATTCAAGTCAATCCGTCGCCAGTCGAATACGGCAACCATGAACTGATGCGACTCTTGGACCTTTACGAGCGGTGCGAGACAAGCGGAGAGTGGCCGGGGTATCCGAGCAAGCCGGTGCCGATTGCGCTACCTGCGTGGACGATGGCGAAAATGGAGAGGGAGTGATGGGAAAGATTCAAATCTGGTTACGCCCAGATCAATTAACAACTCTAACTGAGGTGATTTCTTTCGTTCATCGGTGTTTCCTGTCTGAGATACGTGGAGAAAGATTTCAACTGTGTACGTAGAAGAGTTGTTTGATTTGTTGCTGTCTAAATCACCAAAGGAGAAACCAAATGAACGCGAAGAGTGAATCTTTAGTTGTCAAACAACCCGACCTGCTGGAGCAGATCATCCAGAGTACGAACGATTGCGGGATCACAATCACTGAGAAGGGCGCACTTGGTTTCCAGAATTTCACCGGACTGGCGATGCTTTCCAAATTGATCTTCGATTCTGGCATCTGCCCTTCTTCGATGGACTCGTCCAAGAAAGTTCTAGTAGCTATCGCCCGTGGACTCTCTATCGGGCTAGACCCATTCCAGTCGATGGAATCGTTTTACGTTGTGAACGGGATTGCTACTCTTTATGGAACGGCGCCGCTGTCACTCGCACGACAGCATCCTCAATGGGTAGAGGAAGGCTTTGACGAGTGGTTTGAAGTGGGCGGTAAGCGCGTTCCTGGACACCCAAAGGACTGGACGGATGACGTTACGGCGGTCTGTCAAACACAGAGAGGAAAAGCTGAAGCCAAGCAAAGACGGTTCAGTGTGGCCGATGCAAAAAAGGCCAGCCTGTGGAGTCATCCAAAGAAACTCTACGGGGTTTATCCTTTCAGGATGCTTCCGGCAAGGGCTCGCGGTTATGCAATTCAAGACAATTTCGGAGACTCTCTAAAGGGAATTCAAATCAGAGAAACTTTCGATGAAGAGGTTGACGGCAGACCAGTGGAGTCGAACGGAGATCAGTTGCGGGGCGAGGTGGAGAAGAGGAAGGGAAAGCAGCACAACGCCGGACTTCATCCGATCCAGCCAATCGAGCAAGTATCAAACTCGCCGGACCGCAACGCAGGAATAATCCAGAACGCCATGAAGCAGTCATTTCCTGATCCGCTGGAAGGAAAGAAGCCTGGACCAATTGACGACATCGAAGGAGCCCGTTCCTGGGTCCGATCCGTCTTCGACAAGATCCCGATTCGCATGGGAGCGTCATCGATGCTGAAGGATGCCAGCCTACGGGATGGGAAATATATTTCTTACGAACACATCGAGAACATCGACGATGTTGAGTACCTGAAGAGCATCGCTGCGAATCTGGAGGACGCGTTGAAAGCCGAGGTAACTCAACGGTAGAGTGGCGGTCTGAAAAGCCGTTGGTAGTCGGTTCGACTCCGACCCTTGGCACCAAGTTTGCTTCCCGTTCCTGTGCGGGACGATAGCCGACTATGGGACCCATTGGGACTGTTGAGGCGAAGCGTGAGAGCGCACAGCAAACGACTTCCTTCGTTATCGAGAAGGGACTCTCACGGCGGGAAGCAATTTTTTTCTGTTTACTTTCGACCGAAATGTGATATTAACCTTTTGTCAGTGTGGGACTGACGTAAAACAATTCATTGGTCCAGGCGACCGAAACGGCATTGTATGAGAGGCTGGCACCTCTTTTCGGACCCCACCTCCGACTAGAGAAAGACCTGGACCAGCCAGCATCTCATAGAGTGCCGTTTTTGTTTTTACCTACCTCTCGCCTAAGAAATTCATGGCACGTGGCCGCTTTATCTCCAAAAGTCTTGGAAGTTCAGAGAAATTTGCGAGATTAGGCCAAGAAGCTGGGAAACTTGGAGAATTCTCTCAAAGTCTTTACCCTCTACTTGTTAGCAACGCAGATGACTTCGGTAGACTATGTGGAGATGCCTTTACAGTGAAGCATAGATACTTTTCAACCTCTCAACGGAAGCAAGCTGAGTTTGACTTTGTGTTGAACGTAATGCACAAGGTAGGCATCATTAAACGTTATTCTGTAGACAGTCTACAAGTGATCCAAGTAGTTGTTTTTGAAGAACATCAACAAGGTTTACACAAACGATCCAAGTCTTATTTCCCGGAAGTTCCGGGAAATTCCGGGAAAATTGGGGGATTCCCGCCTAATATTAATAGTAATCTCAATCAGAATCTCAATCAGAATCTCAATCAGAATCTTAATCAGGAAGTAACAGCTTGCGCCGCGCCAGCAAAATACGCTGACCCGCCGCAACAATCTCCCAGCGATTCCGTCGTCATGGTTTTTCCGACCAGTGGCAAACCTTCCACCTGGCCCCTCTTACAGTCAAAACTCGATGAGTATCACGAAACCTATTCCGCGTTGGATGTCGTTCGTGAATGCAAAGAGGCTCGCCAGTGGTGTGTTGACAATGTGAGCAACAGGAAAACTGGAAGCGGGATGCTGAAGTTTTTGAATAGCTGGCTAAAGAGATCCCAAAATAATTCTCGGCCAATTGGCGGGAACGGAAGTGGGAAGCACAGCCAATTCGAGACTCGTTCTGAGCGCACGATCAGGCTTGTAAAAGAGCACTTGAAGGAACCTGAAAATGAGCCAAAGACAAACTAGTTTGAAGAAAATTATTGGTGGATTGTGTCTGATCTTCGACCGTGATTATGTGCCGCTGCTGGTTGAAGTTTGGGATTCTGCGCTATCTGATCTGGCGATTGAAGAAATTGAGCATGCTTGTGCAAAGTGGACATCAACAAACGGGAAGAAATTTCCAGTTCCAGCCGAAATTCGAGAGTTGATCCAAGGAGACCCTAAAAGCCGTTCACATCAAGCGTTGGAGTTGCTTGTCCGAGCGATGGAGAAAAGTGGATCTGGAAAATCTATTTCATTCAACGACAAGTTTCTGATAGTCGCCGTTGAACACTACGGTGGCTGGCCGGAAATCTGCAGTGAGTACCGAGAATTACGAAGCCAAGATCAATCCTACTGGGAGCACAATTTTCGAGAGGTCTACCAATCGGCTCTCAGGATGGGCAGGAAACCACGCGGGAGTTACTTGGAAGGGCGATACGAACGCTATAACTCTGAAAATGTAGGATCTTTCACACGAGGTGTTTTGCCAGCCCCAGAGGTTGAGTTTTACGGCATTTCTGGAGAACTTCAGGTGCTTGCTTTGGAAGAGTTTAACGATAAATCAAAACTAGTTGAAATCAGCAGGAAACAGCTCTCAGAGGTAAGTAAATGACCCACTCCGACTTCCTGCAATCCAAGCGCATTGTCGACGCGTCGACTCTGTTTCCAATTTTTTCCAATGAGCAAGTTGGAAGTTATTTGCCAATCCTGACAGCAATTGAAAACGAAAAAGGAGTTCTTGATGTCGACACAGTGAAGGGTTGTACAAGTGGGATGCGAGCTTATCCAGGTACAGGTTGTTATGGTGAGTGTTACGCCAACAAGACGGCTGAAAGGTACAGTAGAGATTTTTCAGTTAGTGTCTCAAGAAAGATAACCTCTCAGGCACATTGGCGCGACATTTTTTGCTCTGTTCGAGATCACTACAACTCGTGGTATCGAATCGGAGTATCTGGAGATCCTTGCCATGATTGGGAAAACACGCTTCAGGTCTGCGAACGCTTGAAAGAAACAACTAAACTTCCGGTGATCATAACGAAGCACTGGAGTGTTCTTTCAGATGACCACATTGAGAGGCTCAGGCTGCTTTCAGCGGTCGTCAATACCTCCACTAGTGGACTTGATACCGACGCTGAAATGAAACACCGCGTCCGGCAAATAGAACGCTTGAGATCGTCCGGTGTCCGCAGTGTGAATAGAGTTATCACCTGTGATTATGGAGATTCTGAATGGGCTCAGAGGTGCAAAGAGAGGCAAGATTATCTACTGACCATCAAGCCAATAATTGACAATCCGCTTCGGGCGAGCAAATCAAATCCAAGAGTGATTTCAGGAGAAATCAAAGTAGCACATAATGAAGCTTCAATCGGTGGAGGTAAACTAGTTTCTCTGCACGATCAAAATGTGTACCTCAGCCATTGCCGAGAATGTCCAGACCAATGTGGAATTGACAAAATGAACTTCGTAAACACTCAACCAGCCACTCTCATACCGGTAGAATTACAACAGGCTTTATTCAAACAAGAGGTTGAATGGATTCACGTTAAGACAGTTATTGGATCAGGGTTTGAAGCTGATGTAGCTCGCCTTGCGTTGGAGGACGGAATAGCTAAAAGAGCGGCACGAAAGAACATGCAGATTCACTCAGCTATAATCCTGAAGATCAATGGTGAATTCAGCGGGTTCATGACCTTTCAGAATAACGATGAGTGCAAAGAGTTTTGCTTGCTCCAATCCGTGGTTGAACCCTCTTGGTTCACCAAAGAACTATACTCACAGATGGTTCTAAAAGTGATTGAACAGAACACGCGTCAGTACCCGGCGATTATCACAACTGATCCGAAGAGCAAGTTTGAAACTGAGGAATTGTTTGAAAGTCTTGGATTTGTGACATACCAGAAGGTTTCTGGATTCTGCTACATGGTCCATGGAAAGCTATCTGACGTTCGCATGAAGCTCCTGGCTCGCATCACAATGACAAACGCTTGGAGTTCAATGAAGGGGGACTGGCTACGATTGAAGGCTGAGTGGCGAGAGAGAATCAAAGCCGCCGGAGAGCGGGTTGAAGTTCCTAACCCTGACTTTGCTACCCGTGAGGGTTGTTGGCAAGGTGAGTCTGGATTTGCGAACGTTGTCACTCGTTCCAAGAAGCAGCCTGAGGGCAGAGCTCATAACGGCAATGCCTCGGTGCTTGATCCTGTAGCTTGTGAAGTGATAGCTCGGTTCTTTATGCCGAAGAACGGCTGCAGAGTATATAACCCATTCGGCGGAGGAGTTCAATTTGGATATGTAGCTGGTGCCTGCGGCTATGAGTATGTCGCTAGTGAGATCAGGCAGAATCAATGCGATGCTAACAACAAAATTTGCTCAGAGTTTCAGAACGTGAAGTGGGTTCAGAGTGATAGCACTTCGTACGATCCTGACGGTATGTTTGATCTAGTATTTACCTGCCCTCCGTACTACAGGGTTGAGCGGTATGTCGACTACAATGGTAACTCCCCAGAAGGAGAGATCAACTCATTCGATACCTATGAAAAGTTCAGAGACGCGCTCTTTTCCGGCTACAAGAAAGCAATTGAGCATCTGAATGGTAACTGCTTCTTTGTTGTGATGACTGGTGATAGCAGAGACAAGCATGGAGCTTACTACTGCTCTGAGTCGGAAACGGAATTATTCCTGAAACAGTGCGGTCTCTCGATCTATAACAAGATTGTCTACCTAGAATGTGAGTTCACGCGCTTGGCTCAAGCAAAGAAGACTCTTCACATGCGCAAGTTCCCGAAACGTGAACAGAAGATCATTGTTGCCTACAAAGGCGCCATCAAAAACATCAAGGAATTTTATGGTCCGATTGGAAGGCTGTAGCGACAAGACGAATAAGGAAATCAACAAGGTGCTGCGCTTTCTGGACCGGACTGACATCTCCGAACGAGACCGTGAAGCTGCCGAACTCGGGTTGAATGACTGGTTTTTCGAGTCGATTTTGGATGAAATTCATTCCATAACTGACAAAAATTGTCACTATTAAGCCAGTGTCAGGTCTCTTTTGTGACAATTTTTGTCAGTTTTTACGTCTGATTTCTTGAACATGACTGAATCACTGACAAAAATTGTCACTTCTATTCCAATTCAAGCATCCACCGACACTCAACTAATCGAAATGTGGCTGCACGACCGCCCTGTGAACACTCAGAAGGCGTATAGGCAGCATATAGGGAAGTTCTTGAGCTATGTAGAAGGATACAGGCTGCAGGAGATCACTTTGGCAGTGCTCCAAGGATTTCATGGACTATTAAAGGTATCTGGTTTGAAAGAAAAGTCTGTTTCCTGCCACCTCTCCACCGTTAAAAGCCTCTTCACCTTCGCACAAAGGCTCGGATACATCCAATTCAACCCGGCAGCCGTCATCAAGCTCCGCAAACCAAGAGACACCCTCGCTCAACGCCTGCTTGATCGTGCAACCGTCATTAAGATGATAGATGCCGAACAGAATCCCAGGAACCGAGCTCTCATGCGATTGCTCTACGTTTCCGGCATACGCTCTTCTGAGGCTATCAACCTTCGCGCCTGCGACCTTCTGAAGCATGAAACTGGCGGGCAAATCACCGTCACAGCCAAAGGCGGCAAGACCTTGGCTGTTTGGATCGATCAAACAACGTGGGAGATGATCAATGAAGTCAAATGGACTTTAGATGATCAAGTTCCTGTGTTTCGAACTTCGTCCAATCGCCCACTCCACCTAAACCACGTCCTCAAGATCGTCCGCGCTGCTGCCAAGCGCGTCGGTATCAACAAGAACGTGAGTCCACACTGGCTGAGACACGCAACGGCAACTCATCTCATGGACGCCGGCGTGTCACTGGTAGCCATCAAGGAGCACTTGGGACACGAAACAATCCAAACAACGACGCGCTATACCCACGTGAAGCCGAGCGCGGCGAATGCAAAGCTGTTGGCATGGTGAAAATATGAGCAATGCGTTTGAAGGTTGGTCAATCCTTGAACTTATGGGACACAGGAAGCTAGCTGGCTTCGTGACAATTGAAGAACTTGGCGGAGCGGCATTGATTCGCATTGATGTTCCTGGAGAAAATGGAAATGCGGCCACGCAGTATTACAACCCCGCTGCGCTCTATTGCATGACTCCGACGACTGAAGACATGGCGCGGAAGGTAGCCAAGGGCAATCAGCCCACTCCTGTGACGCGCTGGGAATTACCAGCGGCTCAAGAGTTGGAAGGCGAAGATTTATGAGAGTGTAAAATAGCAATAACTATTCACCATAGTTTTTAGGATTGCGAAATGACGGAAGCTAGCAAGAAAGTGGGTGCAGGAACAATCCAAGCTATCGCCTTGGACTGGTCCAAATTCAACCTCCGAATTGCTTGAACTCAAGCGCGAGTTTCTGGGATGAAGGAAGGAAAGTTGACGCCAAGCCATGTCTGATAGGTGGGACGCTCCCGATCAACTATCGGCTAAGGGAGAAAGGCGGTCCCGATAGGCCGTGAAGCCTGCCTATCCGAGATGGCTTGATATACAGGATGAGAGAATGACACCAAAGTTCAAAGATTGGGTCGATGAAGTAAGTAAAAATGAGAAGCAGGATCATTGGGAATTTGTTGATCCTCTGAGTCAGATGACGGCAAAGTTCTGGCTCTCTCGCATCTTCGCGGAGATTGAGAAGGAGGCCGCACCTATGGCAAAAGGATTATCAATGCATGCCTATGAGCGGGCGCTCTGTGAAGCATTCACCCGAATCAAGTCCAAGTTCGGGCTGGGAGGTTAGGATGAGGAAGGCGGGTGACAGGATCGCTTCTTTGCTGGCAGAAGTGTCAGAACTAAAGCAGGCTTCGCGTGAAGTTGCTTTTGCAAACTACGAGGCTGGCAAAGCCGAGGGCAGGCGACTGGAGCGGCGGGCAACAAGGCGAGACGTTCATATCCTGTTGGAAGATGAGCGCTGTCAGGGCTGTGATTATCTTGGCGGAACTCTGCTGCTACTGATCGCAGCCCGCTCCAAGCGCGGTCGGAGGAAGGGATTCTGACGAAGGGAGGCGAGAGGGATGCCGATAACTTACCGTATCGAAATGATGTATGAGTGCGATGAATGCCAGCGTCAGGACGCTTATGATCAGTGCGATGTGAAGCGCCCAACGAAGAAAGCCTTTCATGTAGCAGCTAAAAAGAATGGTTGGTTCAAGAATGGGAACTCCTGTTTGTGTGTCGATTGCAAGACAAAGGGGGCCGCGTGATGCCACTACGTAGAAGTGAGACATGGTTTCAGAATCAGGAGTCCGTGATGGGGCCTAAGAATGAATATACCCGTCAGGAATTCGAGAACGATCGTTTTGGGATCCTAAAAGTGTCGGTGCCCAAATGAAACGAACTAAGACCAGCCGTCTGAGCCTGCAGAGCACACTGAACCGAGTCACGGAAGAGCGTGACGCCTTCGCGCAAGCCCTAGAAGACATTCTAGACATTCTGGAGGATGTTGGAATGCTTGAGCCTCAAGAACCTGAGAACGTCGGCGAGGAAGACTTGGAGCCATTGCCGGAAACCATCATCCCAGGAACAGCGGAGAAAGTGGAATGAGAAAGCACGATGATTGCCCACTAAACTGCCGATACTGTGGCGTACGTAGAAGGAGAGATTGGGTTGGTCACTATTGTCCTACTAGAAATTGTCAGTGGCAGTACGGATATTCGACCTGCAAGATCCAGCCAGAGCCGAAGTTTACCGCCGCCACAACGCAAACGCCAGCATCCCAAAAATGACGATCCCAGCCACAAGCTTCAGGTCAGCATCATCCGTTCCCCAATCCGGGGTGTCCTCCGGAGGCTGCGTCTGCCCGTTGTCATTAGCTACGAACCAGTCACGATACTGAAGCACTGGCTGAACGTAGTTGGAAAGGTTCCCAGAGATCGGATGCCCTGCATTGTAGGAGCTGATAATGGCGGATTCTTCCGGACCGAAGCGGTTTGTCTGCTCGGCAAGATACGCCGTTCCACGGTTAATGTTCTCTTCTGGGTCAAGGATCGGCTGGCCTGAAGAAGTCTTGAAGTAGTTGAAATTCAACTGCATCAATCCATAGGATGGATCGGAAAGGTTAACTGCGTCTGGCTTCCATTGGCTTTCTTGGCTGATGATTGCTTTGATAAGCGAGGTTGACACGCCATATCGAGCCGAGGCCGATTGAATGATCGACTCAAACGGTGAATTGATTCCTTTCTGAGCGACTGAGAGATAAAAGCTCATGCTGTCAAACTCGTTTCAATCACAGTAAAGATCAGTGGAGAAATAGTGGTGCTCGCAAAGAGGGTGAACGTTCCCGAAGGCTGGACCCTGGCTTGAAGCTTGAACGTATGACTTGCAGCCGTCAAAACCCCAGTCAAGCGAGAGAAGCAAAGGTTCTGGTTGACCGTATTCGCTCCTGTGCAGAAACACAAACCGTAATCCTGGCCCTGACGGGCGCCGTCGATATCGATATCGAGACACATATCTGTCGCGCCGTTCATGTGCCCGATGCAGATAACGACAACGAGACAGCGAGCGGCCGCGGTTGCCATCGTGATCGACATTCCAGCAACATCACCGAATGTTGCCGAGGTTGTAGTTAAATTTCCAGCAGTGACCTGAACCGTTTGAGCTTGCACAAAGTCTCCTCCGCCGCCTCCAGAACCGTCCACGTTGAGGCGGCCTGAAGCCGTAAGCCTGCCGGAAGCCAAAAGCCTTCCGACTGCTGTTTGTCTGTCTGTAGCCGTTCCACGTGCTGGCATGTCATTTCACGAACCGCTTTATTTCCTTCACGTCTTTTTGAACATCCTCAACTCTTGAGCTAAGCACTTGCATTTGATTTGAAAGCATTTGAAGCTGAAGCGTGTTTACTTCCCTAGAAACATACTCTTTTTTGATCGAGTCAACAGCGCTGCCAACTTCCTCTTTTGTTGCCAGCCGAGACCACGCCATTGCCATTGCGAAAAGCAACAATCCAATCTGAATCAGGTTTGCTACAGTCAGTTTCATTTCGATTTGTGGCATCATATGGCACGCGAATATCCAAGCCCCTTCATTGCGGCCGCCTTCAATCGTCTACCCCAATCCCCTTGGCACTGTTGACAGATGTACGCCCTGCACGCCGGGCAATACTCAACGGGCTTAACGCTAGAATCTCCGTCCAACTTCAGGCAAACCTCACAGACGCCAAGTTTACGCGATTGCTGGGCAGTTTGAGAGAACATTAGACCTTTGCCGTCTTCGCTTGATGATACTGGTAGAAAGTCTTCTCCGTTACTTCAATGCCATCGTCATTGATATGCGGAGCAATGGCCGACGTGTCGCAATAAACTTCGATCCCATTCTGAGCGCATAGGTCGCAGAAATGCAAATCCTCCCCGACTTCCGAGAATTTGAACCACGGTGGAGGCCCGAGCTTCTTGAAGACTTCCATCTTGACCAAGACAGCCCCGAACCCGATCCCATCGACCTTCTGAAGGCCCTTGCCGATCAATTCCGGACGGTCGTAGACCATCAGATTGCCGTTTTCCTTGGAAGTCTCCCAACGAAATAGGCACGGCCCGAAAGGCTCGATCCGACGGAAGCAGAGAGCTCCTACCACGTCCTTTTGATGGCTTATCAGCCGATACCAGAGGTCAGGTGGGAAGGTATGGTCATCGTCCAGAAATAGCAAATAGTCAATCCCATGTTTCAGAGCCAGGTCGACGATATGATTCCGAGCTTGATCGACCATCGACCGACGCGCTTCGATCATGTTCCAACCAGGCGGCTTTTGGAGATGGACGAGAGCTTTCGAGAATAGCCAGTTCGGATGATTCCCACGCATAGGTAGGCCGAGTGCGTGTCGAACTGCAGGAATGTCAAAGCACTCAGCCCTAGATCCTGGCCCCCATTTGCGCTCATACGCCAAGTCAGCCGTCTTCCATTGCTTGTCATAGCCTTCCTGTCCTACCACTTCCATGAAGGTCTTGCTTCCGGCGTGCCAGACGAAGACATCCCGGGCAATCACCAGCTTGAATCCGGCTTCACGGATTCGCTTGGAGTAGTCCAAATCATCAGCTCCGCCAAGCTTTAGCCTTGCTCTAACCTCTTCAGATTCTTCCGGCACGTACTTGTCAAAGTTCTCTTCCAGTTGTCCAATCTGATCAACAACTTCCCGCCGGACCGAAAAGAAAAAGCCAACAATGGTTCTGGTATCCTCTTCCGTGATGTGAGGCATATTGCAAGTGATGTTCTGCCGGCCAATCACGTAGTTGCTGGTAGGGCCCACAGCTCCCACAGTCGGATTATCGAAATGCTTGCACAGCCTCTCCAGCCAGCCGGGAGAGTCTAAGACAACGTCGTTGTTGGCGAAGATGATGATGTCAGGCTGTATATCTTTTGTTTTCTTTATCCATTCCAGTCCGAGATTGATACCCCTTATCCAGCCAATATTGACTGATTTCTCTGTCTTTGCGTCAATGGAATGAACAATATCAGCAGTCCCCCGAAGAAACTCAACAGTCTCATCAGTACAGCCACTATCCACCGCAATCAACTCCCACGCAATCGGCTCTTGCGGCGTGTATCTTTTCAGCGACGCAATGAACCTTTTAGTATGCTGAAGCTGATTGTGGCAGACGGTGATGATGGAGACTTTCATCGGCCTACCCCTAAGAGTCTCAAAAGACCTGCACCTACAGCGAGCATTGCCGTTACAAGCGTCTGAGCTGCCCCGATGACTGGAAAACCGACAGTGCCAGTATAACTTGCCTGCGTTTCGGTGAAGCTCCCAATTCCTGCGTTGATTGCCGCTGGAAGATTGACGCTGAAGTTACCAGTTGTCGGTGCAACCCAAGGTGTCACATCGGCAGCGTAAGTCACGGAACCAGACTCTACCACTCCAAACGCCAAGGTAACAGTTCCCGAAGTGTTGACCTGCGTGCCCGCCCCAAACCCACAGTTGAGAATAAAGCCCAATCTGAATGTGGCAGTAGTGAACAAAATTCCCCATCCACCATTTTTAATGAAGTTGCAATTCTCTATGTGAACATTGGCTGTCGTAGTACAGGCCAAGCCGTCAGATCCGTTGTTGTAGGCATCACAGCCAATCCACGTTGTCTTTCCAGTGGCTGTGTTTAAGAATCCCTTAGCTCCGTTGGTGTCAGCGATGCAACCTATCAGTGCCGCTGAAGCACTGCCGGAAGATATGAAGCCGCTAGAATTACTCCCAGCATTGTCATGGGAGATACAACGAACAAGAGTCCCGCCTATAGTTGAAATCCCTGCAATGGATGCCGTGTTGGAAAGGTTACAAGCATAGGCTTCACATTGAATGAGAGTTCCAGTAGCTCCACAAACAATTCCTAATCCCCTCACATTGTTGACAACACAACGTATTGCTATACAACGCGTTGCATTCCAAGAAATTCCGGTGGCACTGCCTGTAGTTCCATTGTTCTGGCCAATAATATCTGCTAGAACAGTATCGTTCCCTCCAGTTAGAAGTATAAACGATGCCCCCACGATGGTTCCGTCTATTGTGGCTTTCCCCAAGTCTCCATATGCGGACGTGTAGCCTTGATAGACTGCCGGTCCCGCCGCCGCTGTAGTAGCGGCTGTGATGCTATAAGTGGCATCATTTTTGAAGTTGATGCGGGGATAGTTTATAGATGCATCTGTAAGAGCCGCGGTGACAAATCCGATCGGGAAGGCTTCTGCCGCGTTTGGTCCCTTCCATGCCCCGCCGATGGCGGCACTTGTATTGGTAACTCCGTCTACCGGGGCAGTCCCTGAAAATGCTGTCGCGCTGGTTACGAAGGTTGTTGCGCCAACGGTGGTAATCCGAGCGACGTAGGGTGATACTGTGGCTGCGTCTGGATAAACCGAAACGAAATCTCCAACGGCGATACCATCAGTTGTTGGGTTAGCGCCCCCGGCAGGGGTGAACGTTCTGGTTGCCTGTACCCATGAGCCGCTGACATAGACCTTGAACGCAGCCGTGCCAGGCTCGGTGGAGTTTCCCGTCCGAGTGCCTGCGTTTAGATTCGATCCGCCGCTTCTGCAGCAAAACTCAGTGAAGGCCATTTACTGGATATCCCAAGTGTCACGAAACTGATTGTAGACGGCAACGATGTAATCGAAGGCGGCTGGAGTTGTGGACAGTACAGGGAGCGACTGCCCTGGCTTGGCTCTAAACTTCGACCCATAACTGATAATTCGACCTCCCGTATTGTCCTGCCCAATTCTCCATGTCACTCTAAGCCCATTGTAAGGATTGACAGGATTCGCCAGCGTGAAGTTCCCGAAAGCGAAGAATGAGAAGTTCGCCGCTCTGATGCAGTCTGTGCTCACGATTGGTCCAAAATTCAGCGAAAGCATTACTGGAATTATGCTTCCCATTTTCGCGCTGAGTTGGTAGCCGCCAGCTGAGCCTGGACCGATATTCGCAAACTTGATCGTCGATCCTAGATCGTCATTGTCGCTGAAAGTGCCAGTCCATTCCATCCCCTCAAAGACATTCAGGTGCGCATAGGGATGAATGTAGATGTCATTGTAGAACCCACCGATGATTTTGTTTTGTGCCCCTGCATTGATTCGAAGCTCGCGAGCACTTAAGACGTTAATCATAGTATTCTTGGCATTGGAGATTTCTATATCAGTCCCACCATTCGCTTCAAAATCAGTATTGATGAAAGTGTTCAGGATTGAATCAATGACAGCGCCTTTGCCCAGATTGCCTTCTGAAGTTCCATTGATGAATGTGTGTCCATAGCTTCCGGCCTGCGTCCATATACCCGTCAAAGAAACACCCTCAATCACTGGGTTGACAACCGTCCAGGTTGTTGTTGTGTCTGGCCCACGAGCGGCAAAGACGATCCCATATTTAGGCACCACGTTAAATGTGCCGTTTGGCATTTCCCAATGCGTGACACGGAAGTTTTCAAGGATGTTTGTGACACAGGCTTCAGTCCAGATTCCAGCGTTTGACACATCGCGCACAGAGAGATGCTTGAAATATCCATTCCGAACGCCGCGCAGGAAGAGCCCGTTAGTTGTGGCCACATTCCCCTGAATGATGAAGTTCTCCATGCGGACGTTCTGAGTCCAGTTCACTTGAATTGGAGTCTGCCCGCCTGGATTATCGAACACGACCGCATTCCCACTGCCTGTGTGCTTCAGGACCGTGCCAGCCTCACCAATCAAAGCAATTCCAGTCTTGAGGAAGTTTGGAGAGTTGCAGAACGCATAGACTCCACCGGGAAAGTTGTATTGTTGTTCTCCGACCCAAGTGATAGCTGTATCCCAACCAGTCCAAGGCGAGACAGCAGAGCCATCGCCCGCCGTGGCTACGCTAGAGACGTTGATTGCAGAAGATATAGCGGAAGCACTAAAGCAGGATAGCCAGAGCAATACTTTGAATGCATGTGTGAAGAGGACTTTCAATTCCAAACTCCCAGAAGAAGTAGACCTTGCTTTGACACCTGGACAGCTTGGAAATACAACATAATCCAAAGATCCTCAGCTGTCAGCAAGTTAACATTTGCCCCGTGTAGCATTCCAATTTCTGCGGTATTGAGATTGTCTAGAGTTGCGGTGAAAACAGCATCTTCATAATAAGCATCAGAGGTCGTAATGGTTTTTGCTGTGTCTGTATCGACTCCACCTATACGCCTCCGAATTGATTGGCTACTACCGACTCCAACCTTTGCAACGAGAGCCGTTTTGCAAGAGACGATGACATCTTGCGTGTTGACGATTTCTGTACCGTGACCGGCCTGTACGACCGAAAAAGAAGCTGTGAGCATCGTCTGAGCTCCACCGCTCGTGATGCTTGTGCAATTCGTTGCCGCGCTGAAGGGAGTATCGGACCAGCAGAGGGCCGCGGTTGCCGCGCCAACTTTCGTAAAAGTGTCATATGTTGGAGTTCCGGCCTTGCCCTGCCGTGCGATGCATCCGCCTTGGACAAAGTAGGCAGTATTTCCGCAGATGAGATCATCAACAAAGTGTTGGGCGACAAGGCTGTTAACACCTGCTCCTCTGTACACTGACCAGTAGACCGAATCAATATTTGCAACTCCGGTGTTCAGGCTGCTTCCGGTGGCGACTACCATCCCGTTGACTTTGAGTTCGACAATCCCAATAGTCGCAGAGATGACCGTTTTTGTTTCAATCGTATACCAAGTGTCTTGAGAGACGGGGAACGGGCTGCCAATGTCAACCGGAGTGACGTTGTTATTCAAGACCAGACTTAAAACTCCAGCAGCCGTGATCCGAAGGTACACGACCAGGATTGCAGCCCCGACAGCCGTGACCGTTTGAAGAATGAGGTAGTCAGACTGGCTCGCTGGCGGCGTCGTAATATGGAACCGGTGATGTCCCAAGGTGAACAACGTCGAAGACGCGAACCCGGTGCCGCTTTGAGCCGCATCGACATTAGTTTGGATGATCTTTGCTGAATAAGCCCCCGTGTAAAATAGTGTGCTTTCTATGGACGTGTTGGCGCTTGGGTCATTCGTGAATTCTTTGATGCTCCCGTTTTCGAACCCGGCAAACCATGTAACCGGCATATCAAAAGTCTAGTTGCTGAGGCTATAACCAGAGGCGAAGACATTGCAAGTTACCGTGGAATCACAGGCAACGGAAAGGGCAGTTGAGGCGGAGGTGATATAGAGCGGTGATGCTCCGGCCGCATGGGCAAACCCACCGAACCCGACTGGGATTAAGCCAAATGTGCGGGAGTTTGGGCCGCCGCTTATGATCACATTTGCCAGTGCCGAGGCCGATCCAGTCACTAGGATGCTCTGCATTGCGATTCTGCGTCCAGCGCCTTGGTTCGCAATCAAGACTTGAGCTAGCACGCCTGGGGTCGCAACCTGACCGTCAAGATGAAGGTCGTTGACGCTGCCAGGAAGGACAACCTGTTTACCAAGCGAGTCGGTAATGATCGGCGTATTAGAACCGTTCGTCACCGCTGGTGCTATATCGGTTGTCCGCGCTTGACCATAAACCAGAATCGCGTCATTAGTTGCATCAAGCCGCTGAGTCCAGATGCTTTGAACGGTCCACGTGCCGCTCTGGCTTGCTATAACGTTTCCTTGGATTGTCGTTGTACCGACAGCTGCCCCGCCAATCGCAACACTGACCAACAAATTCCCAGTTTGATCGAAGTGGAGAACGTCATATGTCAACGTGGCCGAATTGCTGCTCACTCCACCGACCGAGACGACTGGAGAGTCGGTTCTGGCCACGTTTCCACGGCTGAATATATTGTGAAGTAAATCGTTCATCAGTAATCCGTCAAGGAAACATGGTAGGTGTAGGTGCTTCCGTCACCTGTCAAGCGGCCTCGAATGAAGAAACAGGGCACTACTGGGAAGGTAATTATCTGGACTGTTGTTTTAGTGGCTATGGCTACTGGGCTGGTGTCGACATCTGTGAACGTGCCATCGCCGAGATCAACCTGCATATTCAACGTTGCCGGCCCCGGAGCTAGGATGGAAAGCCGGCAGACCATTCCCCAGCCGACCATCGTGAGCACGCTTTGCAGAGGGTTTGAGACGACGTTTGCTCCCATTGCGTAAGGCGTGATGATGTCGTACAGGAACAACGTGCTGATCGTTGAAATAACACGCTTCCCCCACATTGGCTGCCGCGGCTTGACGGCATACCGGACTGGGTAAGTATTCGTGTATTCCTGAACTTGCGTGAAATCCATTTAGGAAACCACTTTGTATTCGAAAAAACCTTCAATTTCGAATGGATAGAGTGTTTGGATGTAGGTTGCAGCCTGCCCTGTGAACGAAGCCGGAAACCACGAGCACTGAATCATCACAGACACGATGTCCTGTTCCTCAAGACATATCCTCGTTCCTCTGCCGGTTTCCATCCCTGTGCCTGTTGGGTGATCCACGCGAGGAAATGACGGGTTGAAATTGTCATTCACCAGGAGCATGAAATTCGCACCATAGAGCACGCCTGGATAGCGTTCGGCCAGTGAAATTCGTGTGATCGTCGCCGTTTGACCCTTTGGAACTTGGAACACGCTCGTTGCGGTATGACAAACAAAGGTCTGTGGCACCGAGCCCCGATAGAACATCGGATATTGATTACATGGCATGACTCCTGGAGCTTGTGCCGTGCTCTTGATGCACTCACAAAGCTGCTGGAATCCTGCTGCAAGAGGTCCAGCTGGATCAGCCAGGGCCGCCGCACATGCGTCAGCCAGCCGAATTCCGATCATGTCGTATTGATCAGGAGGCAATGTGGTTTCCTATGACAGCCATCGTCGCGCGTTGGTTCAGTGAAGAATGGATATCGTTCGTGCCAAGATACGTTGGAGCCGGGGAGACATCTACTCGCACGAGTTCGCCTTTGCAAACATGCTCCGGCCTGGGTAGTTTCCATTGTAGGATGGCATCTTCTGGGAAGCCGTGGACGTTAGCCCCGGTTGTGGGAAGCAACGGGATCACGTCGCCCTGGGAAAAGATCGAACCCCCGCCAGCCACGCCATCGATCAGGAACCGATCAAACAGTTTCCTTCGTTGTGTGCTGACCTGGAAGGCCATGGCCGGAACGTCATCTGTAATGCCTCCGCCATCTGGGTTTCCGCCGAAAGGATCGAGTACTAGAGAATGGATCTCGAAATCATGGAGCATGTGCTTGGCGAGTGTGCCGGTGAATCCTTGATTGAACGGCAGCGCCGTTGTTGAACCGCTCACATTGTCTTGGAATCCAATCGTGATTGGGAACGCATAAGCGAATGGTTGGACTCCAGGGTTAGGATCCTGATCACACACCCAGCCAAGAAGCGTGATGTAGTACGTCCGCGTAGCAACATCATCCGATGAATCCAGCGTGCAGATGATCTTCTCGTTTTTACGAATGTACCACAGTGAAGGCAGTCGCCACGGCGTGCGAGCATCGGCCTGGAAGCAGAGATTTGAAAGCCCTTCGTCAAACAAGGTCTGCCCATTGTGGTAATTTAGGAACTGAATATTCGAGTGATAGAAGGCTGCCTGCGGACTCGACGAAACCGTCATTGTCACCGCATAGACGGCGACATTGTAGGGCACCAAGATTTCCACTTGCTGCCGCGCGTCATCGTCGACCGAGGTGAAGGTGAAAGGAATTGCAAAGGGGATTTTTTGATACGACTGAATCATATGTGATATCCCTCAAACAACAGGGCAATCCTCTTTTCAACCCCGGTTAGATTCTTGGCTTTAGCAACGATGAAATCTCCCTTGGCGATGAACTGAGGTTCGGGCAAGAAATGAGGAAGGGCGCCATCGCCAAAAATAGTTGAGGCAACGATGTAATCGGAAAACCAGTCTTGATCTTCAGTGCCAAGGATAAAGGAGGTTCCATCATCATAGCCGCCGACAGTATTGGAAAAGATCATCGCCACGGAGCAGAGCATAAAATCTCGCTCAACGCGCTTTGAATTGTTCGCCAGCGCATCCGTCCGCGCCGCCAGCACCATGTTTAATCCGTAACCGTAGCTTCCTGCTTCCATTTTCCTCTTCCGTTCTTAGGCTTCTTTGGTTTGCAAGCTCCAGTCAAGAAAGCATTGCAGTCTAGGCACCGCTCGGGAACGTCGTCAGAGATTAACGTTAATTCCTTCGACGGTAATATAGACAGTTCTGGCGTTGGCTGTTTCATTGGTCAGCTCAAAGACAATGACTGAGCCGCGCGGGAAAGTGACAGGCTCTGGCAAAGGATGCGGCAGGTTTCCTTGCCCGAAGATCGTCGGCGCTAAGACGCGCGTCGGCATAAAGAACAGATTCTGAGTTCCCCATTTCACGCCGAACTGCCCTGCGTTGGTCGTCTGCGTGTCGAAGAATTGGATCTGATGTATGCGAAAGTCGCTGTTCTGATAGACCTGAACAGTGCCTGTAGTCACGGCCCCGACAGTGGCAGCAAGTGCCAGAGGAGTATTATCCGTTGGAGGGTTCGCACCCACGGGATAGCAAAACCAGCCAGCCAGATTGACACGTGCTTGACCGAGCATAACGAATCCTCAGAAGATGAAAAGTCGGGAAGGCTGGACGGGCCAACCTCCCCACATGCTTTCGAGAGGGAGACGAGAAACGCGAATAACTCGCCTGAGCTTTGCAGCCGCAGGACTCTCGAAAGAGTTAGATAGCTCTCTCGTACGGCCCCTGCATGAACGCCATGAGCCCAGTATTTCCTGTGAGGGTCAAGGAGCCAATAGATCGGCTTCCAGCGTTGCCAGTACCGTAGACCGTAATATTACCGATGAACGGATCTTGCGGATTCAAGGGAATGTCATACACCAGCGAGCGCACGCCCAAGTCTCCAGGAAAGCCATTGGTGACGATCGAGGTGTCATTTGCCGTGGTCTGACCGAAGGGTCCAAACCCGGTTGGGTAGTAGAACGAAGGCCCTTGGGTGTAGATTTTCGAGTTGACTGAGAAGGTCCACAGAAGCTGATTTGACAGCTTCATGAAGTCGGCCAGCACGTTCGTCATGAAGAACAAGCCGATGCGCTTGATGGTGAACTTCTCAGGGACTGGCAGCTGCCCAGCCTGGCGCATGCTGGTTTCCATTGCCGTTTTCGAGCTCTGGCCTTGCGGAGTCTGGAAGAAGTCTGCCGAGGTGGTCGACGCGCTGGTGATCAGTGCAGTGTCATAGACCGGCTTGTCGATCGCTTCCAGGACGCCCGTGTAAGTCGGATTGCCTTTGATCTTCTGGAAGTCGGGCACGAACACGCCCGCCCCGCCGTTGTCAAAATGATCGATGTGATGGTTGCCAAACTTGTTGTGCTCGCGGTCGGTTCGCTTGCGGTTGAAACCGAAGCCGTATGCTTCAAGCATTTCTCTTACTACATTTTTTTTCCAGAACATGGGAATACCCTCCGAAGTGTGCGTTGATTGAAAAGTGTTTTTCGGAGTGAAATTCTCTGCCAGAGGCTCAAGGCTTGCTTTTTTGGGCACTGTTTCGGGTAAGAATCAGTTGCCTCGAACCCCTGTCAGAACACTTCACTCCCAGACTCTTGTTTATCTTTCTGTTTACCTTGTGGTTACAAATAACATGCAAAAATCTTGCAACTATCTGATTCCACTAGACCGAAATTAATCTTCAATCAGATAAACAGAATTTGCTTACAGACTTGATCGGCTCAGGCTGTTGTTGCCCATGCCTGCCAATGCCCCTGGCGCCCCACCTGCAGCCAGCCAGTTGTCTTCCTTCCACGTGCGGTTGACATACTCTCCCATGCCAGACAGCGGCAGATAGGGAGCGATATACGGCGTGAACACGTACTGATTCAGCAAGCCATTGACTGCGCCTGCCGCCAGTCCGAGCGCCAACGCGGGCCGGAACTTCGACACGAAGCCAGCTCCAACGATGCCTAAGCCTGCTTTAATCAGACCGGTCATCATCGGATCCGTCACGCCGACCATCGACGCAACCTTAGCACCGCCCCATGTCGCCAGCTTGTCGCCTGCGATCACGCCCAAGCCGACTTCAGCAACCTGCATGATGTTCAGCCTGCCGAGCAAGCCACCCATAGCCGGATTGCGCCTGCCAATAGAATTCCGTCGGCGCCGACGAACCGACCGTGCTCTCCGCCGCCTGCGTGGATTCACTGCGGCCACATTCCGACGCTTGCGACTTCGTCTCCGCCTGCGTGGATTCACTGCGGCCAATGCTGTATTCCGGCGACGCGACCGACGCCGGGTTGCCTTACGTTTGCGTCTTTTCGCCACGTTAACCCTCCTCGTCCTGTACTTGATTTTTGTGATCACTCTGGTTCGATTCCTACGTCTCCGGCGTGGAGCGGCCAGAGTGTTTCTCCGTCGCCGTGAGCTTTTGCGTCTGCGTCTTGGATTGGCTTTGGCCACCTTCATCAGTTGGCCTTTGGCGTTTCTCCGCCGCCCTTTCAGCGTGTTGCGCCGTCGCCTGCGTGCTTTTGCCATAGTCGTTCTCCTCTTTCGTTTCGGGTTGCTGCCGATCAAAGCAAGGTGTGGATTTCGCCGTTTCCGCTTCACCGTCTTTTTCCTCTTCGTTTTCGTGAATGCTCCGAGAACTTTCTTGGATACCTTTGAGGCGATGTCGCCTGCGAGAAGGTCTGTCAGAGCGTTGTTGCGACGGGCGTTGAGGCGAAGGCCGGGAGCGCGTCGTTTTGCTGTTTTCTTGCGCTTTCTGCGGATGCTCTTGCCAATGGAGCTACTAGATCGTGAAAGCGACTCGACATCCTTGCTGCTCCAAGACGCTTGCTTCCCGCCGGAGCGATGCCCAGCTTTGCTCGCCGGCACAATGTCGTTCCAAAACAGGCCGGCAGAGGTTCTGCGAGCGTTTCGATATGGATTAGCGATCCTAATGGTTTCCCAAGGCATAAAAAGTGAAGAGCCAAACAAAAAGGCCAGCTCCGCCGTGCACGGATACTGGCCTTTTGTCCTACGTTTGGTGATCTTAACGGGCCGCTAAACCCGAGGATCAAGTTTTTACAAGTGCAACTTCAACCAATCGGTATAAATTTCAAGAGCCTTTATCTCAAG
>ERZ1292642.381-Hain-H14-01um-R1-381-length-26830-cov-11_pt1 | contig 26830 bp, 47 predicted proteins | sample MGYA00564403_ERZ1292642 | MGnify/ENA primary metagenome ERZ1292642 (study PRJEB36523, sample SAMEA6512643) | groundwater metagenome | collected 2019-01-09 | study: AquaDiva: Metagenomics assemblies of 32 groundwater samples
GACAGCAGCGGGTTGAGGCGCTTCTCGCTCACCTCAGCGATGAGTTCGATCCCGTCGTCGTCCGTGAACCAGTAGCAGCGGCCGACTGGATCGACCGCGACGAAGCGAACGGGCGGCAGCTCTGCACGCAGGGCCGTCTCCGTGACGGTATCGTAGGCTTGATCCTCACGCGCCTCGGCCCCCTCCGGAATCTTAGCCAGCTCCTTCCGGTAGGACGCGCGGGCCTTGTTTCGTGCCCCCGCACCGGGCTTCGTGTCGTCTTCGTCCTCCTCATCGATCGCGTCCAGGTCGTAGGCGCCCAACGTGTCGCCGTGCCCCGGAACCCAGACCGCCTTAGCAAGACCCAGCCCGTCGCCCTGCTGAAGCTCCGTGAGCTTCCAATCGAAGGGCACCTTGCCGCGGTTGGTCCACTTATAGAGCGCCTTAACACCGTCCTCGAGTTCTTGCCCAAGCGCCTGACTCTTAGGCTCGTCATCGTGGATCACAACCTCGAAGCGCGGCTTGTTAGCCACCAGACGCTTCGTGCGGACATGCACCTCCTGGTTGGGCACCTCTGACTGATGCACCATGAGTGCGGTATCCGCGACGCGAGGGTTAAGGGGGAGCGCCTTGAGCTTGTCGTGCATCCGCCGGAAGCGCACGTCACGACGGGCCTTCCAGACCTTGTCGCGCTCAAGGAACGGGCGACGGAGTTCGTCAACCAACCTCCAGAGGTCGCTGTGGCTAGCGAGCTTCAGTGACACTAGCGATACCCTCGATCCCGCTTCGTGTCCCACCCGGTCGGCGTATCAATCTCATCAAGCGGACGTCGCACAATGCCCTCGGGCCGAAGGAACAGGCGGGTCGGCTGACCCTTCGACGCCCCGCCGCGGTAGGCGTGCATCACGCCATACCGGAGCGCGTCGGCCGCATGGTCTTCCCCGTCAGAGTCCAGGTCCTCCGGCCGCTGCGGGTCCTGGATGAGACCTGGAATGGTGCGAATGAGGTTCGGACAGCTCGAGAAGACGCGCATCTTAGGAGGCACGAGAACGCCACCCGTCGGCGCTTCCTGCCAGTCGATGAGTTCGCGCATGAGCCGCCAGCCCGCAACGCGATCCTTGCCCCCCGGCACCACGCGCGTCTCGGTGCCGAACTCGGCTTCCCAGTCGGCACTCATCGGCGAGATGCGGTCGCCCTTAACGTTGACGGCGCCGAACATCGACGGGTCGAGGACGATGGCGCGCACCTTCTCCTGGGTGTCCGCCACGATCTGCCGCGCCCGACGAATCTGGCCGCTGAGCGCCACGCCGCGCCCGTAGTGCTCGCGGTAGACGAAGATGTGATCGCCACCAGGCGGCCGGGCGAACCAGAGGACGGCGTAGGGGGCATCGAAGCCGTAGTCCACGCACATGAAGCGATCCCAGTCGTTCGGGATTGCAAAGGGGGCGATGACGTGGATCTCGGGGCGCCACCGCATGAAGAATTGCCCCGTGAGCACGCGCCAGTTACCGAGCGCCTTCGCCTGGTACTCCTCCCACGGAAGCGCACGAAGGCGCTCGAGGTAGCCGGGGTCGGCGTCGAACAGCGTCCGATTGTCAGTCACGCGGGCGGGAATGAATTGCCGCGTCATGCCGCCCTCAGAGACGGGCGCGCGCCAGACATCAAACGGCGTCGCCCCACTCTGCGGGTCATCAATGCGCCAGCGTCCCTTGACCCAGTCGTGTCCGATGCCCAGCGGTGTTGCGCCCGCACGAAGCCGCGGCCCCGGCCACCAGGGGCGCGTCGAGCGGCAACGGGACGAGAGGTACGTGTACTGAAACTGCGAAAAGTGGGTCAGCTCGTCAAAGAGCATGAAGTCGAACTCGGCCGTGTCGTAGCGCCGGGCGTCGTCATCCTTCTCGCAGAAGCGGAACATGAGGATCGAGCCGTTCGGGAAGATCAGGTCGTGCCGCGCCGACGCGAAGTGGGCAACCGACGACGGCACCTCCTTCTGGATTTCAATCAGGTGCGTCTCTTCAAGCTGTGGGTAAGTGCGCCGGAACAGGACGCCCCGCGCTCCTGGGTTGGACATGCAGTAGCTCACGCCGTAGGCGCGGAGGGCGTAGCTCTTGCCCCCGCCGGCCGCACCGCCGTAGAGCACCTCTTCCGCATCCGAGAGCATGAAGCGCGTCTGCGGGCCGGGGTGGGTCTCGTAGAGCACGCGGACGCCGTCCGTGGCGTGGCCGTTCGTCGGCGCCCCCTGACGGATCGCCTGCTGCTGTGCGCTGAGCCGCTTCCTCGTCACGACGCCTTCCTACGTCCCACGCTGATCACCTTGGCCCTTGGCGGTAACGCAATAGACTTCTGCGGCCCCTTCCGGGTCAGCTTGCGGTTCGTTCGTCGAGTCTCCTCGCGCGCGGCCCGCCGCTTCGCCTTCGCCGCCTTCGACTTGGCCTTGTACATCCAGCTCGGTGAACTCCGCGTCAAGGTAGTTGCCATTCGCCGCCTCCAGGGCCGGCCGCCACGGTATGACAGCCACAGGCCCGCCCTCGTTGCCCGTGATCTCCAGCCTCGACGGCACCTTGCCCATGCCCCGGTCCACAAGGTACTGAAGGGCCACGAGGCTCGGCTGCTGCCGGTAGACCACCAGACCGATGCCGACGACCTCCTCCTTGCCCGTCTCCAAGTCCCGTAGGATGAGCTGCCTGGGCTTCTCGCCCTTTGGCGCCGGCGCCGCAACGAGGACACCCTCGGCCAGCTCCATGAGCTTGGCGAGGTTCCGCTGGAGCCGCCGGCGTGTCCAGGCGTCCGCCCGCGCAATGGCACTGGTCTTGTTCACAACCTGCGGCGGGCGGATCGTGGGCACCGCGTCGCTGTGCTTTACCATTGCGGCGCCGCAGCACGATCCACGAGGTCGCCAGGAAGAGCACACCTAGGGCCGTGTCGAGCGTGTTGACGCCAAGAAGCAGCCGCTCCCATGGTAGCTGCAAGAGGGTCATCGTCGTGCCCCATCGTCACCTCAGCTCCTACTGGCAGATTGGCAGGGGCGGCGGCGGAGTGCGGAGGAGGACACACCCAGCCCAGCGCATGTCGCGCCAGGAGCACGCCGCCCGAAGCACCAGCATCGCGCCCGCGCTCTTTTCTGCCTGGCTGCGAGTGTACCACAAACCTAACGTGGACGTCAAGGTCAATGTTTAGCCGCCAATTCGTATCTGTTTGAATCTGACGACCCCTTAAGGGCCTGGGAGGATGGAGCCCACGCCTTTACTCTATTCGTCTGGTAACACCAATACTCTCTCTCTCTCTCTAACCTCTTAAGATCAATATAGGGGTCGTCAGATTCAAACGGGCGTGATAAATTTCACACTAGCTTCAAGGGTGGCGATAGTGAAGGATTTCACACTAGATACAAAGCTGGTAACCGAGCGGCGCCAGATGGGGCTCCCAGAGCGCTACTAGCGGCGCCGCAACGGCTACGCTGCCGCTCGTCACGAGTCGCCCCTGGCGGATCGGCTTCGTGTAGACGGGCCGGGAGCACGCCTGGAGCTGGGCGTTGTTCCGCTCCGGCCAGTAGCAGAGGTTCGTCCAGAAGGGGATCAGGAAATGGAAGGCCGCATCTTGGGCGCGCGCCGTGAGGAGGGGGTCGGGCTCGGCGCGACCAGCGAAGAGCTGCTCGTGGGCCGCGTAGTGGGCGCGCCGAAGCCCCACGAGGACGGCTTCGCGCTCGCTCAGTGGCAGCGTCGTCTGGCCGCTCTCGAGGGCCGCTAGGGCGACGTCGCCTGCCCCCTCGACCGCGTAGGCGCCAGCGGCCGCAAGGTGCCTGTCCGCCTCGTAGCTCAGCCAGCGCGGCTTCTCGTCGGGGGGCGGCACGAGCAGGACTGTCAACCTGTTGCTCAGCGTGTGGGCGTAGGGGTAGTCGAACAGCTTGTAGGGGGCAAAGAAGGCCCCATCGGCACCGCAGAAGGGGCAGGCGGGACTGGCCGAGTGGTCCGCGACGGGGTACGGACTCATGCCCAGCCGCTCGCGGATCGCGTGGACCGGCCGCCCGCCGGGGCAGGTGCAGACTACGGCCGGCCGCGGCTGGGGGTGCCAGAGGTCGAGGTCGAGCTGCCAGGCGCCAACCTGGTCGCTCGCAACGATTGTCGCCAGCTTGCGAGGCCGGTCCGCCGCGAGTCGGCGGATGTGCCGCTCCAGGGCTAGAAGGTCAGGCCCCTCCACCGGCACCAGCGGGTGCCTGGGGTTCCAGCTCTCCGGTTGATACCACAGGCGGGCCAACCAGTCCGCCGGCGGAATGTAGCGTCGCTTCGTTCCCACCTACCCCCTCACGCATCTCCACCCACTCACCCGACGGCGTAGTGTAGCGTCGCTGGGCCGGGATACCACTGTGCCGTGCGCGCCAGATCATGTAGTCATCAGCATAGACCGCATAGATCAGACAGCGAGGTCGCGCACGATCAGCGTAGGGGTTGTGGACCGACGGGCAGAAGTCGTCTTCGCCACGGTACTGACAGACGCCTTCGGAGATATGTTCTACGAAGAACCGACGGGCAGTGAGCAGCGAGCGAGGGAACGGACGTTCAAAATGCGTGGGGGTGGAACCGTACAGGGTAACCCATCTGTCGAGTCCGCGTTGGCGCCGTGCGTAGGCGCGTCGATGGAACCGATGAGCGTGACGAGTCGAACAGAAACGCTTGCGGGCCGGCCGGTCGCAGCCCTCGAGGGCGCACGTAAGGCGCCGCTTCTCGTGGGCTTGCCCGTCGTACCATTCTACCTCATACTCGGCCACTTGTCCAGGGCGCCGGTCAGCCTCGGTCGGCGCCTGAGCGTCAAGCTGGCCCTTCGCGTGCTCGGGGATCAGGTACTCGCCGCGGCCGCGCGGGTCGATGTAGAACCGCTGGCCGTCGATCTCAACTGGTGCGGGCGCTGGCGGCTTGCGCTGCGGCATGTCACAAGTGGGCCTTCCGCCTGGTGGCCGCCGCACGCTTGCGGCCACGAGCAACCTTAGCGCGGTGCGCGTAGTAGCCGTAGTGGGCGGTAGAGTGGAAGCAGCGGCAGCCCGGCTGGAAGCCGATCAGCCGATGCGCGACGATGTGCCAGACGAAGTACCAGGCCAGCCAGATCACAAGCGCAGCTAGCCAACCGAACCGGATCGTCAGCTCGAGAAGGCCGTCCATCTCAGCCGATCCTCCTCCTCACTTCTAGCTGGCCGACCTGTTCCATCCTACGCAGTACGTCTTCCAGAAGGCGTACCTGCTTGGATCGTAACTCGTACAGAATCCGCGCCGCGTCCCTCTCTCGGCGAGTTGCATCCACTTCCCGCGCGGCGTCAGTCAGAATCTCCCGAAATTGATTGAGTTTGGGTGTTGACATACGATGCTACCTCACCTCGTCAACGAAGCCCAGCTTCAGGCACTCATCGCTGCTGAGCCACCAATCCTTCCGCTTCCAGCGCGTCTCGATCTGCTTGGCGCTCAGCTTCGAACGGTCGGCGAATATCTGCACGACCCGCTCGCAAATGCGCTTAGCCCAGTCGGTCGTGTCCTCGACGTCGCCGATCTTCCCCACTGCCATAAAGGAGATCTCGTGAATCAGCAGCCAGGCTTCGCGGCCCATGACGCGGTGCGCGCCGGCTTGCAGCAGGATGCCGGCCATCGACGCCGCGTGGCCGAGCGCCACCGTGGTCAGGCGGTGGTCCGTGCGGAGGCTCAGCAGGAAGTCGAAGAGTGCCATGCCGGGAATGACGGCGCCACCTGGCGAGTTGAAGACGACCGTAATATCGCACGTGGGGTCCATGCGCGACCACCGGCTGAGCCGGTCGATGCAGCTATTCACGGACGACCCTGTGACCTCGCTGACAAACTGGTAGACGTGATGGTAGGCGTCGCCCGCGTTGTCGTAGTCGTGTTCTCGCTGAAGCGTTGTGGCGCTCAGCTCGGCAACACGTGCGGTCGCCTCCGCCTGGCGCACCAGTGCCAGCCCGCCTAGCGCCTCCACTTCTACCTTGGTGGTCTCAGCAGCCAGCTTCTTCAGGAAGGCTGCCCGAATCTCCTTGTCGCCTAGCAGCCGGTGGATAAGGCCGTCGTCGTCGTCGTCTGACATGGTCGCTTCCCTCCTTCCTGGCATCCTAACAGTCTCCCTGTGTCTCTGTCAAGTACCCCCCTATGTCGGCAGATAGCCGGGAGTGCCGACGTTTGCTACGATCCCCGTAGCTAGGTGCGGCGAACTGCTAACTTTGCCTCACATATGTTACGGCCGCTGGAAGGGAGAAAAATTGTGGGCGCCGGTAGGAAGCACTCCTCCCTGACACCGTCGCCGGAGCCACCCCCCTTCATACCGACCAGCCGGTACGTACCACCTAGTCGGTTTGGTGGCTGCTAAACCGACCAGTCGGTTTCCTGGCGACAAACATACTGACTAGTCGGTTTGGTGTTGCGAAACAGACCATCCAGTCTTTTTCCGGCGGCGAGTTGCATACCGACTGGTCGGTTTCCTTGCAGCCCGGCAGCCTGGCAGGGCCGGCGCGATGTACGATGCTCGCGCACTAGCAGTACCTTCAAGGGTTCTATTGATCTCTTCCAGCTTCGCGGCCACCTCGATAGTCGCCAATCCCGTCGGTCGGAACCGGCAGCCGACAGCCAGGTAGGAGCGTCGAGACGTCCATCTGGCTACGGGCTGCTGTACTGGGGCGCCGCTGGACACTCGGGCCACGAAGGGCGGCAATGCAGGCGGGCCGTAGCGGGTAGCGGCTGGTGCTAGGCCGTGCTATCATTCTAGCGGCTGGGCCGGGCTGGCTGTGAGGGGCCGCTAGGCGCCGCTAGTGGCCGCTGGACGGTCGCGGAGGGGTAAGCATCGGAGAGCCAGTTGTCGCCTAGGTTTACCTAGGTTTTACCCCTTGTGCTGGCCCTTCAGGCCTGTTACGGTTGCACCGATGATAGCGTTGGAATGTCAGTAGGAGGTGTCCGCTAATGGATCGCATCTGGACAGCCGCTAGCTATCTACTGATCGTGTTGGCGGTCGCGGGAGTACTGGCGGTCGCGGCCATCGTTGGCTATGCTCGCATGGCGGGCAGCGACAGTGACGCGCCGCGGCCAGCACACCACTACCAGCCGGGGCTTGACGCTTCGGACTATGGCGAACCCCCCAGCTGGGAGAAGCAACGAGAGGCCGACTTGATCGCCGATGCCCTTGAGGACCACAAAGACGGCGACTACTAGGGCGCCAAAAGATAGGGCCAAGATTGCCCGGTTGTCCCCTTCAGATCGTGGACAGCTGGGCCGATGGTCGGAGACGAGGAGGTTAATCATGTTTCACGTTCACATAGTTTTTACTGAGAAGGACGGTAGGCATGTCGAGCGCGATACCTTCCACGATAACAAGGCAAGCGCGATGCGCGAAGGTAGGCATGCACGGGTCATCCTTCGCCGCTGCCAAGCGACGGATGCCTCGATCCGTGTCCACAAGGTACTCGACTGGCCCCCCGAACCTTGCGGGCCGTGCCAAGAGAGGATCACGTAATGCACTGGCACTACAGCACGACTCTTCGGAAGTGGATAGTGTGCGGGCTCGGCTTCGAGTGTAAGCTGCTGATCCCGACATACCGGCAAGGGCCACGATACGGAAGCAGCTAGCCGGGCCTTCAGATCGGGAACGCTCCGGCCGATGGTAGCGTTAGATGATAGGAGGAAGCACCAGATGAAAAAGCCTAGGTGTCGCGTTTGTCACGTCGTACTAGACGCATGGTCGGCCAAGCTTATGGACACGTGCGGCGACTGTGCTTGGAAGGAGAGGCCATCATGAGCGCCCGCACGTTGAAGGTTGAAAAGGGGCTCCGACCGATCTATGAATGGACATGGACGCGGCCGGGCGGCGCAATGTACATGGCAACACGCAGCGCGCGCCGGGCTGGTGCTTACAAGCGATTCGCTGTCAGGCTGGGCGGAAGCGTCGAGCGGCGGCGGCTGGACGATGCCGACTTTCGCCAGTACATGGCGCATAGCCGCTAGCCACGAGTAAGGAAGGAGGGGTAACAGCGTGACCAGCCAGCGAAGCGGACTCCGGCCGGCCAATGCGGAACATTCGTCGCGCTAAGCGTTGCCAAGTGTGCACGCTGTCGCAAGTAGCAAGCAGTAGCAAGTAGCCTGATACGGAGGGGAACAGACCATGATCAAGATAGGGCAGACACTAGGCGGGCGACTCACGGGCTGGGAGGGCCGGGCCATCCGAGCGTTCGAGCATGACTTTGATCGGGAGCTCACGCTTAACGAATGCGTGGCGATCACGGCCAACACGCGCAAGGATGTACGCGCCCACTTTAGGGCCGAGACAGGGGAGGAGGCACCGTTCTAATGAATGCGACCATGCAACGGATCTCGAACGCGGTAACACAAGCATCCGACGCGCGCACGCCCGGCAATCGGAGTATCGGGCACCGCTACGGTTATCAGGTGATCCGTACTGGTGACGGCACCGTACAGGCCTGCTACCGTGGAACGGTAGTGGCCGCGTTCTCGCCGGACTTCGCCAAGGTGGTACTCACTACACGGGGCTGGCGTACCACCACGACGAAACGGGTTATGAACGCGGCGCTTGACGGCACGCGATACGAAGTGTGTCAACGTCGCTTCGAGTGGTATGTCGGGCGACGCGACGAGCTCGGCAACTGGACGGAGCAGCCATTCGAGGAGGGCATGACGCTCGACCTTGCGCCGGGCCACTGTCCAGACCCCCGCCACGAGTAGGCAAGTAGAAGCACCAGACGAGCTTAGGAAAGGAAGGTGTAGACATGAGGACCTTCGAACAGTTGACGGGGCCAGAACAGGAAGCGGCGGTCGAGTACGCCTTGACCGACCTGCTCCGAGCCATCCTCGAAGAGGGACTACGGTTCGACGACGCCAAGAACGGCGACGATCTGCAAGCCTGCATCGACGCGGCGTTCGCCAAGGCCGAACGGCTGCAAACGCCGTGGTTCGCGGGCGAATACATCATGGACGCCCGCTTCGATCCGGGCGCGGGTCACATCCTTGAGGCTGACGGGCTATGGCCCGTGGCAGAGCAGCTACGCGGCATGGCCCAGTGCGACGCCGAAGACACGCAGTACGCGAGTGACGACGACGGGCCAATTGCCCGGCTCACGGGTACGCTGGTAGACGGCTTCAAAGTGAGGGCGGTCTAATGGCTGCGACAATCGCCTACGCTGTTGGGTTCAATAAGGATGGCAACCGGCAGAGCAGCCAGGCATCCCGGCTCGGACATGGGGCCGCAATGGGGAACGCGAACACGTACCGAACATTTGCTACCGCGTGGGTCAACGCGGACGGGAGCGGATACGTCACAGTAGCCCGTAACGGCAAGACGTTGCACCACTTTACGTTTGACGCGGAAGAGAGGGCGGTATGACGGCTATCGACGCGCTCGTACATGATACGTCCCAGCTACCACGGCTTACGCCCAGCGAGGCGGCACCTAGGCCGGGCTGCGGCGGTGGCTGCGGCAGTACGTGCCCCGTAGCCGACTGTTCGATCTGCGAGGGGCTGACATGGTGCCATCGCTGCGAGCGGCGAAGGGCGCCGCGCGACCAATGGAGCACGTTCACAAGAGAGGAGGCGAGATAGCATGGAGTGCACCATGAGCGGCCGTCTACTGGCGAAACGCATTCTATGGACGCTCAAACGGCGAAACATCTGCTATACGTGCTGGCGGGATCATGAGCACGGCGGATGCTACGTTCTATGGTGCGAGCATGGATGCCGGAAGGTGGTAGCGCCATGAGCGCCGGCGCACACCACGGGATCAACGGAGCATCTTCACCAGAGAGGAGCAGTAACATGGGAAACGATACATGTGAGTGCGTGGACGTGGGCTGCAAGGGGTCGGCCGCATACTGTAGCAAGGTGCCACGGTGCGGCCTTCTGTACCGGGTGGACATGGGGCCAGCTGGCGCCGGGCTGGTGTTCTGCGAGCCGTGCGGCGACGACGCCCTAGAATCCGGCCTGTTCGTGGAGACCAGTGACGACCTGCCATGCACCGAGGCCGACGAGGCCCAGACCAACGCGCTGCTAGCGACAACGCGAACAAGAGAGGAGTTAGATCACATGTTGTTCCAAGTAGACTATACAGTACGAGACCGCGACGACAAGCGCGACCAGACCGAGCACGACATCGAGGCCGCGACGCCACAAGGGGCGCTGCTCGCGTTCCTCTGCGACTTCCTCTGTGCCGACCCTACGTTTGTGCTGGACCTCGAAGATGAGGAGCGGACGCTCGAGGATTGGTCGTCGTACTACACGAATCACAAGGGCATGAGCGTTACGATGGCGTTCTGGAGCGAAGATTGTATCATCGAGGTCGATGCCGTTCGTATCGAGGACACGCGCATCTGCCCGACCTGCAAACACTCGGGCGAAGTCGGGCGAGTGAGGGTCTAGATGGGCAGTCTGGCTCTAGTAGATCGGAGGTAACATGGCACCTAGTGACGGTACAACATTCCGCCTGTTCATCGACACTGACAACGGTTCATTCGGCGACGACGGTACCGCCCGTGGGGTGGAGGTCGCGCGTATCCTGCGCGAAGCCGCCGCGAAGATCGAGATCGAGGGTGACGCCTGGAATTGGTACCACACACTCCTCGACGTGAACGGTAACGACGTGGGCCGGGCGGCATTCAAGCGGCGTAACGACGGTTGGCCGCATGACGGGTAGGTAGCGGGGACAGGCGCAAGGCGCCCAATGATGGGCTTCCGTATGCGACCGCCAAAGGATCGGCTGACGCACGGCCCCTATGCCGGCCAATGGTATGTCTGCCGCTGGTGCCGCAAGGCGCGGGCGGTAGGCAAGTTGTACCCGTGCCCTACCATGCGTAACGTTCCGAGTAACGTGCCGTGGGGTGTCTCGTGTGAGCCCGACGGCGAAGGAGTACGAGTCTAGGTAGAGGCGAGGAGGTAAAGCGAACATGAAAGTCACGACGTTCCGACTGTTCATTGACACAACTAACGATGCCTTTGGGGACACGAGCGTAACCCGCGCGCGTGAGACCGCCCGCCTACTGCACGACATAGCCGGGCGGATCGAGGCAGGGGCTGGCTGGGAGTGGCACCACACCATCCGCGATATCAACGGAAACGACGTAGGGTGCGCAGAGTTTGTGCACGACTAGAGTTAGAAGAGGAGGTAAAACAATATGGAAACGATCGGTTTTGCCGATATGCTACTGTTCAGCGACGCGCGCGAGTACGCTGCTATCCTAGCGGGGCTGCGACTTCGCCAACACCAGATCAACCCGAGCGGGACGCTGGGCATCAGGCCGGGCGAGCTGCCCAACACTGACGAGATCGCGTCATGCGGCGGCGACTTCGCGCCACTAACCGAGACCGAGATCGAGGCCCTGATCGACCGACTGCAGACAGCCTAGACAGGGTCACTAGCAAGGAGGGTAACATCATGGCAACAATCCAAGAGCTGGCACGCGAGCTAAGTGGTGCGCTCGAGCACGCCCGGCGGTCAAGCGGCGAGCACGAGCCCGGACTAGATCACTATGTGCGCCGCAAGGATGGCTCGCCTCAGTGGGTGGCGGATGTCTGCCGCGCAGCGCATGGCGCCCTTCTACCGGATGACTGGCGGTATGAGTTCATCAAGGACGCAGCCGGCGCGCTAGCGGAGAACGGCGGCGACCTAGACGCAGCGCAAGAGGCGCTAAACGATGGCGATCACTACGTCTACACGAGCCAGCTCACGGGCTGGCTGCACTCGAGCAACAGTCGCTTTGCCTACGTGGATGAGGATAGCGAGTTGTACAACCCCGATGCGAACATGACTACTAGGCTGGCTTGCGGTATCGGGGCCGAGCAACGCGAGACGTTGGGGCTGGTGTACCGGGCGCTCGAAGAGATCGTAGACGACGCGGAGGAGGAAGAGGAGGACGACCCGCCGACCCCGTAGGGGGCTGGTCCCCCGTATCTGTTTGAATCTGACGACTACTATATTGATCTTAAGAGAGAGAGAGAGAGAGATTCGGGTAAAGGCGTGGAGCCCCTTAAGGGCGCCATAGATTCAAACAGATACGGGGCTTCGGTAAGATAGAGGGGAGATTCGACCTTGAGCCTACGGTTACGCCTTGCCCTAGCCCTCGCTGTGGCTGCGCTACTGGGGCTGGGGCTGCAAGGGGTGTGTCAGGCACCGCTACCAGTGGCCCGGCCACCGCCAGCGGCCACACAGACGGTCACGCCTAGCGCCACGCCCACGGCGACGCCTACGCCTACGCTGCCCGCCTACAGGGTGACGTATTATGGGGAGGGCTTTCGTGGTGGCCCCCTCTGGTGTGAGGCATACGGCTACTACGATCCAGACGACCCGACCACGGCGGCGAGTGGGGTAGAGGGGTTCGGCTGCGGTACACGGCTCGAGCTGTGTAGTAGCGACGACCGCTGCCTTACCGTCGTGGTCAAGGATCGGTGCGGTGGCTGTGGCGAGCGGCACATCGACGTGAGCCCGGCCGCATGGAGGGCGCTCGGCCGCCCGGACTACGTCACGGTGCGGGTACTGGCAGAAGGCGTCGAGGCGACGGCGGTACGGACTCTAGCGCGAACAGGTGGGGAGCGGCTCCCGCCTGTGGCGCTAACAGGCGGCGATTTTGCTGCGCTGCCAGTGCGACCGGGGCTGACTATCAACCGCTCCGGCTGCGCCTCGGACGGCAAATGTTGGGGCTTCAATGCGTACTGGTGGCCCACCAACGAGATAGTGATGATTCCTGGTGAACCGTACTATAAGGAAGCTCACGAAAGATGCCACGCCCACCAGGCTTGGGCCATCGGGCGTGATCTATCACCATCGGAGTATGATCTCCATCCGTGGTACGACAGCCAAGAAGGCCAGACATTCATGTCCGAGATCGGGGTTCCTGACCCCTGGCCGTTCTCACACAGCGCCATCAGCGGACTAGAGAGCTTCGCCTGGGTCTGTGGGTTTTATTATGCCGACTCACAGCAGTTGTACGATCTTTGCCAGGTATGCTATGACTGGGCCAGCCGAAATCTACCCTAAGCAATCCTGGTTCTGGAGTAGGGTCGCCCTCCCGAACGAGAATGGGTGTCGGGAATGGGCGGGCGGTCGAAACACGTTCGGCTACGGAATCGTCGCCTCTAATGGGCGTCCAAGGGCGCACCGTCTTGCCTGGGAGTTGACCTTCGGCCCGATTCCCGAAGGACTGTTCGTCTGTCATCATTGTGACAATCCTCCATGTTGCGAGCCCCTCCACCTGTTCCTGGGAACGCAGAAGGACAACGTACAGGATGCCGTCGCTAAGGGAAGGATGCGGAACGGGCGGCGCGAGCGTACTCAATGCCCAGGTGGGCACCCATACGATGCCGCCAACACCTACACTACCAAACAAGGTCGTCGTGTTTGCCGCACGTGCCATCTACAGCGGATTCGGATCAAGCGCGATCAGGTTGCGGGTGGGCGGGCCAGTGTGCTAGTATCGATGGGAGGAGATAAGCCATGAGTCCGCCGAAGGTCAAGCAGTCGGCGCTGCGTGGTATTAAGAAGCTGGCCGACGTGCCAGGGCCGGAAGCATCCGGCGACGTGCTGCTAGCCCACTACCGGCGCGTCCAGGAGCAGATTCGTGCGGTACACTCATACGACGACGTGGCCTATATCTGCTTCTGGTGCGCGGATAGCGAGACCGATCTGGTGTTTGCGAAAACCGAGCAGCCGCGCGGTCGCGCGGTGTACTGTACGGCCCGCTGTCGGGACGCCTACGCTGCCTACATGAAGAAGGTCATCGTCGGGGAAGGAGGGTAGCCACTATGGGTAGCGGTATGATGGGCGCGCGTCCGCTGGCTGACATGACGCCGAGTACCGATCCATCGGGCGACAACACGCCGTTGACGCCGGAGCAGGAAGCGGAGATCGATGCACTGGCGGCGTACTGGCGGCGGCTTGACGCGCACACACGAGGGCCACCGCCTGGATGGATCAAGCGTAGACAGGATCAGATTCAAAAGGAGGAGGCGCAACAGTGAAGATCATTTTTTCGGGGCCTACGCTCGAGCAGGATCACACGTTTGATCCGTCCGAGGTCCGCGGCATCTACTTCCTAACGGATAGCCCCGGCATCTACCCTCGCAGCGACGACACCCTGGACATTCCGCTGATCCGTGGCGAGCGGCTCGTGGTTGACCCGAACGACGGCCCTAGGGCGACGGCGCCACACTTCTACCCGCTCAAGGTAACTGTGATCGAGCTGGCCGACGATGACGAGTGAAGAACAGCAGCGACGCTGGGACGTCGGGACACAGGAGCACACCGACCAGAACCTCTACGCGCGCTACCATCGAGACGTGTGGCTACCGGATAGCGTGCGCGTGGCGGCGGCACAGTTTCTACCCAACAAGGGCACAGACCTGCCGCTAAGCTCGCACTACACAAGGCTACAGGGAACGCGCCGGCTGCCCCCGTTCCTTCACATGCCGCGCCAGTACGATCTGATCGACGTGACGATGGTGCGGGGGACGGGTACAATCTTCCGCGTCTTCATCCGGGCGGCGTGGAACCGACACGTGGACATCTGCATGGTGCTCGAGGGCGACCATGAGGTGGTGACGGCGTTCTTCATCAGCCCGACCGACACACACAGGACGCTGGACATTAGCGTCTACGAGCCAGCGCCGCCTAGCCCCGCTGAGCAGCAGCTCATCGCTGCCCTGCCGCTAGGCACTGATGGCTAAGATGGTGGCGTGGCCTCATCCTGCGTGGGAGCCCCCGGACTGCTGGTTTCGCTACATTCAATGTGGCTGGGGTGAGGATCATGCGCCGCATCTCGTCGGCGCGCGTTGGGAGGATGCAGCTGGTAACGTGTCGGGGTTTGAGCACCGAACGTGTCTCACGTATGCAATCGTCCAGGGCGTGATCGAGCGCAATGGCTAGGATCAGACGACGCCCCTATCCGCTACGGGCGGAGCGCGCGCGCGTGGGGCCGGAGTACGGCGTGCGCGGGCAGCTCCAGCGAAAGCCAGCTGACCAGAGGACAACGGACAAGCAGAGGAGATAGGACACCGTGGCCCGCATTGTGTTCCAACTTGCATGACCTGTCGAAGTACACCAGAAATGCTAAGCTGTACCGCCTGTAGCCTACATAACTGGCGGCATCTTGTAGTGCCAGGACACGGGAACCCCGACGCTGACATAGCGCTAATTGGAGAAGCGCCAGGTAGGGTGGAGGATGAGCAGGGCAAGCCGCTCGTAGGCCCAGCCGGACAGAGGTTCAACCGCCAGCTACTAGCCGCTGGGATCGACCGTGCTGCCGTCTGGTGCGGCAACCTAGTGCTCTGCCGGCCCCCGGACAACCGCCTTCGTGACTACCCTGACGCACGCGCTCGCTGCCCTGACCTCTGGCTCTGGCCCGCACTCGCTGCTGTCAAGCCGCGCGTCGTCGTGGCGATGGGGGAGGCGGCGGGGTCGCTGTGGTTCCCTGGCCGCCGCGCGACGGAGATCTCCAAGCTCGCTCGGATGTGCCAGCCACCCCGCTCTAGCGCGGTTGGGTGGGGGGCCTACGTCGTGGTCGGCTCGTTCCACCCCTCGTATGCGTTGCGGGCCGGGGGTGACTGGAACGATATTGACGATCTGATCGTAGCACGGATGCTCCTTGCCCGTGAGCTGGCAGAAAGGGGCTACTAATGCTTGCCCTATGTTGCGATAACTACGGTGCGGGGTGTAACAAGCGGTACTACCTCACAACGCGGGAGGTCTACCGAGTGCTTGATGGGTCATTTCCAAAGACGCTGGGCTGGACGGTCTCGGAGCAACTCACTGATTTCTGCCCGTCGTGTAGTGCGGAACGCGACGACCACGCGACGGGAACGGCCCCGCCCGGTGATCGATGACTAGTTGTGCGGAATGGCTGATTCGATGGCAACCTATTTAGACACCAGCTCCCTAGCCCCGAGCGCTGACCTCGCCGCCCGGCGGTGCCGTGAGTTGCAGCTAGGCGGCCAGCTCGTACCCGAGCTCTGGCGGTACGAAGTCTTGCAGCAAGCGGGCACCGGCGACACCGTGATCTGCGGGCCGCAGGCGCTTGACTTCTGGCGTAAGCTGAGCCCGCAGGCACGCCTCTACTCCGTTGCTGACCTCGTTAACGCCGACCCGCTCACCGCGCGCATGGAGACGTGGGAGGAGTGGGCGATGGTGCAGTCCGGTATCCCCCGCGCCGACGCGCGCCGCTACCTGGAGGCGCCACCGAAGACGGCACGGCACAAGCGCCATGCGGCCTACCTTCAGGCCCTCTCGATGGCGCACATCATGAAGTGCAACGGTCGGCGCCGCCCTACCATACCTAGCTTCGAGCAGGTGGACGTGGCCGCGGCGCCGCCGGAGCGTCCGTACCAGTGGACGCTCGTAGACAGCGTGGACACGCTTGTCCTGGCGCTTGCAGCCATCGAGCGGGCGCACTCTAGCGGAGACCGGATTGGATACGACACGGAGACGGACACGGTGGGCGACCACCCGAACCCCCACCTTGACAGACTAGTCGGCGCAGCGGTAGCCTGTGGATCGGAGTGCTACTATGGAAGCACAGGCTACGCGCCGTGGCTGGCGGCTCTCTCCCGATGGCTCCCTCAGTTACGCTGGATCGGCCATCACTCCAAGTGGGATCTCGTTGTTAGTCGCCGCCATGGAATCCTGGCTGCTCCTCCTGCGGGAGATAGTCTCTTGGCTGCCTACCTGCTCGGAGTGCCCGAAGCGGGGCTGAAGAAGCTCGTCCGCGACCGTTACCAGGAGACCATGATCACCTACGAGGAGGTCGTAGGGAGCGGCAAGGAGCGGCGGAACATCAGCGAGGTGGACCCCCAGACAGTCGCCGAATACTGTTCAAGCGATGCTTACTGGGCACTACGGGCGACAGGCGACCTGGAGGGGGAGCTTGACGATCAGCGCCGGAAGCTCTACGCCATTGACCTGAAGCTCGTGGAGGTACTAGCGGCGATGGAGATGCGCGGGATCACCTTCGACCGTGTAGCCGCGCAGGACGAACTCGCTACTATCACCGATCAACTAGCGCGATACGGATCAGCTATCGATAGCATGGCCCAAGACTCCGGCTGGAACCGCCCGCCCCGCACCTGGGTCTGCACGGGCTGCCGCAACGGAAAGAACAAGCGACTGACGTGTAGCGACTGCCACGGCGTCGGGCAATTCAGCGAGCGCCAGCCCTTCAACCCCGGCAGCAGCGACCAGGTGGTGGCCTGGCTGCATGACCACCTCGGGCTGCCCGTGCAGGGGATCACGAACATGGGTCGGCCTAGCGTCACGGCACTGGCGCTGCTCCGCCTGCGCGGCGACCACCCTGGGCCGCAACTGATCCTCAAGTGGAAGCAGCTTGATAAGTTTGCCAGCTTCCTCTCGTCCTGGCTGGAGTGGTCGGGGGGGAGCGACGACGCCCTGCATTCGGTCTTCACAATGGCGCGCACCAGGAGCGGCCGCCTATCGTCCACCGATCCGAACCTCCAGCAGGTCAAGCGTGAGTGGCGCCGCTTCTTCGTCGCCCGGCCGGGCATGTCGCTCATCGCCGCCGACTACGGGCAGATCGAGCTGCGTGTCGCTGCCGCTTTGAGCCAAGACCCCGCCCTGATTGAGGCGACTGGGTTTGATTATTGTGAGGGCACGACTTGCACGGGTAACAAGTACCCGCTAAACTTGCTGTATGAGACGGACATGTCCCGTCGGGTGCCCTTGTGGTATACACAGGCGCATGGTAAATGGGCCGCGTCGCCAACCGCTACACCTTCGCACAATGTCCGATGTCGAGTGTGCGTGGGTAGGAGCGCTCCTGGAGGGGGAAGGCACAGTGGAGACAGACCTGAGGACACGGGCTGGTCGAGTCCGAGTGAGCGTGTGGAACACCGATCTCGAGTTGATGTCAGCATTACTGCGGGCGACGGGAGCGGGCAGGGTGCGACTCCTGCGCATACCTCCGCCACCCCACAAGGTACAGTGGGTATGGGTTCTGTACCCTCACAGGGACGTGAAGGAGCTGTGCCGCCGCCTTCTACCATACTCGATGAAGGCTCAGCGGGGGTGGCGAGCGCTCACCTCCACGTGAGGGATATCCACGCACAGAACGTGGAGCGCATCTTCGGCGTTAGTTACGAGCAGCAACAGGCGCCCGACTTTGACACGTCGCTGCGAGTGCGGGCCAAAAACTACGGTTTCGGTGCGCTCTACCTAAGCGAGGGGCAAGAGGTCCAGGTCGTGCTCGAGCAGCAGATTCTCGCCGACGACACGCTCGACGTGCCGGTGCCAACCGTGGGGGAGATTCACGCCGCCATCGAAGTGATCCGTAACACCTACTCGCAGTGCTTCCACGAGTGGATGCCTGCGGTTATTGCACGGGCCGAGGAGCTGGGCGGCTGGGTGTACACCATGCACGGCCGGCCGCGGTTCCTGCCGGAGCTTGTCCACGGCGATAAGTACCAGCGCAAGCACGCGGCTCGGCAGGCGATCTCCCATGTTGTGCAGGGCACGGCGGCTGACTTCCTACGGTTTGCCCTCTTCCGCCTGGATGCGGTGCTGCCGCCCGAGGTGCGGATGCTCGTCAGCGTGCACGACGAGATCCTCTTCGAGGTAGCCGCTGAGACCGCATCAGGGTACGTGCCGCTGATCGTCGAGACGATGCAGCTCGGCCAGCCGCTAGCGCCCGTCCCGATCACGGTGGACGTCAAGGTGGCCGCCAACTGGCATGACGCTCACTGAACGCTTCTGGGCCAAAGTTGACCGCTCTGCTGGGCCGGATGGTTGCTGGCCGTTCATTGGGGCGTGTAACCACGACGGATACGGACTGTTCTCCACACCAGACGCGCTTGTCGCGGCATCGCGGGTTGCGTGGGAGATCACCGTGGGGTTGATCCTGGGTGGGCTATGGGTGCTCCACCACTGCGACAATCCGCCGTGCTGCAATCCCACGCACCTGTTTCTAGGGACGAACTCCGACAACCAGCGGGATAGCGTCGCGAAGGGCCGCCACTGGGCAACGAGGAAGACCGCATGTCGACAGGGGCACCCGTACAGCGGTAGGAACCTCTATGTCGTTCCTGCCACGGGTCATCGTCAGTGCCGGGCGTGTAAGGCTGCCACTACTCGCCGCCGCTACTGGCGTGACTTGACAGCAGCACGTCGGGTGGGGTACAACAAGAGAGACGTCTCGGCCGAGGAGCGCCGGCAGGCCCAAAGGGCCATCTACCGGCAACAAGGGGAAGCTCGTGGTTGGGTGTAGGTCGAGATTGTGGGGGCGCGTAGAGCGCGTCCGGTTTCTTGGTCCCGCTTGGTTACCGGACGAACGGCGGGGGCAGCGCCCGCCCGCCTCCACCTCAAGTTAGGAGCTGCGCTACAACGGTTTTACGCGACGCCCGCGCGCTGGCTGAGCGGGGTACGGGAGCGCAGTAGGGGTAGTGAGGGGAAGTTGCCCCACCCGCCGGAGCACCATGAACAAGAAGCGCCTAGCGCGCTGGCTGCTGGATGGCATCGCCGACTACATGGCGGCCGACGTCGCAGCAATCTTCGAGGAGCGGGGCGTCGAGCTGCTTGCCGAGCGTCTCCGGGTACGGTATCCTGACTGCGAGGTGGTACACGCCAACGTCTTCCGGAGCCGGGCGACCAACCACATCGTCGTCTTCCTACCGCCGTGGCCCGCCGCTGGGGACGATGCCTACATCCTGTTCACTGATACACAAGGCAGGCCCGTCACGTTAGGGTAGAAGTGAGAGGAGGAAACCCCGATGAAGTACCTAGAGCGCCTAGAGGCGCTAGGCCCCACGCTGAACGTCCTGCGGTTCTCATGGTGGACGGATGACGGGGAGCGGGAGCACGACGTCGTGATCCTGTCGGTGGGGTGGCTCAGCCTGCTCCTGTGCGCCATCAATGGGCGCCCGCTTGTGGGTATCGAGGTCGTTTATGGCCTCCTACGCATCTGGCTCGGGCCGCTGTTCTGGACCTCCCACCCCAGGACGGAACCCTTCTAGCGGCGATGCCCTTCTACATTTACGACTGCGGCAGTGGGCACACCTTCGACCGTCGGGGTCGAATGGATGAGGCGACGGCTCCCTGTCCCACCTGCGGGGCTGAGGCACGCCGCCGCCCATTCTACTTGGAGCAGGGCGTCATCGGCCTGCCCACACGGGGGGCCATCATTCCGCCGCGGCCGGCGCCACGGAGTCGGGCCAAGGAGCGGCCCGGCATGGCCGATGAGATGCTTGACGAATACGTCCACGAGAGCTATAATTGGGACAAACGCTTCGCTAGAGGAGGCGAGTATGCTAAAGACGCCGATTCACGGCCGGTCAGCGCCCGATCTTAGTTACTTCGATGGTGGCGGTACCGGTGGGACGACTCCAATTGGCGTGTCCGCCCCCCTAGGGGTGCCACTGTACAACGTGGGGGACGACGACCCTGAGCCGCCAACGTCTCACAAGCGCGAGGAGCAGGAGTTCACGGTCATCGTCACGCGCACGACCATCTTCCGCATCGTTGCCGTGAGTGCGGATGCAGCGCTGCGTCGGGCGCTACTCGTCAGCCCGTTGCCCCCGGCGATCCCGCCCATGCCCGCTGATGTGACGCTCAGCGGCCAGGAGCTAGCCGTTGACGTTCTAGAGGGGGAGGGGGACAACCAATGTGGGACCTAGTAGCCATATCACTCGAGCGCGGGCTGGTCGGATCGGTGGGGGCATCGGTTGCCTTCATCATCTACCACGTCCTGACGGGGAGGTAGTAGCATGACGCTCAACTACTTTCCGCACTGGTTCGTCGCCTGGATGCTGCCTGTGGCCGTCATCGGGGCCGCGACGCGAAGGTAGGGGGAGATGGAGATGCGCATTCGGCAACACACAGATTTCGGCTTAGCTATCCGTGAGCGGGACGATGCGCGAGAGATGGCCCATAGCCTATCAACTGCCATCAGGGTCGTCGATTCCTGGCACACAATCAATCTTCGCGGTCGCTGTGACTGTCCGGGCCATGTGCGAGTGGCCGATCTGCGTGCCGCCCTCGTCCGCAAGGAGCCGCCCGATGCGTAGCCTGCCGCTGGAGTTGCAACGCAACCTCTACGACTCACTCGTTAGAGCACACAATGCGCTTGACGATGCTCGCGATCCTTGTCCTGAGTGTGGATGGGAGGGGATGGCCCGGCGGCGGATTGCGTTCGACGCCAATATTGTCGGAGAACTCGCCGCCCTGCTCCGGAAAGTCGAGGAAGCAATGAAGGAGGAGCTGCCCTGCCCAGACTGCCAAGACGAACCATGCATCAACCATGTGCGGCTGTAGGAGGCGACCAGTTGGACACTGACGGACGACCACCACTACCCAACCTCGACGGGGCCGTTGATCTGGGGCACCCGCTTCAGCAGGCCGGCCGTGCCTTCCTCAGTGAGATGGCACATGGCGGAAAGTGTGCTGCCTTCATTGGCATCGACAGCGCCGGCCGAGCCGTTGTGACCCACTACGCGCCGGGTGGTATGCTTGAAGTCCTGGGCCTTGCGCTGCTTGGTGCCATGACCGTGCTCCACCAGCAGCAGCACCAGCAGCGAGTGCCGCCCGTATGATCCACCGCTACACCCTGCGTAAGCGTCTCAAGCGGCGTCACTGCGATGCATGTGGATCAGATCGCACGTGTGCTGTCTTTGAGACCGCCACGGGCACGCCCGCATGTCAGCAGTTTGTACTCTGCCTCCAGTGTACGAATCGGGCGCTTGCTCAGCTCCTCAGCCGCTACCGCCCCCAGGCTGCATCATGATCCCCGTCGTACCAGTCCGGCCGGAGACGATTCTACGGGTGCCTGAGAACCCAGCCACGCTCGGCCTTCCCGTGGCTACTTGGTGGCCCGGTCAGCGGGAGGCGGTCGGCCGTGTGATTGAGGCGTTCGAGCAGGCCCGCGTGGTCTTCCTCAACGCGCCGCCGGGGAGCGGCAAGACGATCATCGCGGCCGCCGCTGCGATCCTGCTAGATACCAAGTCGATCACGATGACGCACACCATCGCCCTGCAAGACCAGTACCGGCGCACGGCAGGCTGGGCCGTCATCGGCAAGGGTAAGAACAACTACCCCTGCGGGCACCCGGAGCGACCGCGTGCCCAGGGCGTGATCCAGACGCTCCGCCATGCGGGCCGTGGTTCGCATCCACTCAACACGGAGGAGTGTGACGAGTACCTCGAGTGCCGCGACAGCGGCCCCGAGGGCTGTGCGTACTTTGCCGCTCTCGGTGCTGCGGCTGATGCCGACCATGTGATCTTCAACTATGCCTTCGCCGCACGCATCACGGCACCGGCGACGCTTCGGCGCGGCGTCTACGGGGAAGCGCGCACGAACCCGTTTCGGGGCGACGTGCGCCCGCTAGCGATCCTGGACGAGGGGCACCTCGCCAACGACGCTATCGTCTCCGCCTTTACGCTGGATGTCTGGCACCGCACGGTGCACGCAGCGGCAGCGGGTCTCGAGGCTCGACCCATGCCGGAGTCGGATGATCCCGCTGCCTGGCAGGGGTGGGCGCGTGCGGTGCTGGGACGGGGCCTTGCGGCTGGCACGAGCGACGACCCTGTACTCCAGCGCCGAATCAGAAACCTGAAAGACACGCTGCAACGGATCTCGCAGCTCGACCCCGCCGACTGGATCGTCCGGCGCGAACGCAACGTGACGCGCGTTCAGCCCGTCTGGGCGCGCTGTATATACAATCGAACACCGTTCCTCTCGACCTACCCGATGGTACTCATCATGTCGGCCACGCTTGGCGACCCGTCGCTACTCGCGCACAAGCTCGGCTTCGTGGATGGCGAGTGCTGCTTCGTGGACGTCCCATCCGTGTTCCCCGTCCAGAACCGCCCCGTGTTCTACTGGCCGGTTGCCAAGCTCAGCAGCAAGTCCGACGAGGGGGACTACGCGGCGCTCGCATCGGCCATCCAGTACATCGCCACGCAGCCCCGCCTGGTGCCACTCAAGGGCATCATCCACACGCCAAGCTACAAGCTCGTTGCCAAGCTGCGAGAGCACCGAGCCGCGGGCGATGGGCTGGACGGGCGGATGCTGTACCAGGAGCGGCCTGAGGATCGGGAGCGCTTGGTGGAAGTGTTCACCACAGTCGATCATCCGTGGATCATCGTAACGCCAAGCCTTGCCACAGGGTTTGATTACCCGTATATGGTGGGCTTCCAGATCATCGCCAAGACCCCGTTCGCTGACCTGAGCGACCCGATGGTGCGTGCCCGCCGTGACTACGAGCTGCCCGGCAACGCCCGGTTCGGGAAGCAGTGCTACGACGATGACAGTTTGAATCAGGTTGTCCAGGCGTGCGGTCGGGCTGTCCGGGCGCCCGACGACACGGGGGTTAGCTACATCCTTGACAGCAACTTCTGGGGCCTGTACAAGCGGGCCTTCAGTCCGCTATACTTCAAAGACGCGATGCGCTGGCTCGAGTGAGGAGTACCAACACTGATACGGATCGGAGCAAGGCTGGTCCCAGCAAGGTGCAAGGTGCACGCTACCAAGAGGAGGTACATGTATGTCCACTGATGGTCTAGGGGGGCCGATTCCCGGCGCCACCCCACCCCAAACAAGCCTGCCGCCGGGCGTTCCCGGTGCCGATCCCCGTGGCTGGATCGAGCCCAAGGAGACCTTCCCAGGGAAGGTGATCGTCTCGGCCTACCGCCTGTGCGACGAAAAGTACATGGAGCCCAACCAGTTTCGAACGCAGCGGCTTCCACGCCAGATATGGCAGTGGGACCTGCGGATCGAGCGGCTGGACGCCGTGTACCAACTGCCGGACGGTAGCCAGGTTCCGGTCGTCCGCTACGGCGGGTACGACCTGGAGCGCTTCAACTCCCGCACGGGCGACATCGAGCCCACCAACCTGCGGTCGAACAAGGAGGTTCTGATCGGCGGCGCCTGGGTGCAGTGCTTCGGATCAATCGAGCCGCCCGAGCAGCTTACCGGCCGCATGGCTAACTTCGAGTTCTACCCGTCGAAGAGGCTCCAGCGCAACGTAGCAAAGAACGTGCTTCTGCCGATCACGCCACTGGCGCCGGACTTCACCTTCGTCGGGGACAAGCAGGTCTTCATCGTTACCCGTGAGTCGCAGGAGGCGCGTGCTGGTGGTAGCGGTGGTAGCGGCCAGGGCACGGGCACGACAGCGGTAACCCCGCAGTCGAGTACCGTCCTGGGTGCGGCCGATGCCCTGGCTCGGGTGCCGGCGCTGATGCATGGAAAGAACCGGAACAACCTGTCCGAGCTGCTGTCGTCACTCCCGAACGAGGTGCGGCACGGCCACATCGTGGATGGGATCATTAGCGGGAAGCTCATCGATGAGCTGGCCGCCGATGGCCTGATCAGCGTGGGCGCTGACGGGCAGATCGTAGCGACAATCGCTGCCACTACTGCGTAAGGTGCCATACGTACAGGGGTGGGCGTTTACCTTGCCGCCCGCCCCGGTACGTGGGCGAAGAGGAGGAGGAAGAAGTGACCCTGCCCGTCGAGATCACCTACGACCTGGAGTACACGGCCCAGCTCCGTGACGCCGTGACCGCGCAGTTTGCGTCGGCAGCCCCACGAGACGCAACGCATCTCAGCGATCTGCTGTACTGCCTGCTCAAGGCGTGGGGCAAGCAGCATCTTGATGTGTCACTTTGGAGTAGCAAGGATGGCGACGAGGGGGACCCGCTCCTCACATGGCTCCAGGGCCTCCAGTTTGAGGCGCTCGTCAGCACGGGACAGAAGCAGCGGGCGGCCGCACTCTGCTTCAAGTGCAACGTCGTGTCGAGCGTCGGCGTAGTGCGCGGCCCTGGCGACGAGCAGCACGAGCGCGCGGTCTGCCCAGTGTGTGGCGAGCGCTGGCTCGTGGCGACCCCCGACTACATCGTCGACGGGGTCATCCACGAGTCGAAGCAGACCCGCAAGTCGCAGCGTCGGGGGCCACAGGACGCGCCCTGGTGGATCGAGCAGCTTGCCGGCTACATCCTGTTTGCCAGGAAGCAGGGCAGTACAGAGTCGTGGGGTAGGCTGGTGGTCAACTGGCTCATGGGCGACTATGGGGAGAAGAGGAGGGGGCGGCGCCCACGCCCGCCACGGAGTGAACTCGACGCCTTCCGCGCTCGCTTCTCCGAGGTGCAAGCGTTCTGGGATGAGTGGCAGGAGGAGCTACGGGAGCGGAAGCGGATCGTTGAGGGGCCGGAGCGCCCGCCGCTAAGCCTGCCAGGGGATACGTCGGTACGTGTGCCGGCCTACGAGTGGGAGTGTGCGAGTTGCCCGGTAGGGAAGGCGCTCGAGTGCCCAAATTGGAGGTGGAATGATGATGACGAAGAGATCGTACCCGATGCGCTGCCATCCACCAACGATAGCGCCAACGCTGGCGGCACACGGACGCGCGGAGGTAGGGGCGGTGGCTGATCCGAATCCCATTTCCGCCGTCCTCCACGATGATCTCCGCGACGCCCTGAGGCGGCGATGCGTCGCGCTGGATATCGTCAGGATCGTGGTCAATCCTGATGGGGACGACTACGCCAGGGTAGAAGTCTCAGCGCGCGACTGCAACGATGGGCTGTTTACGTGCCAGCGCACGCTGCCCAGCGCCACGTTTACATCCTACGATCTGCGCCAGGCGTGGATCGCGGGGGTAACCGCTAAGATTGTAGATCGCTGGCGCCAACCGATGGACGAGGCAGCGTTCACAGCGTGGGCGAAGGGATGAGCTACGAAACAATCGTCGGGGCGACCTTCGACACGGAGCTGCCAGGGAACGGCGTCGTGCCCCTGAGCCTGAGCGTAGAGGGACTTGATGGCGCAGGCAAGACCTTCCTAACCCTGATGACGATGCCCCTGCCCATCGTGCATGTCAACTTCTCCGACCGCGACGCGACCGGCTTCCTCTACGATATGTCGCCGGAGCGCCGTGTGGCAACGACGCTGTACAACTTCAAGGCAGCGAACCCCCAGGGGTGGACGCGCGAAGAGGGTGCACAGTCGCTCCGCGATCTGAGCCTGATCGCCCAGGAGAGGCTCTCCGACGGGCGGCTCAAGGGTGGCACCTTTATCATCGACTCCGGCAGCTCGTGGTGGGAGGTGGTACAGGAGGTCTACGTCGCGCCCCTCGAGGAGCAGCGGCTCCAGATGGGCGACAAGAAGGCCGGCGGCCTCATCTACGGCCCAGCCAACCTGGTCGTCAAGAGCCTCATCAACTGGCTCAAGGGCCAGGGCGCCTTCTTCGCCATGACCCACCAGCTTACGCAGGTCTGGGACGCGAGGGGGCCAGTGCCGGGCCAGTGGAGGGCGCGGCAGAACAACCAGGTGCCCTACATGGTGGAGATGCGCCTGCGCGTCTACATGACGTGCAACCAGTGTGGTAGCCTCGAGTGCATGGCGCCAGGCCACGTAGGGCGCACGCACTGGGCGCAGATCATGAAGTTTGGGCGCAACACCGACTTCGTTGGGCAGGCCATCGCCAGCCCGCGCTTCGGTACGTTCTACCGCCTGTACACGGGACGGGAGCTGCCCGAGGCTAACGGGAACGGGAATGGAGGTAGCTAGGGTGAGTTTACCGAACCCGGACGTGATGGCTAATACAATCCACTCGGAAGTACAAGCGGAGCGCAACAGGCAAGACGATAAGTGGGGCGAGCAGAACCACGATGACTTTGTCTGGGGTGCAATACTCGGGGAGGAAGTTGGTGAGGCCCTTCAGCAAGCGCTCTGGCAGCACTTCGAGAAGGGGGCTGGCGACGTGCGTGGCGAGCTTGTGCAGGTAGCTGCCGTAGCCATCGCATGGATTGAGTGCATCGACCGGAGGAACGGAGGCCACTAGTGCGTAACTTGATGTGGCTCCTACAGCTCTGGCCCCACCGCCATCATACCC
>ERZ1292642.384-Hain-H14-01um-R1-384-length-26755-cov-6_pt1 | contig 26755 bp, 30 predicted proteins | sample MGYA00564403_ERZ1292642 | MGnify/ENA primary metagenome ERZ1292642 (study PRJEB36523, sample SAMEA6512643) | groundwater metagenome | collected 2019-01-09 | study: AquaDiva: Metagenomics assemblies of 32 groundwater samples
TGCCTCTTGCGGCAATGCAAGATTGGACGCGCCATCGAGCTAGGGGTCTAACGGTGTTGAGCAGGGAGCATCACATGGACAAGAACGCCGTCTATATCATGAACGATCTAATCGACGCCGTTGAGCGCCTGACCGAACTGGTGCGGGAGTTGAATCCAGGGGCGACGAAGCAACTGGCTGATATTGACTTCCTAGTGCAGCGGGCCAGCAGAATAAGCCAAGACGCTTTTGCCGCACTTGAACGATCCTAAACAGTCACCATGGCCTGCGATCGGGTCGCACCCGTGACGCAAGCCCCATAGAGGGGGCAGGCCGCCAGAGTTAAACAGGAAGCATCAGATGTCTGACCCACAGATCGAAGGAATGAAGGCGGAGATCGCCAGGCTTAGCAAGGAAAACGAGACCCAGCGGGAAGCGATCAAGCATCGCGACGCCATCATCGCGTCTTATCGTAGATGGATTGCTGAGTGTCCCATTGCGCCGCTAGAGCGTAGTTAAGCGAGCACGGAGGAAGCAATGGACACATGGAAACCGATCGCTGACGCTAGCGGCTATTTGGCGCCGGACAAAGAAGAGGTCTGGACCAAGATCGATGACGACCACGGCGAGCGCAACGTGGCGAAGCTGACGCGCCGCGGCAATCTTTGGTTCACGGATACAAACGATGGTGTTGGCGTGTATGTCTACTACACGCCGACGCACTGGCGACGTTAAGCGAAAGACGCGAGAGCCATGGCCAAGATAACACGAAGGCGCCGGCACGAAGCAATGCTTGAGCAAGGGATGCACAGCGGCAATACGGACGCGAAGTTTGACCCACCGCCGGACCCGAGCGGAATCGGAGACGCCGAGCGGATTGCGCGGATCGACGATATGGCTCAAATGAAAGCTGGCCGGCTAACGCTGGACATGGTGAAGCAGCGAGCGACGGAACGCCAGCAGCAGTCCGGGCTTTCAAAATCCAGATTCCAACTTGCCGTTTCGCTGGCGTGCGGTCGCTCTCGCGTTGCTGGCCAAAGTACATAAGCGAACATCGAGGATGCAGATGACCAGAACCCTACTCAGCCGTTGCTATGAGCGCCGCCAGTGTGGGTTTGCTCCAAACTGCGTATGCGACGTTGACCCTACCGATCCCCGCGACGTTGCCGAGTGGGGCAAGCTGGCCGGAATGTTGCCTGACATCCTCGACCGGCTGAAGTCGATAAAGTCTGCCTGCACGCAGAAGACATTCCTACACAGCCCGGACTGGCGCGAGGGCAAGCAGATCATTCAAGATACTATAGCCGCGATCCAGCGCCTGCGCGATGCTGGCCAAGGAGGGCTAGACCCATGAACAATCTTTACGCTTGGAGACTTGGAGAAGCTGCGCGAGCGGCAAAGCCAGGTGGAGACCTGATTGATTACGGATGGTCAATCGCCCGTGAACTTCATGAACGGGGGTTCGATATCGTGCCGCGAGACCGAGGCCCCGCCGGCCTGAATCCTGCTAACACAATCAACGAGATGTGCAGCTTCCCGCCGCCAACCACCACAACACCCCTAGGAGGATAGGATGGGGCGCAGATTAGTAACTGGCATGTACCGCAACGCTTTCAAACACGAGCGATCAATCCAGTATGAACGGGCCTACAGGCTGTGCAACGCGGAATTCATTCGAGACCAGAAGGAAAAACGCGGGCCGTTCAAGCGTATCACGGAGTGGTGGAAGGCGATGTACCCCAAGAGGCTGCCGGGAAAATATCGCCCCCGCATGGCTAAGGACCACAGCTAGGGGTGTTTCCTTGTCCCTGAGACATTAACCCTCCCCTGATTGAACCTTTCCCCGGGCGTCAAGACCTAGTTTTGTGGGGCAACGTGGGGTAGGTTCCGCGATTATGAGCGCAATGCTTAGATTAAAATCGGCCCTAGTTGCCTCGCCTCTTGAAGGCGTTGCAAAATCACTTCAATGGGCGGCTGGCATTCCGTTTCGTTCGTCGCATCCTGAACTGACCGAACTGTTTCTTGAAGAAACGCGTTTGCCGGAAGTCCTCCGACGCCTGCTAACAAAATCATCAAACGTACTCGATATCGGTTGTCATCTAGGATCGTTCTTGAGCCTTGCGAGACGTCTAGCCCCCGCTGGCCATCACGTTGCGATCGAAGCATCCCCGACGAAAGCCGCGTGGCTGGCGCGCAAATTCCCAGATGTTAAAGTCGAGCAAATCGCCATCTCCGATCAGAGCGGAACGGCGATCTTTGAAGAGAATATCAGGAATCCTGGCTTTAGCCGCCTTCAAGGCGGCTGCCCGTCAGCCGATCCGGTAAATCGTTACGCGGTCGCCGTGACGACACTGGATGCCCTGGACATCCAACACCGCATTGACTTCGTGAAGATCGACATTGAGGGTACGGAGTTAGCCGCATTCCGCGGCGGCCCAGAGTTCATTGCCGCGAACCGACCGAATATCTTGTTTGAGTGCGGCGCCGACGCAAACGCCGGCCTCGATCGCCGATCCCTCTTCGATCACGTGGCTGATGTGATGGCCTACGATATCTTCACGTTCGGCGACTTCCTGCACAACAAAGGGCCGCTCGGTTTCGATGAATTCCGCAAGTGCGGAATCTACCCGTTCCAAGCGTTCAACTTCGTTGCGTTGCCGCGCTAGACTAGGGTCAGAACGCCATTGGTGGCGTCGAAGTCCACCGTGAACGTTTCACTGGAAGCAAGCGTCACGGCAGATCCATAATCCCACCAGCCGATCAGTTCTTTATTAGTTGCGGTGTCGTTGTAGAGCGCTGCGTATCGGAACGGTCCGATTGAACCACCCGAAGCGGTAAACACGACGTCAGCGAGAACCAATTTATAGGTTCCGGAAGTCTGCGACGAACTTGAAATTGTCGCGGCCGTGCCGCCGGCCGTATAGCCGTTGCCTGCCGATATGTCAGTTAGGTTTGCCTTGACGGTATTGGTCGCAATCGGTGCCGAGTTGGTCAGCATGACCTTGAGCGTGTCGGCACCGAGATTGTGCACCTTCTCAGCAGCCGCCTCGACGAAAGATTGAAATTTGTTGAACGTAGCCATTTTAGTCTCCTTTAGAGTCCGTTATTCCAGTTTTTGAACTCGGTGAATTGCAGCGTCGGCGAAGATACTGCGCCAGCAACATCGTTCATTTCTTGCGCGCCCCATGTCGCCCCAGCACTCCAAAGGCTTACTAGGGTGTACTGGCTGGGGTTGACAACTCCGGCATTTTTCATGCGCGTGAGATACTGCCTCATGAAAGTTGCCGCCTGCGCGCTGCGGAGGAACGCAAGATAGAAGTTCGTGACGTTGGTTGCCGTGATGCTATTTCCAGACGTTGCGTTTGCTGGCAAGCCGCCACGCGTCAAAGCACCGTAACCCGCAATCCCGTTGCCACCTTCGTAGTGGTTGACCCGAATGATGCCCTGGCGGCCGGTGTAGCTCGCTGCTGCCGTGCTCCACTTTGGATGCTGCACACTGATATAGCCATCAAGAGATTGGTCGACGTTGCCGAACGAAGGGGATGTCGGCGAAATCAATTCGTTTAAGAGCCAGTTGAAGGCGCCGCTGATATCGTTACCAGTCACCCAATCATCAATTGCGTCAAGGAACCCGGGATATGTATTGATGACCGTCGAGAATGTGAAAGGAGGATAGATGTAAGGACCGTAGGCCACCTCATCCGCAAAGTTGATCGGGTAGCCTGCGGAAGATCCACCATTGATTGTCGCGTTGCCCTCGATACGAGTGGTCGGCAGCCCATTAACCGCCTGTCCTTCGAGTACCATGGTATATGGTCTGATCGCACCGAACACCGAGTGAACGAGTTGCTGTACGGCTTTAAATTTGCGACCATAATCCAGGTTTGAGCTAAGGCTGCCGTACAGCCGTGCTGAATTGCTTTCGGCTATGCGGGTTGCGTAGAAACTATTTCCCGTGTTCCAAATTTCATTACCGGGTGACCAGCGCGGGGTCAACGACAACAACAGCGTGTCCCGGGCAACTGTTGCCCAATAAGTCCAGGCAGCATCTTCTGAAAGATATGGGAAATTGAAATATGGATTGCAGCGTAGGTGGTTGCACAGTTCTACCATGATCTCGATGGGGACGCCCGTGGTGATGACGTCACCAGAATTGTTGCCATTCATCATGAAGCAGCCGAAGTCGCTGCTATAAACCGCCGAAATCAGCCTGGGATAAGTGGCGCCCCATGCCGAATTGAAGTACGACAGCATCAAGTGCGAATATACGTCTTTGGTTTGCACCCCGTCGCTAATCGTGAAAACCGGGAACACACTGAATGTTCCACCGGTCGGCCCACTAAAGCCCGTGCTATTCAGCGCAATGGTAAATTGGGTCGAGTTAGTGACCGTCACAGCGAACTTCGGAGGAAGGCCGGTTGATGCGCTTCTATCCGCCATGGCAGCAATGAAGCCGCCACTTACCGTATCAAAATCAGAGTAGATAAATTCGCCCGTCGTCAGTCCGTGTGGCGCGGGAAAGTCGAACGTCGTAACGGCCCCCTTGGTGACCGTTGTCGGGTTGAGCCTTGTCGGCCGCGCCGGCATGACAAATTGAACAATCTGTCCATCCGTCAGAGTTGGAAGCGTATTCGGAAGCAACCATCTATTGAGTCCGGCGCTGTCAGTTGCCGTACCGAAGAACCATGACGCCTTGGTTTTTGCGCCAGCCCATTTATAGTCATCTATCGTATTCTGGTCTGCAAGCTTCGCGGTTCGGTTGGCGTTGCAATGCGCCCAATCCATGAAACGGATGCTGCCGACGCCCGCAAAGCGGGCCAGCGACTCCGGCGTTATTTTGCTGGTAATGCCAGAGCCGTTGATAAGGGACTTGTGCGCTGTTTTGTAGAGCCGGATGTTGTTGACTGGCGTGCTCATCGCGGTGATACGGAGCGAGACCAGCCATGAGTTTGACGGCTGTCCGTCAATCGCGTTCGCCATCCCGCTTCCGAGAGTGAATTCCATCTCGTTCGAACTGATGGTTGCAGACGATATGCTACCGCCAACGCTTGACGTGAGGGTGAACGTGGCCGTTCCCTCCCAATCCAACGTCCACACTGTTCCGGCCGGGCCGTCGATATAGAGCTGAGACGACGCCCAAAATGCGCCGCCCCCATTCGGCATGGCTTGGGGGTAGCCACGGTCGTTGATCAGCGACGGCCAATCCGTATCTGACGCGCTAGTCCCAACCCAATCATTGCCTTGAATTTTGCAAGCGTTGATTGCCCAATTGTCATAATAAGCCGGTGGGAAATGGAGATTTGCTTGCGCAAGCCCTCCGTTATGCGGCACACTCCGCCTTCCTACGCGCAGCGTTCCCATTATGGGCCTAGTCCTATGACGACGAGCCCGCCAGTGGATACCATCGTAAGCGAGGGTGTGGCAGTCTCGGATTGGCTTCCTGTTGCGGCTCCCGGCGCCGAATGGCCGGTTGCGAGGGTGGCAGTATTTGCGCCAGGTTGAATGCTGATGTCGCTTGCTGACGAGAATGCGCCCGACCAAGTGACTGTAGGAGCCGATGCGCAGCGGCCAAAGAACGCAGCGATAAGCGAACCACCAGTCGGGACGGTGATTGCACCGGCTGTGATTGAGGTGGTTCCGACAGCCGATTTGGCCGAGACAATGGAAGATGTTGACCCGAGAACCGTATAGACGGAAATTCCGATGCGCGTCGGCGCAGAGGCGTAGTTGACTACGACATCTCCGGTCGTATGCCCGCTACTAGACCCAACGTTCGCTACCCATATCTCGACACCCTCGTTACCCGCATTACCGATGCTATCAACAAGCGTCGCCGAAACTCCATCGACTGTGACCGAAGACGCCGCTGCCGTCACAGACCGGACGCCAATACACACAAACACTTTTCGCGAAGCATCGGCCGTACCGATGTTTTTCGCCGTGAATGTGTTCGCTGTCGTGGCCGTAGAGACAGAGTCGCTGTCGGTGGCAGTTACAGAGAAAGCGACTCCGCTGCCTGAGTATGTCAGCGTCGCGTCCTGCCCCGTGAACGCGAACGATCCGAACGCAGCGGAAACGGTTCGAGCGGCAAGAACTCCGGCCGACTGGCCCGACAGGGTGAAGGAACCAACATCTGAAGGCAGTTTGTAATCGACTAGCGGCGTCATCGCCTCGCCGTTAAGAACGAAAGACCCAACTCCAGCAACCAACGTGTTTGCTGGCGGCGGGGACGTCCCCGCTCCCCCAAGGACAGCGCCCAGGCGGCCGAAGCCCCTCCCCAATGCGCCAAGGTTTCCGAATGCCATGCTGTGTCTTTCACGAAAAAGCCCGGCTGCACTTCTGCAGCCGGGCAGTTGGGAGGCGTCAACAGAGTGAAAGCCGCGCTCACTCAGCGCTACCGCCGGGCCTGACGAACCGGCGGATTGTGTGGCTACGTCATGCTTCCAGGCATGAAACAGCGGATATCGATCCGATCCAGCGCGTGCAGGCTGCGGTAGTAGATCGGCCAGACCATGGTTCGGCCGGCGCGGTTCGGCTCTGTGATCACGGCATCGTCGGGTACTGCCCACCATTGGCCTTCGAGGCGGACGCGGTATTTCCCGTCTTTGGTTTCCCAATCGGCATCGGACACGGCCGATCCGTCGGCATCCGAGCAACACGGCCCCTTTCCGCTCTTGAGACTGTCAAACCAACCTTTGAGCGGAGACGCGGCGTAGCGGCCATCATCGCGGGCAAAAGCGTTGTTGGCGGCTAGGATGGCTAACCCGATCATCCCTGCAACGATCAAGCCGATAATCCATAGGAAGCGACGCAATGCAGATTCCATCCTGTCTTCAGCAGTCATCTTGTCCCACCAGTTTTGTATGATGCAGGCGATCGTTGCAAACGCCATGAGGATCAGGACGGTAATAACCAGCTTCATCAGCGCGTCTTGGTAGGCGCCGGCTCTTTGCGAAGGATCGACTTGATCTCAGAAATTCCGTCCTGCACGGATTCCAATTTGGTTTCGACGCGAGCCAAACGCTCAGCCTGAGGGGCCACAAGCTCAGCTTTGCGTTCAAGAACACTCAACCGCTCGGAAGCACTCGCCGCCCACCAGACCATGCTTCCAGACTGGATGGCGATAGCGACGATGAGGGCAATCGGAACTTTCTTATCCAGATGCCAAGCAGTATCCGTTTCGATCTGAGCGCGCTTCATCGTTTGATAATCCGTGCCACTTTCTCGATGGACCGCCCTCCGAAGTACGCACCGATAATCACCATGAACACGTTCCACATGTTGGGGTCGAGAGGATCAGTCGTTCCCCAACCTAGCACCTTGTCCCAGACGATCACCTTGAAGGTGAAGATCATGAACGGCAGGCAGAACATCGGCCGAATGCAGGCGGTGTACCAGCGGCCCTGCTCAGCGATGACAACCGCGGAGTTGACCTCGACCTCGCGCTGTTGAACGGCGAGCTCTCGCGCAGCCAGATCGGCGGCGATCCGCTCTGATGTGTTGCCGGCCTCCAGCTTTGCCTTGTATCCATTGATGAGCCCGTTGACGATCGGCCCACCGAGAAACGATAGAATGGCTGTCCACATTTCAGGCCGCCTTCACTGCGGTAATCGCTTCCGCCTTTGCCATGTCCGCCACTGCAATTGCTTCCACCGCTTCCGGCGTAAGCTTGGCCTCTGGGACGGCTACCAGTTCAAGCGGCTTCGTCGTCGAGTTCCGTAACTTTTCAACGATCACCCCGAGCCCAGTAATCAGCAAGGGCAGCATGTTCCACGCCATGCGGACCGCGCCTTCGTACTGGTCCGGGACGAGCGGCATGATGGGCGTGATATCGATCGATCCGAGCTGCGTCAGAACCGTGAGAACGGCACCGAGAGCCGACAGCGACCTTGCGAACAGGATCGTTTCCGATTTTTTGTACAACAGCAGTTCAATCGGTTCGACGAAAGCAAAGAAGCCCTGTGCCAAAGACTGCTTTTTCAACCAGTCACGCCCCCACAGGACATAGACCAGCAGAACGGCAATGATGATGGCAATCGGCAGAAGAACTTTCATGAGCGTAATTTCCTGAAGAGAACAACAGCCAGCGTGACAACGCCAGCGGCAATGAACGCGGTGGCGCCGATCTCTGCCCAACTCCAGCCGGCGGAAGCAGCAGCCACGACAGGGCCGGCCGTACCGATTGCGACAGTTGCGGTTTCAGTTTTGGTGACCGGCTTCGCCCCAGCAACCGCGTAGGCCTCCTTGATCCTGCCTTGGAACAGCATCCCCTCGGCCTTCCGGCGGCGTGTCAGGCCGTTGAGAACACGCCCGCCGGCTTTGTCCCACTGTGCCAAGTTTGCCGGAATCGCATCCTTGTTGCCGCTGTTGAGTTGTCGCCACAGGCTGGCGGTTGTTGGCCCGCCCGTGTTGAACGCCCACGAGACCAGCGCGTCGAACTCGTGCTGCTTCAGATCAACCTTCGCCAAGCCGTTGACGTGGTTTTCGAACGTCTTCATATCTCCGGTCAAGGCCGCGTCGCATTGGGCCTGAGACCAGACAGTCGCAGCATCGAACTTCGGCAAGTGATGGTTCGTGTGACCCCAGCCGATCGTTAGCACGTTCACGGGATCGTAGTAGGCCTTGAAGAAACCCGGCCGGCCCGGAACTTTCTGCATGCAGCTTTCGAACGCCTTCACAATAGCAAGGCCATCCGGCCCTATCTTTAGGTTGGTCATCTATTGCTCGCTTGTTGGTTGTGGTGGTAGGGTGCGCCCCGTTTTGGGAGAGGCCAGAATGAACCCCGCAAAGATTGCAAAGAGACTGCTCGACCCGCCGCTCTATCATACGGGCCCTGAGTGGCTTAACCGGATGGGCTGGCAGGTAGCGCGAACATCGTTCCATCACGGCTTGCATGCGATCCGCAGTAGGCCCGCTCCTGTCGAAGGCATCGCCGCCAGTCTTGCCGAGGGAGAAAGGACCGGCTGCGTCGTGATCCCGAACTTCCTCGCGCCGCAGGATTTCGAACGCCTGCAGGCCTATTGCGCCAGCCTTCGGACCAGCGGCGCCGTCAAGGTCGATGAAAACCGGGGCAACACGGGCCTGGACTTCACGACCGCGGCCATCAATGGGAATAGTCCGGACGCGCAGTGGGTGGTGGAAAAGATCGCGCGAGACGCGAGGCTCCTGTGCGTCGTTGGCACGCTTTCCCGCCGCCATATCCGCAGGCCGCCGCAAGTCGCATATCAGCTTCTCACCATGCGGCCGGGTGCGGATTTCTCTCCGGATGCCGAAACCATCCTGCATGCTGACCGGCATTTCCCCGCGGTCAAGGCCTATTACAGTTTGAATGTGAGCACGGTCGAAAACGGCGCCTATGTCTTGTGTCCGGGAAGCCATCGCCTGACCGCCGCCCGCCTGCGGCACGAATATTCCGAGAGCATCCGGTACGCAAAGCTGCGCGACAAATTCAACGTGGATATCCCGCAAAAGAACCTCGATGAGATGGGCGTGAAGGAAGTCACCATTTTGACCGAACCGAATACCCTAGTCGTCTCAAACAATTTTGGGTTTCACCGACGCGGGCATTTCGAGCGTGGCGCCGTCAGAGAGCAACTGCGTCTCGTGTTCCACTATCTGGAGGAACCGGTCTATGCGACTTGGGCGTGGAGCGTTCTTCGCAAACTGGATCGGCGGAATCTGATTCCGCCCAAGCTGCGCCACGCGATACAGTACAGACTGACCTGATCTGTGCTGGTGTAATCAAGCGTCAATGGCGCCGAACAGTTTCCAAGTCCCCGGCGATCCGCTGACAGTGCAGAGAGAGCCGGCCTTACCGCCAGCCGCCGGGTTGGTGAATTCAATGATCGAGCCTTTCGTCCACGTCCCAGTCGCTGGCGTGGGGTTGGCCGTTGCGATTTTACCGCGGCACTTCAGAACTACCTCATTGTCAACGTCCACGACATAGGAATACGGGATGATGTTGATGCCGGAATATTTGGTGGTGATGCCTGCTGCAGTCTTGTTGCCGTCGAACAGCGCCAGCATGCCGTAATCGGTGCTGGTCCCCATCGCCCAGGCTGTCCCGCTCGTAGCGACGCCATGACAGCGGTTGTTCTGAATGATGGCGTCTTGCGCACTCGATAAGAGGATTCCGTAATCCTGAAAACTCTCGCCGCTAGTGCCAAAGATGCAGTTTTGAACTGTCGGCCTGATGGCGTTTCCGATTACAACCCCCCCACCAAGCCCACCGCCGATCGCATTCGAGAAACAGAACGCGCCGTCGATCAACGTATCTTCCGCAGCATTACCTGACGTGATGTGGATACCATGCAGCCAGTTCGAATCGTAGACGCCGCCGATGATCTTCAGATTGTCGATATTGGTTTCGACCAGAACGCCGACCGAATGCTGCTGCGCGAGGCAGTTCCGCATCTCGCCGCCCTGCATGTTCTGCATCCGGAAGCCGGGCGTCGCCGAGGCCGAAAGCGAACCCTTCGTCCAGACGTTATCAAATAGGATGTCGGTCTCGCCCTGCGTCGGCAGTATCGGCACATAACCGCCGCCGACCGCGATCTCAATATTGTCTGCAAAGCAATCGCAGAACACGCCCCAGCCGTTGTTGGCGGCTTCGATCCGAACGTTCTTGAAGCTGGTTCCTTTGTAGCGATAGATTTTTTGTGCGCTCGGAGCGAACTCGAAACCCATGTCGCCGGCTGTATGAAAAATGCCAGCATAGGTCGATCCTGCGATCGTCACCCCATCGACCCGAATGCCGTAACAGCCCGAAAGACGAATGCCGTGCGAACCGAAAATGACGTTGTTCGGCGCACTCATATTGCCGATTTTGATCCGGCGTACTTCGATATCGTGCGGATGGAGACTATAGGCCGTCCCGGCATCGAACAGGATTCGGGACGCGGGAACATCGGACGAGTTCAAGGCGCCCAGCGGGGCCCAGTCCATAGAGACGGCGATGCCAATCTTGGAATTGTCTGGAATAACGATATCTTCGACAATGCCATTGTTCGAGCCTCCCCAGCAGGCGAGAATCGCACCGCCCGCTTGTGTTCCGCCACTGCCGACATCATCGCGGACGTTGGTCAGCGTCAGCTTACGTATGGAAAAATTGCTGGGCGAGGCGTAGATACTTGGACTTGCAACAGTTCCATAGTCGGAATAGGACGCGCCAGTGACAACTGGCGTGTGGTAAGTTGCCTCGCCACCGAAATAACCCGTTGAAACCGTCGTTGCGACGGTGCCCGGTCCGGTAATATGCGAGTTGCTTTGCAGGCGGACGCCATAGACCGCGCCAGCGCATTCAAGGTTGATAGTGGCGGTGTTCATCACCAGTGTCACACCTGACTTGATAATCAAGCCCTTGTCCGTCACGCCGGTATTGATGATGCACCGATAGGTCTTGCCGGGCGTGAGATATACGAAGCCGCCGCCGGCCGCTGCCACCGCGTCAATCGTTGCCTGCATGGCGGCCTGGTCGTTCGTGGTGCCATCGCCAATTGCAGACAGGCCGATCGACGTACCAAAAGCCGTAGGCGTCGGGACCGGCTTCCATGAGACGGCGCCGCCGTCTGTGAAGCTGCCCGTACCCGTGCCGCGGATATAGGTCTGTTGGATCGTATCACCTGCCGCCGAGGTGCCGCCAATAATCAGGTAGAGGACAGATCCGGCAAACGTCGTGACCTGAGCAACCGCTTTGGTCGAGACAACCGCGGCGCCGATATCCGTACCGCCGACAAAGGACGGGCCGAGAACCGCAGTCGGGAGGCCATTGGTATCGAAGCCAAGGAGTTTGTTTGCGCGAGAGCCGACGGTAGGGATTTGCGAGGATAGCACCGGATCGGAATCCGGCAACCGCAGGGAGCGACTAATCATGTCGCGCGTGCGCTGCTCCAGCGTCGTCAGTTTGTCCAAAGCTGCTTCATGCGACTTGGCCGGGAACGGATCGTTGTTATTGTAGGAGGTGGTCTGCGTCACCGGAGGATCGCGGTAGATCGAAATCACGGCTCCCGTGGTAGATGTCGGGGCCACGGTAAATGTGACCGTACCGCCAGAGGAAACACCAGCACCCGACAGCGTGTAGTCCGTCCCGAGAACCAGCGTGGACTGCGCGCCGGAGCTGTTCTGCAACATCACCACGATATCGGCGTTGGCCTGGAAATAGAACGGCACGGCAAAGGCCGTGGTTACCCCGTCGCCGACGTAGCTGATGCGTGAGGTCTGGCTTGCGATGGTCATTCAAGTTCCCATAGAAAAAGGCCCCGCGAAGGGCCTTGAGAGTTGGTCGGTAGAGTGATAGGGACGCTAATGCGCCTGAATTCGATTGGCCGTCAGACAGCCGTTGCGATGATCGTTATCATCGTCATTGCCGTGGTCGTCGCACTCGCTGGATTGCCGAAATGAACAAGCACGCCAAACTAGCCACCCTATTGAGCGCCGGATGGTTTGTTGTACTCTTGGCCGCCTACTTGACAGAGAGCTTTAGCGGTAACGCGAACGATGCCTTTATTGCATACTTGGTTGCTGGCGTTGCCCTGATCAATCTTGCGATCTGGGGCTATCGGTGGATCAATTTGTCGGCGGGCTAACCACATAGCGGAGCATCTGCCTGATGCCCGGATAGGACGAGAAAGGAAGCAGCCGCTCGGCAGCGCTCTTTTGACCCTGCGTTATCTCTTCGCCGTCAATCATCTTCTTTGGCAGGCCCATGACCTGCGTGGCATCATCAATCAGACCGCCCGTGGGGCCAACCACCGAGCCGAGCAAACTGCGGTTCTGGTTCTTCTGCGAGATGGCCCCAGCCTGATCGAACGCCTTAATGGGTGATTTTATCGGGTTAAATCCGACGGCCTTCTCAAAGGCGTTCGCCAACTCCATCGGAACCGCAAAGATACCCGCTTTGTCTAAACCCTCGCCAATTAGCCAGCCAGGCTTCTTCTCGATATCGGCGAAATCCTTCTCGGTTCGATTACCTGAAACCGCCTTCAGCCAGGTCGCCATCATGCCGATGGTTGTCATGGCAATCAGCCCGCCGACAAAGCGCGCCTGACCTTCCTGCAAGCCGCGAAGCAAGACCCGCTGATGCGAGGCCAGCGCGAACGACTTGAATTGCAGCATCGCCCGGCCGGTCGGCGTATTGGCGAACAGCGGCGTATCAGCGACGCCCTTGGTTGTGATGATCGAATCAACGTCCTTGTTGATTGCAGCGCGGTACGTCCGGCGCGCAACCTCGTCTGTCCACTTCTCAGTATTGGCTACCCGGACCTTATCGACCGTCTCGCCGTGTTCGGCGAACTGCGTGGCGATGCGCTCGGCCATTGACTGGTCGATACCCATATACGCGAGATAAGCCTTCTCTTTTGCTGGCGCTTCAGCGAAGCGAGACGCACCCTCCAGCAATCGGTTTTGGCTCATCACCGATGCAATAGACTTCTGCATGTCGGTCAAAAGCCGAATGCCGTTCCACTTCGAGGCGACGTTCGTCATGTTCTCAAGGAACGACTCAACCGGGCCACGCGAGGCGTAAGGATCGATAATCTCCGAGAGTGTCGCGAGCCGCGTGCCCAAAACCTTCTCAGTCACATTGCCCGCAAGCTGGGCTTCCTCAACCGACGCCTTGACGCCCTTCATATTGCCAAGCGTCTGTCCGAGCGTTTCCATGTACGGCATCAGGCCGTGCACCATCGCCGGACGGACGGTTTCTGTAAGCGACGCAATCGCTACCTCACCCATCGATCGGAGATAGTTGAAATGGTTCACCGCGCGCACGATGCGGGAATAGTTGGCGTCGGTGGGCGAGCCCGGGTTAGTGCCCCGGAGCATATCCCGCACGGCCTCCAGATCGGAGATGTCGTCCTTCTCGCGCTTTGCCAGTGCCGTCAGTTGCTTTTCGTCCGAGACACCAGCGCGCAAGTTTTTATAGTCTTCCCGAATTTTACCGATTTGATCGACCATATCGACCGAGCCGAACTTGCGGGCTAGTTCAACGTCGGCGCCCATCACGCGGGTATAGCGGCGGGCAACTGCCTCAACATCATGTTCGAGATAGTCTTCGACAGCCTTGCCGTTTGAGGAAACGAACAGATCCGGTATGTGGAATGTTCGTTCCTTCATTGGTCCGCGAGCCTTGACCGTGATAAATTCAGGGCGGACCCCGCCGCCTGACCTGCCCGTCAGAGCGTCGAATACCTCGTCGGCAACCTGCTTCGCCGCTTCGCTGAACTGAGCTTGGCGCTTCGCCGGATTTACATCCGTTGCTCCACGCCCAGTCTCCCAGCGATCAATAAACTTGGTCTCCAAGTCGCGCTTCATCTGCGCGATAAGCTTGGTGCGCTCGGCGACCTTGGCGGGATCGAATGCCTCCATGCGCTCGCTCAGCTTGGCAATCCGCTCACCCCTTGCCAGAGACAAGGCCGAGGTTTCACGCGTGGCCTTTTCTGCCGCGATGCGGATCTCATCCATCAACCCATCATGGTCAAATCCCCTCGCCGCCTCTAGGCGTTGGGAGATTTTCTCCATCCGCTCAGCCAACCCGCGCTGACGCTCAGCTTCCCGTTCAAGAACGCGCGTTATATTGGCGTCGCGCGCCTCCTGTTTTGCTCTATTTTTGTCCGCGGCCTCCTTTGCCGCCGAGCGCTTGGCAGCAACTTCTTCAGGTGGCCCGGTCAGGGCTTCAGCCTCGGCCTTCTGAGCCAAGAGCCTATTGCGCTCCACGCCCTGCTCTGCTGCCTTCTTGATATTCTCAATCTGAGCCTCGGCCCGCAACGCAGCGGAATCGGCCTTCTTGGCGACCTTGCTATAGGACTCAACGATATCGTTGACGCGCGCCTCGAAGGCGTCAGCATCCAACCGATCTAGATCGCGCTCTAGCTTCTGCCCCTTTGCAAGAATGCGATCCATTGTATTGTGGTTCGCGTCCTCAATATCGGCGATCTGATGCAACACCCGATCGGAGCGCTCCTGCATTCCGGCGACGCCGATATCTATGTTGCGCTTCCGGGTTCTAAGGCTTGCACGCTCAGCCATGAATTTCTTTAGTTCGTCGCCGCCGTAATCCTTCAGTGCCTTTTGCTGCGCCTTATAGGCGTCTGCGCCTATCGGATGCGATGGTGTGTTACTCGCTTCGATCTGCCTCTGGCGTAGCTCGCTCAGACGGTCAGCGACATCCGTAAGTTCTGGGTTGGATTTCTCCAAGGTATCTAGTGCCGCCTTTACTTTGGCCCCCTCTGAAACGCGCTGCTCTGGGCTAAGGTTGAGGTCGGCAGTCTCCTGATCCAACCTCGCCATGCGCTGCGAGTGCGCGTCAATTGACGTAGCAAAGTCCTTTTCGAGCTGCTTTCCCACATGCTCAATTACCATGCCCTTAAACCCCTGCTCATCGGCAGAGATTTTCCGGCCGTTCCACATGCGCGTGAAATACGATTGCGCGGTATCGACCGAGACATCTTTCGGCAGAAGCCCGGCGTCGATCGCCTGCTTCTTCAGCGGCTCGAACACCTTTGCCCGGTATTCCTGAGCGACACGGGTAACGACAGGATCAAACGCATCCTCGTCGCCGCGCCGCATCGCCTTGCCAACAGCTTCGCGGAACTCGTCCTTGCCAAGATCCCCACCAGCCTTGCGATATTCTGGATAGGCGTCATTGGTGGCCTGAATGGCCTTTGCCAGCCCGCCATTGTATTCCTTCATCAGGGTTTCAACGGCCGGCTGCGAGGCGACACCCTCGAAGTTCTTGGTTAGATAGAGCGGGTTTTCTACCGTATTTAGCATCACGTCACGATAGGCCGCAGAAGGGCTGTGCAGGGCCCGCAGGAGCGGGTTCAGCTTGGCGGTAGCGGCAGCCGTCGCTCGCGCGGCAGCGCCTGCAATCGTGTTGTCTGCCAGTTCTGTGGCATCGTTGGCGGCGGCGCCGACCGAGCGCAGCGCCGGGTTGTTCGAGTTGGCGGCCTCTAGAACCGCTTCCGGCGTGACACCAGTGCGCGGCGTTTCCAGATCGGTCTCAAGAGCCTTTACCGCCCGTTGCCAGCCCATCTTGGATAGAACTGCTTGACCACCCGCCCCGAGCAGGCCGCCGAGGAACAATGACGCCCCAATGGCCGTGGCACTTTCGCTGGCAGTTCTAGTCTGCTCAACATTGTGAAGAGCACCCTCCTGCACCGCCGCGCTGATAGCGTTTGCCGCGGCAACGTTAGCCCCGGCCTTGACAATAGCGATTCCACCCCTGGCACCTTTAACGAATGTGCCTCCCGGCAGAAGCGTCGTCGGGCTCAGGATGCCGGCCGTCCCCTCCGTCAGCAACCCCATCCACCACGGCTGCACACCCAGAAGCTTCCGGTCTGCGTTCTCTCGCGCGATATCCGCTTTGATGGCATCGAATTTCGTCTGGTTGCGCGCTTCCGAGAGGGCCCTGAAGTTCACCTCGTCCGGCGTTCCCTTGATTTTGTCCCAAGGATTGAACCCGGGCTCCGGCTCGTTGCCGGACCACATGCTTTCCGACGAAGCCAAGGCAGCCATTTCGTTGTTGCGGCGGAACGCAGCACCCCAATTCCATGCGGGCTTGTTGCCGTTGTCTTCCAGATCAGACGCCCCAGGCGTCACCGCAAAGCCCTTCGGAAAGTCTATTCGGCCCCAACCGGGCTGGTTGGTAACGTATTGCTGCTCTTGCGCCTTGTGTAGGCGCTCGGCAAACGCAGTGGCGTTGTCAGGCGTATCAAATTTACCGAGATGCTTTCCGGTCTTGCGGTAAAGATCGATCGCGTCCGCATCCGACAGAACTCTGCCGTCGTCGCTTACGGTCGGGATCAAGACTTCCGCGCCATCCATCCCGGCTGACATTGAACGAACCGTGCTAATGCTGCCATCAGCATTGCGCACACGCGGTCGGTTATTCAGATTGATATTACCTACCTCGACCTGTCCCGCCGCATTCGCCAGATTATCGACTTGAGCATCTTCGAGGAATGGCACTACTGCACCCCGAAGTTGGCGCGGCTCAGATCCGCATTGTCAGCGTCGATATCAACCCGAGTCTGGATCTTGGCCGATTGTGCAGCGCGTGCCGCAGTCTGCTTGTCGCGCATCGCAGTTGGGTCAGCATAAAACTGTTTCGGGATGGTCTGGACGTGACCCTTATCATCCACGTAGCTCAACACATATACCGGCGGTTGCCCGCGCACGTAGCGCTCTGCCGTGTTCTTGATCTCATCCAGTCGGATCTTGGAGCGATCGATATCCTTACCGTTCAAATCCTTGATCGCCGATACCGCCTGTTGAGCAATGTGCTCGCTTGGGTTTTCGATCCCAGCATAGACGGGCGAGCGCTCCGGCGGATATTTCATCACCGTCTTGGCACCGTTCACCTGAGTAGTGCCCCAAGTTCGCTTCATCTCATCCAGCGCCAGCGTCTTGCTTAGAGACACATCGCCGTTCTTGGCGAAGTTTTCCCGGAAAGCCTCCTCATAATCCCCCATCGCGCGCTGGCGCATTTCGGGATTGAAGGTCAACTTCGGATCGTTGAACGGTATCCACGAGTCATCGAAGGCGTGCCTGATATCGCTATCCTTCAATTGCTTCTTGACAATATCGTTCACGTCCTCGGACTTGATGCGGGCCTTGACCCGCTGCTCATATTCCGGGGTCCGTTCTTCGATGATCTTGGCGGTCGCATCAGTCGCCGTCATGCCGCGATCGTAGACGTAGTGACGAAACGTGTTGGCCGTCTTGGTCAGGTCGTCCCCGCCCTTCACGTTGGCGAAAACATCCGGATACTTCCCGCCAATCAGATTGGCCGAAACCTGTAGCGCCTGCTCGACCTTGGCCGGGTCGCTAGATACCATCGCGCCGCGCAGCCCGGTTACTGCCGCCTCGGGGACCATTCCAGTTCGATTGCTGACGATCTCCAGTGCCTTGATATCGCCGCCGAGCGAGTTATAAATCCGGTCAATATTGGCCTTGTCGTCCTTGTCGTAAGGATTGAAGGAACCGCCGTTCGGATCAGTGAACTTCTTCATCGCGCCCTGAAGCTTGATCACATCGCTTGCGGCACTGTCGTACTGTGCAAGCAGCTTATTGCGAATGTCGTCACCAATGTTCGTATTGCTCTCAATCGCAGATCGAGACGGCAGCGCACCAATGCCGGCGTTGGCGTCGATGATCTGCCGCGTGAACTGATTTTCCGTCTCGGCAGACGCCGTGGAAAGAACCTGCGTTCTTTTCTGGTTGACAGCCTGCGACCACTTCAGCGCCTGACCGGCGTCCGGCAATTCGGGCTTAGTTCCAGCGCCGCCCTCAACCTTCTGTTTCCAGACGTTGAAGAAGGCTTGGCTTGAGACGTTTTCGACGCTGCCAAACTGCGCCTTTTGCGAATCCGGGATATTGCCCCAGATCGCTTGCTTGGCCCACGCCTCGCCCTTCTGCCGACCTTCCGCGGTAGAAGCCATGTTCTGCCATGCCGGCGCGCCGGGATTGGCAAGGTGCGCGGCTAGCCCGCCCTGCCCCTGTTGATGGCTGAGGTAGATTTCCGTCGCTGACGGCTCGCGGCCATACTTGGCGCGAAAGGCTTCAATGTCGTTCTTGAGCGAGGCAACGCCGGCCTTGGCATTCTCAACCGGATCCGTGATCGAACCCTTGCCGCCATTGGCCGCGAAGCCTTCGTCGGATAGCTGAAACAGCCCCCTGTACTTCCCGGTGGAGGCCGATGGATTGCCGCCGCTTTCGATCTGAGCAATGCGCCGCGCCAGCGCCGGGTCAACTCCCGCGGCCCTGGCTGCCTGATCAACGATCGCCCCGACAGACCCGGGAAGCTTGGAGCCCGCCGGCTCTGGCACCGAACCATAAAATCGCTGCGTTAACTCGTCGGCGCGCTTGAAATCTTGCGAGGAAACCGCGGATGCAATCGCGGCGTCAACTACAACCTTTTTCGATTTGGTCGCCTGCGCACTCAATTGGTCATCGGGAATAATGCCCTTTAGCGCATTCACCGAGTCATCAACTTGTTTCAGCCCGCCATCCACGTCGCCAGTAGCCAGCGCCGCCGAGGAGATGGTTTGAACTGTGTTATCGTGAGAGGTTAGAAGCCCCCTGACGATCTGGTTATTGGCGTTCGTGACCCCGTTGACAACCGCATGACCGCGAATGGTCGTCAGGTGGCCCGCGAGTTTCGCCGCATTGAGGTCGGATAGATTGTACTTTTGCTTGGTTTCGGCAATGATCTGATCCTGCGTTGGTTGCAGGGTGTCGTTGTATTCCTGACCATAGCCGGCCGCGCTCGTTGGCGTCTTCTTGCTCAGTTCCTGTTGCTTGTTGGTAGCCTCTAGCTGGAACCGAGCGGACGCTTCTGGAAGCGCCATAGCCGCCGCAGCAGCTTCCCGCTTCCGGTCCATGAGCGCGCCGACTTCAACGGCAGCATTGCCGAGGTGCTGCATGCCCTCGCCAATCTGCGCCCCGAAATCCTCAGGAGACGCGCGCACGCCCGGGTCGCGGGCGACCGCAACGTCTTGGATATTGTCGGCGCCAGGGATGCGAACCGCGACCATTATGCAGAAGTCCCGGTGCCAAAGCCGCCCTTGCCGAACTTACCCGCCGTCGTCAGCAACGAACTGCCCGCGTCCAGATAAGAAGCCGTCACGGCATTCTCGCCCTTCATCTTCTGAAGCTTCGCGTCGTCCTCCAGACGGTTGGCCCTCAATTCCCCGCCGTGAAGCGTGCGAGCCGCGCCCAGCGCGACTTGGCGCACAGTTGCCTCATCCACCATCAACGGTGAGCCCTCACTGGTGACGCCCGTAGCCCCGCGCAGGGCCGTCGCGGAAGCGAGAGTGTCCGAGCCCTTGCGGACGTAATCCTGCGTAGCGGCAGCAGCCGAATCCCGCTCCTCGGCCGCGCGCTGAGCGTCCACGGCGGCATTGTAGTTAGCCGCCTCTTGGGCAGCCTGACCCTTCTGGATCGACCCAGCGGCGCTCATCACGCCACCGCCGATACCGGCGACAAGCGCTAATGTCTCAAGCCCCATTGCGATCATTCCTGAAGACAAATTTTCGGAACTCGCGCCCGTCAGGCGTAAAGCACCGCTCGCCGTTCACCGGCTCAAATCCCAGACACTTCACCCAGCGGTGCGACTGATGGAACGTCGCGATGCAGTGGGCCTCGATCCATTTGTATGGCGTGGCATTCATGTACTTACGAAAGGCCCGAACCAGCCCGACATAGCCTTGCGCCGGCACCCTGCCGAGAATCGACCATGCAATGGCCAGATCATTTCCGCGCTCTAGGAAGCCGCCCGCCGCCACCGGATAATCATCAATCGTCGCTACGTTCGTATAAGGCTTGGCAAGCAGCGCCGAGAAGTCAGCCCCGACCTTAAAGCGCTCGCGCACCCACTCTTCTGCTGCGTCTTTCCCAATGGTCTCCAAATCGCCCGGCAGAGGCGTCCTGACCGCGATCAACCGAAAACTCCAAGAGCGGCCAGCCAAAGAAGTGCCTGAAATGCAAACAATGAGACCCACGCCTGATTATACGTCATCAAAGCTCGCTCTCCGAGATGCGCGGCTGAATGGCCAGCAACGTCCACGGCAGCGGCGCCGAGCCCTGCATCACCACCCGGGGATCTGTGCTGAAGCCAGAACCCGAAGGAGGATCAACAATCACCTCGCCGCTAAACAGCGGATAGGCCTGTGACATCGGATCGGTAGGCTTGCGAAACGGAACGGCCGAGAACGCCAGCGGCCCCGCCTCTTCGTCACCATCGCCAGCCAAATCAATCGCATAATCGAACGAAGCCGAATCCCGCAGCACGAACACCAGCCCGTTGACGGTCTTGGTCTGCCCCAGTCCCGGCCCGGTCTGTGAGCCGTAGGGCAGCTTCATGCCGCGGTAAATCCAGTTGTAGGAAAGCCCGACCTGAACCTTTGTAGCCGGAAGATCCAGCGCAATCGCCCCGCCCGAAACCGTCCGGTCCTCTTGCACGGCACCATCCACCACAACCTTGACCGTTTCACCTTCCAGATGGTCCAGGTTGCTGATCGTGGATGTTGCCGCTCCGTTATAGGTCAGGCCGCAATCCACATAAAAGGCATCGACCTGCGCAGCTTTCATGGCCGCCCGCCACTGGCTCTTGTCTAGGTACGTCGCGCGATTGGGGCCGTCGAAATAGCCCTCCATCATTTCGACGTAACGAGTCGGAACGCCGTTGATGGTCCGCTTGACGATCACCCAGACTTCATCCCGGTTGATCGAATTGTAAACCTGCCCCGTATCGTTGTTGCCCGGAATGACCGAAATGGATTCCACGACGGCGGCAGTTCCAGACGAGGCAGCCAATACAACCGGCGTCCAGCCGACCACGTTCTGGTCCCGCTTATAGGTCATGCAAGCCAGTGTTCCGTCCTCAAGCCTTGCCCAGACGCTCGATATCGGCTCAGCCTGATAGACGATCTGTGCAAAGCTCCCCTTGCCGATATGATCGGACAGGATCGTCACGTCAGACGCCTTCAAGGCATCGATCTGGTAGTTATAGCCAAGATCGTAAATCGCCCGCTTGGCGCGCTGGATGAACAGGCCGCCGCTGTCAATCTCCAGCGGTGCTACGTCACGCGCCTTGACCGACGACTGAGGATCGGCTGAGAAATCGCTAGGCGTCAGCGCTGCGCCCTTCGATGAGATGTACCACTGGCCGATCGCCGTACCAGCAATTAGCCGCCGCGCGCCCATCAGCCATGTGATTGGAGCAGCAATACCGGAAGCCAACGTAAAGTTCAGCGCGTTGCTGTCCTGCACCGACTTGGCGCCCGCTACCCACGAATCCGGCCGCATGTTCTGGAAGTCACCGGATTGCGAGCCCCAGATGGTTTGCGGCTGGCTGGTGTTGCGCGCCATAATCAAGCGCTGCTGATAGAACGTCCCACAATGCGGCCAGCCCGTAGCGTCCGACCACGCACCAAGCCGCCATGATTCGAGCGGTGCCGTTGTGGGGAGATCCCGGTAAAGCAGCACGGTCACGCTCTGCGAGGTCAGAAAGTTCGTAATGACGCCCCAACCCGGTTCGCGTCCGGGATACTCAAACCTCATAAGTCTGCCGTTGTCCTGCGTCTTGAACGGCTTGAAGTCGCCCAAAGCCGTGACGCTTATGCTTCCGGTCGTGCCGCCCGGTTGAAGCAACCGGGCGCTGGTATTGTAGCAATAGGCCCCGGTTACGCCGCCAACGATCGCCGCCGTTGCGTTCGACGTGTTGAAGGTGACATAGAACGGCGAGGCAGTCGGCGTAAACTCTACGCTGTACCAGCCGGCGCTATAGGCCGTCAGCGCAGCATATGTTCCGTCGTTTGCCGCTGTACCCACACCGAAGGTGATGTTGCCACCGCCAACAATCTGGAAGTGGATGACGTGGGCCTTGTTGATCGCACCGGTCGTGACCGCCTGCGATATCTGCGAAGTGCTCGCGCCATCCTTGCTGCATGACAGAAAGATCGCGCTCGTCGTCGTGGTGGACGTGTTGTAGTTTACGAACCCATTCCCGGTTGAGGCGGCAGTCCAGCCGGCAAGGCCGCCCGAGAACAGCCCGTTCTTGATTAGGTTGTTCTTGGCAAGATCCGTATCCGGGTTAAGACCAAGGTACGGGCCATCAGAGAAGAACGCCTTGACCAGAGACCATGAGGTATCGCCGCGCCGCTCAAGGCGATAGGTAGGAACAACATCGCTAAAGATGTATTTGACGTCACCCGATTGCGCCCAGCGCAGTGAACCCACGATCGTATCGTGATAGGGCGTCGTCAGTTCGATCGGCTCATTCGAGAGAAAGCTGATGCCCGAAACCGTGATCGTGTCTGCGTTCTCGTTGATGAATTGCAGAAAGATGGTCGTGTCGCCGCTCGGATTGAAGCCAAGCGTATGCCAGCCCATGCCCATGTTGCGCTGTAGGGCCAAGTCAGATTTGGTTATGTCAGTCCCGATTTGAACGGTGGCCACACTGCCCGGGCTGCCGCTGAGTTGAAACTTGATGACGTGGATTTGCGAGGTCAGTGTGGGGTCAACAGTGATAGCGTTCTCTGCCCAAGCAAAACCGTTACCAGCGCCGGTCAGCGTTGCGCCCGAGCCAGAGCCAACCCCCGTTGCCGTGCCGCCCGTCGAGCGATCGGACCACGAGCCGAGCACCATAGTCGTCGCCAGTGCCGTGATCTGGCCCTGATTGCGGTAAAACCGAAAGTAGGAATCGCCAGCCTCGACCATGTAGGCTTGATCGGCCACCGGCTCGAACGGTATAAGCGCGCTGCGCTTGGTCGGGATACTGGTTTCTTTGATGAACCGCGTACCGGGCCGAAGCGTCACGCCGCCTTGGGGCAAGCACACCAAATTCAAACCGCGAGAGATTGCGGCGCCATATTTTTCGAAATCGAGGCGAGCGTCCATTCGCGGCGAAAATTCGCCCGCGTTGCTGGAAACGATCGCCGGACTTGCTTTGACCATTTATGCGGCTTGGCTCTGATAGAGACCGAGGTGCGCATTGGTCTTCGCAAACTCTCCAAAATGCTCTAGCGCGGCTCTGTCGTAGGCTTTGGCCGCCTCGATCTTGTCTGAATAGCGACCAAGAGCCTTGCGCTTGTAGTTGATCATCAGCGATGCGGCCCACTTCCCCCGGGAAGCATCCCACGTCACGCCCTTAAAGCCGCTCTGATTGTCGCGACGGATGTCCGCGTTTTGCATATTCTGCATTCGCGTGCCAACACGCAGGTTGGCCCGACGATTATCAACAAGCAAATCTGATTTGTCGTAATGATGACGATGATCAATATCCAGGTCGCCATCTGTTGGTAGAATCTCCTTGTGCATGAGGATACGCTTCCATCCATTCTCTGCACTTGAGGATCGCGTGGCATACCATCTGATGCCGTTACAATCTCTCGCGGACCAATAAAATTGCCCAAGCGCCTGAGCAACATCTTCATCCACCAACGCTATAACGCCCTGCGTCAAGGGAATTGCCCATGAGGAATGTTCTTCTGAGTAAAATGGCGGGCTGGCTCTTTTCTTCGTCATTATCTAAACCATCTACTTCCGTCTCGTTGCCAACCCCAAGCGCGGCGAGAAGCCGCCCAACTACCTTCTGGCAACTGATCCACTGCATCCTCGATCCCGTCAATCGACCGCGCTTGCCGATAAGCCCTCTGTTCCTCGGCATCGAGCGCCTGAAACAGCGGATTAGACTTGGCAATTGAGATGGCGAATATCTTGGCCATCCGCAGGATCAGCACCTGACGGAATGAAGCCGTCATCAGGTTCGGATCGGTGATCTGCCGGCAATAGCGCAGATAGATATCGCTAGCGTCAGTCGCGATGACGTTGATGTAGGAAAGGTCCGCCTGCTGAATGGATTCGATCTTGTAGGGAACGGCGCCTGTGCCATCCGCAGTATCGTGAACCGATACCACGCGCTCGCAATCAGACGGCAGCGCGTAGGCAAACGACCAACCGAACACCGGAAGCGTCGCGAGTTGGGCAAGCTTGATGCGAGTGATCGCAAAATTCCAGACTCCCGAGCGCAGGAGATCGTCCCGCTCGCTCGCCAGAACGTCCGATGCAATGCCGGCGCTGCCAACCGAATCTGTCATCGACAAGATTCTTTTCGCCCCGCCAGCCTTACGCAGCGAAGCATTGACCAACTCCGTCTCTGTCGGCATTTAGGCGGCCAGTTTCTTGTTCAGAGCGTCGTCCGCTTCTTTTTTGCTGCCAAATTCCTGCACGACGGTTTCGCCGTCCATCAGCTTGAACTTGCCTGCCTGCCCGCGACGCACCTCATAGGCGCCCTTCGGAACGCCATCACCCAGGATGACGACCTGACCGACAACGGCCAGTTCAACCGCCGTAGCAGCCGCCCCAGACTTGGCAATGATTACCTCACACGTCTCAAGCAGCCGCGCGTCCTTGTCGTTGCTGTCGATCCGGTCAAAGCGGCAGATGCGGATCATGTCGCCGGCTCGAAGCGTCTGGCGCATATTCAGGAAATATTCGTCGTTGAGCACGTCCGCCAATGGCCAGGTCGTGCGGCACGTCCAGCGTTGGGCGAACGGCATGGAATCAGACATGCAAACGTCCAGCGGACGGGCGCGTAGATCGCTCATGAAAACCTCATGGTTGGAAGGAAAACGGGGCGCCCGAAGACGCCCCGCCGTAGATCTTAGTTTTCAGCGTAGAACAACTGCACCGAAAACGTGCCGGAGGCCGGCAGAGAGGCGACGGCAATCGTGATGAACACCGTCTCGTTCGCGGTCAGAACAACGCCATGATTGCCGCCAACGCCGAAGACTTCCGGCGTGGTGGTGGTCTTGGTCGCAGCCGCACGGTATTTGCCGGTGGTGCCGGTGATACCGATCGCGACAGTCGCCGAAGCGCCCATCGTGGCGCTGTTGTTGAGGATGCCGTAAAGGAAGATCGAACCCTTCGGCAGTACACCAACAACGATCGTGTCGGAGGTGGTCTGCGTCGCCATCGTGACAACAGCGGTCTGGGACCGCACGGTGCCGTCCGTAAAACCCTGCGCCGGGGTTCCGACAGTGCCGGAGCCCGCGATGAGCTTCGCAATCTCAGGAGCGTAGAAAACAGTCATTGAGTGTTCCTTTCGGAATGTGGGGTGAAACGAAAAAGGCCCGCCAGAAGGCGAGCCTAACGTTTGGCATTTGATTGATGTGATGGAGCGCTTAGCGACCCGCCAAGCCGAGATGAACCCAGGCTAACCCGTGATGGATACGAAATACGGACATTTGGCTTATGCCAAACATCGCAGCGATTGCTCGCTGCGACTTATGCCCCCGTAGCGAGATGATGCTGCGCACATCCACTTCGGTCAGTCTCGAAAAACCATTTTTCTCACCGTACATTCGCGTACCGTGAGCAATTTGATCGTCCGAGTTTTCTACAGGCGTTGCCCATCTGAGATGCTTCTGGCTGCAACAGCCGTCATGCCCTCGACCGCAAGAATGCGCGGCCTGATGGGTGGGCGTCGGCGGTGGTCCGTTAAAGTGCTCGCATACGAGCCTATTAACGGATTGCGTCTTTCGCCTAACCGCAACTCCTCCGTATCCAGCGGAGCTTCGTTTGTATGGCCATATCAGACAATCGTCGCCTGTGTAGGCCAGCACAACCTCGCGGAAGAAGCGAACAGCTTCACCGTAGGCCGTGCCCTTGACCACCAGCGGGTCTCCGTTCAAGCGCCAACGATTGTAATGCTTAGAGCACCATTCGCGCGCAAAAACCGACTTGCCGCAGCCGTCAATTGAACATAAACGAGAAGAAGCCAAGTCGAACCTCCATGCGTTCGGGTTGGTTAGAACCCGTCAGATGTTGGCTCATTTGGCGGGTTCGCTATTCTACCACATCCTCAATCAGTTAGCCATCAACTCGTCGGCAACGCCGCGGTGTCGTCCACCGAGCCCTTGATGACGCCCGTGTCATCGATCAGGCACGCGCCGCCGCTCATCATGTGATTGACGAAGTACGACGCACGATCGCCGTGCCAGGTGATGTCCGCCGCCACCGCAGAGCCGCCATCGGTCGCCGCGACATTGCCCGCAAAGGCGCCGGTCGCATAACCCGTGGAGGACTTGTGATAAGCCAGCAGCGTGGCAGTGGCGGTACCCGCACCAGCGAGGCCGGTGTGAACGCACCAGTTGGCATTCATCCAGCGCTTGAACGTCATGACCGGAGCGCCGTTGACATACGGCAGGTTCATATCGGTCACGTAGTCCGCGCGCTTGAACTCGTCCACCGTCATCAGGAAACCCCAAGCCTTGGCGGT
>ERZ1292642.317-Hain-H14-01um-R1-317-length-31454-cov-6_pt2 | contig 26596 bp, 30 predicted proteins | sample MGYA00564403_ERZ1292642 | MGnify/ENA primary metagenome ERZ1292642 (study PRJEB36523, sample SAMEA6512643) | groundwater metagenome | collected 2019-01-09 | study: AquaDiva: Metagenomics assemblies of 32 groundwater samples
TGGAGAGGTATCTCCAAGGAGACTATGAAATTCTTTAATGTACTATCTGATGAACAGTATTTATACTTTCCTCATGGTAAAGGTATACTAGTTAGGGGTATAGATAAGAAGGATATCTTTTGGAAAGGAGATACTCAAGATCATCTATTTGGCAAGGATCTCTTTAATGCATCTGGTAAGACTATTACAGTAACTGAAGGTGCCCACAAAGCTATGTCTGTCTTTCAGATGACTAATACTCCTTCTGTTAGTGTACATTCTTCTTCTACAGCTTTAAGAGATTGCAAGACAGAGTATTCTTATCTTAATTCTTTTGATACTATTATTCTTTCTTTTGATAGTGATAATACTGGACAGAAAGCTACTCAAGAGGTGTCAAGATTATTCAAGAGGAGCAAGATTAAAGTAGTTCTTATGTCTAAGTATAACGATCCTACAGATTATCTTGAACATAAAGATAGTCAAGGATATGTTCTTGCATGGATGAATGCTAAGCCTTATAGACCTAAGGGTATTACAGGTGATTTTGCTAGTCTAAGAGAGAAAATGAAAGCTCAACAAGCCCAAGCATTAGCTACTTTTCCCTTCTCCACTTTACAAGAGATGACCTTTGGTATATACCCTTTCCTCTACCTCGTGACTGCTCAACAGAAGATAGGTAAAACGGAGTTTTGTCGTGCACTGGAACATCATATACTCAGAACCACCGACCACAACTTGGGAATCATCCACTTGGAGGAGAATGAAAAACGGTCCATCCAAGGCTTGGTTAGTTATGAACTCAGAACTCCCATACATCTCCCTACATCTACAATACCAGACGGGACGATTAGCGATACTTTTGAAAAACTCTGTCGAAGAGATAATCGAATGTTCTTCTTCGATCAAACTGCTATCCCGAAAGAGCCTGAAGAAATTCTTGAAGCCATACGGTACCTTGTCACAAATGAAGATTGTAAGATTATAGTTCTAGATCACATGACTCAGTTGGTATCAGGGAGTCTTAATGATGATGAACGTAAAACACTCGATTTTCTGGCTACCCATTTTGGTAACCTTACTACCGAGCTTGGCTTTGCACTGTTTGTTGTCTCTCATGTAAACGATGACGGGCAACCTCGTGGATCAAGGATGATCGCTAAGACATGTAATACTCATATTGCTTTAACTAGAGATAAGATGAGCATGTCTGACAGTGAGAGGAATACAGTTCGATTGTTCATCCCTGATAATCGTTTCTCTGGTATGACAGGCCCAGCAGGAGAGTTATCGTTTGATCCTAAGTCATTTACTCTCGAAGAGAAGAAGATTGCCGTAGAAGGAACATTTGAAGATTTCAACTTTGATCCAACTACACCAGGAGGATGAATTGAAGACACCTTATGAACTGTTTGGTAATGAAGTAGGCTCAGGTTGGCATAAGATTGTTCAACCATTAATTGACCTTTGCAATAAAGAGGGTGTGATTATCACCCAGATCAAGGAGAAGTTTGGAACACTTCGTTTTTATGTAGGTGCTGCTCCTGATCATGTCTATGATGCTATTGATGCAGCTGAAAGATTGTCTGCTGTAACCTGTGAAAAGTGTGGTGAGCCTGGAGTTCTCAGAGAAGGTGGGTGGAGGCTAACTTTATGTGATGCTCATTCAGAAGGAAGACCTCCTATAGATTGGAATAACCAACCATGATTGATTTGAATGACCCTGATGGTACCCTTTACGAATACTATGATGAACTGGATAAAATTAGAGACGAGCCTTTTATGATTAAACACTGGGAGTTTCTTAACTTCTGGGATGCTGGTTGGAAAGATGTACAGGAATGCCTACAAACAATTGAAAATGATGATGAGGAGGTTGTCTTACCTCTTGAACAGTACCGATTCCGTGCATTAGAGTTAACTAAACCAGAGGAGGTTCGTTGTGTCATCCTTGGACAAGATCCATATCCAACTAAAGGACACGCAGATGGTCTTGCCTTTTCCGTCCAGCCACATGTACGACCTATTCCAAGAAGTCTTCGGAATATCTTTACTGAATATAAAGCTGACCTTGGTTTACAGCAACCAAAAACCGGAAGTCTTGAATCATGGGCCAGCAATGGTGTTCTGCTGCTTAACACCCTCCTCACCGTTGAGGAGGGACACCCTTTATCACATGCTAATTTAGGTTGGGAAAATTTAACAGAGGAAATATTAATATGGCTCAGACAAAATACTAACTGTGTCTTCCTTCTTTGGGGTAGTAAAGCTAAAGATACATATCCTTTTAACTTCGATGAAAGAGTTATTTATTCTGCTCATCCTTCTCCTCTTTCTGCTACTAAGGGCTTCTTTGGTAGCAAACCTTTTTCTAGAGTAAATGAACGTCTTACCCGACTTGGTGAAAAAGAAATTCAATGGAGGCTTCCGTGAATCTGCAAGGTTATCCTGGTTGTTGTGGTATTCAATGTATTGTTAGTTTTCCTTATGATGAACCTAAGTATTTTGATGCCGGGGCTGTTGAGAAAAGACTTTATGAAATTACCAGTAAAACAACACTACCGATTATTTTAGCAGCCATTAATAGCCAACAACTCATGAATATTGAGCATCTTTTAGATGCGGGGTTTGTTAAGATTACCAAGGGTGAGTTCAACTATAGTAGGAATGTCGATCTGTTTGTTTGGGTCAATCCTAGTAATAAAAAGAGATCTGAAGACCCTAAGTTAAAGGCACAATCTTACAAAGACAGAACTTCAGGAGTTAAATGGTAAACTTTACTGTAATAGACATTGAAACTAATGATCTGAAATCACCCTCTAAGGTACATTGTATTGTTCTTAGGAACTCCACAGGCTTTAAGGTCATTGATAACTTCTATCCCAAGGAATTGGAGTATCTAAATGAAATATTCAGAACAGTACCAATCGTTGGGCACAACGCAATCGAATATGACTTCCCAATTCTTGCCAGCTTGCTTAATGTCTACTGTCCAAAGAGGTTCTTCGATACTCTCGTACTGTCGAGACTTTTCAGACAAGGGCTTATTAACGAGGGTGGGCACAGTCTTGAGGCTTGGGGAACCCGTCTTGATATCCCTAAGCTCGGGGGAGACATTGAAGATTACTCCAGGTACACACCGGAACTTAAAAATCGTTGTATTCGAGATACCAAAATAACATACAGATTATTTGAAGTACTAAAGGAGAGACTTGGAATTGTCGTATAGATACAAATCAGCCGTAGAAGCTGAACAAGAAATAGCTCGCATTTGTTATGAGATGCATGAGACTGGCTTTCCATTTGATTATGATAGTGCTAAGAAATTATATTCAGAAGTCTCTGATAGGATTGCAGAAATAGATGCTCTGTCAGAGGCTGACTTCCCTCCTAAGATTAAACGGACCCAATTAAAGACAAAGGTCAGAGAGGATATAATCCCGTTTAATCCCAACTCCCCCAAGCAGATTATTGACAGATTAGACGAGTTCGGGTGGAAGCCCACGGATAAGACACACACAGGCCAGTGGAAGATAACCGAAAGGAATCTTTCAACGCTCTCGCCTGCAGCTCCAGAGGGCGCTAGGAGGCTCGTGGAGAGGCTTCTTCTTCGGACTCGTCTATCTACCTTAGACCAGTGGTTTGGCGGCTACAACCCCTCTACGGGCCGTATACACGGTAAATTTACAGGGATAGGTACCTGGACTCACAGGATGAGCCATACCAACCCTAATATGGCTAACATAGCTACCGAGAAGAGCATTAAATATAAGTCTCCTGAGCTAGCTAAACTAGCTATGTATTATGGGAAACTTTTTAGAAGTCTTTGGGTAGCAGGAGAAGGTAATGTTCTAGTAGGCACTGACGCAGATGGAATACAGTTAAGGATATTTGCTCATTACATTAACGATCCACAATTTACAGAAGCATTAGTCAACGGGAATAAAGACAATGGAACAGATGCTCATTCCGTTAATGCCAGGATTCTTGGATGCGATAGGGATACAGCAAAAACTTTCATTTACGCTTTCCTCCTTGGTGCGGGAGATCGAAAGCTGGCCGAAATACTTGGAACCGCCGTTATTGAAGGAAGACAAAGAAAGGAAGCGTTTATTGCTGCATATCCAGGGCTTGCTCAGCTCAAGCGGAGTGTTATCCCGGCAGATGCTAGAAGGGGATATTTCGAAGCACTTGATGGGCGTTATATCGTCATCGCCGGAGATACGCAAAGAGATCGGGAACATCTTGCGCTCTCAGGGTATCTCCAATCAGGAGAAGCTATCGTAATGAAGCATGCAAACATACTATGGAGACAAAATGCAAGAGCGAGAGACATTGATTACTGGCAGGTTAACTTCATCCACGACGAATGGCAGACTATCGTTTCCAAGTATGGAGATGATGGATGCACTCTGGGGGCACTTCAGGAAGCAAGTATTTCAGAAGTTGGACAACGGCTTGGATGTAGATGCCCGTTACGAGGTAATTATCGAATTGGAGAAAATTGGTACGAAACCCACTAAAATAAAGTACCCTTGGGCAGGGGCTCCAGTAAATGTCAGACCTGGTCAAGAGAATGTAGTTGTTCAAGAGAATGTAGCTGTCGAACCAGACAATCCATTCCAAGAGCCTCAACCTAATATTCTTATTCATGATGAGGTAGCAGAAATGAATGTTGATGACTTTATGAGAGCCAGAGATGCACTATTGGCCAATGATGAACAAGTACGGCTTAGATTTGGTGAAGATCCAGCAGATCTTCAACCATTAATGGAGGTAAATAGGTAAGTTGAAGAATAAAGAACAAAAAGAAGACGAGAGAAAGCTGTACTATCTTGTACTGTCTTTCTACTCGCCCGTAGTAGGCAATCATACTATATTAGCAGAAGATGAGGACCATGCTAGAAGGCTAGCACAAGAAATGTTTTCTGATACGTTGAACTTCAAGGTAATTGATTGTTATGATCTTGAAGATTCTCCTGGCATTAGGAAACTGATTGAAACTCCAGCTAAAGGAGGTTTACATTAATGGAATATATTTTTACAGGTGAATGTCGTTGGGCAAAGGTATACGAACCAGACACAAAGTATGGCCCTACATATAGCATTGAGGTTAAACTAGATGATGACTCTGAGGAGAGATACAAGACTGCGGGTTGCATGGGAGTCCTTTCGAAAGACGGTGCTGGGTACCGAACTTTTAGAAGGAGAGAAAATATGCTTACTCGTGCTGGTAAGCTACTTAAGTTCGGCCCACCCGTCGTACAGGATGAAAATGGCGACCCGTTCAGTGAAGCAATCGGCAACGGAAGTCGTGTTGCAGTCAAGGTTTTCACATTCAAAACTGAAAAGGGTATTGGTACCAGACTTGAAGGTATCCGAGTATTGGAATGGCTACCTTTCAGTAAGGTAGAACCAATCCCTGATGATGGAGTATTCAATGCAACGTGGTAAAGACTTAACGGGTATTGTCCCTCTTACTAATGAGTATCTTAAGCCCTTCAATAGAGTCAACAGGATTGTTCTTGTTGATGAAGACAGGAGCATTGAAGAGGGCACTAGAGTATTCGACAAGAAAGGTCTTGATATTTTCTTCTCTCTTCAAGACGAAGGAAGAACATTGAAGATTTTCGTAAACAGAAAGTATGAAAACTAAATGATACAGAATGTGCCAGGAGACATCTTAAAGATACTGCAAGGTCACTCCCTTTCTTCTAAGCAGATAGAAGAACTTTCTAGCCGCTTATCATCTAAGATCTCTGAGAAGCTCCTGGCGCAACACAAACCTAGTTTCAGGATGTCAAACTGGTCTTACTGGGATAGGAAATTGTACTACACAATAAACAGACCTGAGAAGTCTGAACCCTTATCAGATGAGACTCGTTTGAAATTCTTGTACGGTGACATCATTGAAGAGGTTGTATTCTTTCTTTTAGAGCAGTCTGACCATGAGGTTAAAGACAGACAGAAAGAAGTGGAAATCAAAGGTGTTAAAGGACATATAGATGGTATTGTAGATGGTGTCCTTGTCGACGTTAAATCTGCTAATTCCAGATCATTCGATAAATTCAGATACCACATGCTACATAATGATGATTCTTTTGGGTATCTTGACCAGATTTCTCTTTACCTGCACGCAAGTAAAGATAATCCTAATCTTAAAGTAAAGGGTGAAGCAGGGTTTCTAGCTATTGATAAAGAGCTTGGTCATATTGTTGTGGATGTTTACAAGAAAAAGGAGACTGATTTTGAGAAAGAAACCATACGTAAACATTATATGTTATCCTTACCAACTGAGCCTCCTAAATGCTTTCAGCCTGTGCCCGAAGGACGATCAGGTAACGAGCGACTTCCCGTCCAATGCTCGTACTGTAGTTTTAAATTCCATTGTCACAGAAATTCCAACGAAGGAGCAGGCTTACAGGCATACTCTTATTCAGGAGGGCCGAAGTTTCTAACCAAGATTGTTAGAGAACCAGAGGTATCTAATATAACAAAAGAATACAAATCAAAGAACTCAATTACATGGTAAAATGTAAACATTGTGGTAGTTCTGTTAAAGAAAAATATAGACATCAATGTAATAAATGTAAAAATATTCGGGCTAGAGACAGAATTAGATGGTACCAGATTGAAAAAAAGTATGGTATAACCAAACAACAATATCAACAATTGTATGATAAACAAAATGGATGTTGTGCTATTTGTGGGCGGCACTCTTCTGAATTCAAAAGAGCACTTAATATAGATCATCGACATGGTGGCCCTAAAAAAGGTGAGATTACTGGATTGTTGTGTTGGCCTTGTAATGGTCGTTTAATAGGCAGGCATCATGACTCAGAATTGTTTCAGAAAGCAGCAGAATATCTCAGAGGAGGAACAACATGGTATGTCCCGGAGAAGAAAAAGAAGAAAAGAAAGAAGAAGACTGCCCTCACACATTAATTCAGTACAATTTTATGACTGAAAAGTTTAATTGTATCGTTTGTGGAGTAGAAGTACACCCGGAGGATGATGATGAGTGATTACGAAGAAGGAGTAATCTACAAAGCATCTGGAAACTACTGGTTTGAATTAGAAAAGAGAGTTTATGGTCCTTACTCAACTAGAAAAGAGGCTGAAGAAGTCTTAAAGGAGCTAACAAATGAGTGAAGAAGACGAGAAAGAGATCAAAGAGAACGCAGAAAAAGTAATTGACAGATTAGAAAAGTACTTGAAAGGATTAAACTATGTTGGAAAATCTAAGAATGATCGTGAAGAAGAGGTTTTGGAGGAACGTCCTTTGGAATCTAAGTCAAGGTGACATTAAGTATGTTTCAGATAATGCACACACTCGCTACATCGAGCGAATGGATTATGATGGCGCAGTCTGTAGTTTCTTATGTATTGCAGGGGCTTTACTTTGTCTGTTTTCTTTTTTTGAGTCTCTTGCTATATATACTGCTACGGTCTCTACCTTCACAATGGCTTTAGTTAAACTACACAGGATATTGACAACTGATGAAGTCACCGAAGGTGACGCATGAACCAGATGTTAAAGATAGTACCTCCTCCTGAGGTATACGAATACCCAGATGGCAGTAATTGCTGGTGGGTAGCATTCAATGGTAGCACCTTTGGTCCTTATGTATCTTGGCAGAGAGCTCAAGATGAATTAGAAGCTTTAAGAGAGAATCCCTGGGAACCGGATGAGGCTAAGATAGATTAATGAGCACTCATATAGTCTTTTCAGACGCACATGCACACTATCAACACAATAACAATCGAGCTGAATGGCTCGGGGAGTTAATACGTGATGTTAAACCGGATACAGTTGTTGCTCTTGGAGATCAGGCTGACATGCCGTCTTTGTCTGGCTATGATAAAGGCAAGAAGTCATTTCAGGGCCGGACGTACAGAGCAGATATCGATGCTCATAGTGATTTCCAAGACAGACTATGGAATACTGTCAAGCGCTCTAAGAGAAAACTACCTAGACGTTTCGCGTTTATCGGAAACCATGAGCAAAGGATTTCGAGAGCTATTGAGATGCAACCTGAGTTAGAAGGGACTATCTCCCTGTCTGACCTTAATTTAGAGGAGTACTATAATGAAGTCATACAATACTTTGGATCTACCCCAGGCTCAAGAATTATCGATGGGGTCCAATATTTACACTACGCTGTCAGTGGAGAGCTGGGACGGCCGATCTCGGGGGAACAACCTGCATACACAGTTCTCGCTAAACAGTTCCATTCCACAACAGTTGGACACTCACACCGCTTCGATGTTAGCCAACGAACTAGAGCGGACGGTAAGAAAATTCTTGGCCTCGTTGCCGGCTGTTACTGCGACTACACCCCAGACTGGGCAGGCAATTCAGCCAGAAACTGGTGGTCAGGTTGCATAATTAAACGAGACGTACATGACGGTCAGTATTCATTACAAATGGTCTCTTTAGACGAGTTAAAGAATGCCTATGGCCGATAATTTACGTGATCGAGTAGAGTTCCTCCTTGAGCAAATGTCGTTCGAGGAGGTTCTCTACGAGAATGATGTCTCAGAGGTAGAGGCTATTCTTTGGCTGATAGAAACAGGATATATTACCTTTCCTGAGATCTTTCGTGATGAACAATTCAAACTAGAAAACATTAATCCTGAAGATGAAGAAGATGGGGAAGACTTACAAGAAGAGACGTGACCCTTATGCTAGGGAATTAAATAAGAAGCAATATCGTGGAAAGCATATCCCAGATAAGAGGAGGCGTAGACTTGAAGAACTTCAAAGACAAGAGGCTGAAAGAGTTAGAAAAGACAGAGATAGTTAGATACTGGAAGAAGCAGAATACGATAACATTAGAGTTTGCCTCTGAGGAGGAGGCTAATGAAGCTTTTGACTACATTGACTGGTTGTATGGAAAGGGTAATGAACCTTTGGACGCCGGTGTCAAACGAACAATTTCAAGAGGAAGAAATGGGAAAGAAAGACGAACCAAAGTGTAAGACTTGTGAAAAATATACCCCGCATGACGATGACAGCCATACGGGGACATGTAAACAAGACGGCGCTAGAGAAGACGAGAATGCTACTTGTTGGTGGCACTCAGATAAAGAAAAGGAAAGGTCTCAGAAATGAAACCTGAGATAATTGATGAAAACTTTATTAACGAACTTGAAAATGAAATAAGACTCACACTGTACCCCGTTAGATGGGGGAAAGATTTACGAGAGGTTCTTATACGTTTTGAAAATCCCATTAGTGACTCTGAGTGGATTATTACTTACAACGAAGCAGTAAAACTCAGAGATGCATTACAAAAGTTTCTGAAATAAGAAAAGGAAAGAGAAAAGGGCCTAACGGCCCTTTTATTTATTTTTAGTAATAGTAGTTGTAAAGTCCCTTATATCTTTCTGTGCGTTTCTTCTTCTTTCTCTTTCTTCGTATATTCTCCTTAATTCAGCAGCATTAGCTCCTCCATATCCTTCTCTGAGACTTTCAGGAGTTCTTCTTCTTGTGCTCTCAAAGATATCTCTCATAGCAGCATCTTGAGCGGCTGCCTCCCAAGGTCTACCAAGAAAGGCTGAAGAAATAGGATTTCTGGTGTTAGAAGGAAGTTCGTATCCTTCTGCCTTTTGAATTTTATGCTGTATCTCATGGTACAAGATTTCTAGCATCCAACGATGGAATTCGTATTCTTTTTCTCTTTTCTCTTCTGGAGTTTTAGCTGATTGGACGTCTCGTAGTTTATTTAAGAAACCTGGATGTCTTGTATTGAAAACAATATTGCCGCTGTCTTCATCAAAGATTGCTACAACACCGTTAGCATGCTCAGTCATACCTCTTACAGTAGAGGGCCTTACGTAAGACTCAAATGTATTTTTATCAAATAAATTAGCAAATTTAAAAATAGTGTTCTCTAATCCTGGGTACATATTATATATAGTAGCATTAGGAAGAACAGCTCCAAGGGTTGTTTCAGATAATTCGGACATACCCTCAAGAGACATCTCGAAGGTCTCAGCAAAGGCTTCTCGTCTCCACTGATTGTCATTACTTCCTCTCCACCAACCAGTTCTCATATAGATGTCTAGTGTATCGTAGTCTCCAGAGGCTTCTAATCTCTCAGCATCTTCTATAGTAGGAGTTCCAGGAGGCAACTGGGCGGACCTGCCTACGAAAGCACTGCTCTGAATATTTTCGTTTTGTCCGCCAGACCACTGTCCTGTAGTCTCATCGTAGACTTGTCCAGTTCTATTCTGAGACTCTCCTTCGAATGACTGCTGTTGAACTCTAGGATTACCAGACATCTCGGAGATGTAATCTCTGATTTGAGCAGGTCTGATAATAATACCAGTATTCTCTTTAATCCTACGTCTAATTTCTTTAAGTTCTGTTTCTCCGATACCTTCTGGTCTACCTCTGTAAGACTGAATTTCACCCATCAAAGCTGTATGTAAACTCTGGATCTGTTGAGGAGTGTACTTAGAAAAGTCTGATTCGATAATCTGCCGGGGTAGAGGAGCAGTGACATCTAACTCATCTACTACATCTCCAGAGATAATCCTGCCGTGATGCCATCCTGTATAAGGTCTCTCTACACCAGCTAATTCAGATACATAATCTCTGATTTGAGCAGGTCTGATAAGATAGCCAGTTTCTCTTCTGATGTTATTGGTAATACCTCGAAGTGTTCTTTCTCCAAGTCCAGCACTAGAGAGTTGATGTTCTCCTAACTGCTTGATAATAGCTGCATGTAGTCTTCTATGGTCTTCTGCTACAAGATGAGGCATCTGTTGATTGAAGAATCCTGTAATAGGTCTACTATCACTAGGAATACTATCAAGAAGATCTCTAGTCAATGCTAGTCTGCTGCCCACCCTTCTAGGAGTTGAAGGCTCGACTGACAAGCCTACCCTGCCTGTAGGACCAACAACTTGTTGGTCTTCAGGGTAGTATTCTTGCCATTCTTCAACACGAGATGTTCTTAAAGTCTCACCACGTTGGTTAGCTCTTTCATGAGCAAGTCTAGCTTGAACTTCTCCTTGATGTCTTCTGTAGATTTCAAAGTCTAGATCTTCTGCTAGTTTAGTTAAATTAAGACTATTAGGCTGAATGTTTTTATCTTTTAAGAAAGCAGCTACATCGTCTAATGTTTCACCTCTAAAGAGAGGGAAGGCTTTGGACATTCTTTCTACAACAAGAGACTCTGCTATAGGTTGGACATAATCAGGTAACTGGGCGTGGGCCATAGTTCTGAATGCCGATGCATCACCAGACAAGAGGCTTCCTATTAAGCTCTCAGGCTGAAAACCTTGACTTTGTACACCTGCAGTTTCTTCAGGTAGTCTAAACCAGCTCCTTCCTGTAGTGCCACCGCCAGACCATCTTTCAATGTCTTGTATAGGATGCTGCCACTCATGAAGAAGAATATTCCTGATATCTTTAGGATCACTTACAAACACATGAAGATCGTTGCCCCAAGCCATACCACGAATACTATTATTTTGATTAGGTGCTATTCTATGAACAACAACATCCATGTTAGCAACCCTAGGATACATACGAAGTAATGGAGAATTACCATCTACTAGATCTGAGAGAGAGACTGCTACATCTTCTCCTACAGTTATATTATTCCAGACACTATCGAAGTCTCTATTAATACGAACACTAGCATCTGAGAGTTCTAGACTCCAGTTACCATCCTTCCACTTACGGACTCCCCCAAAGACATCATTGAAGGGCACTCCATTATAAGGATAAGCAGTGCTTCTAATTCTTTCATTAATCTGCTCGACGATTCTTTCTGTTGGTCTGGTAGTTCTTTCAAGTCTAGTTATCTCTTCAAAGATCCTCTGAGGCTCTCTCATAGCTTGGATATCATTTATATGAGCACCAGGTCTGTTCGTTGTTCTGAATAAATCTCTAGCTCCTCTACGACCAACGAATGTTCCTAATCCACCGCCGCCAAGAAGAGTGGCAAACCTGTCAACTACGTCTTCAAAGCTTTGTGGAGGCTGTCCTAGCCTTTGCTGAGCCTCGATGAATTCATTTGCCATCTCTCTAAAAGCTTGAGCTGTACTAGCAGGATCAGGATGATAATCTGACTCACCACCAGTAGCAGAAGTAGTCCTTGATTCTGGTTCTGGCATGATATCTTCAGGTTTAATCCCCTGAGCATTCATAAAAGTGTTAAATCTTTCTTCTGTCTCCCCTTGAGTACCAGGGGGAAAGTAAGAGTTGTATTCTCTCCAGGTTTGTCTATCTTTTGGTTTGAGATTAGGATAGGTCTCTTGAAGATAAGAATCAAATTCATGGGTTGGCACAACCTGAGGCCCTTGGTTCAACCTAGGTGTACTAGGAAGATACAAACTAGGATCTGAGTTTCTAGGGGCTTGTGGTTGGTTAGCTCTCTCCCACATCCTTGTAAACCTAGACATGCTTTCCATATTAGCCTGTAAGTCAGGAGATCTATCAGAGACAGGCGTATTAAACTCATGGGGGTCATCCGCAGGCAACGGAGACACCATATCAGGCCAATCTAAATAGTCTAGTGGGTTTGCCACAGCTTACTCCTGGTTGTTAAGTGGTCTTCTGATAGCTCTGAGAGACCTTAGCATGGCAGCATATGAGCCTCTGCCGGCTCTGTTAAACCCTCCACCTGGATTATATGTACTGTCGTTCTCGTCCGTTCCAATACCTCTCCAGACTCCAGCAAGTCTTCTCATGAACTCAGACTCTGGCATACTACCAGCAAGATAGCTATCTAGTCCGATTATCTGAAGTTTCATCATGGCAAGTCTGTCTTGCCCTTCTCTATCAAAGACCATGTCTCTAGATACACCGTATCTCTGACGCAATCTTTCGTACTCAGGAGAAGGGTTGCTTACAAGATCATTCAGATCTTCTCTGCCAAACTGATACTTTCCGAGATGACTCTTAGGATTGCTAGCTCCAGAACCTCTTTGTTGATTCAAAAGCTCTCTTTGCTCACCCATGACTTGTTCGACTGTCATACCCAATAGATTGGGATTATGTGCATCCCTACTAGTTGCTCCTCCCTGAGATGGGAAACTTGTGTACCCATGTAGTCCTGATTCAAATTGAGAGATAGTATTAAGAACAGGTGCTACAGCAGCAGCATCTGGATTAAGATATTCGTCCGTCCTTCTAGCTCTATTTCTAGATACTTGATACTGTTCAGGGACATTCAGACCAAACCTCTGGAAGTTATCTGTGATCCTTCTCCAGAAGTTTTGGAAGGCTCCGCCAGTCCTGGTTACATTAGTATCTACTCCAATTCTCTGAAGATGCTGAGAAATAACAGCATCTCGAAGTTCTGGAGATAACGTACTATCTTGTGATAAGAATGCTCTATAAGCTGTCAGACTTGTGTTAAATCTGTCTAACATCTGTTGTTCTGAAGGGGCTAGCTGTCCGTATGCAACAAGCCTACCAGTATTGTCTGGAGTAATCGTAGCTGTAGAACTTTCAACGACTTTATTCTGGAAGTCAGCGACAAGCTGAGCATTAATACTCTGAAAGTTATTATTAACGAAGTCTCTGTAATTAGAATACTCTTGTGTCTGCCCGAACCTAGTATGAAGGTTCTGTATGACTCTAGGGTCTGCCAAGATAGAGTAAGCTCTCTCTGCAGAATCTTGATTGTTAAAGAAACGAACAAGATTGACAGGTTCAGAGCCGAATGCATTCCTTAAGAAGGTGAGTACAGTTTCTGGTTTAGCGTCTTTATCAGACAGAACAATTTTCATCTGTTCAAGTAAAGCTCTTGATTGGTTGCTCTGTTGGGCAGGGTCTCTTATCCCCTGAAGATTTTGAAAGCTTCTGTATAACGTAGTAGTCTCTCCAGGACCCCCTGTTCCTGCTAATTTAATGATATCTTGGATACTGTTTGAAGCAGCATCTCTTAGAGCACTGCCTTGTGTAGACAGCATAAGAGCTCCAAAGGATTGATCCCCGAGTGTTTTTCCAAGAGCTCTGTATGCTCTAAGAATGGAAGAGTTCCTAGTAATATTGCTGATATCACCTTGGAGGACACGCTCGTTTTGCTGTTGTACAAGAGTCAGAAGTCCAAAGTCTTTGTCTTTCAAAGCTGTCCTAATCGAATCTACATATTCTTGAGCGCCATCTACAATTCTCTTTCTAGCTGCAGCACCCATTTGAGTATACGCAGGTTGGGCTAACTCGTTATGAACCATGTTCATGTACAAACTACCAAACTGCTGCGCAACAGGAACAAGAGCATTTACTTCATCAGAGACGTCTCCACCAGATGCTGCTCTGGTGGATAGCTCGTGTATTCTACCAACGAACTGTTCACCAGACATTCCCATACTGTTCTGGACCGTACTCATTAGTACAGCACCACCTCTAGAGATACCAGTAATTGCAGTTCTCTCTTGCTCTGTCTCGTTGACTTGTCCTTGAGCCTGACGAATCTCTAGTTGCCTTCTAGCAGCATCCTGGGATCTTGTGACACCATGGGTCTCAGCAATAAGGTACTCTGCCTGAGCAGGAGACATAGTACCGTTTCTAAGACCTAGAATAATATCAGGCCTGCCAGCAGTCATAGCTGCAGAGGCAATAGTATTCATTCTAGTCGTAGCTGCGTCAGTGCCTACTTGAGTCTGTCTAAAGATCTCAGTAGCTAAAGCATTAGCAGGGTTAATACCTGTAACATTCTGAACAATCTGATCTACCTGCATCCTATGGCCAGGAAAGCGAGATCGTACTTGACGAGACATATTATCTAACTGTAAGTAATAATGTGCTTGAGATACTGCTCCAGAGCGATACGCTGCTGTAAGATTACGAATGTTAGTCTCGTAGTCACGAACAGGCTCTCTACCTGATAGTACTTCAAAAGGAGTTCTTCCTGTAAACTTATCAGAGACTACATCATATCCACCTGTGACCTCTTTCTCAATCTGGTCTTTGATCATAGCATTAGCACCAGTCAGAACTGCTTGTCCTCCCTGTTGTAATCCCTGAAAGAGTTCTGCTATACTAGTATCTGGTGTAGGAGACCTAGTTTGTACATTACTAGCCTGCGCTTGTTGTACTTCTGGATTGAACGTTGCCATAATCTGTTACTGTCCTCTGTATCTATTCTGCATAATCGTTTCATACAATCTCTGGTGGTCATCACCTCGTTGGCCATACCTGCGCATTACGTTATACAGTCTGTCTTCTGAGCCACGAACTAGTCTCTGGAAGACAAGCATCTTTTGGTCTTCTCTCCAACCACCAAAGATAATTTCCATCCTTAACCTAGCATTAGCCTCTCTAGCAGCATCTACATCTTTTCTTTCTTCTGCAGCAAGCATCTCATTGAAATATCTCTGGGCTGACCTCATATGTTTAATCTGTAACTCTCTTAGCTGCGCTTCATTTCTGAGAACACCAAACATCTGAGAATATTCTTGAGGTTGCATACCTGTAAGAGCAAACATCCAGGACTCAAATCCTGTTAGATCACCTAATGATGTACCGTTCTTATCAAAGTACTGCTGGAGTGTCAAAGCATAATAAGCTCTCTGTGCATGGCTTAGCCCAGGCTGGGCAGTCAGTACGTTAGCAAAGTCTTGCCATCTTAATGTCATTCCTACAGGCTTACTAGAGAATGAGTCTAAGAGATAGTAAAGAAAGGGATTCATGACAGCAAGAGAGTCTGAAGCTGTATTGCTGTACGCTCCAAACAGCATCTCTAAGGCTGTACGATCTCTTACAATGTCCGTCCAGATCCTCGAAGAGCCTAACGCCATACTCTCAGCTACGTTGAACTGAGTGCCTGTAGCTGCTTCAATACCAGTACTTAAGAATCCATGGATGACTCCATTAAGCAGGCCTTGAAGAATGACATCTTCACCACCACCAGTATTCAGTGGAGAAGGAGAAGTTAGCTTAGTTGACAGACCTTTATCTGTCAATGCATTATTAGTCATTGTGACTACCGGAACACCAACAGCTAAGATACCTGCAGCCGCTGGCATGCCAAACATCAACCCGTAAGTCATCAGGGCCATTCCCTTCTGCTTAAGGGACATCCGAGTAGTAGGATTGAAATCTAAGAACTGTTCAAAAATTCTTGTTTGGTATGACCAAAATGTAGTAGGAAGAGCAGCTAACCAATGCTTTTGCCAATCAGCTACCTCAGCTGCAGACATATGTCCATTAAGGAAGGACGCCCTTGAAAGGATGCTCCGGACTGCAGCGTCATCTAAAGGCACATTTCGACCGACTGTTTTTCTCCAAGAAAGGTAAGCAGCATGCCAGGAAGTAACGCGAGCGAACTCTTCACCCCATCTAAAGGGGGCCATTCCAGCATCAAGAATTTGTCCAAACGAAGATCTTTTAGTTTCCATCTGGACGAAGTCAGCTCTATGTCCGTACTCTTTTCCGACATTGTGAAACCCAGTTCTAAGCATACTATTGTGGCTTTCGATGAATTCTGCTGGTCTCCAACCGTGTGGGGTCAATCTCCTAGCAAAATCACTAAGCATCTCAGAAGTTTGAGCAGTCTTAAGCCAGCTCATGCTGTAGAGAGTGCTACTGTAACTCTTCAAGGCGGTGGTTGGCCCTTCCCACGCAGCGACCATTGCGGTACCACTAGCCTGAACAAGGAGCTGTTTGGGGTTCATAAGCTGGAATCTGTAAAGGAAATTCTTCATTGCTTGGACAGGACTTCTTACAGTCGTCATCAACGATGGTTCAACGAGCTTAACAACACTTTGAGCACGACCCTCGGTGGCCATCCAATCAGCAAGTTTAGCCTCAGTGGAAAGCCAGTCATGTTCCGCTTCACTGCGGATAGAGAGGAAGTTTTTGATGACGCTCCTGGCATTCTCCGCAGCAGACATTCTTTGTCTATCTGGAATGCCAGTCTTGAACGGGAAGTTACTTTCGTCTACAATAGTTCTTGCAGGGTTTCTGAAGATGTCTGCTTTACTGGCATTTATAAGATCTCCGAATTCAGCGGTAAAGAACTCCCCTGCTTTTGTCTGTAGATCTCCTAAATAACGATTGCTCATCATGTAGTTCATTGCTCTACGAAGAGTAGGCAATGCAGGGATCATACTAGCAGGTTGAATATTGTACACAGGATTGCTGTGGCTTCCAACACGATTAGCCTCAGTTAGAGGTTCAGACCTCTCTAAGGCATAAGGAGAATAGATCTGGTTATAGAAGTGATAAGGGTTGGCCCTTAGATCTCGGGTACTCTCTGGGATGTCTCCACGTTGGATATCATAAATACGCTTACTTCCTGGGATACTTGTAATCTTATTGTTGATGCTTAACCTGCCATTGATAAACCAACTCTGGAACTCAGCAGGAGAAACATGAAGATTCTTACTAGCATAAGTAAGCCAAGCAATACCTGTTCTTGTAATCTCTTCAGGAATGACAGCTTTCATAAAGTCTCTTAAGTGCTGCCGGGAGGTATCATATATCTCTGCTAGCCTAGCCGCGTCTTTAGAATTATGCACCCCATGAATAACAGTATCACCGAAATACACATCTCCACGAATATCAGGCTGTTTAATATAATGTCTATGAGGATACTCAATATTACCTCCTGCTCTGTAAGGAACCTGTCTAACGGGAAGGGGTGCTGTCTGGACATCCCTGGCGAGTATGAAATCTACAGAGACTGGTCTAGTAGCTGGACGATTAGCTAGACGATTAAGAACAGCCTCGGTGTCAATACCTAGTTTCTTAGCTAATTCTCCCTCTGGTAGATGTTGGACATGATAGATTACATATCCTTGTCCTTGAAGTTTGGCAATCTCATTGTCTACATTTTCTATAGCATCTTTTGGTAGTCCTGATCTGCCGTATCTCATGAAACGTACATTAGAAGGGTTCTTATCCCAGATAAGTACTCCAGCGTTCCAATCAGGATGCCTATCAGGCATCTTAGTAATAGCACGAGCCTCTAATCCTGAGGCGAAGATACCCTCTGAAGTAATAGGAGTGGGAGACTTGTCACCTAAAGTAAATCTAACTATTTCCCAGCCACGACGTACCTTTTCAGACCACAAGTTTAAATTAAGCACAGCAAAGTTTAAATCATTCAACTGCACCCAAGTCCAGTAAGCAGTTGAGCTGTTCAGACTAGGCATCTCAGAAAACTGGGTATGCCAGTCTCTTTCTAATTCTGCTTGATTAAATGAGAACCTTCCACGTTCTTGGGTTAAAGGATTCATATAGTCTTTTTGGACTTCAATGAAATCAGAGAATTGCTTTTGTTCTTGAGCAGACATCCTGATACTGCTTTTCCTACCAGTGACTGCATCTAAGGCTGTCTTGCCTTCTAAGACATCAGAGATCGTTCTAGATAGAGTTTGCTGAAGATGGCTACCACCATATGCTGCTACACGAAGATCATCCCCAAGCTCTTTAGATGTCTTATACGTCCATGAACGAGCATACTTTAGAAATTGGTTGGCTACTGATTGAGGGGTCTTAAGAGGATCAGTTTGGATATCCATCTGTAGCCCCTGACGAGTCACATCTGCAGTCTCATCAATAGGACGAGAAACTGTAATATGCCATCCAGTGCCTTGAGGCTTAACATTGAAATCAGGCAAATTCATTACCCTGGCATCATTGACTGCTTCATCGAAAGAAGAGTACAGTGAGCCGTCCCTATTCAGGATTCTTGCTTCTATAAATCTTGTACTATTAAGACCATCAATTACATTGAATGCATTACTAGGCAGCTTCTGTCTTCCCATTGGAGTAGGAAAAGGAAGATCTCCAAAAGGAGCTAGATCAAAGTTTAATGCCTTGCTCGATTGACGAAGATTCTCTTCTGCAATAGCAGCCTTAGCAAACTGATTTCTCTGAGCCGTAGACATACCTGAACGATTAACTTTAGACTGCCCGAGACGAATTTCAGCATCATCTAAAAGATATAATGCTTTTCTGAGTTCTCCCTGCATATCAGGATCTGCAGAAAGCCTTGGAGGAGCACCAGAGAATTCATACACTCCCTTCCTACGATTGTATGTTACTGGTGTATTAGTTAATTTAGAGACCTCAAGTGTGGCCTCGTTTCTTGTCTTCCAGAGTTGTCTGAAATTCCAGTAGTTAGTAAACTGCCCTGAATTAAAGATAGGCTCAATATGTCTACCAGCAGCTGTAACATACCTATGTAAATTCTTTGGGAATTGATCAAGAGAGACATCAGAAACTCCTCTAAGAGAAACTGCTACATCTACAATCCTATCAGAGATGTTATTATATTGTTTGCGAAGGATGTCCCAGGCTTCATTCATAGCATTGACTTCTGCTTGCCCACCACGAGGAAGACGACGAATATCCAAAGGGTTTAATACAGAAAGACGAAGCATAGCTTCAGCATTACCTGTTAGCCTCTGCGCAAGCTCGTTTCTGAAGTTCAAACTAGATCCTTGGACTAGCCCTTCAAGATCAAACAACGAACGAATAGTATGGCGAAGCTCAGAGAAAGCTCCAGCAGCTCTTGGTCCAGCAGATAATGTTTGGTCTTCAATAAGTTCTGCAGCAGATCGTACAGCAGCAGCAGGAATATTGCCTGCTCCTTCTATGACAGCAGCAGGGTTACTAGTATGTACTGCTGCTGCCGTATGCACCTGAGCAGACGCTGTTCCTTGAATATTGGGCGTGAAGTCTATTCTATCTGCTGGCCAGAAGACTTTAGAATTCTGTTCATTAAAGAACACAGCCCAACGCCTTCCTTGTGCCTCTTCGTACCCTACAATAGTAACAGGCTCAGGGTAAGCTATGCTAGGACGAAGATCATCGTCAATCAGCAGAGCTTTACCAAGAGTCTCCTGAGTACCATCAGATATCACCATTGAGACAGAATTGTCTACTGATCTTGCTGCAGTTAATGGGTCTGCTCCTGCAGCTTCTGCTGCTGTCCCTGCTCCAGTAGAAGTCACCTTTGGTGAGGGTGCAATAGGCTCTGTAGGCCCGCCAGGAGCCCGTGGAGCGGGATTTGGAGGGGTGTGGGTAGTACTACCTCTCCCGCCAAAAGCCCTCCCTATGGTGCCATAAGGGAGCACAGTAGCGATATCTAAGATAGACGAAGCATTAGCTATGAACTTCTCAAGACTACCGGGGCTAGCAATATATTGAAGCAGCAGCATAGCATCAAGCTCTACAGCTCCATCTGGGCTGCTTAAAATATGGTCTAACGTTCTATCAAGAGCCTCTCTGGCTTGGTCAGGAGGAAGAGAATAATAGTACTGCATTTGATCGTATAGACTATTACCAAGTAACCAAGAACGGTCACCAGCTGATAGTCCTGGACGTGTCCTCATTAACCTTTCTGCAGTGCCACCAAGGTTGTACCAAGTAAGCCCTGGAATAAGCTGCAGACCATGTAAAGCAAACGTTCTAGCCCACGAAGCTTGACCGTAAATAGCTTCCACTTCTTCTAATTTGTTAGCTGCATACATACGTGAAGCTGCTGCATTCTCTCCGGCTCTAATAATGCTATCTGTAGCTGATGGAATATTAGGAGACTCAGGACGAACAAGTTCTGTAGTACGTCTAGCATATAGTCTTTCAAAGAAGGTCTCTGGTGATCCAGCTGCCTGGCCAAACTCTTCAGAAGTTAGATTACGTATACTCTGAACATCTTGCTCGTTAGGAACAGCCCCACGAGACTTAGCATAGTTAATATAATGAAGAACAAGATCGTTTCTTTTTATATTAAGCTGGCCTTGAAGACGATTAGTGTACTCTTTTCTTAATTCTAGTTCTTGACCTTCACGAACACGATTAGCAATAACATCAGGACCAGGAGACGATTGCCCGAGGAGTTCATGGTATCGTCTGGCTCTCTCTTGGATAGCAGGTTCAGGTAGTCTACTCTGAGGGATGACATTGATATTGATCATCTCAGGAGTGACTTCAGGAGGCAACGCAATGCCCATATTAGGCTGCCCAGGGCTCTCAGGAGCCCCAGGAGTAATGAAGTTCCTTGGCATCATAGGATACCCAGGCGCAGGCGTACCGCCACTCCTGAGCTGATTACGGCTCATTGGAGCGAAAGGATCTTGGGGCTGTGTCTGTGCTAGTTCATCCATTAAAAGTATCCACCTCCACCAGGATATCCTGCAAACCCTGCAGAGTTAGTCCTTACTGGAGCTAATGAAATACCTGGAATAGGCACTCCAGGTCCTATAGAAGGACCACTAGATCTGGAAACTGTAGGAGTCCACCCAGCATCAGGCTGACTAGGGCCTGCTGGGCCAAACCAAGAGCCTACAGTATTTTGGATGTTAGTAGCGTTACCAAATAAGAAATTTCCAAATCCAGCGGCTGCATTACCAGTAGCCTGCATACCTCTAGCACTTGACTCATCTAGCTGTGCATTATAGATTTGATTTTGGAATCCTTGAGTCTGGAATATACCTCCAAGTCCATACGCTTCAAATCCAGAGACTGTAGCTTGTCCACCTAAGATACCTGAAGACTGAGGAGACACTCCCTGGTTAGCAGCAGCAGACAACCCAAGAGCTGCTGCTCGTTGAGCGTCTCTAGTCTGTTTAATCATAGCTCGTCGATTTTCATTCTCTTGCCAAGCTTTAGTAGCCCTCTGTTGTTTTTTGCTAGCTGCTGCAGCTTGAGAAGCTCCATACACAGAGACTCCGGTTCCTACTGCTGATAATGCTAGCCCTACTAATGCAATTTCTGCCATTACTTTAACTCTTTCATATAATTAGTTCCAATTACTGAGTAGCCCTTGCTTTCTAACATCTTATTGTCCATTCTTAAGAATGACCCACAAAAGACAGTAGAGCAACCTACCATATTAGACCATTCTTCATACAAGCTAAGAAGTTTCTCTGCTACCCCATAACCTCTGTATTCTTTAACGACTAACCAAAGAGGTTCTTGAGCTACCAGCTTACCTTTGAATAGCTGATGCAAACTAGTATAACAAATTATAACTCCTATAATCTTATCGTCTGTCTTAGCCAAGATGACACAAGCTTTGTTATTATCCTCTGTAATACAATCAAAAAGATTCTTTTCTAGCATATCAAAATCAGGATCAAAAGGAAGATCTGCAATCCATTTCTTGCCTACTTCCATTATCTCTGGTATGTCAAGGATGGACGCCCCTGTTACACTGAAGCTGAAGCTGTCATCCATCTTGCCCACCCTATAAGTGTAAAAGGTTTACCAAACTCTCCGTAGAAGTGAAGCTGTAAAGACCTCCCCTTACCGCGTATCTTTAACCTACTGTAGTTGATCCCTCGTTCATGTAAATTAATATTGATTACCTGTTGAGGAGTTGAAAATTTACCTGAGTCTCCGGTTGTAGCAAAGTCGTAAACACCTTGAACAAAGCAGGAAGACAGTGGGATATTCTCTGAGTAAATGACTACATATCCTGGTTGGGCGAACCTAAGGGCTTGTGCGTCTAACGTATAGCCTGTAGTAAACTCTGCATCGTAATCCTGGGTTATATCTGAATTCAAAGTTATCTCTGCGAGCCAAGCCCAATCACGGTAACTAGTGTTGTACAACTCAGAGAAGGTGAGATGAGTATCGTTATACATAGTCGTGTATTTCAACTTAGGGTTTGAACTATTAGGCGGGATTACATATTGAATTCCTGTTATTACTGGAAGACTCTCTGAGATAGTCAAAGGAAAGAAGGCTCCAGACAAACCGTTATACATAAGGACTGCATTATACTCCCAAGGAGTATCTTCTTCGTTAGTCGAGTACAACCAAACAAGAATATTATTCCTGGAGTCAAACTCTCCTTTAATATACTGTCTATTGATCTCCGGGATGTCTTTAATAAAGCTTCCAATTACCTGATCTGTAATAGTAGCTGCTTCGAAAGCATTGTTCTCTGGGGTTGACTTAATAGTATAAATACCATCAGTGCCCCACCATACAGGAGCGCCTCTAGCTGCTACTAACGATTGACTTGATGCAATACCAATGTTACTTAGTTTACGAACAGAGAAGTCATTAGCTAAGAATCCAGAAGCCCCTCCTGAGATACTCCAGATACCATTACTAGCCATAATAAATAATGTATTTTGGTAGCTAAGAAGCTGCCGAACAATAGCTATTTCAGGTATGATGATTACTCCACCATCATCTGCTAATAGTTCGAAGAAGTCCTCTGCGGTAGGGTCGTTCTTTTGATAACACTGTCCATACTGTTCATTCTTTTGAATGATCTGAGAGAAGTAGATATTACTACTTAATTTCTCAAAGTTTACACCAGCATACCAAGCACGACCAGCAAAGAACTCTGTACATGTCGGTCTCTCGGTAGTACAATACTGGTCTTCTGTTTCATGGATAACAAAGATCTGTATTTCATTTACTTGTAAAGCGTCAGCAGCAAGAAGTTTAGAAAACCTGACCCACATATGATCATAGTGAGTAACAGTATCTGTACTAGTGACTGTTCTACCAGCAGCCTCGTTGTTAGTATCAGTAAATGTTAATGTACCTAAAAGTGTACCATCTGTTGAGTTAGCAGGAGCAGCTCCTTGTTTACCGTACAAATCGAGCGTTGTATCATTATTAGTAGTCGACCAAAAGCCGTTGTTATTAGTACCGTAAGCAATAATCTTAGAGATTCTAGTACCTTGTTCAAACGTTTTACCTGCATAAGCATCTGTTACAGATGCACGACCACTGGCATTACTAGAGTTTGCATTAGTCGTTCCATCATAAAGTCTGTCGAAGAAGGGCTCTGTTACATCAAAGTCACCAATATTAGTCAGAGCTGTAGCCACAGTTGTTGAAAGCTGCAGCTCAGTATCAGCGAAAACAAATGTAAATCCTTCGTCTGCTCCCGCCTGGACATGATCAGGGCACCAGGCAGAAAGAATAAAATGGCCTTTAGGGGCCAACCGATTGCCAGTACTTTGAGCGGTTACTCTAGCATTATCGAATGCATCTGTTTCTGAAGCACGATATAATGCTACATAATCTTGATTGTTTGGTACATCAGTTCTAGCAGCATCCCATTGAGTCAGAGCATCTCCGATATACCAACTTTGATTTAGCAGATTATAGTAGTGAGCGGGGTTATCAGTAATCAAAGCGGCTACAGTAGATGTAGTCCTTTCATTATCGTCTAACCCATCAGATACTCCAATTTGATCTCTGTTTTCAACGGAGATCTCTGTCGTTTCTAGTGAGTCTGAAGATAAAGAGTATGTCAGAAGAATTGGTTCAATGGCTCTGTTGACTACCAATAGTTTACCATTACCATACGCATAATCACATACATAATCTGCAGGATCTAACGAACTACCTGTAGCTATATAAGTATCTAAATCGATAGTCTCTGCTCTTTGATTATCTGAGATCTCATCTGCAGACTCTGATACATCAAAAAAGTAAAGGAGGTTTCCCTTCTGCTGTACGAAGAAGGAAAGACCTCCAATACCCCCGACGGAATCCCATTGAAACTCTGAGAAGGCCTCACCTGCCTCAGCAGCTGCCGAGATTAATGTAGCACCCTCTTCAATGTCCCATCCTAGTCTTTTAAACACTCTACCCGTCTCATCAAAGACTACATTACTGGAATCAGTACATGCATTCTCTGGGAAACGCAAAGCCGTAGCTTCAGTTACAAGTCCTTGTATGAAGTTGTTAGTTACTGAAACGGCTTGTTGGCGAGCCATATTAGGCAATCATCTCCACGCTTTCTACTGCAGGAATCTCAACCTTGCGGCGTCGTATCTTACTAGACTGAGGAGCTTCCTGATCAGGCTCTAAGACCTGAGTATTCACATAATGTTCGATTGCACGCTGGCAGTCCTTAGCATTAGTATACTTCCCAGATAGCTTAACAGGAAGAGGGGCTCGATCTGGGGAACTGATAAACCAGAAACCATAAGGATCCTTCCGTTCAATCTTCCACTTATTCTTAGCAATCTCTACCCATCGAGTAGCAGTTACTTTATCTGCAGGCGTATAAGTCTCATGGGTGTACTCTTCAAGAGAGTCTCTAAGAGCAGAATTACTGTCACTCATAGGGTTAATCATTTTACTCTTTTCAAGTCGGTGGTTAAAAGCCATGGTCTACTTTCTCCTTAGGTATTTGATTGCGTTTTTCAGAAGTTCTTCGTCGTCCATAAAATGTCCTAAACCAAAGTTACATCTTTTACATAGAAGACCCCTGACTTCGCCAGTTTCATGTGAATGGTCTACACAAGGCGTTGTTTCAAACTCTGCCAAGCAGATCTGGCATTTATTACCAGATTCAATTACTAATCTTTGAAATGTGTCTAAAGTAAGACCATAATTTTTCTTCAATTTGAACTCTCTATTAGATTCTTTTTTGCAAGACTTACAGTATCCATTAACATGCTTTGCTTCTTCTTTATGGCATCGCCAACAAATCATTTGCGACCATATTTTGCTGTGACCATCGTCTCCATATTAGGCTTTGTATTGACGCGGTCTTTGTTAAACTGTGTAGTAATCTTCTGTCGTCTAGTTTCTTGGGCAGCCTCACGATTTTCTGTTTGTTTCAACTCTGCGAATGCACGAAGCTTTACTCTATGGAGAAGATAACGAAATTGTGTCGGGTCTAGTTGAGGGACAAACTCATCTACGAGCTCGAAATCAGGGAATGCTTTGCCAATACATAATGTCTTCGATTGCTGCAGAGTAGTATCAATATCTAAATCGATAGCGTTAAAGATGATCAGATTATTATCGTACGTAGTAAAGTAAGTTGGAAAAGAATCTGTCCTGTAGAGAACTTCAAATGTATTATTATCTCCTGTGACTGTCATACTATCCATCTCAGACACACCAGATAGTGATTGCTGCATCTCAATGAACTTAGAGAATTCTTTGAATGTAACTGGTTCATATAAAGCAGTAGTATCATCTGCATCTTGGTTATTGTATTTAATAAACTCTACTTTAGTAATATTGTCTGGAACATGCATCAAACAAGGAAGATCAGTATCTCCAGAACTTTCTAATCCGAAGGTAACGTTTTGTTCTTTCAGCCCTAGATCATTATACATGTCATAGTAAACTGATTTAAACATAATAGCAATCGAATAGCTCTCTACAGTGTCATTAATGCTATTGATCTCATCTGACTCCAAAGAAGAGAGGATTTCTTGCACACCTTCTAGTAATGTAAATCTCATGTTAACCCCATTGCTGTAAACAGTCTACCTGAAAAAGCTGTCCAAAGTCCTGCAAAGACTACAAAGCCTCCTGACCAAAGCCACTGTTTCTTTTCTACGCTACGAAGACGATCTTCTATATCATCGACCTTTTTTGTTAAGATACAGAGCTGCGTTTCAATTCTTACAAGAGCTTTGGTATCTTCTGTCATGGCAGGATATCAAAGTTCTTTAAAAATTTTTCAATTGGAGTTGTTTTTACTGGTCTTCCTTTATTAACCTTATCTACTAATTGCTGGCATTGAGCAAGCTCGTATACCTTAGCATCATATACGTGGTCTCCGTAGAAATACAACCCACCTACGATAGTCCCTAGAGTTAGAATACTAGCAAGACTAGAGAAGAGAACCTGGAGACCCGGCCAGAAGACATTCTGCCAGATCCAAGCTGCTACTGCAGTGATTACTCCAAAGATAGGCCCGAT
>ERZ1292642.391-Hain-H14-01um-R1-391-length-26363-cov-8_pt1 | contig 26363 bp, 49 predicted proteins | sample MGYA00564403_ERZ1292642 | MGnify/ENA primary metagenome ERZ1292642 (study PRJEB36523, sample SAMEA6512643) | groundwater metagenome | collected 2019-01-09 | study: AquaDiva: Metagenomics assemblies of 32 groundwater samples
CCGATCTGTATTGGACTAGCGAGCTTCCAGAGATTTCAATAGCCCCCGCCTACTGTTCTCCAACTGAGCGTGGTGACTCCGACACAACACCGCTCGGGTCGGGTGGTCCACGGTCAGCCCACGGCTTGTACCACACACCCCGCACCATGGCTGCGCAAGTCGTAACCGTCGAGACTCTGCCGGCCAGTCGCCACGGTAGATGTTCCGCTCTGGACGCTGGTTACGACGTGCTTGCCATACCAGCTCGCATGGCCGACAGCGCGTCTTACTCGTCAGTCGTCCGCAATCCAGACATGCCCGCAGAGACAACGCTACCGCCTCACGTGCCTTTCGGCCCTCGAACCAGCCCTACAGACCGGGCCAGCGGGTCTTTTTAGTTCGGCCGCGCTGCGCTGCGCTCGCAACACTTGTAACAGCATCACGTCATGGTTCGGATAACACCGGAGAGCGACTCACGACAGTCCGAACCTGCACCGCAACGCGGTCATGCAGCATCCTACACCGTCGATGGCGCGTCGCGATAGTGCTCCCAGGCCAAGTTGAGGACGTCGCGCACGATCGCCTCGCGGTACTCCTCGGGCAGCGTGACCCTCGAATGGCAGGTTCCGCAGAGCGTCGCCAGCTCCTGATAGTCACCGCCTGATCGTCCCAGTTGGCGCAGGGTCTCCGCCGCCAATGGATGCCGGTTCCGCTCCAGCCAGCGCAACGTCCACAACGTCGGCGTGACGTACGACTCACCGACCTCCGGCCGGCCTTCTGAGAAAGGATGTTCGGTGCGGCCGTGATTGCCTTCGATGTATGTTCGGAAGTCATGCGTAAAGCGCGGCGCACCTAAACGGGAGTCAGGCTCGATGCCGCCACCGTGGATCGTCGCCGGTACCTCATCGCGCCACGCCTTGACGAACCACGCCAGGAGTCCGCGCAGACCCTTTGGCTGGAACATCCGGCGCTGGATCGCAGCTTCATGATCGACCCGATAGGGGTGTTCGCGTTGCTCTCGTGCGATGCTCATGGGTTGTGCGGCCACGTGCACGGATCGACGCCGAGATGCTTGCCGGGATGGAGGCACGTTGGACTAGGCATGGGTGAGGGCGCGGCCGTGGGCGGTGATGTGGGGCGCGAAGTCGGCATCGGTGACGGTATAGGACCACTGGTCGGGGCCGACTGCTGCAACGTCGGAGACGGTAGCGCCGTGGGACTCGTAGAAGTTGATGAGCTCGGTTGCGCCACGTCCGAAGCAACGACCATCGAAGATGAGCCCGGCGACGTGCTCGGCGATCCGCTCTGCGATGTCCTCTCGGGAGATAGCGACGGGAGCGTCAAACCGCCACTTATCCACAGCACCGCTCCCACGGCCAGCGCCGTAGCGAGGGCAACCCCGGCCATAGGACCCCGCAGCGATCGTGGCTCAGCCGGTTTTGAGCGCTCATCATCCTTCCGTCCATGGTGCGCGAGTTGCAGTCTTAGGCAGGCTTCGCAGGTACGCTCACTCGCTACCCGCTCTTCCTCCACCGGGTCCGACGTGAAGCGTCCGCACAGCGTGTAGATCCCGTCAGGGCGTTGCGAGAGCGTGTTGGCGATGTGCCACGAACGTAACTTTACCCAATAGGCGTTCACATCGACCGATCAACAAAGCGAACGGCTTGGAGGGCGCGGTTGAGCCAGTCCGACCACTGATCGGGCGTTATCTCGCGCTCAACGGTCATCCCCCGACCGGGGTGTTTATACCAGCGGATGTTCAGCCCATCGAATGACAGATTGGGGCGGGCAACCTCCGGAGCCTCCCCGTCGCCCCACCAGTATTCGTGAAACTCGACGCCCGACCGGAGTGCGTTCCAATCCTCAGAGTCACCGCCATTGGTGCTCATCTCGCGCTGATAGCGGTTCCAGAACACGCGCTCCATCTCGCGGAGCAAGTAGTGAATGCCCGCCTCTCCGATCTCGCTAATCTCGAACTCGCCCCATGGCGCACCAAACGCCGCCTGACCGAGCTCCGGCGAATACTGACTCATTTGTAGACGACCGCCTGACCAGCCGTGACCATCCGCTCGTTAATCGAGGGCAAGTCGGTAGTAAAGCCCCAATCGGTGAATACGCCTTCATCCACTCGCCACAAGTAACCCAAATAACGACCAAATTTTTCTCTGCGATCTTTAATCGTGCGCATGACGAGCTGACCTGCGCCCACAACGTCAGTCAGCCAAGCTTTCGCGACAGGCCCTTCCAGTGTGCTCATCTCAGGAGCGTTGATGCCGGCCAGTCGCAGCGTCAGCCGCAAACGCACGTCGCAGCCGAGGTCGATATCGGCGCGCACCGTATCGCCGTCGGTCACGGTGACGATCTGGGCTTTGTATTCGTAGATATCATGCCTCCTGTGGGATGCGAGCAGCACGGATCAATGCCTGCATAGCACGACCATCCTGACCGTCCCAAGTGAGAGCTAAGTCAACTTCGCCAGCCTTACCGAGCCCTCGCCATCGAAGAGACCGGCATCGTAGGCCAATCGGTATTCGTACACCCTAACCCGAGAGTTTCCATGTTGTCGTAATCGTCAAATCCGCACCCTGTGTCGTCGTCCTCACAGTACGTGCCCAATACCACAGACCTCGAAGTCCATGGTTGAGTAACCAGCACTCTCTAAAATGCCCGACCGTAGCACAGGCGTTCTCGAGTACCCAAGCAACTGCCCGACGGCTCATCGTTAGCTTCGGTTCGGATTGAGTGCCGCGAGACCCGCCAATGCCGCCACGAGCGCACTCTTGAGCGTGTCGTCGAGGAGCACGTCGGTCTGCGCCAGGGCGTAGCCGATGACGGCCGCGGCGAGGCCAAAGAGGAGCCGCCAGACGTTGGGCGGGAGCTTCATGGTGTACCTCCTGACACGCCAGCCCGAGCTGTAGCAGCCAAGTCATGGGCTTTCGAGGCCAACGCAGAGACGCCGAGCGCAGCGACGAATGACGTGAATGCCTTGATCGGATCCAACGGATCGACAACCGTCGTGAAGTGCGCGTAACCCACGACGAGGAACGAAAGGATCGTCGCCGCGCCGGGTTCGCGCTTCGCGTCGATGATGGGGCCGACCCCCGGCAGCCGCTTTAACGCCTCGATGATGGACGCCACGATACCGGCGGCAATGGTGCCACCGGCCAACGTCAGAAGAACCGCTGGGTCGAAGTTTGCGGGGTCAAGTTCAGGCACGGTTCCTCCTCCTAGTCGTCCGCGACGTCGATCGCACCCGCAGCGACCTTTGCCTTGATCCCGGCGATCCGCGCCAGGAGCGGGTCCGTGGCCGCCTTGACCTCCGCGTTGATCTGATCTTGCGTAAAGCCGCCGCCGACGCTTATGTCGCGCGGCTCGCGCAGCGTGTCGCTCTGGACCCAGGCAGAGAGCGCCGGGGTGACGAGATCAGGGCTGCCGTCGGGCTTTACGCCGACGATGCACGTCCACGTTGCGTCGAGCGAACCGTCGGCCTTAGACGCCAGCGCGCGAGCCTCGAAGCGGCGCGCATCGTCGATGATGCCAATACGCAGGGACGCCAGCGAGGGCTCGCGGTAGACCGACGTCCCCGGTACCGAACGTAGGCTATAGCTGATGCGCTTGGCCGGTGACCAGATCGCCATGTTGCCTCCGTGACCGATCGAGAGTACCACTGCGCTATCAAGCGTCGGTGACATGTACGTCGCCAATTCGGCCTTCGCGACCCACTCGCCAGCGTACGACCCGCGCGGCGCGAGCGGATCCATCCACCACACCCGGTCCGTGGCATCATAACGACCACCGAACACGCAATGGCCGCCTGAGAAGGTCGGTTGCCAGCGCCGGAGCCGATGTCCGGCCGGAAAGTTCGAGAGGTGCCCGAAGAGCGCCGCGGACTGGCCCTCAGCGAGACCGCTCCAAACGGCCGCGAAGCCATCGCGGATGACGCCCTGGTAGCCGTAGCGGGTCAGCAGGCCACGGTTCAACTGAGCTGGCGTCATGCCACCGGCAGGACCGATGCCAGACGCGGCTCGCAATGCCTCGTATTCGGCCTGTGTCGGCGGGTGATTATCGGCGCCCTCATGGGCATTCGCCATCATCAGCCCGGAGCAGGGTACGCAATCTTCAAACGTGCCATCGGGTTCACGCTCGGTCACAAACGCTGGGTAGTGGAAGGTCATGGCCACCAGTCCCGGCCGAAGAGCACGAACACCAGGATCGTGACGATGACGAGCGCGGCGACCGTCGCCACGGCTCGATCACGGCGCGTCATCGCCGTCTGATCCACCACAGCGCGATGGCCGGTGCCAGCGGGATCGCGTCGAGAATGACGAACGCTAGGAGCGACGCCGGCGAGGTCAGCTCCCGAAAGCCCGGATCGCCGATCAGGAACGCAAGCCCGGCAATAGCCAGCAGGATGCAGCCAACCGAGCCGATCGTGCAGACCATCGCCAACCACCATGAGAAGCGGGCGTAGCGCGAACGGGGATCATCCTGCGCACTCTCGCGGTCGATGCTCCACAGGTAGCGGACCGCGAACGGCGTCAGGAAGGCAACGGCGATGACGAGCGCCGAGACAAGCCTACGTGGATCGTCCACGCGGCCTCTTGTGCTCGAGCCGGCGAAGCTCGCTAACGGCCCGGTCGAGCACCTGATCGGCGTGTTTCAACGCTGCCTGATGCGCGGGGATTGGCTTCGGCTTCGGCCGGAGGGCGGCCCACAACTGGTCCATCCACTTCACCGCGGAACCTTCAACGGTAGCAGGGCCTCGAGGGCCTCGGTCAGACGATCCAGCCGAGTATAGGCCGCGTCGCGCTGCGTTCGGAGATCCCGGTACGACTCGATGTGCACCCGCCATAGCGCCACGACGACGGCTACCGCAGCAATGGTCAGACCAAGAGGTCCGAGCAGGAGCGCGGGGTCGACGGTCATCGCCTGAACAACCGTCCAAACGAGATGAGCCACCATCCGATGTGTAGATCAATTAGCGGCGTCCCTAGATCAAGATGCAATCCAAGACTGACCCACGGCCCGGGATGGAAGTCCACCCGCATTCCCCATCGTCGACCCGGATCAACAGCCCAAGGCCCATAAACTTCACCCGGTTCTTCCTCGGGCTGTTCGCTATCAGTCAGTTCACGAGGCACGTACGGCTTCAACCGGCGGATGGTCATAGAGATGGCCCGGCCGATAGGGGGGACGATCGACCGGGCCGCTGCGCATCTTCCACGTCGGCCGCCATTCTACGACATGGACTAGAGCATCTGCGCCAGATTACCGGCAATGGCCCATGCCTCCCAGGCGATGATGCCGAGCAAAATGTGGCGGAGGCGGCTCACAGCTCTCTGAGAGCGGCGAGGAAGGCAACGGCAAATGGTCGCCAGAACGTCTCAGCGTCATCCCTAAACTCTGGTGGCATATAGGCATCATCGAGCGCCACCGCAACCTGTTCTTCCGTCAGCAACGCCGCAGCCACGACGCGGGCATCCTCTGGTGAGGCGCGGAGGGCGGCGAGGATACGTTCAGCGGTCTCGTCCTCCTCGAATGCCCAATCCGGCCACGACGAGCCACTCAGAACAACCGCCGGCAGAACTCGGGCCAGCGCCGCGATGGCCGTCTCATCTGTGATCACGCCCGTTGCTCCGAGCAATCCCAATGAATCTCGGCGGCGACCGCGTTGTAGACACGGCCCTCATCGCGGCGTTGGCGAGCGTCGTCATCGTCGCCGGGTCCGAGGATGACGAGGGTCGTGTAGTCGCCCTCCTTGAACACGACGTGACAGGCTGGGCATTCAATCCCGATGCCCGGATGATCGGTGGCCTTCGGCCCAAACTTACGCTGACTCACGGCTCCGTCTCCCCTCCCTCGGTAGCGCGCCAGCGATATTCGGCTCCGCGAAGGACGCCGGGCGACGCCTCGGTGAGCTGGCTGTAACTGACGCGCTCGTACCTGCCGCGGCCGCGCGACGTCTCGATGCGCGCGGGTGGCGGCCAGAACTCGGCGGGATCGGCCTCCGGTGTATACGTCCCGTCCAGTGGGCCGCCGCTCAACCGGACGGCGAACGTCTCAGCCACCGTTCTTCTCCTCGGTAACGTCGAGGGTCGGGCTAGGCTCGGCTTTGAGGGCGGCGCGGGCGGCCCGCAGCGCATCGCGTAAGTCGGAGTCGGGCGTAGGGCCGACGGGCTCGTCTGCGGTGTACAGGGTCCCCGTGTCGTAGACCTCCATCGGACGCTCCACTGAGATAGCGAACACGATCGCCGCATCACCGAGCCGTTTCAGCGCCGCTCGCAGGGTCAGAGCCTCAGACTCGGAGGAAGGAGCGTCGGGCTCGCCACGCTCAATCTCGTCACCGTTCTCGTCTGACCACGGCGCGTCGAGAGCGCCGGGCTCCGAGAGGCGGTCTTCGGTGTGGACGGTGAACGTCGGTTCGTACCAGCCGTGCTCAGTGGGCTCGCCCCATTCGGCAGTGATTTTCTCGCCCCGCTCGGTTCGGGTGCCCCACACGTCAAGGAAGTTCTCGGACGCCAGGATCAGACGCGTACGCGACGGGAGACCATAGAAGAGCTCTCCTGAACCCCGAGCCTCGGCTTCGATGGCAAGGATTGCGTCAAGCAGACCGGGTGCCTTAGTCCATGACCCATTGAACAATCGGCGGCCCGCCTCCGTTCTAGGCTCGCTCATTGGGGGCTCTCCTACCACTCTGGATCATCGCGGCCATATCCATACGGGCGCGGATCGCGAACTTCTCGAAGGGGCGGCCGACCGACCTGATCGGGGTTCTTTAGAACGCCGATCCTTGACCGTCTGGCGCACCGGACGGAGCACCATCGACCAGGCTGATCCCTACCGCCATGGCGCAGAAACGGCGCTCCGCACAGTTCACAGTTCCTCAGCCGTTTGCTCGGAGAGCGTTCGAGTGTCATCGCCGATCCGTCGCGTAGAAGTGCCAAGCGAGCACATCGAGGCGGCATGTCGCGTCGCAGGAGTCTCCGACATCGTGGTCCCCGGCTGGCGCGTCGCAAAGCCGTGTCCGCTCCTTCCCTTCGTAATGCAGTGTGCCCTCGGTCGGAACGTCAAAGCCGAGACAGATGAGCACTTCGCGGCACGCCTCCTGGAACGTCGCGTCCTCAACTGCAACCCACCAATCGCCGTCCTCGTTCATGTACGGACCCCTCACGTCGGCTCCTTGCGTCCCAGCAACGCCCGAACGATCCAATACAGCGTGAACGGCAGGATGGCCAGGAAGCCAAGCAGCGCCAAGGAGCAATGGATGTAGCGGCGGATCATCGCCCGACTTCCTCAGATTCAGCCGGGCCGTATATGAACGCATCGGCCATGAAACGGTGGGCCGATCCTGCCGGTCCGACAAAGATGATCCACACGTCGGCGGGTTGCTCGATCATCTTCTCTCGGAGGAGGCGACCGGCCATCTCAGTCTTAAGCATCCAGAACTCGGGGCTAACCGTGATGGCGCGGACGGACCGCTCGAGCGTCATCGCCGCACGCTTCCGCTGCGGTTGACGCCCCGGAGGATGGCGTCGCGGTCCTTCTGAGAAGCGGCGCGGATCGGGTTTAGTGGGGCGCGTGGCCGTTCGAGTTCGTTGGGGTCAGCACCCTGATCGATGAGGCGGTCGCGCTCTGCCAAGAGCCGCCCGTACTCGCTCCCTAGATCGGAGCCGGCCGGTGTCCAGGTCCCGAGCGTCACGAGCTCGCCGTCACGGTTGATGGTGACGGAGACCTGTTCCTCGAGGGTCGGGAACTTGACCCTGAACTGGCGGGCGGTGATCTGCTTCATGCTTCCGCCTTCGGGGTATCGTAAATGGAAGTCTCAACTTTGAGGATGAAGCGGCGCGGATAGGTCATGATGATGTCCATGCCTTGGTAGTCGTCAGGCATGTTCCAGCCTGGTTCGTCCCAAACGAAGCCCTGGACAAACCGCCCGCGAGGATTGACCCGCCCGAAGCGGTCCACGAACACGGCATCGGTCATCCACGTCGAACCATGCCCCGGCTCAATCACCAGCGCGTTCACTTGGGCTCCTCAGTAACGCGCCTTCGCTTGAGAAGGTCGATCTTGCGCTCTCCCCTAGACCGTGCCGCGTCGGACTCTAGAAGCTCCCAGCACGGCGCGCAAACGCGACGGTCGCCGAACCGGTAGAGCCAGCGGGCCTGGGAGCAACGATCACACTTCATACCTACATGGTACCATCAGGTGTCAAGTTGGTACCGCCTGACGCAACGTCAACCCTTCCGCCAACCCTCGATGTAGGCGATCCCGACCATCCAGATGAACACCGAACCCGCCGCCCGGTAATCGCCCGCCACGACAAGCACAGCCAGGAGGGCGCCGAGGAAGAGGATGGCCTCGCGGGCACCGATGGACCAGCGAGTAGCGGGTTTCGGAGCGAGCGCCGCCCAGACCTTCTGAGAAGCGGCGTCGTTCGTGACGGAGAGGGGGTCGGTGTCGCGGGGGTTCATAGGTAACGCCACTCGAGCCGCGTAATCTCTTGACGAGGATCGCCGCCCATGTGGCTGAGGAAGAAATGGACAAATTGTGACGGCGACCAACCGGGGAACCCCTCGCGACTCACATCGTCGTATTCAATCGCGGCCAGTTGCTCGCGTCTCACGTCCACGATTTCTACCTCGGCCAGCCTGACGAGCGGCTCCCCAGGCTTGCGGCCCATGACCTTTCGGCAGAGCGTCACGGTGTCTCCGGCCTTTGCAAACCGCCAACCTAACCGCCGCGTCACGGTCTTCATTCGGGTACGCACGGCCCCCTCCGTGAAGGCGACGGACATCAGCCGGCTCACGCCTGCCTCCGCAGCTGCCAGTTCACCCGTCCCGCTTATCGTCGCGGATGTAGGCATCAGTCAGCCGGTCGTGCCCAATCGGGTAGACCGTCCGCTTCATCGGCCAGTAACCGCAAACCGAACACGGCTTCGAGAGCATGGACACGCCGCAGTTCGGACATTGAACCTCTGAACGAGGTATCAGGACTCGACCATGACGCGGCCTAGCCACGTCGCAACTGCCAGTTCACCCGCTCACCGTGCTCGTACTCGATCGGCTTCGGCTTGCCGGCGGCGGCCTCCCTTCGATGTTCCCGCCACGCCAGGTCAAGGCGTTCGTTGCGGTCGAAGGACGGCTCCGAGGTCGCGCTGACCCATTCGCCGCACTCACACTGAGCCTCGCCTTGGCTGAAATCGCAGTGGGCGATGCGGTGAGTCATCCCACTAAACCGAGCACTTCCTGACGGCAGCGATTGGCGGCGATCTCGCAGTAGCGTTCCTCGATCTCGATACCGATGGCGCGGCGGCCGAGAGACTTAGCGGCGACGAGGGTGGTGCCCGAACCCGTGAACGGGTCGAGGACGGTGCCTGTCGTTCGGCCTACGCACCAACGCATCAGAGAAATGGGTTTCTGCGTCGGGTGGAAGCGCGGCTCATTGCCCTTGTAACCCGTCTCCCTGAACAGATAAACGCCGTGCCCGCCCTTCTCCCAACCGACCTCTGCGTCCGAGAGGTAGGAGCCGAATGCATCGTCGTATCGCTTAATCCAGACGAGTATCGTCCCAACGGGGAGCCGCTGGGCGAAGTGGTTCGATCCCCAAAGAATCACTTGAGGGACCGCCAGCCACGGCGAGGGGTCGAATGGCCTATCGTCGCCGATGATCGTTTCGCCATATCGGCTCGCTCGTGTTCCAGTTCTGCCCTTCCCATTAGGACCGATGGACACTCGGTTGTCCCAAGCCATCCCATAAGGCGGGTCGGAGACTACGGCGTCCGCGAGGCCCCCAATCTGCCACGACCACGCATCTCCGTGATAGATCGTGACCGACTCATCCTGGTAGTACGGCTTCACCCGACCACCTCCAGAAGATGACGCCGCATCGCTTCGCGGTTCACGCGGTCCGTTGCCCAGATGTAGCCCGCCTTCATGCCCGGCTCAGAGTGGCCTTCGCAGAGCGTTCCCAGGAGGTCGCCGCGCTTGCCCATCCGCGGGGCTCGTTTGACGTGCTCGATACGGAGCCGACCCCAGCAATCTACGGCGCTCCCTCCGAGCCGTGGAGCAAGGCAACCACCATCGCGCTGAAATACTGCGAGAGCCTGAGTGGGGGTGACGCGATCGCGGGTCATCGCAAATCGCACGTTCGAGTGTGTTTGCCGTCTTTCTGCGCACACTCTGGACAGACGAGCCGCAAACGCCGAGCGTCGCGGTCGTAACGGTAATCGGTCGTCGCCTCGATATAAGCGGTCGTCACGCCATAATCGAACCACCGTCGACCGTCGTCACGAATCCATTCGCCGATGATAACGAGCTCGCACGGCTTGCCAGTCGACATCGATAAAGCGAGTGCGTCATACGCGGCAAACGACAGACGTCCACTCGTGCGGTACTTCGATAGTGGTTCGTTAGGCAGCGGACGATATGTCGAATTCATGCCTGAGCCGCCTTATCCTCGGCCATGAGACGCATGATCTCAGCGTTGATCGCCTTGCGGTCCTCTACGATCCTAGGCGGTCGCGGCTTAGCCTTCGCCTCCAAGCGACGGTGCTCTGCGTCCCTCGCCAATCGAGCCAGGGCACGCCGGAGCAAGGTCGTCCGATCACCTTTCTCGGCCTCGAGTGCGGCGATCACCTGGGTCTGACCGTAGTCGCGTTCTGCCGTCCGTAGTTGCTCGCCTGAGAACACGCTCCATGGACGATAGCCCGTCAACTCGTGGTAACGGTCGAGGCTGTCGCGGTCCTCTCCCCCTACAACCCCCTCTCCCGTAGAAGAACTACTAAGAGGAGAGTTAGTAGAGTAAGTAGGCTCGCTGGAGGGCACCGGACTCCCATGGACTCCATCAGCCTCCGGCGGAGGCCTACGCTTTCGGTCGGCATCCTGACGACGTTTCTCAAGAGCGGGACCGACCCACTTCTCAAAGGACGAAGCGGGAATACGCCATTCGTCGTCAAGCAACCGAGCTCCCCGCAAGGCTTCGACGATCCTTGACGGAGCGTCTTCGCACTCGTCCTCGATGGAGTCATCACGACTCGCCGTTCGCCAGATGTTCGCCACCATGAGGCTGAACACGCCGACAGAGGCATAGAAGTCCAAAGAGTCAGGGAGCAAACGTGCTAAACGACGAACCTTTGCGTCGGACAGGAACGCGCTATCCCATTGTGCGTAAGGGAAACCTGATCGGTTCGACACCTCATCCTCCACAACTCGACTCCCTTCGCGGGAGTCAGGTTTCGCGGCGGGCGGCCGAGAGGTTGTGGTCCCTCGGCTCGCCACACCGCGTCGAAGGCGCATCGTTTCTCGAGTCGCTGCGCCTCACTAGTGTACCTCGCCGGAACGCTCGTACCAACGCCAGATCAAGTGCCGAGCGCTGTAGTTGTGAAGCTGGACGCCGTAGATCGGGTCGTTGGCGTTAGCCAAAATCTCCCCACCGCAGACGCACGGTCGGAGAACGAGGCGGGCCGCGGACGCATCCTGAGACACGTCGATCAGGACCGTGGGCGGTTCCGCCTCGTTCCGTGTCATCGGTTCGCCAGTTCAAGAAGAACGTCGGCGTGACAAGGCACCCCGGCGCTCGGACCGTCACGGCAACGCATCTACGAGCTTATCCAACTCTGCCTCATCGAACATCACGCCGGCCTTTGGTCGCAACCACGTTCCGGGCAAGCTAGGAATGCCTCGTAAGGCTGTCTCGTGCGCCTAGAGATGCCCGCAGGGACCATCTTCCACGGTAGCCGGTGGACCGGGCAAACCCCTGCGTTGAGTGGGTTCACCGAAAGGTTCTGGACGGGCGGGAGCGGCGCGAGAGCCGGAGCTTGAGCCCGTGCGGCGGTACCTTCGATCGCAGCGGCGAGTCGATTGATCGCCCGGACAAGGGCATCTTCCTGGGCTGCTGGTTGCAGGGCGTAGAGATGCTCGGGCGGTGCTTCTGCAGTCATGCGATGGCCTCCTTCGCTGGTGCGTGGGGGAAGTTGACGAGTCTTGGACCGATGGCTTGGCCCATCATCTTTGGCTCGCGGTCCTGTCGCCAATCGTAAAGCCGCTTGGCGGCGAGGAAGGCATCGAACTCGGCCTCTCCCACATCGTACGGGACCAGTTCGTAGCCCTCTGGACGAACATGGAGGATGCCGTAGTGGTCGATGGGCGGGATCCCGAAGCGGACTGCCTCACCAGCACGTCCGATGAACTCACTATGACCGTAGGCCGCGAGTTGCAACGCCATGTCGGGATAGATCCCCTTGCCAGTCTTCAGATCCAGCAGCCACATCTCGCCAGCGATCTTGACGATCGCGTCGAAGGTCCCGGCATAACCGACTGAGACATTGCAGACCATCTCCTCGGCTGCCAGGAACTCCGGCGCGAAGTCAGCGAGCCATTGTCGGTACGCTGCCACGAACGGCGCCTGTTCGTCGGTCACGGTCACGTCGTGACCGAGTGTGATCGACTCCGCGAGGGCATGGATGTTGGCGCCCGTCGTCGCGGCGCGCTCGGTTACGGTCGACGCGGCCTTCGTCAGGAAGCCCACGGCCCCATCTCGTCCGCCGAGCTGTACCCAGCCCTCGAGCTCGGCACGATGGTCGACGGCGGCCTCGGCGGTGATCCGCTTCGCCCAGCCGACGAGTGGTCCGGACTTGTCAACGATGCGCAGGATCGTCGTCACCGAGGGCAGGGGTCCGTTGCCATCGATGTAGTAGTTGTGCTTGGCATCACGGGTAAGGCCGATCTGGACGATGCCTGTTTGACGGTAGGTCATCGCCCGAATGCCTCCACGAGCTCGGCATGCGACCAGCCCGCTGCGATCCACCCATCATAGGAAATCGTCGTCGCTGGCCCCAGTTGCCGTATCGGTGCATTCGGATGGCGCGCGACGTGCTGCCAGCAGACCGGCTGCCACGTGCCCATGAACAGGACTTCGGAGGCCGCGGGCCGCTGGCAGCGGTGCGTCTGCTGGTCGGCCCGGAGACCGGCGAATTCACTGCAGGTCATCGGACGATCGCGATCCGAAAGATGTCGTCCTCAGCCTGTTCCGGCGGAGTCGGTGCCTCCGTCCGGACGTAGACCTTCTCGCCGAGCGCGCTTGGGTCTCGGTGATCCCAATAGAACTGGCTTGCCGTCGAAAACAAATCACCAGGCTTCAGGTCCTTGCCCTTGACCGGCTCGGCCTCGAACCTCATGGTCATCTGCGTACCTTCTAGAAAGGCGGGGCGGGAGCCAGTCTCCGGCCAACTCCCGCCCCTGAGCCGTCACCCCGGCGGCGAGGCCGTAGAGCCGGCCTTCGGTGAGCCCGACGCGGACACGCGCTCGAAGCGGGCTCTGGTTCCCGCGAGCGTTTCGTCAGGCCCACCGAAGGGCGACGCTACATGGTGCCGATAAGAGAACTTATGTGCGGTCACGCCTGCTCCTCGGTATCATCAGCGGACATTGCATCGCAGACGGCTTCGAACGCCTGAGCAAGTTGCGTTGGCTCGTTAGCAAAGAGGCGGGCGTATTCGGCGGCGATTTCTTCAGCCATGTGTCGCAAGACCGACGCGCTGTACGTCTCGCCGTCGTAGTGTGTGCCTGCGCTCGTGGTTCCGAGCGCCCGCGCCAGCCGCCCTACGTCGAGGGTCGGGCTGGGCTCCAATACGTCATCGGTGTGAACCGTGAAGATTGGTTCATACCAACCTTGCGGTGTCGGTTCGCCCCACTCGGCAGTGATCTTCTCGCCGCGCTCCGTCCGAGTGCCGAACTGCTCCAACAGGTTCTCTGAGGCGAGAATCAGCCGCGTTCCGAGCGGCAGGGTTGGGCTGGGCTCGGCCAGCGTCCAGCCACTCGGCAGGCTCGTCTCATGACCATCTGCGACTCGCATGGCATAGAACACGGTGCCTACGACGGGCGCAGGTGACAAGTACGTAGTCGGGCTGGGCTCGATTTCGAGGGCGGCGCGGAGTTCATCGAGGGCAAGTTTGAGTGCGAACGGGCGCTTCTTGGTGGTTATCATCTGTGACTGGAGCACGAGCAATGCCGCATCTCGCAGCGCCTCTCGCATCATGGCGTCGGTGCCAATCCGATGACAACGACGACAGCCAACAGCCAGAACGCCCCACTCAACAGGACCGCCGCACCGAGCCTCAGGACCAGCTCTCGCCAGGAGCGGAACATGCCGGGCCGCTGGTCGCGCCGCCGCGTTACGTGACGTCGGTCTCCGCCCCAGCGGATCACGCCGTACTTCCTTGTGCTAGGACTGCCTCGATAGCGGCGTTGGACATGCGGCTGCCTGTAGGGTGGGGGGTGTAACCGACCCGCCGCAGATGATGTTTCACGGCTTGTCCGGGTAGCCCCAAGGCTCGTCCAATTCGGTTATAGCCGACACCTGCCGCATACCACCGCGCCATTTGCTTCCTATCAGCTGCCGTCGTACGACCACCAGCCTGCAACGGGTGGTCCGCCCGATCAGCACGATGGGCTCGGAGCGTCCCGCGCCGCACGCGCTCACCACAGATACTGCAGAGATAACCCTTCCCGAGCCGAGGCCGATTCGGTACTTGTCGACCTGACCGGCTGATCCCTTCCCGAGCCGCTATCTGACGGACACGTTCTCTAGAGATGCCGTAATCCGCGCCGATGTCGGCCAGGCTCCGAAAGCCGGCTGCCACGGCTTCGGCGATCGCCACCGATCTGCCGTGGAATTCTCCATGAGTAGCATAGTTGCCCCGTGGATACCAGTCTGAGCACGTCATACACCATCGGACACGCCGGCCGTTTACAAGGCTCGGATAGAGGATCACACCGCACCCTTCGCAACGTAGAACGCGCGCAGACGGTTAGTCTCATCGTCAGTCGCCGGCACGCCCCGCTCGATTAGCGAAAGTCGCCACGGCTCGATGTCGACGGCCTTCGCCACTTGGCGCAGGCTGAGCTTCGGAAAGCTGAGACGCCATGAGCGCCACGGTGTGAAAATCTGGCTCATGACGGTACTGTCCTACATGTCGTCGAAAGTGTCAAGTCCCGATCTGCACCTCGCAGACGTCCGTTGCGAGTGGCCCGCAGATCAGCTCGAACGCATCACCGTAGAGGTCGATCAACCAGTTAGGGCATCGGCAAAAATCAACAAGCGTGACCACGCTGTAGCCCGCTGGCCCAAAGACCATGACCGCCCGCCCGCGCCAGTCTCCGACGCGGAGCGCCGGCCCGGCCGCGGCGTAGAGCTCGATATCGAGCGTGTCCGGATAGCCCGCCGTGCAAGGTGACACCGGGCCGCGCCGCGGATCCTCGGAGCAATACCACGACGCGATGCCGTACAGGACGATCGGTGTCGGACTCGGGATCAGGCTGGCGGTGGTGGGCTCAGGCTCGAGGCCGTGGATCGCCGGCCGTCCGCCGACGTTGATCAGGACAGACTCCGGTTCGGGCACCGTCGCCAGTGCCAGGATCGCGCCTGCGGCCAGCAGGGCGAGGCAACCGAAACGACTGCGCATGGCGGCATGCTACTCAAAGAGAAAGCCGCCCCTCTCCGGTCAGGGAGAAGGGCAGATCCTAGTAGTAGACTCACCCAGCGACGCGGGAGCCGCTACGGTGAGTCCGCGTAAACGGAGGTCGACCGACGAGATAGCGAGACTGCCTCAGCGCGTCTTTGGCGCGGGATCCTTGTGGTCTGTTACCGCTGTGACCCAGCGATACCTGTAGGGATGGAAGGGCAGCCCTCAGAGCGGTCCGGCTGGTAACGAGGCGTCGGCACACGCCTACCCGCGTCGCACCCTCATCTGCCCGGTTTCAGCTTCCGCTAACAGCGGTTATGTCTACAGAAGCATGGTCACGTTGTACACGACCGGAACGGCGGCCATCCCAAGAATCATGGCCCACCCGACTCGCTTCAGCCGGGGCATCCACGATACGACGCCGAGTTGGATGCCGACCATGACGCCCTTCATCGCAATTAGACCAGGGATGCCGAGCGCAGCGAGGACAACCATGGACGGGGCGTGCCCCTCGACGAATCCGAGCCGCAGCCCGACGATCGTCAAGGCCAAGTCCGAGGCATACAGCACGATCAGGAGGAAGGCGAGTCGAACGTTCATCGCGCTGATACTAGCGGGAGGTCGGGCTGCTGACGAGAACTCAGTTTTAGAGAGCCGCCGCGCGGCCGAGTTCGATCCAATCCGCACCGTCGAAGATGAGGAACAACGAATCACGAGTGTCGATCGCGTAGGTCGCGGTCGCGAGTCGGAGGTTCGAGCCCGCTAGTGTGCCCTGATCCTGCACCGTGATCGCCGATCCCCCGACATTGAGAAGGACGAGCAGCGCGCCAGTCGTGCCATCGGGTACCGTCGGCGTCGATGTCAACGTAAATGGCGAACCCGCAGCAATGAACACCAGCGACTTACGGCCGGGGTTGATCTGATCGCCGGCCGCGGCGATCGTGTCAGAGACCGGCGTAAGTCCAAGACGGCCATCGATGAGGAATGTGCCGCTGCTATTCGTGGCCGCGACAGGCGCCGCGCTCGGGACGATTAGGTCGGGCAACAGAACTTCGGACGGCCCGAAGACGACTCGCACTTCGACAAGCTGTGTCTGTTCCGTGGCCCCGACTGCGGCTCCACCGCGACGCAGCCCGATGCGAATGCGCATGAACGCGGCGTCAGTCGGCGGATTCAGGGTCGGACCGGCCGGAACGGTCTTCTGCGGAATATCGCGCGTCGTCGCAAGGGCGGCGTTCTCCATCGATCCGCCTGTTATCGACCCGTCCGCCCGGAGGTACTGCACCTGAACATATGCCGTTCCGGTGAGGGTCCCGCCCTGGAGAGTCGCGATCGCCTCAAAGTAGTAGCTCTGGCCGCGACTCGTCGGAACCGGCACCAGCTGTTGGAGATAGGCGTCGTCGCCCGCTGAGCCGGCGGCCATGTCGATCTTGATGACGCGCCCAGAGCCGTTCGATACATCCGCAGAACTCGTGAACTTGATCGCCGTCCCTGAGACCTCGGTGAACGTCCAGTACGGCAGCTCATTCGTGCCCGTGATCGTCGAGTCGGGAGCGACCGGCGCCAGCGCGAAGTCGCCGTTCCAGACACCAGCCTGAATGAACCGCCGGACGGCGGAGCCGATCGCTGTCGCGGCATTCAGGATCGTCGACAGCATCGGGTTGCCCTGGTCGTCGGTGATCGTGCCCTGGGTGAGCTGGCCGGGGATGCCGATCGACGAACCGAGCCTATCCGCCACATCCGAGCCACGCGCTCCGACCGATCCGAACTCGCAGACATAGCGCCGCTTGCCGGTGCCGCTGATGAACGTCGTCGTCACCCGCGCGATGCGCTGCGAGGACGCCGAGAGGCCGTTCTGCGGGTCGGTGATGGTGACGTACTGACCGGCCCGCCAGCCGGTGTTCGGCGACTCCGTTGAGAAGCTGCCCCGAAGCCGTGGCTGGGCGACGCGGCCGAAATACAGGCGGGCGATGTTCTGCGCCTTCGCCGCCGTGTCGGCCGAAGGGGCGTCGAGGTACGTCTCATAGGTGCCGTACTGGCTGACCGACAGATCGTCCTGGAAGTAACCTGAGCCGGCCTCGTTGGCGCCACGGACGTAGGCGCGGTTCTTTATCACGCCGTCCTTCTCGACGCGCAGAGCGGTCGGCGCGATGTTGCCTCCGCCGGGCGTCTGGGCGACGTTGATGTTGAACGGCGCCGGGTTCGTCTCCGTGCCCGCGAACCAGTGCAGCTTGCCGAGGGCGTCGATGGCGAACTTGACCGTCGAGCCGGCTTGCGCCGCGCACTGCCGGAGCGCCGAGCGGAGCGTCAGGTTGATGAACGCATCGGCGGGCATGCTGGCCTGCGTCTGCGTGACCGAAATCGGATCGCCCGACAGTGGTGAACGGCCGTACTTGCCCCACAGATAGAGAACCCGCGCCCGATCGGATTCACCGGCCGGACGCGTCTCAAAGGGGACGAGGATCTCGTCGAGCAACGAACTGACGCCGATCGCCTCGATGGCGACGTAGCGGCCGACCGCAGCGCGGTCATACCACGCCCGCTGAACGGTGCCCAGGAAGACATCATCGTCGGTCGCCTGCTCATAGGCGTGGACGATGGCCCGTTCGCGGATGGCGCGGCTGTTATCGGAGTCCCAGTAGCGCAGCGACAGCCGGCCCGGCTCGTCGTCGGCGTTGTCCTGCCACTCGATCGAGCCGAGCTCGCCGAGCGTTGGCCCGACCTCAATGCCGCCGATCGTGATCGAATATGGATAGACTGTCGTGCCGAAGAGGCCGGCCGGCAGGGCTATCGCAATGCCGGGCATTAGAAGTTCGATTCATCGAGCCAGACGTCAAACAGTACCTGGGCACCGGCAACGGCGGTCAGGTTCTTGACGGCAATCCCGTTCGATGTTCCAGCCGCAATGATCAGCGGTTTCGACCGCGGGCGGTCAAAGTTCCAGACGATGATCGGTTGTTTGAGTGGCGATGAAGCGCCGAGAGTCTGCGTCATATACGGCTTGGCAATAGCGATCAGGGCGCCCTCAGTACCCTTGACAGTGGGCAGGATCATGACCGTCGCCCCGGCTGCCGCATCACTGGTCTCCAGCGGGTTGGGAATAGTCGTGCTGCCACCTGTGCCCGCAGCAATCAGCCGATACAGGCGAGTGTTCATCAGTACGGCAGTAGTAGCCACCTCGTCCTGATGCATCTCGATTCGCCGCACGCGGACCTTGAGGCTGGAACCGGCCATGATTTGAAGCAGATGAGAGTTGGCAGTGGCAGTCGAGATTCCGTCAAAGGTAACGGTGTAGCTCGCGAGATAGGGCTCGCCCTGCTTCCAGACTTCCTGGTGAACCGTGTCGGCACCGATGACCTCGGTGACCGTATGGACCTTAGCGCCGGTGCCCTGATTGACTTGGAGGAAGGTAGAAGTGGCCACTGCGTACCTCTAGGATGGCCGCGCTGCGGCGGCATAGTAGAGATGACGATCGACGATGCGCGCGATCTCGCGACCATCGAGGTAGACGGGGATGGAGACGGGCGTGCCGCCCATGGCCCAGCGTCGCGCCTGATCATTCGGGACAACCTCGCCGGACTGTTGCGGGACAAAGAGTTCAGGACCCACCTCACCGACGAGGTAGGGTCGACCAGCCCTGGCCGGACCACCGTGCTGCAATGCCTGATAAGGCTCGCCCGGCTTGGGCGCGAGCGCCCGTGCCGCCTCCTCGTATCGACCCGCACTGATCGCGCCCTGGAGAAGTGCTGATAGACGCAGTTTGTCGATATACCGCTGGAGCTCACTGCCAGCCTCACCCAGAGCTACGTCTTGGGCGACGATCCAGTCGTAGAAGGCTTGTGGTCCCTGCTGCTGGGCAAGTTGCGCGTCCAGGTCGAAGACAGCCTTCTCGGCTTCCTTGATCTCGCCGCGCCAGATGGCGATGTCCTGTGCCTTGTCCGTCTCCGGACCTTTGTCGAGGGCCTCGGCGAGGTCCTTCTGCGCCTGTGCCAGTCGACCAGCCGTGATCTCCGTATCGAACATCTCATTCGACAGGTCGCTGAGTGCTTGATCGGCATCCCTGGCGACTTGGGCAAGATCGTAGAACGCCCGATTGAGATTGGCCGTTTCGTCCGTCGTATCTTCAAGCGCCGGGATCAGGTCGTCCTTGGACGCATCGGCCATGAACTCCAGCGCCTTCGTGTGCTTCTCTGCCACCAGAACGGCAGCCAGATCCTCCTTTTTCAGTTGGCCAAGTGCGACCCTGAGCGCCACCGTCTCGGGTGTCGCCTTCCCAGCCAGTAAGTCAGAAACGGCGTTGAGACCCTCGAAGAAGTTGATCTGTGCCCTTGTGACCGCGAGTTGCGCCGGTAGCAACTTCTTGCCTAGGGTGGCCTGCATGTCCACCAGTTCGGCGTTGGCGATTCGCTGGCTATTGGCGAGGTCGCCGGCTGTAGCCGCGAAGTTGCCCTGTGCGGTAGTCGTCTCCTCCATGATGAGGGCATAGCGGGCGAGAACCTTCTCGCCCTCTGTCAACTCGCGGTGCGCGCCGCCGAGACCAAGTTGCATCGCCTTCGACTTGACCTTCGCCTCGGACAGAAAGACACCGAGGCGACGGAGCGGTTCGGATTCACCCGCCAGTCCCGAGCGGAGCTTATCGAGGACGTCGGTCGGATCGAGGTTATTGAACGAGGCGAGATCACCGGCGAGGGTAACAAGGCTCTGCGACATGTCGGCGGCCTTCGGCTCGCCGAGCTCCAGCCCGATGAATAGATTGCCGAACGTTGCCGCAGCCTCGATCGCCGCCTGTTTCGAGATACCCAACGACTTGGCTGACGTGTCACCGAACCGTTCCACGTCCTTGGCCGAGGAGCCGAAGACGATCCGCGACTTACCGAGGGTCTCATTGAGATCCGAAGCGGCGGTAATGCTGTCGCCGATGAAGTCGGTGACACGCGAAGCCGCGGAACCGAGAAGGTCAAGGCCCTTGATCGCCGCCGCCGCCGTCAGACCGGCGAAGAAGCCGGTCGCGCCGCCCTTGCGCTTGAGGATGTCGAGCTTCTTCGTGATCCGATCAACGACGCCGGAGGCATGATCCTGCGCTCTATAAACGAGTGTCGTTGTGTCAGTTGCGCCCATGGCCCACCTTCACCGATGCCTCCAGGCGTTGGTATTCAAGACCGCGTTCGATCCACAGCGCCCGCTCGTCATCGACGATCTCGGGCAACGGCGCCGTCAGCCACCACGGCGGGATGCTCCAGCGCTTCGCCAGTCCCTCGAGCGCGTACTCGAAGGGCACGCTCAGCGACCTGCGACCGTCAAGCGCGCCGAGGGCGAACGCTTCGCGGAGCGTCGCCCTGTCGCCGGGGGGAGCGCGGTCCCTTTCACGGCATCGATCCATGCCGCTGCGGCGGCGGCCGCATCGACGGGATCGAGCTCCCGCAGGTCGTCAAGGGGGAAGGTGTGGTCGACGACCGCAGCGAGGAACTCTTCGATGAGATCGGCATCCTTCACCTCGCCCTTGCGAAGCCGCAACAGGAAGGCCGTGTCGTAACGCCGCGCGATCAGCTCATGGCCCGCCAACTGACTGTTTAGCAGCACGCGGACGGTCGGCCGTTCGTACGGCACCTTGGCGAGACTCATCGGTTCAGCTCCTCCAGGACCGCCGCACGGACGATTGCCAGGCCGTCGCGTGCGCCGCGGTCCACGAATGGGTTGGCCCGTGCGCCGGGATGATTGACGAACGCCACGACACGCCCACCGAGGACCAATGGACCAGGGATGACGTGTGGCCGCGTGCCGCGGATGACGAGATGACGATACGGCGTGCCCGGTCCGACAACGATCGCCGGGCGATCCCGCCGTCCACGCCGGACACGCACGCTCTTCGCCAGCCGCCCGGGTTTCTGCCCATGGCCGCGGATCGTACGGTTCAGTTCTTCGCGGATCGGTTTGACGAGCTTCGCGGCGCCCTTGCGCAAGCCAACCTGGAGACGCTTCTCGAACTCCCGCCCGCCGTGCCGCTCGAGATGGCGAATCATCTCGTCCAGCCCGATGACCGTGACCTCGCTAACCGCCATCTACGTCCACGTTGCCTGGTCGTTGACGAGAATCACTTGAAAATCCGCGCCGAGCGTCGCGTCAAAGATCGGCTTCAGGGTGAACTCCTCGATGCCCAGACCATCGACCTCGGCCCATGACCGCGCGGTGTACTTGCCGTACAGGTCGAGTTGGATGCTGTAGAACGAGCCGCCGAGGACGGGGCCTGTCGTCTTGACCCGCATCTTGCGGATCGTCTTGGCGACGTAGGCGTCGACCTCGTTGTCGTTGCGGTAGTAGCGCCGGATGCGCGCCTCCCAGTCCCACGGGTTCGGGCGCAGCGTGTCCTGTGCCGCGGTGGTGTTGTTGAGGGTGTACAGATTGACCGGGCCAGTCTGCAACGTCCACTCGGCCGAGAGGACATCGGTGTCAGCCGTCGTGCCGATCGTCGTCGCGTCGATCGTGACGGCCGTGTTGACCGCCTTCACGAGGCCGCCGTTCTCGGCGGTATACGTGCCGACGCCGGTAAAGGCGCTGATCTGTGTCGCCGCCTCGGCCGACAGGAGCGTCGAGCGGAACGTCGCGCCGGGCGTGCCGGGCGACTTGTCCCAGCCAAGGGTCAGCTCGTTGCCCATGCAATAGCCGACCTCCCACGCTGGCCGCGTGGCGCCGATGCTATCGGAGTAGCCCCATTGAACGGTCGCTGTCTTGACATCATCGGCAGAACCGAGTGGCAGGAACGTCCACGTCTTGTCGGCACCGGCACCCGTGCCCGAAGCGACGGCCTTGACATGCAGGTTCAGCCATTCGATGAGTGCCGCATAGCCCATGTTGCCTGAGAACTCGAACGAGTTCGTCTCCGTTCCCGCGTCGCCGGCGTAGTGGCCAAAAAGGCTGTTGCGCAGCTCCACGGGGTAGATCGTCTCGACGTCCTGGTTGTGCGTGCCCTCGGTGAAGGGCACACCCCGCGTCGGCGCGACATTCGTGCCGCGGGTTGTTTCGAGGCCCGCCCGCGCGTTCTTGAATGCCCGCAGCGCCATCGCTTACTCCTTGACTTCCGGTTCAGTGGTGATCGGTACGAGGCCCCGGCCACCACATTTCTTGCACAGTGGCAGCGCGGGGTTGTGCTGGTGGATATGCCCGGCCGGATCATCGTCCTTGCAGACGTGGCCGAAACCGGCGCAGGTAGGACAGGGCTGGAGAGTGGCGGGCATCGTTTTCTCCTACGGTGCTGCGGTGGACACATGCTCGAACGAATGGACGCGCACGACGATCTCAACCATGTCAAACGAAGCATCGGCGTACGTCGCACCGTTGAGCGCCTGACGGAATGAGACGCACTCGGCGTAGACGTCAGTCTGTCCGAGATCGACGTTCGTCTCAACTCGATCCCGCATCGCGTCGTACCAGGCATACAGCCACGCCGTCCGGGTCGGCATGTCGAGCGGATCGATGAGCAGCCGCACGGGGTAATCTAGGAAGTCGTTCCGCGTCGCCGATGCCAGAATGCCGAGCGAACCTGACGGCGGGAAGACGAGCAGGATCGGTCCCTTGGCGATCCCATTCGGCAGGAGCGCCGTCGCCGTATCAGCAGTCAGTGTCTTGGTCTCACTCTCGACCGTTGCCGAGACCCCGACGAACGTCGCCGCGATGGCGTCGGCCTGAGCGCGGCTGTTCATCCGACCGGCAGGAAGCGATGCGCGGCGAGGCGGTTCATCATGTCAGGCGGCAAATCGGCCAAGAGCCGAATGCCACCCTCCGGACCGAGGCCGATGGCTGTTGCCGCAGTCTGCTTGCCGAGGTAGCGTCGTGTCACGGCGGCGATGGCGATCTCCTGCGCCCAGTACGGCACGCTGGCGTAGCCGAACGAGCCCGTCGTCTCAACGGTGTTATAGCCGGGATAGAAGTAGCTGAACGAGCCGGTCGGGATGTCCGTCAGCTCGAGCCACCAGCCGGGGCCATCGGTCGTCGGCTGCGGCCGGATGAGGACATCGGTCAGCGTGCCGGCGGTGTACGTGCCGCCCGTCTCGGGCTGCGAGGTCGTGGCGAGGTTGATCGCCGTCAGCGAGCGGATGCCGACGTGGCGGTCGCCGCGCACGAGCCACAGCTTGCGGCCCAGCGTCTTCACGTCGAAGCGGAACGTTGTCGTGCCGGAGGAGGGTCGCGGCGCGAGCCACGAGCCGGTGAAGTCCTCGATCTCCGAAGAGACTCCGCGGATCACGTCGAGCACTGTCTCGCGGTCATTGGCATTGAGCGTCATGCCGAGCCGCTGCTCCACGTCATAGGCCGAGCACAGCAGACCCGCCGTCTCGTCGCCGACCTGAAAGGCTGTCAGCCAGTCCGAAACGCGCGTCGCTGTAGCATTCTCATAACGCGCGCGATACCACGTCGATATCGTCCCGGCCGGATCGTAAAAGGTATACGAGCGTGTCGCCGCGACGAGCACGATCGTCGGCGTGCTGCCCGTGCCCGAGAGGTCCGCGAATGCGCCCGCCTCGGTCGCTGCCGACTGGACGCGGATGAGCGCGCCCGTATCGTAGGCACCGGCATTGCGGAGCTCGTCGGGATTTTCGACGCTCAGGGTTCCAAGATTCGGCATCAATGCTCCGGCTTGTGTGTGTGCGCCCGCCCGCCCGGAATGACATGAGCCGCATAGCCACCAAGTACGGTCCGAACCGCAATCGCCAGCGGCGGGTTCCCACCAGTCTCAAGGATCAGACCACCGCTGATCGTCGGTGCCACGGCAAGCAACGCCATGGCGATGCTAGCCAGCAGCACTTCCTGATCAATACGCGTCGGTGCCGTCGCACCGAGGGCCATACTGATTAGAACCGGGTCGACTTCAAGGTCAATACGCGGTGCCAGAGCAGTGAGACCAATCGACAACAGCCCCGGCCGTGTCTCAAGATCTAGCCGACTCGGCGCGATGGTGATGAGCGTCATGGCGATAGCCGACGGCTCAATCGTCTGACTGATCGTCGGAGCCAGCGCATTCAGAACTGAACCCAAAATTGCTGGGCTTACTTCAAGATCAATGCGCGTTGGCGCTATGGGGCTCAGCGTCATTGCGATCGCTGGCGGTTCGACACTGAAGACGATCGAAGGCGAGATGAGCCCAAGGCTCATCGCCAGAGCGGCCGGTGATACCTGCTGATTAATGCGCGTCGGGGCGACAGCACCGAGCGTCATCGCGATGGCCGCTGGCTCGACAGTGAAGATGATCGACGGTGCCAGCGCCGTAAGCGCCGAACCGATGAGTGCTGACGAGACCTCTTGGTCGGTCCGCGTAAATGCGACCGCCGCCAACGGCATGGAGTTCGCGGCCGGTGAGACTTCCTGATCGATACGCGTGAAGGCGTTGATACCTAGGGCCATCGATAGCAGTCCCGGATCGACTTCGAGATCGATCCGCGGGCCAATGGTCCCTAGCGTCATCGATAGCAGACCCGGCGAGACCTCCTGATCGATGCGCGTTGGGGCCGTAGCCCCAAGCGTCATGGTGATTAGCGGCGGTGCGACCTCCGGTGGGCCTTCAGCCGTGATCCGGCGTGGACGAACCTGCGGGTGCGGCGGATGCCGGAACAGGCCGCGCGCCATCAGATCACCGTAATGGCGTCAACCTCATCGGCCTCCACGCCAACGGCAAGACCGCCAGACTGGATCTCATAGCGAACCTCGGTGTCGCCATAAGGGAACATCGCCACCACCGTCGCGTTGATGAAGATGTGAGTGTGACCATCATGGACAACGGTCAGCGAGGCTACCGGCATACCGAGCGTGATCGTGCCGACTGTTGTCAGGAGCGTCGTCGGTAGGGGCATCAGACGTGCTCAACGTAAGTCAAGGTGGCGTTCCAGCCGGTCAACGTCGTCGGCGTACCGCGGATCTTGATGATGACCGCCTGGTCCGGTCCGACCAAGACCCGCTCTTCCGGTGTCGGCACCCACAGAAAGCCGTTGAGATTGTTGAAGCCTTCCTCGTGGAACGCCGTCACGGCGCCGGCACCTTCGGCCGAGGCGTCCGTGCCAGCCGTGGCCGCCGCGCCAGCCGTGCCACCGGCGATGCCACTCGCCGGGCCACCGAGCGCGTGCGGTGTCGGCGTCGTCGCGGTGTAGGTGCCAAAGGCCGTGACCTTGCGTGCCAGGATCGCGCCGAGCTGCTGGCTGGTTTCGGTCTCGACCTGACTGATCGTGCAGCGCACGACCTCGAGCAGGCTACCAGCCGTACCCCACGCCGCCGCGGCGTGAACGATGACCAGCGTCGCATCGGCGACGATCGTCTGATTGCTCATAACGACGCTGAATCTCTGCGGCATTCACGGACTCCTACTGCGGAAGGAGATGGACCATCGGATTGCGGTAGGGTGGATTGGCAGCCGCGGCAACTGCATCCGGAAATTCCGCCTCCAACATGATCGCGTCGATGTACGGGTCAGGTGATGCGTCCGCGACGAGGAAGCGCGAGCGGAGGGCATTGAACTCCGTCGTCGTCCACGCGTCCGCCGTGCCAGGCACGGTCGCAAATATGGCGCGGTGGCTAGTAAGAGTCGCGCCGTTGTTCGCGGTCCCCGTGAAGATATTGGCGGTTGTGCCGCCGCCGTGCTCGCGTAGCGTGACCGTCGTGTTGTTCGAGCCCGCGCCGCCCGCGTCATGGCAGATAAAGAGAGCAAACACGGCACGCGGTGCGTCGGCCTCGACGCTATCCTCGTACTGCCACTCGACGTAGTCCGTCGCATTCGGCGGGGCGATGCCATTGATGAAGTCCACGGCCGTCGTCGGCAGTGGCCGCTCGTCGATCAGCGTCCAAGCGTCGGTCGTCGCGTTTGTGATGTCCGTGCCGGTCAGGGTCCGTTCGAAGTCATTAGCCCCGGCGATGTTGTGTGTGCCGTCGGCGTTCGGGATGTAAGACA
>ERZ1292642.328-Hain-H14-01um-R1-328-length-30438-cov-16_pt2 | contig 26342 bp, 30 predicted proteins | sample MGYA00564403_ERZ1292642 | MGnify/ENA primary metagenome ERZ1292642 (study PRJEB36523, sample SAMEA6512643) | groundwater metagenome | collected 2019-01-09 | study: AquaDiva: Metagenomics assemblies of 32 groundwater samples
GGCCGCATGGGCTACCAGGGCCGTTACCGCGAGCCAGGCCGCGAAGGACAGGAGTCTCAGCATAGATTCATGCCCCTTTTAGGGTAGGGGCCACACCCGCCGAGTACTGGCGCATCCGGGGCGGCGTCGAGTCCACCCCGGTCAGAGTCATGAGCCGAACAGGATGCGGCCACGGACGCTTACCGAGGCTCCAGCGTTCTCCCGCCAATTCCATTCCCGAGCCCTGTTTATGTCCAGGGGAAGGTAGACGGCTGGACCGATGAAGATGGGCGGGAAATTTGAGCGTCGGACATGAGCCCTGGCCCAATCGAAATCCCAAAACCTACCGGATAGGGCGACGATATTCACGCCTAGCCCGATGAAGGCATAAGGGTTTTCCCCTTTCTGGAACTTCCCGCCAGGACCGATTTCGAGGTAGTCAACGCCCTTGGAATCGTGGAACACCCATGTCGGATGGAATAGGGATAGGGCGGGCTTTCTCTCTGGATGCAGGATGAGGACCGGCTTCGCCTCCTTCAGCTTGTCAGCAAGGAGCGTCTGGAACCCTGCCGCTGAGTCGGTCGAGGTCTGCGCCTGCGCCGACTGGTACGACAGAGCAAGAGCGAAAGTCAATAATATAGCCCGCATGTTTCCCCCTCACGGCTTCGTCCGGATTCTTCGGCTTCGGTCCTGTCAGCATATCGTCAGCTCGAAAGTCTCCTTTCTCATGTGCGCGGCGAAGCTCGTCACCGTCGCCTTGCTCCCCGTGATCCCGCGCTGGGGCTTGATGCCGGCAGGGGCTAGGTTCGGCGGGAACGTCTCCACCGAGTGCCCGAGCGCGATGCACCCGAGGAGCTGGGCCACGTACCCCAACGAGGCGTCCCCGGCCAGGTTGGCGGCGTGTATCTGGATGTGGTCCCGGCCCGGCACGTCCTCCTTCGCGGTAGTGACCGGGTCGTCCCACTCCTCGTAGCACTCGCCGTGCGCCGGGCTGTCCGTGCGCCAGCGGAACAGGTACTTACCGGGCGGGACGCAGGACACCCCGCCCCGGTTGTCGTGCCAAGGAAGCTCAAGAGTCCGGCAAGTGAATCCCTGATCGGTGACGAGGGTCCCGAAGGTCCCCTCCGGGCCAGTCTCGTTGCGGGTGAGAGTAGCTTTTCTCATGGTATAATCCTCCGAGTGGAGAATCTTGTATTTTCAGCCCTATTTGCCTGCATCATTCAAATCATTTCCAATGCTTCCACAAAATTCGGATATGGACCGGAGTTGCGCGAATTTGCCGTAGCTCTCGGCACCATGGCTTCCGTCTTGGGATTATACATCCTTCTGGCAACGGTTATTCTTGTTGTTTCTGGACATCGTATCCCGTTTCCGATCTAGCTATTCCCCATATCTCTCTGTGGCGAGCATGTAGAGCAAGTCGTCCTTTTCCTTTCGAGTCGCAATCCCCTTCTTGAACTTGACCATTAGGGCTTTGGCGTCTACGATGCGCTGGTGATATCTCGAAATCTTCTCCTGGTCGTCGTTCTGGGCATTGATCGAAATAATGGAAATCCCAAGGAGAAGTATCACGACACCTATCAAGATGTTCCTCATTATAGCCTCTTGGACATGACCATCTTGGTATACGGATAGCTATCGAGAGTCAACGCCCCACCGCTGTCATGAAAATACTCGCATCGCACGGTGTCCGCGACAGAAAGATTGACGATGTCAACCGTCTGCATGTGCGTGGCGTAAGTCGCCGTGTTGACTCCGACGCGAGTGTATGCAACCACGGTGGTGTTGTTCTTGACGATTCTGACTATCCTCGCCCCGTCGGCGTCGGCTGGGAAACCCCCGCTGCACATCACATCGTATAGCCCGGCACCTCCAGCCGGGATCGTGGTCGTCCCGGTAGTCGTGTCGTACAGATTCCCCGAATGGTACTGCAAGGTGTTGAATATGATAGCTTTCCAAGCGTTATTGCCCACAAGAAACGATGCCGATCCATTCGTTTCGAATCTTGGCTGGGCCGGGGCGTCAACTATTCCTCCGTTCACGGCCAGAGTACCGCCCCCGACATCGAGTAATCCTCCCGGATTAGTTGTTCCAATCCCGACTAAACCGTTGTTGTCAATTGTTAACTGACTGGTGAATGTGGTGAGCGCATCGTTGAATTTTCCAAGATGCAAGTATCCTACGCTAGTGCGGAGAGTCTTGACATTCAAATCTGCTCCCTGCCCGCTTGCGGAAATAAGAATCTGAGAGCCACCCGTATCACTTCTGGCGAATCTTCCTATAGTGAACTGAGCTGCCGAAATATCAATAGGATAGGTAGGCCCCGTCGTCCCAATCCCCAATAATCCACCTACCGTAACTGTCCCCACAAGAGTGGCATCCCGCCTCACGGATATGTCCTTATTGAATTGCCCATCCTCCAATTTCCGTATCGAGATATCCATGTTTTGGAGTTTGAATCGGTCCTTATCGGTTAGGCCGGATTGGCTTTGGCCCCAGGAGGGTATAGAGGCCAGGAGGGCAAGAACGGGGAGGATCATTTGTATAGGCGGTAGAAATGCTCTACGCCGCCGACTCCGGCAGTCGCCTGGGCCAGTCCTGCCGAGAAGGCAGGGGCCGCGCCGGATACGGCTCTTTGTCCGTATCTCTCCGCGAGTCCTCCCAGGTATTTCCCTGCCTGCGCTCCCATGCCCACGGTTCTTGGAGAAAGGAATGGTAGGGCCGCGAGGGATGCGACCTTCGTCGCTGGACCTCCGACGGCGATCCCTGCACCGATGGCACCGTAGACTCCGGGAGTGAATCCAGTCTGAGGCATGGACCTGAGCCATGGGGCCGCTTCCTTCCCAGCCGATGACTCGACCATCTCCTCAAGGGATTGTCTCGCTCCCGCGATCTCGTCAGACGCTTTCAGGATGGCGTCTTTAGTCTCGCTGTTGCTCCTGAGAGCCCGCTTGATGACTGCCGCCGCATCGTCGGCATTGACCACGCGGGAAAGGTCCTCGGACAATTCCATTGCCCTTCGGTATACCTGATTGGCCGGGGCAATCTCAGGGATGGAAGTCTCGATGTAGTCCATGACTTCGCCTTTGACTTTCGCCAGGGCGGAAGATATGGTTTTGCCCCTGTTGTTCCGGATGGCCGCGTTCAGGTCCTTTTGGAAAAAATAGACTTCCTCTGGCGTTGCCGATGAAAGCTCATTAGCCCGAAGCATGAATTTCTGGAAAGTATTGGCTTCCGCTTCCTCGGCAACCCGACCGGGGATGTTGTAGCCGAACTCTCTTTGAATATCGGCCACATTCTGACCGATACCCTCTTGAAGATTCAGCTTGAATCCTGGACCGTATTTCTCATTCGATCTGACTATCCCGATGAGCTTGCCGTAGGTGTCTGAGGCCGCTTCGATATTGGCGTCAATCAAGGATTTGAATTGTTTGGCCGCGTCCGAGGATATTTCAGCCGCCCTCTCCGCGCCCATCTTGGCGTACTTCATGACGCTTGATGGATTGTCAAAGAGGGCCTTCATGGCGTCATCGGAGAGCCCGGTTATGTTCTTGGCGACATACTTGTAGGCTCCGGCTCCGATCTTGCCGGCCTGCTCTCCGACGGCTCCGGCAACGGCAGGCAGATACTTGGCTCCCAGGTATTGCGCTCCGGCCTCTAACCCGATGCGCTTGGTTGCTTCGCCCATGGTCTGAGGGGCCGCTTCCGGGGAAATGTACCTGGTTGCGATGTCTTGGTATGCCCGGCCTGCCGCGCCGCCCAATGCCGCACCGGGAGGACCGCCGAGAATGCCGCCGACCGTCCCGCCTACGATGGGGCCTACATTCTCTTTTCCAAATTCCATAGCCCTGGACATGAGTCCCGGAGACTCAGCCTTGGGCTCCGATACGGAATCAGCAAAGTCATCCTCGGATAACGCCGCCCCACCGTCCGCGAAGTCGGAGTCGGAATATGTCTTTTTCATTCGACCTTCTCCCATCCGCCATTGGGGAGTTTTCTGACCTTGACGCGCTCGCCGGTCTTGAGGACTCGCTCCACTATCGGACTCGATATCTCTGATTTCTTCGGGAGCTGTGGAAACGACTCGGCGATATTCAGGCCCCTCTGCTTCATGATGTCGTCTATCTGAGCGAATTTGATACGCGCGGAGTTCGGATGCTCCCATGGAGGCGGCAGAATGTTGGCAAGCCTCTCCATGTCCTGGTTCGTCAAGACCCCGGATTCCCCTACAGCCGATTTTAGGGCGCTCAAGAAACCTGAACGGGAATCCTCATATGCCTTTACTTCTGGGTCCAATGCCCCGAGTGTCCCTTTTGATTTTGCATATGCCACCGCACCGGAGACTCCGACTTTTCCAGAAGCCTCCAATCGCCCATAGGAATCCTTGAATGATTTAATCATAGACTGAGAATCGAGTAATGCCTGCTTCTTGTTTTGCGCCCCTATTGATGGTTTCGCGCTGATGGCGATATTACTCCTTATCCCACTCAATTCTCCCGGAGCCCGGCCCTGAGATTCCTCCAAGAGTTTTTGCTCTTCAGGTGTCAACATCATTCTCGCCAGAACGCCTTTCTGACGCTCAGTGGACCCGGCGCTCCTTTCTTCTAGTTTGTACTTCATCGCATCTTCCAGAGTCATCTCGCCGCTGTTGACTTTACGAACGAGCAGGGCTTCTATGGTCTTGGGCTCAAGGGATGCTGCTGACTCCTGTGCCTCCCTCTGCTTCTTGGCTATGAACTCCTGGACGATTTGGTCGTAGGGCGATCCAGTTTCCTCTCCGGGAGGAAGCATACCCTGCGATGCTATTCCCATCTTGGTCTGCGTTTCTTGGAGTCCAGCCTGCTTCATCTGCATTCCCATCTGCATATCCGTCATCTTCCGCTTCTGATACGCCTCGAAGATGGCGTCGAGTCCAGCGGGAATATCGGGGTATTGCCGAATCCCTAACTGACTCGGCTGAAACTGTGGCCGCGAAGTCCGATCCATGCCGTCCATAAATCCTCCTTAGAAAAGAGAGCCCGCACCCTTTCCGAATAGACCGCCGAGTTGGCCGCCGAGTTGAGCCCCATCCATTCCTCCACCGGGGACCACGGCACCGATCCCGGCCCCAAGGAGCGCACCGCCAGCCCCGAATAGTGCCTGATTCTTATTCCAGCGGTTCTGCTGGTTCATGAGGTTGTTGTAGTAGTCGGCCTGGCGGTAGTAGTCCTCAAGGGCATAGCCGCGCTGTCTCGTTTCGTCGCGCAAACCGTAGCCCCTGCCGATGGCCTGCTGTCCTGCTCCAAGATATTGCGACCGCAAATCTCCCTGCCCCCCGGCGAGGTATTGCGTCATGAATGGCTGGCGGTTCATAGCGAGTTGTTGCGCGGCCTGGGCGAAGGCGTTGTCGTATGCGGAAGTGAACGGTCGGCCCATCTGTCGGTATTGCCCTGTGAGCTGGGATTGGGCTTGCCCCAGGAGTTGCTCATCGTACTTCCCGAGCTGGCCGGACAATTCCTCGTACTGCTTCTTCTGCAAAGATGTCTGTGCCTCGGGAGTGGACTTGAGTATCTGGCCCACTTCATAGGGATCGAGCTGCCCCTCTTTCATGAACTTCTCGAAATAGGCTATCTCCTCCGGCTTCGCCTCTCGTCCAAGGGCCTCTTGAAATTGAGTGCCAATGTCACCGTATCGCTTTTTCTCGCTTTCAAGCGAAGCTATCGCATCTTTTGCCCAGCGAAGTTTCTTGTCTGCCTCGATTCTAGCGCCCAAGCCCCTCAGACCCGCGCCCCTGGTTGCATCGTACCTGTTCTGGGCTTTCGCAAGGCTTTCCTTTGCGGCCTTCAATTCCGCGTCAAAATCTCTAGCAGGCATGATGTTCTCCTATGGGCTCAAGGGACGCCAGGGTTGAGTGAAATAGTCAACACCATAGCCGAGCATCTCCCAAGGCTGATTTGCCGCGTTGTTTCCGAATCTGAAATTGATGAAGTTGGACGGGCTTGTGGTTGGGATGTTGTAATTGCTCCTGACATACGGATAGGCCGAGGCCGTGGATAGTGAGACAGAGTAGCTTCCCGAGACTCCGCGCTCATTAGTCCATGTCGTCGTTATCGAGCCCGTCTGCTCATTAGCGAACAGGGACGATATCCGAGTCCATGACTTCTCATAGAACGGGCTACTCCCCGTCCAATCCTTCGATTTCCAGTAGGAGTTGATGGCCGCGTTGTTGTCGGTGTTGATGCCCGATCCGGCGTATTTGAACAAATACCCTCCGAGACTTCCACCGAAGTATTTGTCGTTGTTGACGATGAGCATGGATGATGCCGGAAGGTCGAGAGGGTAGAAGGCCCCATTGTTCATGTCGTATTTCAGGACGCGATTGCTAACCGTGGAGTAATTGATCCCGGTAGACCAATAGGCATGATTCAAGGTGCTGTCGTATAGGCCCCAGGATGGCGGAGCGAGTGGGCCATTCCAGTAGACCACGCAGGAGTCAACCCTGGCAGTATCGGAGCTGGACCCGAGAGTGGAATCAAACCGGATTTGTAGGGCCGCTTTGGCCGATACCGATACGTCGGTATTGTTGGTCTGCGCCGTCCATGTATTCGTCGAGAGGGCGGAGCAAGTGCTGTCGCTCTTGGTGTAGTATGTCAGATTCCCGGCCCCCGTCTTTCCTTCCGCGCACGAGATCAGGCCGAATGAATTTATCAGAAGTCCGGCATTCATGCACTGAGTCATGAAGGTCCCGGTAGATGCCGCGTTCATGGTCACGGAATCAAGGCTAGGGCTATCCCCAGCCGATGATCGCGTAACATTGAACCGTCCGCGCCACTGGATGTACTGCTGCGTCGTCCCCGCGTTCAGAGTGTTTGAAGTCGCTCGCCAATCGTTCCATATCCCATCCGAGGAAGTGGCCGACCGAACATCGTAATAAAGAGTCGCGTTCGATGCCGAAGGCGTAGACCATGCCGCTGTGAACGGTCCTCCCGTCGGCGTGGCGAAAGAAGTATCGAATGTTTCGGATTGGAATGTGCCGGAAGTGAATCCGGTAGAGATGAAAACAATGAATCCTTGTGCCCCCGATCCAGGGTTGGCTGTGTTAGTGTAGTGGCCCCAATAATAGACAATCTCAGACGCACTGCTGAAATAGACCGACCTGGCATAACCGGAGCCCTGATTGGTAACTTCAATCCGAAGTGTCGAAGTGAAGTATTTATTAATTTCAGTCTGTGTAATTTTTGACTGGTCACAATATCCAGCGGCTATGGAATCTGAGAATGTGTGCGAGTTCTGGGCCAATATAGCCGTCCCGGTAGCGTAATAAACTCGAATATTCAAGCCGCCGACTAGTCCTGATGTCCGTAGTCCGCCAACCACTGGTAAAGTATCAACACATACAGCTCCGTCGTTCAATGAATCCTTAGCGACATAGGAAAATCCGCTCAAAGTCCATCCAAGAGCATTTCCATTGCTCAAGTCTGCGTTGAAAAATGGCAGATTCCTTAGCAATTCCACCGTTCCACTCGTGGATACGGTTACGCTGCTGACCGTCCCATTCAGGAATTGAGCCGTAGAGTCCCAGGTCTTGCTCGTGCTGGAAGGGAATACGGACCCGGATATGCTGGAAGTGTCCCAGGTGTTGATTGGACTCTCGCTTCCAGCCTCCCAATCCGTCTGCGTCGTTTCCGTGAGGCTTTGATTCTGTAGATTTTGAGTGGCCGTCAGATTGGTTATCTTCCGAGAAATCGAGGTGATGCTCCCGTCTAGGCCAATGCGCCAATACCCGCTATCGGAACCCTTGAACACGATGCCGATGGAAGTCAGGATGATGGACGCCGGATCATTGGTCCCCACCGTGTTTGAAAGGACCGAGCAGAGCGTGGTGTATTGGTCCCCCAATTCGCATATCGTTATGCTCTGGGACTTGAAGATGTAGATATTACCGAGCCATGCCTTGAGTCCAGTCACCTTATCACCGAATGTTCCCATGTCGTCTGTCCAGGGGTCTACCGGGAGGAGTCCAGTGGTGAAATTCGTGAAGTCACCGGATTTGGAGTAGTGGACTCGGTTGGGGAAGTTTGCGACATCGGCCACGACAAGCCTATCTCCGGCAAGCTCAAGTATCGTGCCTTGCGGTATGGCCGTCGAGTAGAGTATCGAAGTCCCGTTGTACCTGAAAACCTTGTCCCGTGAGTCATTGGCTCCGTATAGGATGCTATCCACTGTAGCGAATGACCACCGCTTCGTCCCCGCCGTGGCCGTGGTTAGGAAATTGGTAAACGCGGCCTTGTTCGATGATTTGGCGCAGAATATGTCATGGCAGGCTACAACGATGTCGTTACCGGAAGTGTCCCTGAAGTACGCCGACCCGGTCACTGGTGCGCTGGCCGTTGTAAGCGTTGCCTCAAGTGAGAACCCGCGCCGCTTCTTCAAGGTCAGTCCATTCAGGTCCGTTTCGGCATTGAGCGAGTCCTGGGCCTCGCAATCGGCCAGAGTGGCAGGGGAGTCCGTATCGTTCATCCCGCAGAATTTATCGGTTACGAAACCGCCCTGTTGGGCATGGGTAGGAATAGGCCCAAAAACGCACAGAAACAGGGCTAGAACCAATCCGGGGTATAGGGATGGCTTAAATGGCGTCAAAACGCTATGGCACCCACGCCGCGAACCGCCAGCGAAGCGCAAAAGACCGCTTAGAACCATCTACGCTGTCCCCGCATCTTGATTATCTCGGTTGCCGTGTTCTTGAAGGTCTGGATAGCCAGGTCAACGGATGCCTGGTAGTCCTTATTCAGTTGGCCTAGTTTTATCGCCACTTCAGGGGTTATGTCTATCCCCTTCATGAGCAGATAGGCCGCGTAATTCGCTATCCCCATGTGGAACTGAACCATGAGGCTAGAGCTGTTCAACGGTGTCGAGGAGTCCGCCGACATCTCAGCAGGGACCGGATAATAGGTGAGAATGAGATTCGCCCCCGCGTCATCGGCTCCCGGTATCGGGTAGAGCCTTATCTGCTTCCTTCCTTCTTCGGGGTCTATGATGAACTTCCTCGGACTCCCAGCGTCATCGGTCCAGTCGTCGCCATTGTCGAATTGGATAGTCCGGCGCGAGACAGGCTGAAGCTCGACGCTCTTATGGGTGACTTGCTTCTCCATCCAGAAATCAGTGGGAAGGTCATAAGTTGCCGTTCCGTCAACGACGGTAATAGTCGGATGGTCTTTGAATAGGGCCTTGGAGTCATAGGCGAACTGCTCCTGAGCCCTGTTGATGGCGTCATCGTACTGCGTGACGGTGAATTTGCTTACCGACGGATCGCCGCAAAATCCAGCTACGAGAGTCCTTATCTGTCCCCTGTTCATTGGACAAGCTCCGTTTTCTTCTCGTTGAACGGGTCCCAATCGGGCGCGACCGGCTCAAGAGGTTTCACATCATCGTCTATCGAAAGGGCCGATACTGGCGGGGTAGATTTCGTCACGCCCCGATTGACAGCGCTCTCAAGATGGGATACATAGGTCTTGGTCACGGTATCCACATGGAAATCGGAGGCCACCCGTCCATAAGCAGCTTTGCCGATGGCCCGCCGTATACGCCTGTCTTTTATCAGGGTTTCAAGATGGGCCTCAAACTCCTTCGCGTCATTTGCTAGGAGACCGTCTACGCCATGCTTCACGGTCTGCGCGAAGTGGCCGACATTCGACGCAACGGTAGGTATCCCAAGGGCCGAGTATTCTAGCCATCGAAGGTTAGACTTCCCACGGTTGAAGGCGTTGTCAACGAGGGGAGCCATGCCGATGTCAAAAGACCTATCGGCTAAGTATTGCGGGTAGTGGTCTATCCTGGCCCATTTGGTCACGAACTCCACCCGGTCTATGTTCCGAAGGAAGGGCGGGACTCCGTGGCAGAGGACGAATGAGACATCCCGATATTTCGATAGGATGCTGTGAATGACGGGCTCGACTACGCGCAAGTCCTCCTCATGGCTCGATCCACCGGCCCAGCCGATGCGGATGCCCTTCCTTGACTTCCTATGGGTTCTATCCCACGCCGACAGGTCTACGCCGTTCTCCACGACATAGATATTGTCGTTGTAGTCCGAATAGACCTCTTTCAAGTAGGGAGTGCTGACGATCATGCCGTCCATGTTCTTGAATTGCTCAAGAGCCACTTGCCGATGATGGGTCCCGGAGGGGTCGTAAACCTCCGATGCCGGATTATAGGCCGGGGTGTCCACCATGTTATCGTCTATCTCGGCCAGGAATGGCAGATTCGGGAAGATGTCCTTGAGAGCGTAGAGAGTGCCTAGAGCTGCTTGGATGTGAACCATCTGACACACGACTATATCCGCTTCCCGGCAAGCGTTGTAGAGGCCCTTGAATATCGCCAGTTTCGCAATAGGATTGAGCATCTGCGCTTCCCAAGGGTGCGTTTCGTTCAAATCCTTGCGCCACGCATAGGGCATGAGATTGGCTATCCTCATCCTGTCTGCGGCCATGGCGTAATTGAGCATCCGGTAGTAGAACACGCCGGAGTTTGTGGTCTGGATGAAAAGAGCCTTCAGCATACAGACGCCACCGCTGGAATCTCAAGAGCCACCAGGACCGACTCCTTGACGCGCTTGACTTCTTCCTCATCCCTGTTCCTCACCGTGCCTGAATCGAGCAGACGATAGGACGAGAGGAATTGGGGCATGGCCGTCAGTTTGACGCCATCCCGGACGGCCCTGAGTTGCTGGTCCCAATCCTCTATCCCTAACCGGCAGATATCGCCCTCCGAATAGGGGTACTTCTCTGCAAACTCCTTTGTGTATGCCACGGTGCTATGGATGATGCCGTTTGTCATGTTCTCCATGGCGTCCTTGAAGTCGAACGGTTTTGACCGTATCTCCCGAAGGACAGTCCCATCCGGGTCTATGACTCTGCCCGATCCGAAGGCGAATTGTACGCCGCCGCCCTGGAACTTGTCGGCCACGAACCGCGCCCGATTAGGCTCCGCGATGTCATCGGCGTCTAGGACGCAGATTACTTCCCCTTTCGCGGCCTCGTTGCCCATGTTTCGGGACTTAGACCGACCCTGCTTCGTCGGGTTTGTCAGTATCCTCACCCGCTCGTCGGACTGGATGAAATCCAGGTATTGCCGCGTCAGGTCCGTGGAACCATCGTCAACGATGATGACCTCGATGTCCTTATGCGTCTGCTCCAGGCAGGACCGGACGGCATGGGGGAGCCAGGTTGAGCAATTATGGCTGGGGATGACGAATGACAGTTTCATGCCACGGCCTCCAGAAATCTCTCAGGTGAAAGCATCCTGCCGTGATAGTCCCTGGCCGGATCGTTGGGCTTCCTGTTCTTGATTATCGTCCTAACCTTCCCTACCACTTCCTCGATGAACTTACCGCTGTTCTGGCAGTCATCCACGAACCCGCAGAAGGGCTGCTGGATGTTCGATATCACATGACGGGAGTTGATAAGGGCCGTCTTGACATTCATCGATATCGTCCTGTCCGGGAACAAGTGGATGATTCCGTGGTACTTTGAGACATCCGCGCCATCTCCGACGACATCCAATTCCACATCCGGCAGGCTTCGGTCTATTGCCACCATGAGCCTCCCGTATCGGGCCTCGATATCAACAAGGAATTTCGGCTTATCCGGCAGGGGGGAGATTTCCGGCAATTCCATCGGGATCGGCATGACCTCGACCTCAAATCCGGCCTTCCGCATCATGTCATAGGCTTTCTTGTCCTCGACATATTGGACGGCCACTTCATTGAGGCTTGCCGAGTACGCGCAGATAGCGTCGAAGTTGATGGACTTGTAGATGTCTAGAATATTGTCGGAAGTCCAGAACACTATGCGCTTCTTGACCGTATCGTTATTGGCTCCCGAGAATATCTCGGAGTGCCTTCCAATGAACTGCTGAAGCGGGCTGAACCCAAGCTGGATCAGGACCTCGTATCTATGGGGCTTGAAATTCGGGTAGTCCCGATAGTCTGAATCCAGTAGCTTCGCGAGCCTGATGCCGTCCTGCTTGTACTGGACCGAGGAAACGCATATCCGCTTCTCCTGGATACCGTGCTTTGTCCTAACCGCATCCATACGCGAAAGCCATGCCTCTTGTGTGCATCCCTGCCCGCTGATGCTGTTGGGAGTGGGGTATTCCGTGGCGAAGGCGTAGCCCTTCAATGCCAGGCCCTTCCCGCCCTTTTCCACTATGGAGAGCCAGAAGTCCCAATCTTGGAGAGACTTCAGGGACTCATCCCATCCTGGGAATAGCTTTGACCGGAACGGGAAGCAGGCAGAAATGTAGTTGCTCACCCGAAGGAGCCACGGATCGAAAGGCTCTGACGCTATCGCGCCTTTCTCGTCGAGGAACCGATATCCGGAGTAGATGAAGTCTATTTCCTGTTTCTTGTCCAGTTGTTCCACCCACATCTGAGCCGTTCCCGGCTCGATGATGCAGTCCGAATCCCAGAATACCCAGTATTCCCCAGTCGCGTGTTTCGCCCCCTCATTCCTTGCCCTGCAGGCCCCGCTATGCTCAATCTCGATTATCTTGGGCTTTACCGAATGGCCGTGAAACTCGGTATTGATATGTTCCCTAGCGAGAGGCAAAGGACCATCCAGGACGAAGATTGCCTCGAAATCCTTTAGGCTCTGCTCTGCGAGAGCGTGGCAGACGCGCTTTAGGATATGCTCGGTCTTGTAGACCGGGATGATAAATGACAGTTTCATGCGTTCACCTTTGCGAGTCCCAAAATGAATCCGTCGGGATATTCAACCGGAGTGAATTTGAATCCGATACCGTCATCCAGCGTGACACGCGGATGATGCTCTGCTATCCTCTTTGCCGTTTCCTGGTCATAACCCTGATGAACCAGGCAAGTCACCATCCTGCCCATCCGCCTTTCCCTGGTACGGACATCGGAGAAATGCATGACCTTGATCCCGCTATCCTGGACCGGATATGGGTACTTTCCAAACTCGGCCCCATAGTGATCGTGCTTCCCCCCTGTTATCTCCCGGAAGTAGACATCCTCGTTCGCCGCGCCATACCAGCCGTGGTAATGGGCTCCTAGGTCCGGGTTCCTCAATCGGTAGATGTTCTTCCACTTCTGCCCCCGGCCTTCGATGCGGTAGAGCTGACCTCCGGGATTCCCGGCGAGTGACTCGATATCGGTTGACAGGGCAATGGCGTCTGATTTTGCCGCTTCTGGTATTCTCTCGGGATTTGAAACCCACATATCTGGATGGAGGAAAAAGGCCAAATCGGTAGAGAGGGAATGCAGGCACTCGTCGAATAGCCGCACATAGTCGTCTTTCAAATCCTTCTCTACCTTGCCCTCAAATAGCTTTATCTTGCGTCCGTCAAGATGGCCGCACTGGATATCCTTTATGGCTTCCAGAGTCCCATCCGTTGAGCCGCCGTCAAAGAAAACCATCTCATCTACGAACGGAAGGACTCTGAGAATATGGGAGCGTATCCACAGATGCTCGTTCTTGACTAAACAAAAACTTCCAATTAAACCCATAATTTGTTGTGCTTCCGGCTGTTGTCCGAAGCTGTCAATATCTGAAGGTTCCATGGAACATGAAGTCCATTCAGTTTTTTGTGAACCAACGGGTAAATATGATCCACTTCATGAAGAATTCCAGTCGCCTTGGTTATCTCATGGGATTTCTTGAAAATGGCCTTGAGCGCAACACGGTCAACCCATGGAGGCGTTGCCATTCGCAGTCTTGCACGGCGTAGAGATGCCGCCTCGGCAGAAAGCCACGGCTTTTTCTTCGCACATGCCAATACAGACGCTCTATGCCTTTCCGTGTTTCTCTTGCGCCACTCGCGTGAATAGGCGTTGACTCGCTCGTGGTTTTTCTTTTTCCACAAAGACGCTTTGGCGGCGTACTTGTTCCGGTTCTTCATCATTGACTTTCTAACGAACTCTCGCATCTTGTCGCGGTTTGTTTCGGCCCATTCTTTGCTTGCCGCGTCTCTCTTTGCCCTGTCACGTTGATACCGAAATCTGTCGTATGCACGGCGCTTTTCTATGTTGCGCTGATAGCACTCACGCACTTGTATACGACGAGCTTCTTTTTGCTCCTCCGTGTAAATCCTCACTTTACCCCCACCACATTAAGGCTGATGGATTTTCCATCCACGGTAGAAACCAACCGAGAGCAATCATGCTTGTCGCCTATCGGGAACACATCCACTTGGCTCACTTCATGGAATCCGGCATCTTTGAGCATGGAGGACAACAGCTTGAAATCAAATCCAGCCATATGATAAGCCGTCGGATACTCTTGGCCGCCCCAAATGAAGTCTACCAGAAATTGATTCAAACCACCGAGCCTCTGATAGAGGTATACGGTGCGCGCGAAGTCTGGGACAGCCACATACAGAATCCCTCCAGGTTTTAGAACCCTGGACCATTCTTTCAAGACGGACATGGTCCTGGTATGCGGGAAATGCTCAAGGCAATGGGAAGCGTAAATCTCGGATACGGACCCGTCGGCATATGCCGGCAGGCTCGATATGTCGGCTATGACATCCGCACCCGATGCTGGGTCGATGTCAACGCTCAGGAATCCAAGGATGGCACGATTCCTGGCCCCGAGATTCAGGCGTATTTCTTTGGACGCTTCTACTTGAACCATTCCCTCACCGTTGCCACGGCACTTAGTGCCAGGGCCGCTATGGCTATCCAGACGCTTCTATGCTTGTCTGTCGCCCCTGCGCCATGGGCTGATAGGTCTACCTTGTGGTCGTCGAAATCGGTACGGAGTTGTCTCTGTCCAGCGGCCACGGACTGAAGATGCTCCTTGAGGTCGGACTGGCTCTGGATGATGGTCCCGAAGGCGCGTTCGCTTTTCTGGATGAAGTCCATGAGCACTTCGTCTTTCATGTCACCAATCCTTCACATTTATTTGATGGCAGTCCTTCTCCGGCTTTCCTTCCGCGTGGCAGAGTTCATGCGGGATAATCCGGTCGTATCCTTCGGCAACGAGCATCACATTCTTGACCCGCCCCGCCTCGCCCTTCTTGTTGATGGTCTGCGGATAGAAACAGCCGAGCATGAGCCCAGTTTCCGGGTAGGGCTGGCCGTTGTCCATGTGCGGCGAAACGCCCAATCGCTCCGCGCCCTTGCGGCAATGCTTGTTGACCCAGGCCGGGGACCCACGCACTATCTTCAGGTCCGGCGGGAGGTTCTTGTAGCGGAATCTTTCCGGCCGGGAAGCGGCGCACCCCATGGCGAATACCGCCATTGCCAGGGGCAGGAGCATCCAGAGATTCCAGGGCCAGGTCATTTCCTGCGCTCCAGTTCCGCTATGCGCCTTCGGAGTGCCTGAATCTCAGCCACAGCCGCAGCTAGGATGGCATTCGGATCGACACCCTTGATGTCCTTTCCGGCCGACACCACCGCCTGGGGCAGAATCTTCTCCACTTCCTGCGCGATGAATCCTGCGTGCTGTTGCTTGTCACGCTTGGTTTCCGGCTTCCAGGTATAGAGCTTCGGCATGAGGCCGTCTATGATTGCTCCGCTGTTAGAGAATGCCTTGATGCTGGTCTTGAGCTTTCCGTCTGATGACACGCATCCGGTGATGCTCCCCGCTGCGTCCGTGGTAAGGCCGAGAGTGCAGGACAGGACTGTGCCCTGGCGAAGCGTTCCTGTCGAGTAAAATGAACCAGCGATTGCCGAACCGTTCACTTCCAACGCCTCTGCGGGTGAAGTGTCTCCGATGCCGACTTTGCCAGCCGCCGTTATTCTCACCTTCTCACCAGGAGCCCCGGCGTTCGCTGTCTCAAAACCAATGTAGCCGCTTTGTACGCTACTCGTTTCCTGAACCATCTGGATAGCGGTAACATTCTGCTGAACGCCCGCCCCGCCCGTTCCCCTGGTATATCCCCGGAATGCGTAGCCCGCCCCCGCGCCACCGTTATCATGATAAACCGAGACATCGCCGCCGAGAGCCAGGATATTCCCCGCGACATCGAGCTTCTGGCCTGGACTTGTCGTGCCGATGCCGACTTTGCCGTTTGAAACCGATAGCGTTGAAGCCCCAACGCTGAACGCATTGCCGGAGACAGTGAGCGTGGATAGAATCGTAATACCATCATCGTTATCCAAGAACAACTGACCCGTGAATGTGGCCAGGTTGTCCGTGTATCTGCCGAGGCTCAGGACCCCGCCAACATTGCGAATCGCTTTTGAATTTAGACCCACACCCTGGCCCGATGCCGTGAGGATAAATTGGGAGCCTCCTGAATCCGACCGGGCAAAATTAGCCAGCGTGAACCCGGCACCGGATACGTCCAGCGGATAGGACGCACTGGTTCCTATTCCGAGCCTACCGTTAGAAACTACGAGCGTCGAGCCGCCAACCGAGAAGGCATTGCCGCCGACGGTGAGGGTCGAGGACTTCATGGTGACTGATGGCCCATCGCATCCAGCCGCTAAGGTAGAAGCATCGCTGTCCGGCGTCTTTATGCAAGCCGCCGACAGCGTAGTGCCTGCCTGCGTAGGGCCATAGTCCACATCTATAGCCCACGCGCTAGAGACACCGACCAGGAGAGCCAGTATCAGGCTTTTCATTAGCGCACCAGCCCATCGAGACAGCGAAACTCACATGCCGCGACCCCGGAATTACAAGTGAAGTACCATGCCCCGGTGTTTGAGCCGTCGAGCTTGAAAGTCTCGGTCGATAGGATCGGGAAGCCCTCAAGTATGTTCGAGTGGACAGTCGCGTGCTGTGTCGCTGTCACAGTACCGATCCACACCAGGGAGCCGGTGTTGTTCCGGCAGATACCGTCCGGCCTCTTGACTGACGCTGGAAAGAACTCTGTCCCGGTCACAGAGGACCCTGACACGCGCCGGGTATTATTGTAGGACCCGCGCTCGATGCGCGTAGCCCCTTCATGGCCAGTGTCGGCTGTTAGCAAATAGGGCAAAGCGAATACCAATGCGAAACCTATCAGTGGAGCATAGAGAAAAAAATATGCAACTCCATTTCTTACTCTATTTTCAAGTCTATTCAGATTCATTTCATCCCCCCACATACGATAAAGTCTACCGTCTTATCTCGGCCCACCCATCATTCAGACGGATGGACCGAGTAAGACCACGAGTTAGATCAGCTCGTGATTGAACAGCAGAACGGCCGCGCTCGGGTTGAGTACCGCCGCGACGGCCTGGAGCTTATAGGCCACCGTGGAGAACAACTCGAAAGGATCGTTCGTCGTTGATGGACCGCTTCGCTTTATGATCATCCTGGCACCCTTCCCGCCCAACTCCGTCACACCGAACGCCCCTTCCGACAGGATGGGCGTGATGTTGACCGAGTGAGCCGCCACCGCGTAGCGCGGGACATTGGTGCTTTCGATGAACCGAACGCCATGCATCGGGCTCGTGACGCGGCCTTTCCACATGGAGTTCTGCGGACCTCCATCCCAGTTGACGAACCACTGCTTCAGGTCATGGTTGCCCAGACCCGTTGCAACGGCGTTGGGATGGATGACGCCAGCGTAGTTTCCGTCCGCGTACGGAGTCGCATCGAACCGGCGAAGGCGAGCGACTGCCTTCCTGACTCCGATGGGTCCGAACCGCGCCGAGATGGAAGGCGCAGTCGCGCTGACAGCCGACAGACGAGTCGCTGAGGTCCCGAACACGGCAGGGAACCCGAACTGAGTACCGGCGTGCGTTCCCGTGTTGGCCGCGAATGAGGACGCCACCGCCGACGCATAGGCCGACATGATGGTGGACCGACTCCCATCCTTGCCGACCTGACTGAGTGCGTTCTTGATGACGGCGAGCTGGCACACATTATCCAGGGTGAGAGCAGCGGACTGCAATAGCCTCTCGATGGAGCCCTGGACAGGCGAGGAGATGAGCGTATCCTCAGACAGTGTGCTGACCTTCGTCGCCCGACCGTACTGGGCGATGGTGACATTGACGCGCCTGGACGAAAGCACGACAGCCGAGTTAGCCGACTGCTCGGCCAGAGTCACCGAAGCCGCCGCGAGACGCCGCCAGCCGTTGAAGGTCATCTGAGTGCCTGACCCGAGCGGAAGCGGATACTTCTCTCCGAGCTGATAGAAGGCGGTCGTTTCCTCCAAGACCTTTATCAGCCTGCGATTGAGATAGACGAGCAACATATTATCGTCTATCGTGGTACTGGTGCCTTGATCGGCCATTTAAGTCAAAACGCCCCTTTCGTTTGACCTCAGAATTTCAGACCCTGCTTCTTCCAAAAGACCCTCTCCTGCTCAGGCGTGAGTTTCTTGAGATAGTCCTGGAGTTTGTCAGGCGTGTCCAATCTCTGAGGCGAAGTCCTGCCCACCGGGACCACTTGCGCCGGTGGCGCTGTGACCCCCTTGGGAGTAGGCGTTTGAACCTGTGGAGCAGGACTCTTGCTTCTTACGACTTCTCTGCCCTTGGCGAACAGATACGCGGTTTCCATGGGCCTTGGCGACTGGTTGATCCATGGATTGGATTGCCTGATGGCCATGAGTTCGGCTATTCCCTTCTCCGAGAATACCCATGGATCGTTTTCACCGATGGACTTGAGTTCGGCTATCCGGTTGTTCTCCTCGTTCTGGGCCATGACGACATCGATGTCTTGCCTGGCCTGCGCGTATGCCGCTTCCTTGCTCGCGTTGAATAGCCGAGTAAGGACGGTCCCGAAGCCGTGCTTCTTGATGTCGGCCTCGATCTGCGCTTCAAACGATTCAGGAACATCCGGAGAGGCTGGAGTGTCACCGACCGGCTTGAGACTCGATGACGCCTGCTGGGCCTTCTTCAATGCCCTCTCGGCCTCCAGATAACTCGCCGTCAACTTCTCCATGTCCACGGTGCCATCGGCCCGCTTGAACTTGTCCGGTACTTCCGTGGTGGGCTGGGTTGCCGTGGCCGGCGGGGGCTGATAGCCCACTGGTTGCACGGGCTCAGGCACTACAGGAGCCTGGACTTGCTCTTGCGCTGGTGGTACAGGTTGAGCGGGCTCCTGACCTTTCATCATCTGCGCTTTGATGAGGGCCATATCCTTAGCGGCATCCCGGGGATTACCCGAGAATCCCTCCAAGCTAGGAGTCTGCGCCTGTTCCGCCGATCCTCCGCCGATCTGCACTTCTTCAGGGACCTCGACTGTCATTGAAGTCCCATCCACTACCATTGATTCAGGCATCTATTCGCCTCCGATTGCCCCGGGTCTTGGGGGTCGTCATCTCGCGGGGGTCGATCATCGATTGCCCCGCCCTTGAGGGTCCTTCTGGGATTGCCTCAAAATCTTCTCGGCCTCGGAATCTCCGAGTCTCACTTCGCCATCGAGCCAATCCACCAACTCCGAAAATGCCCTGATGCGAAGTCCATGCGCGAAAGCCGTCCGGGTAGTCAATCTCTCAGGGCTCTTTTCCATGAGCCGAGTCAAAGCCGAGACGGAATCACCCCGCCTCTCGTCCAGATATTCCGATACGATCCTCCAACCATCGGAATCTATCATCTGCCGAAGAACCGCCGTCCGTCGGATGCGCTCCTCTGGCGTCATTGCATGGCCTTCCCAGGCATCCGGCCATTCTGCATTTCCTGGGCAATCTGGATCTGCTTCATCTGGTCCTGAGCCAGTATCATCTTCTCCGTATCCTCCGGTGAGCGCATGAGGGTTGACGGGTCGATTCCGGCATTCTTCGATTCGGCCTGAAAGACCTTAGTATCGTCAAGCCACGCCGCGCCGAGGAACTGCGCCCGAAGGTCTTTGAGCATGGCCTGCTTCATGGCCCTGTTCTCCATCTCGAATATTCCCTGCGGCTGGTATGTGTAGCTTTCGTCTATCTGCTCAGGAGACAGAAGCTCAAAAGTCCTGGCCCTCTCTGGACCGATAGCGGCTACCACATCGTCCGGCGTGATATTCAGGTAGATTTCCTTCCAATAGGACATGAAGATACGCTTTATCGTCCGAAGCTCGATGAGTTGGCCTATGTAGGCGAACTTCTCTCCGGCCTGCTCGAGATTGAGCTGCTGACCGCCAAGCGTATCGTTGGTGTCCCGGACTGCGCCGGACATTCCCATCGTTGCCCGAGTAGCCGAAGTCCTCTCCTGGGCGTATCTCTCCATCTCCTGCGGCTCGATGAATGCTTCCCGGGGAACATCCCCTCTCGGCATGACCATGAACGCGGCCCGGACATCGGCTATTCCAGCGGCCTGCATGGCCTTGAGGTCGAATCGGACCGTACCGCCCAAGGAATCGTCGTCAAGCTCTTTAGGATTTATCAGAAGCCTCTCGATGACTCCGTACTTCTCGATCATCCGGATATTGCCCTGGTCGAGCCTCTGATTGACAGTCTCGTTTATGATGACCTGGACATCCTTCAGCATCTCCGGTATGCCGATGCCATAGAACTGCCCCGCCTTGAGCATGTAGTCCATCTTGTGGATGTTGCCCATGCCGTCGTATGAACGCAGGGGCTCGGCGGATAGGACGGCAAGATTGTGGAAAATGATGCGGGCTCGGACAAGCCTCTCGGGATCGTCGCTATCGGACAGCCACTTCGCCGGAACGCTGGCCGTCAACTCGTAGCATTCCCGGTCCTCCTGGTACTTCGTCTTGGGCGTGGACTCGTTCTGAATCCCGCGATCCGATTTCATCGTTTCTTTTTCGTCCGGAGTGGTCTGTGAGTCCGAGACATCGCGCAGTGTGTCCACCACATCCGGGAAGAAGTAGCCCTTCTCGACGCCCGCCACAATATCGCCGTATGTGATTGGATACCGGCAGGCTATCGGTTTGTCATCCTTAATCAAAAGAGCCTGCGGGTCCGGGAAAACATCCCATATCGAGATGGGGTCAAGGACCATGCCGCGATAGGTCATGACATCCTTCAACTCGTAGCCGTAGCCCATAATCTGCGGGCCATTCTCCAAGGCCGAGGCAACAGCGGCAGGGTCCATCGTGTCCACCGGCGCGAACTGCGGAACCCTTACCATGCGCGGCTCGGTCTTGCCTCCCTCGAACCTTGCCCGGAAGAACCCAGACCCGTAAGTGGTGCAATCGTCAAGAACGATATCTAACTTCGACTTCAACTCCGACTTCTCGAATTCCCGTCCCACGATATCGCGGATGTTGTCGGACTGGTCATTTTCCTGCGTTCCTCGGGCCTTGACTTCGATGAACGGGTTAGGGCCTAGGATGGTCCTGAACAGGCGAGCCTTGACAGTCTCTCGGTGCGCGGGAGTAACGGGGACAAACATGCGGGACTGCCATTTGAGCTTCCTGGCCGATAGGACAGGATCGTATACGGCTTCCGACATCCTGCGGTACTTGTCCCAAGGCTCCTCCCAGGATGCTTCCCGCCATACCTTAGCCTTCAACAGCCAGCCATTGCACCAGTTGAGCATTTTCCGCTTGGCAACATCGCGGCTCAACTCACGATCCCGCTGCTCCTTCTCGGCCTCGATGGAGTCCAGGTAGTCCAGGGCCTCCGGCTTTATCTCGACCATGGCGTCAGGCATTGTTGACCCCATACTGAGCTACCCTGCGCTCTCCCCACTCGCGGACGGTCTGAACCTCGGGATTGGACTCGACGAGATAGCGGACGCAATCAACCGGGTCCTTGTACTTCTCCTGCGGCTTCCCGGTCTTGGGGTCACGCGCCCATCTCTCAATCGCCGCTATCGTGTTGACGCATTTCGGGTCTATCGTCAACTTCGGGCGATTAAGATTGTCGATGGGCCTGGAGGCGTCGTAGCGCAGATAGTCCTTGATCTTGAGGATTCCAGTCTCAACTTCCACCGAGATATCACCCACCTGGTAGGAGTCTTGGAAGAATATGCCCTCTTGGGCGAACTCTTGCCTGAGAGTCAGACCGCCCATGGTCCTTCGATTATTGCCGAAGTGACGGTCTAGGATTCGGACATGGACTTCCTTCCCAGCCTCACGCGCCAAGAATATCTTGGAGAAGTCGTCTACCCCAAGGTTTGAATCCTTCGCCCCCTCGAACTCAAAATCCGGGTACTCGTCGTAGATGTGCAAGGCCCCGGTCCCGTCAACGGTAGCCCAGATGGAGAATACTGGTTTCCCTATCGCCGGGTCCACAACCATGTATCGGGAAATCTCGTTTTCTGGACGCTCGATGGTAGGCGCGATATGGACCTGGCGATTGAAGGTCTTGAGGATGCGCCCAGACATCGAGAGAGGCTTGCCGGACCTGCTGGCCTCACGCTCGTCCGGGTCGAGAGTGCTTAGGGCCTGCTCGATGGCCTTGTGGTCAAGATGGCCGTTCTTTCCGTGTTGCAGGCAATTCTCCTCGACATCTCCGAATATCACCCGGACATCCTGGCCATTCGCTCGGTTGAAGATACCATCCACGACCCAGGGATTTTGCAGTAGTGAAGTCATTGCGCCGATAACGATACCGCCCGCCCTGGTCCGTCGGAGCGATTCGTCCCATATCGGCTTAGGGGGCGGCTCGTTGAAGATGGTCAATCCGATGTTGGGCCCGGCAAACTCAGACTCCGACTGCTCATAAGTCATCGCATCAATAATCCAGCCCGTGTCCGTCGTCCACTCGCAGGGGTAAAACTTCCCCTTCTTTTGAAACTCGTACTTGTCCGTCGGGAAGTATCGCTTGATGGCGTTCTGTAAACTCCCGATGGATTCTATCTCCTTCGGCGTGGATATGATGCGAGATCGCTTCTCATGCGGGAATTTCTGGAAAATCGGAGAGGCAAAACACGGGGGGGCCATCTGCGGCCATACTATCGCGGCCAAGATGGCGACCATCAACTCCGACTTGCCCCATCCCGTCCCCGATCCAGCGATCACGATGAAAGCCCCCTCTCGCGCAATCTCGGCAATGAATCTCTCCTGTCCCCCATGCGGCAGGAAGTACCGTATCTGCTCATGCGTTTCCCGGTATCGCCGGAGGGCTAGGAGGTGCCGGAATCTCTCCTTGTCCCACTCCGGCATCTGCGATAGGCTCTGCATCTATCTGCTTCCCCGCCGTTAGGCGTTTCATTTCCGACTCAAGCTCTTGATCTGTGATGTGAGATTCGTCAGGACCCTTAGAAACCCGGATGCGCTCGACGGGCTTCCCCTCGGAAGTGTCTCGGAAAACTTCTATGTGTTTCGCCTCACCGCGCTTCGCCTTCTTCACGAGAGCCTCGGCTATCACCTCAACATTCAGCTTTCCGGTTTCAGGGTCTATCTCGTCGGAAATCTTGCGGAGGCATTGCGAAAGTGTGAGTCCACGGGGGCGGCCACTGCCGGGAATCTTAGCGTGACCCATCTTGAATTGATGTTCCTTCGGCGGATCACCTGGACCGGGCATCTGGCATTTTCCTCCCAATTGAGATTGACGCCTCGTTTACATGCCGAGACACGCAGGAGGGATGGTCACACTCATGACCGATGACGAAAGAGCCGAGACTGTTATTGATTATTTTCGATGCGCGATTTTGGCGGGGAGCCTTTATCACGCTGATAGTGTACTTATATTTCGAGAATTGTCAAGCCCCTCCGGGCCAAAAGGCGAACATTGATTACAAATTCAAAGAACATCTCTTTATCCTCCAATCTCCGACTGATGACAGGGCGACTATCTTACACATCTGCGCCAGGCGGGAAGGTATGCGGTCTGAGCCCAGTTTATCCGCGAGCTGGTCGAGATTAAGATTGCTCGTGATGATTAGGCCACATCGCAAATCCATGTACCGCTGATTGACTATTTCGTAGATTGCAGAAGCTAGGAACTCGGTTAACTTTTCCGTGCCGATGTCGTCTATTATTATGGGCGAGGATTGGACCGTGGAAGATATGTAGTCCTCCTCCTCGACGGCAGACTCACAGGATCGGAGTGAACGAGAGATATCCTGTGGGGTGATGAGCAGGGGCGATAGAGACAATCTCGCGGCCCCTATGGCTAAATGGGTTTTTCCGGTTCCGGTCGGGCCGAAGATGTAGAGATTGTCCCGGTCGGGGAGAAACTCATTGCAGACATCTAATGCCGTCTTTTGGCTGGCGGAAACCGCCTGGAATTTATCGAGGAAGAAATCCTGGTAGGCGCGGAGTCCTCCAAGACGACGGACAGCAGCTTCCCTGATTTTTGCAAACCGTATTTTTTCCTCATCCTCCTGACGGAGTTTTTCCTGGGCTATTTCGGCGCACTTACGGCACGATGATCCCAGGAGTGGATACGAGCAAGAGGGGCAATAATCAATCTGTTTTTTGTCCTTCGGTAAGGTGGGCGAATTTTCCGGGCGTTGGGGCGGAGTATCCGGCGTGAGGGTTGACTGCTCTGTTACTTTTCTGGCTGATTCCATTTTGGTTTTTATCCTGGAGGTAGAGCGTGTCGAATTTAGAGCGGAGCTTGTCCATTGAGAGGATGTTTGACTTCCAGAACGCACTATTCTGAGAAAAGCTCATAACGGCCTCTATCTCCTGCCGTGTGCGCCTGTCCACAGAAAGCATGAGGTCCGCTGTCTTTGCCCACGCATTAAGATTTGATGGGGTCTTAGCCTTTGGGTTGTTGGCTAGGATCATGGCCTTTAATTTCTCCGCCAAAAGGACCCCGTCAGGGGTCGGAGGAATCTCCTTCCCATTATCCATAGTCAAAGACTCCTTCCCACTATCCACCTTGCTAGCACAAACCTTTTCACGGCTAGTGCATACCTTTTCACGGCTAAAATCTTCCTTTGATGGAGAAGGGATTATAGAATCAGCTTCTTTCGGGTGTGGCCTCTGGTGTTTCTCAAAAGTTTTTATCTGGATGTATCGTTTTCCTGCGGACTCATAGCGGAGGATGAATTTTGGGGACAAATCTGCCAAAATCTTATCAACATCGACTTCATCCCATGGGAAGATTTCCAGCTTTATAACCCTGGGCCGGTCCTCCAGGCGGCCCTTGCGATCCGCGAGACACGGCAAGAACGCGAACAGATATCGGGTGGGGATGGAGAGCGCGGCCAACCCCTCATCTTTCGGCTGCTCCGGCTTGATGGTCCGTATCCTGCTCATTGATTTTCTCCGACTGAAATTGGCCGCACCCGTCCGGGCGTAGGTAGGTTGTGCGCCAGCTTAGATTTTTTCCTTTCCAACGCCCTTCTGTTGTTCTCGGACACAGTTACTACTTCAAGATTTGTTTTCCTATTATCAAGGCCGTCGCCATTTTTATGGTCAACGACCAATGGATACTCTGGAAATCCCATTATCAATCTATGCATAGCCATGCCCCGATCATTACCCCTGCCATACGCATAAAATGTTTTCTTATTTCTCTGGCAACTCCAGGGGCCATTTGATTTTATTTTGAAATAATCTTCTGGATCTATTTTCGCTGTTTTTCCACGAGACAAGATTACCTCAAGATGCTCCGCCCGCCATACTTGTTTTTCCCAGTGAAGAAATTTTGAACATCTTTTACCTTTCATAAAAAAGCCCCCATGAGGATACGACGGTAGCCCGGCAGGACACCGACGGTAGAGCCTCATGGGGGGGAAGTTTTTTGTCGTGTGCCTGCCGGGGCATGAGACAGAGTATACCCCCGCAAGTTTCCTTTGTCAAGGATTATTTTCTTCGACGGTCGCCCGACGGTAGGACCGATTCAGGACCATTCCCGGCCCGCTGAAAAACAGGTTTCTCGTCGAGAAAATTACCCCTTGACAAACCAGGGAGCGTCTGCTATACTATCGTCATGGTGCGGTTGGCGGTTTTCGATTTAGGGGCGTTCAAGTGGTTGACGGAGCGATCCGCTAACCGCACCAAACTTGAGCGCCCCGTCGTTTTCCCCGCTATTGGTGCGGTGGGGAGAAATAAAATGGACGACAAGACGCAAACGGAATCCGTCGAGTGCTACTACTGCGGCGCGAACGCGCTGGTCATAGCCGTTGAAGGGGCCGGAGTCTCGGACCCCATCTGTTGTGAGGTGGGAATCTAATGCCCGACATAATGACCGAGAGACACGCCGGGGCGGACGAGGCGGTCGTCGCAGAGGTCGAGGACTTCCTGGCCAAGATGCAACAGCGGGCGGCTCTCAAGGGCAAGCGGTTCACGCTCCCGACTTATAAGCCCATCCTTGGATTCCGTCACAATTCGGAGAGGATGGTTCGCCCATGACCGACCGACAGACACAGGCACTGGCGGACGCCGCGCTCGGCATCGCGTTCGTCGGCGCGCGTGAGTATCTCCGACGGCACGGACTCCACGCCGAGCCCGACGCGCTGGCCGAGTGCGTCAAGTCCTGGGCCAGGATCAAACTCCCGGAGGCACTGGCCGACGCGCGCGAGGCGTTCGCCATCGGGATGGTCGACGCTGGAGTGTTGACCTTCAAGTCAACGATGATTATCGCGGGGATCGAGGCGGCGAAGGAAGCGGCGACCGCCAAGGCCGAGGGGGTGCGGTGATGAC
>ERZ1292642.395-Hain-H14-01um-R1-395-length-26232-cov-6_pt1 | contig 26232 bp, 47 predicted proteins | sample MGYA00564403_ERZ1292642 | MGnify/ENA primary metagenome ERZ1292642 (study PRJEB36523, sample SAMEA6512643) | groundwater metagenome | collected 2019-01-09 | study: AquaDiva: Metagenomics assemblies of 32 groundwater samples
GAAGAAGCTGCCCCATGCCTTCGTTAAAGCCCGCGCCCGCAAGCCGCTGCGGTTGTCGTTCTACCAGGTCGCACCGCACGCAGGCGCCCGCGGGGTCAGTGGCACGGTGGGGAACAGGGCGCCGCATGCCAGGGTGGTGCATAACGGCGCGAGCCCACACCCGATCCCCAGGGCCGGGGAAACGTACCAGCACTTCCACTGGCGACGGGTCGGGCGCTGGGTTGTTGCCTACCACGTAAGCCACCCGGGCATGAAAGGTAAGCGGTACCTGGCCAACGCTCTGGCAGAAGTTGGTTTACGTCACCGGCTGCGCTTCGTGCTCTACAACGTTCGCTCTACGATGACCTGATGACTGAAACCGTGGAGCGCCCCCAGGACTTCATCTTGGAGTTCGACCTGGGTGGCACAGCGACCAAGTTCCACATGCCCGACTTCGGGCAGTTGGCGATGGTGCAGCATCAGGCCCGTGTACTGACCCGTGACGGCGTGGGTGCCGACCAGGGGGCACGGGCGATGAGCCTCGTGTACCGCTCGATCAGGTCCTGGATCGTCGAGGTGGCCGATAAGGACCGCATGGAGGACCTGATTGCCGATGGCGATGTCACCATCGAGGACATGTTCTCCGCGATGATGAAGTCGGTCAAGGCGAGCAACGACGCGGAGACTGCTCCGACTACAGGCCCGGTGGTGCGTCGTGGCCGTCCGCGCAAGGCAGCCAAGTAGACCGTCCCTGCCTCAAGCCCCCCAGGAAGTAGGGGAACAGGCCGGGGTCCGGGTACCGAACCTTGTCACCGATCCGGTGTGGTCGTTGCAGCCGTGGCCGGTGGTTGTCGAACTGGGTGGGCGGGTGTTTGAAATACCCGCCCACCCGGCGGCGTGGTGGTTGTCGCATCTGATGAACACCGAACTGGACCTGTTGGATCTGTTCCCTGGCGCTCTGGAATCCGAAGACCAGGACCACGTCTTTGACATGATCCTGAACGGGAGCCTGGCCGAGGTCGACTTTGGCGAACTGGTCCTCAACATCATCGCCGAGGTGTCGGGACGGCCGTGGTGGGTGGCCCTACGCCTGGTGAATGGGGCTCGGAATGGGTGGTCGGTTGTCGGTGCCGACATGCTGTTGCGGGGAGTGGATGCCACGCGGTTGTCGTTCTCGGGATGGCTTGATGTCGCCCTGCTCACGATGATTAAAAACATCGACCAGAAGAAGCTGACCATGTTCAACCTGGAATTGGAACAACCACCCCCAGGGGAGGGTTCAGACGCGGAATCAGAGCCCACAATGACGGCCAGCGCCTTCATGTCAATGGGCTGAATCCGTAGCATGAATCCATGACCACCCCCGGCGGCGACGTAGGCGATGTTTGGGCCGAGTTGCACATCCGCACCGATGAGGCGCGGAAGGACCTCGCCGACGCGCTCGACGACATTGGTGACGACACCGAGAAGCACAAGAAAGCCGGGGCGAAGATCGGTGACTCGATCGGTGATGGTCTCGAAGGCAGCATCCGTAAGAGCAAGCCGAAGATCGACAAGGCGGTCACCGACGCCACCGCAGGTCTGGAGGAGATCCCTAAGGAGCGGGTGCGCCGGGTAGGCCGCTACTTCCGGGACAAGGCCACCGGGGAACTGAGCCTGCGGTACACCCTGGAAGAGGTCGCCCGCGACGCCCTCAACGATGTCAGGAGTGGGCGCACGGGGAAACTCCTCCAGCAAGCCGGCGCTGACGCCGGGGGCGGTTTCATCACGGCCTTCCGGGACGCTATCGGTGCTGGGTTCAACGTGTCCGGCAAGTCCCCGCTGTCACTGCTACTTATCCCCGTGTTCGGGTTCATCGCCCACCTGATCGCCGCCCTGCTACCCCTTCTCCAGTCGTTCGGTGCCCTACTCCTCACCCTGCCCGGCCTGCTCGCGTCCATAGGTTTCCAGGTGGGCGTGGTCGCGGTGGCGTTCCAGGGGGTCGGTGACGCCATCAAGGACGCCTTCGCCGCGACCAACGCGAAGGAGATCGAGAAGGCGATTGCTGGACTGACCCCTTCGGCGCAGCAGTTCGTCCGCGAACTGGTCAACATGAAGGACCTGTTCCACGACCTGAAGGTATTGGCTCAGGAGTCGTTCTTCAAGGCGTTCGGGCCGGCTGAACTGACCAGGGTCCTGCGCGCCTTGGAGCCGATGCTGCGCTCAGCGATCCCGAAGCTGGCCGGGGCCATGGGCGAACTGTTCAAGAACCTGTCCGAGGTGTTCAACAGCCCTTCGTTCAAGCAGTTCGTTGACAAGCTGATGCCGGCGACGCTGCGGTTCCTGGACAAGTTCGGCCCGGCGTTCGTGGTGTTCCTGACCGGCCTGCTCGATATTTCCACGGCCATGCTGCCGTTGCTGGAGTTCTTCGGGGAGAAGTTGTCGAACCTGCTCATCAAGATCGGTGAGTGGTTCACCAACATGTCCAAGGACCCCGAGACAAAGAAGTTCATCGAGGACATGAAGGAGATGCTCGTCCTGTCGGCCTACGCGGTGCTGGCAGTCATCGGGTTCATCGGGACGTTCATCAGCGAGTTCACCAAGGCCGGCGGCAAGGAGATCCTGGTAACGCTCCTTGAGTTCATCTTCCTCATGACGGAGTTTCTCAAGAGCGGCGTCGGTCAGGCGGCCCTGAGGGGCCTGATGCTGGTAATCGTCGTCCTGTCCACCATCTTCGTGATCATGTTCGTCGCCATCGGACTCATACTGGCCGGCATCGACGCGATCATCACCTTTCTCGCCTTTGTGGGCATGAAGGCGAGGGAACTTTGGGGCTGGATGAAGAAGCTGGCCGACAAGGTGGCGGAATTCTTCGAGGGCATCGAGGACAAGGTCAAGGGAGTCAAGCAGGTCTTCGTGGACCTGAAGAACACCATCATCAACTTCTTCAAGAACGCCGGCAACTGGCTCTACAAGTCCGGGCAGCAGATCATCCAGGGCCTCATCGACGGCATCCTGCACAAGGGCCCCGCCCTCGGCAAGGCGATGGTCAAGGGAACCGTGGATCGCATTGGGGACACCATGCCGGGTTCCCCTGCCAAGGTGGGACCCCTCTCTGGTAGCGGATACTCGTACCTGCGGGGCCAGGCGCTGATAGAAGACTTCGCCAAGGGCATCTCTTCCCAGGGGGAGATGCTGGGACAGACCGTCAGCAACACCATGGGATCTATCGTCTTCGGGCCGGGCTCGGTTAGGGTGGACATGCAGGGCCAGGCAACACCCGAGCAGGCGCGCATCACAGGGACCGCCGTAGGGATGGGGGCCCTGGATGCCATTCTCCAGCGCAACACGATGCTCGCGGTAAGGACCCTGTGATGGGCGACTACAACCCGAACAAGCCAGTGGTCATTGGCAACGAGATGACCGGCATCCGCAACGTGGATCTTCGCCCCACCATCGCCGCTGAGTACTCCTCCGGCCTGACGCTGAGCGCCTCCACGCAGATCGGGCAGGCCAGGTTCTCTGTCGCCAAGATGAACAGCTTCTCCGACAACAGAATCGTGTACGTGGTCAGCGCCTACCCCAACGGAACCATGGGCGACTCGGGCCCAATCCAGTCCGCCATCATTCCGGTCACCAACGTCGCTGTTACCGGCGGGACCTCGGCGCCGGACACGGCCGGCGACTACGTGGCGGCGGTGTACGACCCGAACCAGGGCCGCATCAGCATGACCGGATCGGCGGGTTTTCCCAATGCGTGGCCACTCACCGCTGCCTGGATGAGGTTCAACGTCACGCCGTACGCCTTCCTCGCCAGCAAGCGGATCCTGGAAGTCAACGTCCTGGCCAGCGTCTCCCTGAGCGAAGACATCGACCCCAGTAGCAACAGTCCGTTCGATCCGTACGTAGGCTTCATCAACAGCGCTTCGCCGGGAACCATCCTCGGCGGGAGCGCGAACATGTCGAACCTCTTCCCGATCATCAACGGGGAGACAGTTGACCGCCCCATCAACTTCTCCGCATACCCGGTCCACAGACTTCGCACCGGGTCCGTGGTACCCAATCCGATGAGTGCGACATCTCTCGCCGCTGGAGAGAATGTCCCATGGAACTACAGCGACCTGCTGCAAATCGGGGCCGCTGGATCCTGGTACTTCGCCATCCTGTTCGGGCCGTCCTTCTTCGGGTTCGGCGCGACTAATAACGCAATGGTCACGTACGTTGCACTGGAAGTGGTGTACTGCGACGAGCTACGGCTGGCAGTCGGCGCCTACAACCCCGGTGACGTATCCATCAACCGCGGCTGGTTCACGCAGGTGGTCCCCATGCGTGCGTGGCCGGCCAAGACGGTCAGCCCGATCCTCGCTGCCGGGACCTACGACCTGTCCATCACCCGCGGTGATCAGGGGTACTTCTCCAACGCCAACCCCAACGACCCGGGCATCAACGCCTACCGGTACCTGGACCTGGTTCCACCGTTCGACGGCAACACTCTCCAGATCCCCGGGGACCTGCCCGGCGCCATTGGCACCGAACTGGTGTCAGTGGAAAGCACCGTCCTGCCCCAACTGACCCTGCACGCCACCGGGGGCCCGGTGGTGGCCGACTCGCAAGGGTACGGGCAGAGCATCGCCCCCCACGTGTACGGGGCCAACTTCGCTCTCCAGGTCCTGCGTGACCCCACGGCCAGTGGTCTGAGCTACACGTGGCTGCGCTTCTACGCCCGCCACTACGCGGGCACTGTGGTGCCGCTTTCCGTTGACTGGTTGGGCACCGTACTGGACACGTTCACCCCTGAGGAGATTGACGCCTTCCCGCTGGTGGCCGACAACTGGCATGAGGTGGTCACCCCGATCCCCGCCATCACCGTCGCCCCTTCGGGGACCATCAACTTCACCGCGACCGCAGCATCGGCGGCGAACCGCTGGGAGGTGCTCGGTGTCGCGGCCCCAGCGTTGACCGGCCTGACAGGGTCACTGCTCACTCCGGCAACAGGCCAACTGGACAATACCACCTATGACGGCACCACCTCGTTCCTCACCTGGATGCCAAACGGCGTCACGGCCGGCTACAACGCCGCCCCCTCGCCCTCCTTCGCCTCCGACGCCTCGGTCATCCTCGGTGTTGCTCCGGCCACCCCGACCGGGTTCGGTGTCGCCGCCCGGGTGCAACCGTTGCTGGGCATCGGCCTGGAGTGTCTGGACACGCCATGTGGTATCGCAGACTCGTTGTACTACAACAGGTTGACGTGGTCCCAGCCACCCAACACGACATCGGCGTTCGACACGTTCACCAGGACGGTCGCCCCCGGCGGGTGGGGAACAGCGGACACGGGGCAGACGTACACGATCACCGAACTCGGTGGTGGCAGCCTGTCGGCCGCGCACTACAGCGTGACGCCGACGACCGGCGGACACATTGATCTGACGGTCAACTTCTCGGACAGCGTGGCCGTCATCAACGTGGGCGCCACCGACCAGGATGTCACCATGCTGGTGGACCCGGTGAACGTGGACACCTCCGCTGACAACGGGTACGGGATCGTGTTCCGGGCCACCAACGCCGACAACTGCTGGCTGTTCAGGTACCGGCCGATGACTTCAACCCTGATCCTCGCCGCCCGGGTGGGTGGCGTCACGCTGGTTGCCATCAGCGCCGGCATCAACATCCCGATGGTCAGGTCGTACTTCCGGGCCCAGGCCCAGGGGCCCGTGATCAGGTGCAAGATCTGGCCCGAGTGGATGGACGAACCTGACGAGTGGGACATCCTCTACACCGACACCGCCGGCATCGTTCCCGGCAGCGGTGTCGGCTCGGAGATCCGCAAGGCGTCCAACATCGTCTCCTTCCCGAACATGGTGGTCAACTTCGACAACCTGGTTGTGCGGGCCCCTGACGTGAACTTCGGCTTCTACGAACTCCAGCGCGAAGACATCGTCACCGACTGGCAGACCATCATGGCCGCTACCAGCACCATGGCGACCGGCTTCAACGACTACGAGGCCCGTCCCGGGCTGGAGTCGGTGTACCGGATCAGGTCCGTCACCGACCAGGGATTCTACGGAGCCTGGTCACCGGAGGTCCGGATCACGATGGCCAGCCCCGGTGCCAGCGGTGGCCCCTGCTTCGGACAGGGCCACGTGCTGCTGTTCACCAGCAACGAGGCCCAGGACGGCAGCCGCAACCTGGCCTACTCGTCGGCGTGGACTTCGGACAAGACCGAGGAGACGTTCGACTTCCCCGAGTCGCAGACAGTGCAGCTACAGGCCATGTACGGCAAGAACTTCTACACCGCGTTCCACACCACCGAGCGTGGCGGGGAACAGTTCCAGCGCAACGTGTTGGTGCAGGCTGCCGCCATCTCGCCGGAGACGTTGGCCGACTTTGTCGACCTGCGGGACATGGCCTGGGCTGACCTGCCGTATGTGTGTGTGCGGGATGAGGACGGGAACCGGTGGTTCGCCCTGGTGACCGTGAACGAAGGAAGGGTGCAACTCAACCGCAGCATCTACCTGGCCAGCATCGGCGTCACCGAGGTGACTGACACCGCCAGCCCGGTGGACCCGTAATGGTCCTCACCAACTTCGCCCCCGACCCAGTCTTCGATCTGCCTGCGTGGCGGGGTCAGCGGCAGGCCACGTTCCGATTCGACTTGATGAACGCGGTCACCGGCCAGAGCATGGGAACCATCCATCCTTTGCGCACGGGCAGCATCACCCACGATGTCAGCAGGATGACCAAACGCCAGTTGAGCATCGGTCTCGGGGTGGCGGATGTTGCGGCTATCAACCCGATCCAGGAACGGATACGGGTGTTCATGGTGCTGCCCGATGGCCAGGAATACCCGCTGGGCGTCTTCATGTTCACGGCAACCACGGAGGCCGTGTTCACGTCCGGCAACCTGGGGGACTACACCCTCTCCGACGAGATGTTCCTGGTTGATCAGCAGATCAGTGAAGCGATCGGCCGGCCGGAGGGCGACCCCAACATCTCCACCGTCCCCTCGCTACTGAGACGGACCCTAGAAGGGTTGCCGATCCGCTACGTGGCCGACGCATCGAGCTTTACCACCGACCAGTCGTGGGGGATCGGCACCACGCGGGGGCAGATCCTTGAGCAACTGGCGCTGGCCGGCGACTGGTTCTCACCGTGGTTCAACAACACCGGTTTGATGAAGTTCATCAGAGCCTTCGAGCCGGCCGACCAGATCCCGGACTTCGACTGGGATGCCGGGTTCCAGGTGCTGCGCTCGGGCATCACGAAGACCACCAACATCCTCACCATCCCCGACCGGTTCATCATCACGGGCAACGCGCCAACCGCCAGCACCGATTTCAACGGAGACCCCGTATCCACCGGGAGTGTGGCCATAGTCGGCAGCTACGACGTTCCCTCCAGCTTTCCCTACTCCCGGCTGAATCGTGGTTTCAGCATCGTGTCCACGCAGAGCATGGCTGTTTACAGCACCGGCCAGGCCAACGCGGTGGCCCGCAACATCGGCATCCGGGAAGCGGTGTACGAGACCCTGAACATCTCCACCGCTCCCGACCCTCGCCACGATTCCTACAACGTTGTCCACTGGCAGGGGGGCAACTGGTTGGAACTGTCTTGGAGCATGGCGCTCATCGAGGGCGGCGAGATGCAGCACGTTCTCAGAAGGGCCTACCGCGATGGAAACCCCTGACCTGATCGCCACCGCCCTCAAGGAGGTGACATCCGACCCGGCCCGCTACGGTTTGAACTGGCAGATGCGCCTGGGAACAATCGTCGGCCTCGGGCAGGTGACGCTGGACGGTGACGACAACCCGGTGTCAGTCAGTTACCTGATTTCGGCGGGGACGCCGATAGGCACCAGGGTGTTCGTCATCTGCGTTCCGGGTGGGATCAACTACCTCATCGGTCAAGTTGATCCGCAGACAATCTCCCGGGTTGCCCTCATCACGCAGTCGAACGCGATCGGCCCCTTTGCCATACAGACCAGTGTCATCATCGACTCCAGCGTTGAGCTAACCGCCGGAACCTACAGCTTCGTCATCGAGAAGCTGGAGTGGAGTGTGGCAACCAACCTCGACACCGTGGCCCGGTTCATTCTCTACGTGAACGGGACCGTCACCACGTTCACGAGGCGCCTCGCCTATCTCAATGAGAACGATCCGATGTTCGGGTCGTGGGCTTTCACCGTGGCTACGGGCGGAACTTTCACTGTTGCGGTGGACATGGAGCGGGCCGCTGGCACCGGCACCATCAACGTCGCCGCAACCGAACGACACATTGTTATCAATCGAATCGGATAACCGCCCCACCGTGGAGGGCTGATGAGAGTTACCGTGATGCCGGCAGACCCGTGGGCTTGCGGGCACTACCGGATGGCGTGGCCATCAGATGTGTTGAAAGCCCAGGGTCACGACATCACCGTGGTCACCCCCACCGAGAAGACCGGCTTCCGGGTGCGGGTGGGGATGCGCGTTGACGGCACCCAGGAACTCCTGGACATGGAGATGCCGGAGGCCGACGTGGTGGTGATCCAGCGTCCGGCCAAGGACATGATGGTCCAGATGATCAAACGGATGCGCGAGGTCGGGATCGCGGTGGTGGTGGAGATTGACGATGACCTGACCAACCTGCATCCGGACAACATCGCCTACTACACCTACCGCCCGGGGAACCCGGGCGGTCTGAGTTGGCGGCACACCGTGGAGGCGTGCAAGGCAGCCACGTACGTGACCACCTCGACCAGTCGGTTGCAGCGGGTCTTCGCTCCGCACGGTCGGGGCTGCGTCCTCGACAACTACGTGCCCGAGATTTACCTGACCTTCGAGCACCAGGACACTGGTTTCTTTGGGTGGGCGGGGACCACCAAGAGCCACCCCGATGACCTCCAGGTGACCGGGCACGCGGTGTCGATCCTGATGAACCAGGGACTCCAGTTCCAGGTGCTGGGCGGCTCGTACGGCCTGGACTCCGCGCTGCGGTTGCAGCGTCCGGTGCCGACGATGCCGGCGGTCCCGTTGCAGGCGTGGGCCTCGACGATGACGCAGTGCTTTGACGTGTCCATGTGCCCTTTGTCCAACTCTGCGTTCAACGCCTCGAAGTCCCGGCTGAAGGCGATCGAGGCGATGGCGGTCGGTCTCGCATGGGTTGCGTCACCAAGGGAGGAGTACCGTAGACTGCACCGTGAGTCGGGGGTCGGCCTCCTCGCCGACACCCCGAAGCGGTGGGTCAGGGCCATCAAAGAGTTGATGACCAACGACTCCCTGCGTCACGAACAAGTAGAGGCGGGACGGGAGTACATGAAGACACAGACGTATCAGGCCAACGCCTGGCGTTGGCTGGAGGCGTGGGAGACGGCTCTCAAGATTCAGCGAGGCGGAGCATGATGAGCAGGACAACGGCCGGGCGGCTGTTCGCCTGGCTGACAACGTTGAGCACACTGTTCATGTTCGCCAGTCTCTTCCTGTCGGTTTGGCAGGTCTCCTGGCAGTGGCTGTTGACCGGGATCCTCATGCTCCCGGTGACGACCCTCGGCTACTCCCTCATGCAGAGGGTGGACCCCAAATGATGGCCAGTGACCTGATCTTCGTGGCCGCGGGACTGTTGATTATCACTGGCATCTCCCTGCTCGTCGCCACGTGGTGGAAGCGATGAGCGACCGTTTCGCCGCCGCCATCATCCCCACCTACAACCGGCCCGACGTGGCCCGGGACGCCATCAACAGCCTCCACGGGCAGGTGCACGACATCCTGGTCATCGACAACGGTGACAAGATTGCGATGCCGTACGACACCGAGCACGCCTGGAACTGGTGGCGGGTCCTGCTCCACACCGAACAACCCGGCAACCTGTCGAGGGTCTGGAACCAAGGCATCAACTTCTGGACCAACTGGGTCAAGACCAATGAGCCCTGGGACCTGGTCATCATCAACGACGACGCCATTGTCCCCGAAGGCTGGGTAGCCATGGTCACCGATCGGATGCGGGAGGTGGGCGCCGCCGCCGGATGCAGCGGACCAGTAACCCACACTGTCCGTCAGCCGGGCATCATCCCCTACCACCACCGCATGCCCGGCTGGGCCTTCTGCCTGGCCGGGGAGAAGGGACTCCGGCTTGACGAGCAGTTCGAATGGTGGTGCGGGGACACCGACCTGGACTGGCAGGCGCGCAAGGCCGGCGGCATGTCCATGGTGGCGGGGCCGCAGGTAGCCAACCGATTCGCCGACCAGTCCACTGTGGGGATACGGCAGATGCAGGCGCAGGCCGACTGTGCCAGGTTCGAAGCCAAGTGGGGACAGAGACCGTTCTAGGAGGCAGCCGTGGCAATGGATCGAAAGTACGGGTACATCAAGCTGGGGACCATGGGTGAAGATGAGCCGGTGTTCATCCTCAGGGCACAGGATCGACTGATGCCCCATGTGCTGGCCCACTACATCGAACTGTGTACCGAGGCCGGATCACCGGAGCATCACATCGAAGGCATCCGTGCGGTGGCTGGCGACGTGGAACGCTGGCAGGCGGACCACATGACCAAGACGCCGTCGTCAGACACCATGAAGTGATCTCGTGGTCACCGCCCGCAAGCGTGACAAGACCCGACCCGAGTATCCAAACAAGAACCCGGCCCCGTTCAACATCGGGACACGGTTCGAGGAGGTGCAGACCGAGGTCAAGGTCCGCACACAGAAGTGCCCCGTCTGCGGGGTCGCCCCGCAGCAGACGTGCCTGGACACGTTGAGGCTGAGCACCTGGCCCGACGCCAGGTGGGAGATATCGCACTACGGCAGATACAAGGCGTGGCTGGAGGCGCAAGTGCATGAGTCGGTAATGGCCTGGGTTCCCACGGTGCTCGGTCCCAACGAGGTGGCCGGCAAGCGGGTGCTTGAGGTCGGCTCGTACAACGTCAACGGGTCGGTGCGCGACTACGTCATGTCGCTGGGGCCGAAAGAGTACCTGGGTGTGGATGCCCAGGAGGGTCCGGGCGTGGATTGGGTGGCGAACGCGGAGCACCTGATGGACACGGTGCCGGGTTCGTTCGACGTGGTGATCTCCACCGAGATGTTGGAACACGTTGACCGGTGGGCTGTGTGCATCGCCGAGATGACCGAGATGGTGACCGGCGGTGGCCTGCTTGTCCTCACCACCCGCAGCCCCGGCTTCCCCTACCACCCCTACCCGGTGGACCGGTGGCGCTTCACGGTGGATGGGATGGGGCAGACGTTGCGGGCCATGGACCTGCGTGATGTGAACGTGGTCCCCGACCCTCAGGTCCCCGGAATCTTCGTCACCGCCCGCAGGCCCCCGTCGTTCGAACCGTGGCGCCCGCCGTGGACCCGCGAAGGCGGGACCGGCGTTGCGGAGCAGGTGTTCCAGGGTGACTGGGGTGTGAGCCCAGCACCAGCCGCATAGAAAAAGCCCCCGGCTACTGCCGGGGGCTTTTTGTTACGCCGGGTTCACGGTGCCGCCGCTGTCCCAGGTGTTGCCTGACCACACGTTGCCGACGCGGCCGAAGCCCCAACTGGTGACCGGCCCCCAGTATCCGCAGCGGGCGGGCTGCCCGTTGAGGGTTCCCCGCTGGAACACGTTGTTGGTGACAACGATGTACGTCGCATTCTCCGCGAAGCCGCCGTAGGGCTTGCTGGGAATGTAGCCGAAGTAGGTGCAGTACCCGTTGCCGTTGGGGTTGGCCACGAACAGGTTGCGGGTGATGGTGTTGTGGTGAACGGTGCTGAAGTCCGGGTACATGGTGAGGTCGGCGCTGCATCCGCCGCCCTGCGAGGTCGAGTCCGGCCAGTCGCAGGCGATGGTGTTGTGCTCAACGGTGCAGCGGTATTCGGCGCGTAGCCCGGAGGCGTGCCAGTTGCCGTTGGGGTCCATTTCGGTGCCGTGGATCCACGAGTCGCGGATGGTGGCGTCGTGCTGGCAGTTGACCCCGCGCCGACCGCCATGGATGTTGACCCGGATCGCGGTGAAGCTCCAACCGTTGATGCCGTCGTTCTCCGCGCCCGCCCACCCGATTGGTGAGACGTCGATGTCGGAGTCGGAGACGGTGAAGCCGTAGCCCGAGATCCCCGGCAGGGACGAGCGGGTGATGGTGACCCCGGTGGCGCGCACGTCGAGGATGCAGGGCACGCGCTTGGCGTCGACAACCGTGTTGGCGGCGGTGATGCGACACGGGCCGGTGTAGTCGGTGAGCACCGTGCCGGCGGGGATGCCGGTGTTCCCGGTGCCCGGGAACCCGGTGGATGGCGGTGGTGTCGTGGGCGGCGGTGTCGTCGGGGGCACGGTTGTTGCCGGAACTGTGACTGTGACAGTGGTGGTGACCGTGGTGGTGGTGGGCACCGGTACCGGGCTCGTCACCGTGACGGTTGACGCGGGGGCGGTAACCGTGACAGCGGGCGGCATGGGTACGACGCAGTCGAGTCTCAGTTGCCCGTCCGGGCCGGGCGTGGAGCCGATGCAGGTGGTGGACTGCGGCGTTTCGCCGGCAGCCAGAGCAACGCCAGAGAGTACCGCCGTGGTGGCGACGACAAGGGAAATGCAGGCTGCCGCTACGTAGCGCCGCTTTCTACTGGATGGCGCCCGGTGTCGAGCTATCATCTTCGCTGCCCTCCTGGAGGATCAGTAGCGTCGTCCCGGGGGTGATAAACGCTGCGTCACCCTTCGGCCCGGCCGCTCCATCCACACCAGTATCACCCTGGGGACCGGTGTCTCCCGTGTCTCCCTTTGGCCCCCGGTCTCCCCTGTCCCCCTTTGGCCCGATCTGCCCCTGGGGGCCGGGAACTGCCAGTAGCTCGACGAGCCTGACTGCGAGACCGGTGTATTCGGCCGGGCCGTAGTTGCTTCCGTCCGGCAGGATCCCGGGCCACCCGCTCAGCACTGTGGCGAGGGCGGTGGCCGTGCCGGAACCGTAGGCACCGTCCGGGTTCAGGTCCGCTCCGAACTGGTTGAGTTGAAGTTGGAGCGCCTTGACGACATCGTTCTTGTCGCCCTTCTTGCAGAACATGATCGTCCCTCCGGTGAGCCACTGGTCGATGGTCTCGCCCCGCAGTATGGACAGGGCAGCCCTGGTCATCTCGGGATCGTTGACGTACTTACGGTGCACGGACAGGTGGATGTGCCACAGGTGCGATGAGTCCGATGTAGAGTCACGTTCGGCGTCGTACTGGTAGCCCTCGACCCCGGTGTCCGTATCGGCCTGGCCAAAGAACTCACGGAAGTAGATGGTCCTGGGGTCGTTGGCCTTACCGCAGTCCAGTAGCCGCTTGCTGTAAATCCTGATCTTGCTGTAGTCGCCCCGTTGCGCTGAGGGGAAGGTGATGTCCAGGCCGGCGGCGTGGTCGCCCGGACCTTCCCGGTCCACGGCGTAGTCGGCGTAGCTGTAGTTGCCCGGGTAGTAGGCGATGTTGTAGTCGCGGCTGGAGTGGTAGCCCTTCTTCCCCGCGACGATGCCGCCGAACTCGACCTCCGGCTCCACCGTCGCCTTGAACTGATCGAAGATTGACTTTATGGCGGCGGGAGCGACACCAGGACCTGGCATGTGATCAGACTAGGACCAAGCGGGTCGAAACTCTATCTTCGCAAACCTTGACCGGGGGAGGGGTGGGGGTAAGATACCGACATGACTCATTTCCGCAAGGGAGGAAAGTTCATGGCCGTCAACAAGCCCCTGCCGGCAGCGCTCATCAGGCAGCGCGAGGAGGAGGCCGAGATCCAGGAGCACCCGGACTTCCAGTACCTGTCCCGGCCCGGCGACGGGCAGACCCGATACGTGTTCCAGCAACAGATTTGCCACAGTCGCGCCGAGGCCCTGGCGTACGTGCGAGGACTCAAGCTCCAGAAGATCATGGAGCAGGAGATGGAGAAGATGGAGCCCGAGTTGACCTTCGGCATGTGTGACTGCGGCCGGCTGCGTCCCTGCCCCCAGCACGAGCCGCAACTGTTCCGGGCAGTCAACCGCCTGTCGGCGAGGAGCGGGGGGTGAAGCACTACAAGGAGTAATAAGCAAGGCCCCCTGTCACCTTGACGGGGGGCCTTTTCTGTTTCTAGATCAATAAGGCAAGCGCCGTGGTAACAATCGCGTTCAGTAGGCCGAACGCAACCAGGATCGCCGCCATCCACAGTATGTTCCGCATCTTCCCGAGGGTACCATAGCCCTCCATGAGACCTGGAGTTACGGCCCTGCTCACCGTGCACCCCGCCCGCATGCGTAACGGCATGCTGGACAGGGCATTGATGAGCGTCACCAAGCAGACCCTCCAACCAGCCGCCATTATCGCGGTCAACGACCTGGAGACAGAGGGCGCCGGCCAGACCCGTCAGCGGGCCCTGTCCCTGGTCAACACTCAGTGGCTGGCATGGCTGGACTCCGATGACACCTGGGACCACGACCACCTGGAGAAACTGATGCGCTGCGCCCGGGAGACGGATTCGGTGTACGTGTACTCCTGGTTCCGGGCCCCGTTCGACCCGCTCGGTCACTTCGGCAAGATGTTCGACAAGTGCAACCCGCACCACACCACGACCGTAGCCCTGGTGCGTACAGACGTTGCGCAGGAGGCGGGAGTCCCCGACACCAAGATGAACTACCCGGTGTCCGATGAGGACTGGGGCTTCATCACCCGGGTCTCGGCACTGTGCTGCGAGCGGGGCTGGAACATGACCCATCTCCCCGAGCGCACCTGGACCTGGTACCAGCACGGCATGAACTCGTCCGGACAACCCGGCAAAGGAGACGCACGATGACCAATCCCTTCTCGGACATTTTCGGCGACCGCCCCACCCCCGAACCCAGTCGTCACGGGGACCTGATCCCCGTGTTCACGGAGATTGTCGAGGCCCTGAACGACATCGCCACCGCGATCGCGGTCAACGCCGAGCAGGCCAGCGACAGGCGCGCACTGGACGACATGGCGAACAAGGAATACGAGCGGGTCTGCGTCGAGCGCGACAACTGGAAAGAGGACGCCCGGGTCCGAGCACAGAACACCGACCACTGGAGGATGGAGGCAGAACGCCTCCAGGGCGCCATGCACCGGCTTGCCTCCGCCGCCGAGGCGGCAGCCGAGAACCCGTTCACTGACGCGCGCCGGGTAGCCCTTCTGGATCTGGCTGCCCAGCTAAGGGCGGCTAAGGGAGGGGTGTAGTAGCATCGGGTTCATGTATGGATACGAGGACCACCTCGACGGCCTACGCCAGGAGATGGATGGCGCCGAGCGGGCCATGGCGAGCATGGAACGCCAACTGGACCGGGCAGAGCAGGAGAACCACGAGCTACGGCAACGCCTCAACGAGGCCGAAATCGAGATCCAGCGCCTACAGGCGGGGATCTTCGGGAGGGTTTCCCTGGATGCCGACTGGACCGGGGAATCCCTTGCGCAGCAGTTCCACGAGACGTACGAACGACTGGCCCCCGGCTTCGGCTACCGCACACGAGAGGCCAGCGCGAAGCCGTGGGCAGAGGTGCCGGAGCAGAACCGGGCATTGATGATCGCAGTGGCCACCGAGATTCTGGAGATGTGATGTTCAAGTTCCGGCGGCAACGCAACCCCATGGTCTACGAGAAGATCCCCACCCTGTTCCCGGGCCGGCACATCGTGATCGACGGCATGGTCTGCACCATCACCCGGGTGGGGTGGCCCAAGGACGGGACCTCCGCGGAATCGACCCGGGTCGTCATCCACGCCAGCGTGCTGGCGCCCATCGAAGATTTTCTGGAGGAGGGACACGATGATCTCCCGGCTTCCGCGTGAATACATCCTCCTCACTCCAGAAGAGGTGTCGAAGAAGTTCGGCGTGAACCGTAAGACGCTCGCCAGGTGGGCGCGGGACGGCCGGCTGCCGGCGATCAAGACCCCGGGCGGGCAGTACCGCTTCGAGGAGTACGTGGTGGAAGGTCTGCTCGGCCGGCCGGTTCCCCTGTAGAGGAGAGTCATGAGCGAGATCACCTACAACCTGTGGAGCAACAAGCACCGCGCCTGGTGGGCTCCTCAGAGCCGGGGGTACACCCAGGACCAGGACAACGCTGGCACCTACACGGAGGCCGAGGCAATCGACCGCGTGGTCCAATCCTCGATGTGTGGAATCCTCGACCAGGTCACCTGCATGGTGGCGGCGCGTGAAAACTGGGGCAGGGCGCGCTAGTCTGAAACCGCGAGCCATTGCTGCCCAGGGGGGCCCCCTTGCGGAGGGGGCTCCCTTTTTTGTCACATCCGCCGCATACTGACACCCATGCTCTTGATAACCGAGTGCAACTCAGTGATCATTTAGGCATGCCATGCCAGATAAAGAAGTGCCCGTGCGCGGGGTGACGTGGCCCCAGGTGGTTCTGACCCTGGGTTTCACCGCACTGTTCTTCTGCATGATCATTGTTCTCGCTGTTCTGAAGCAGGATCTCATCACCGTCGCGGGGGCAATCGTGGTCCTGCTCCTGACCGTGCTGAACGTGTTCGGGTGGCAGAAGCAGGAGTCGATCGAGAAGAAGGTCGACCGGGTGGCCGAGGTTTCCAACGGCCGGCTGACCGAGCAGATCGAATCGAACCAGCGACTTCAGGCGGAGATCAAGGCCCTGCACCTACAGATGACCGAGATGGCCCTACGCATGCCCGCCGAGTCGGCGCCGCCGGAGTGACCACCTACCGCCGCTACACGTTCGTCACGCAGCTTGAGCGGGGGCATGCGGAGGCACAGGATGCCCTGTGGACCGCAACGATCACGCACTGGTGGTTCAAGGACCCGCTGGTGTCCGGCGAGGGGAAGCTGGAGTTCTCGTTCACCGTCTGCGGCCGGGACCAGTGGTTCACCCACAAGCGGGCCATGGGGCTGGCCGTGAACACTGTTTACTCCGCGGGGGGCCTGATGAAAGATGTGCCCCTGCCGGTGTGGGTGAAGCTGGCTCCACACACCAACAGGGGCTATCTGCGTCATTGACCTGGAGCCCCACTGGGCGCCACGCCTCGATTGGCAGCGGCGCCCAGCGGGAGACCTTCTAATCTACGTGCTTGCGCCACATGTAGTCCTTGCGCCACGCCCGGAATCCCTCGATGCAGGCGGTGCAACGGCAGCCCCACTTGTTGTAGCAGTTGAGCGTTCCGTGGGGAAGCTGGTCGAACGTCCTGCGGTACGTGTACGTGGTCCCGCCGGTCGTTGTCTCCATGGTGTAGTAGGTTTCCTGCTCTCCTTTGACTACTGGCATACTGGTTCACCTTCTTCTGAATCTTGTCCTAGGTGTTCGTTGACGATGTCCATAGCTACCCGGTCGGCGATGAGGTCCGCCTGCTTCTGGTAGTCGGCCGCGGTCAGTCCGCCAGCCGGGTGCATCGGGCCATCAAGGGTGCAGGTTTCGGTTGCATGCCACACCCCACAATTTCGGCACCGTATCTTCATTGATATATTTCAGTCCTTGTTCTTCGTCCATCAATCACGATCGGCCCCAGGTGTCCGATGTGGAACATCCCAGGCACAACCTCACAGGCGTACGGGGTCAGGTGATGACCCGGGTAAAGACGAGCGGTTTGGCGTGCCCGCTTGCGCCCTCGGTAGTGGTACTTGCGGTGTTGACGGCAGTAGCCGTCTGCCCTAAGTGAATCCATAACGTTCCCTCATCCAATGTCTCCAGTGCCTGGGTGTCCTCGTACAAGGCACCCTGGCGGTTGTGGCGCTTCACCCCATTCTCCCAGTACACATACTCGTCAGCCAGACGTTGCCGAAGTCGCCAGTTTTCATCCTCAAGGTTGCGGTTTTCCTCTCCCAGGCTGTTGGCCTCCTCCTCGTAGCGTCCGGCGGCAGACCACCGCCCGATGATGTACCCCAGGAAGGCGAGACCGACCAAGATGACTCCAGCCGTAACGAACGTCAACATCAGGACTCCTTCGCTAGAACCTTGCGGGCCGGTGGCTCCTGAAGGTAGTGCAGCGCCCGCCGCAAGGTCATCTCTCCGGCATACCCGAGCAGGTACCGGTTGCACAGAACGCAAAGCAGGCCCCGGATCTCGCCGGTGTCATGGTCGTGGTCCACGGCCAACTTCTTATGCGCCCCGGTGGCCTTCAAGCAAATGGCACACTTACCGCCCTGGGCCTCCAGGAGCATGCCGTAGATCAGGGCGTCGATTCCGTACGTCGCCTGGATGTGGCGGTCGTGCGCCTGTTCCTTGCGGTGTTTCTGCACCACACGCCAGCACGTAGAACAACGCGGCCCTGGATGCCCCAGCGACCGCGTCGTGCTACCACAATCCTTGCAAGGCTTCCGCTCGCTGCGGCTCACTCCTCGATCCACCGCCTACACCATGGGGCTGCCAGCTTCCCCACCACAAACCCCATCACGGTGCCGATAACGAGAAGTATCAGCGGATGGACGTAGTCGATGAGAAGCATGATCATGGCGTAGCAGGAGACGCTGAGCGCGGAGATGAGAAGTACGAGTCTCCGCCAGATGATCTTCACTGCATTCCTCCGATCATCGGCACCCTGGTAGGCAGCATCAGGACGGCAAACGTCAAACCAGCCCCGGCGAGTCCGAACGCCAGCAGCGCGATCGTCACTGCGGCATGGCCGAACTTGCGGCCGGTCACAGGATCGCCCCACGGTGGCGTAGGTGCTCAACGGAGACCAGTAGCAGCACGGCCGGGACCAGAACGAGTGTGAGCAGGACCAGGACGGCGAGCCTCATATCCGGCCACCCTTGCGAACCTTGCGCTTCGTCGGCCTGGACGTGCGGGCCAGGTAGCGCTTGCGGGCCCGCTCCTTCAGCTTGTCATTCACTGTCTTCCACCTCTCGGAAGGATCGGACCCGGTACCCGGCTGCGATATCCGGGTACGCGGTGGCGAACTTCAGCATGTCCAAAGTCTCTTTGATCTCGGTGCGCATGAAGTGCCGAGTCAACTCGGGGTAGTCCTTGCATAGCTGGGCCTCGGCGTAGCGGTTGGTGGGGCGGAAGGTGGCAACCTTCACGCCGTCCATCGTGATGGCGTAGGCGTCACCCATGTCAGCCTTGATGCTGGCGAGGATGTCGTCAGCAACCTTCTTCCACTGGCGACTGGCGTCCATGGCCTGCCGGTAGTGGGCCCACTTGTCGTGACTGATCTCGACCGCGGCCTCGTTGGCGTGCTTGTCCGCCATCACTGTGCCTGCTCGTCGAGGAACGCCGCGATCTCCTCATCGGTGATCGTGACCGGGTTCCAGTGGGCCGAGTTGATCCGGCCGTCTGTGCGGTAGGTCAGACCCACCAGTTGCCACCTGACCCCGCACCGGGGGCAGGTCCAGACGTTGTTGATGTGGCCGGGTTCCAGTTCCTCGGGAAGTCTGCACACGCAGTTCTCCCAGCCCTTGTCGCGGCCGTCAGCAACCCGGGGGCCCCGGTGAACGCCGCGCTTGAACAGGTTCATCTATTCCTCCATGATCTATGTGTTGTTGTGATGATGATAGGGCGAGGCCCCCGGGAGCGACGCTCTGATCGTTCCCCCCGGGGGCCTCTAGCTTCAGGATGAGCGGTCCCTCCCCCACCCTGAAGTTGGGGGCCCCGGCATCTGGAAGGAGGCGCCGGGGCCCCCGGTGTTACGTTGCGTGGGCGTAGAAGTATCCAGACCAGAAGTGAGCGAAGCGCTTGTCCTCGTCGCCAAGCTCCGAGTCGTGGATGGCCTTCTGTGCCACCGAGGAAGAGTTCCCGCTCGACGGGTCGAAGCGAACGATCTCCCGCTCCGTTCCGATCTCGAACAGAACCACCTCACCATCTATCTGCTGGATGAGGTACCTCTCGCTGGGTAGCTTCGCCATGGTTAGTCAGCGACCTGACGGATCGTGTCAGCGAACTCGCGCTGCCGGCGGATCTCGTAGGTGCCGGGCGCGATGCCCAGGTAGCCGTGCTCGGGGTGGGCCAGGTAGGCGGTAGCGCCCTCAGCGACCACGAGGTTGCCGATGCGCAGGTTCGTGTCCACGGCCATGTCCGAGCCGGAGGTGACGAAGTCGAAGGTGACGCCGGGGCCGTAGGCGAGCAGGCGGTGGGTGTTGCCACCGTTCTCACCGCGAACCACGGCCACACCCTCGTTGGGAACCTCGGCGTCCTTGCCGCGGAGGCGGACGCCGGGGTCGAGCGGGCGGACGAGCACGTCGCCCTGGCGCTGGAGGCCGGCGACCACGGGAATGCTGATCTCGCGCTCAAGGTGCGGGTCGATCTCGACCTCGAAGTGCTTGATGGCCTGGGCCACTGTCAGTGCGGTCATGACTAATTCTCCTTCGTTGCGGAGAGCGAGGTTCGCCCTCCAGTCTGCGGGCCGGTGGCGATGGCCTTCACGTAGGCCAGCACCTCGGCGATCAGTTCGTTGTCCTTGGCGTCCGCTTCAATGTGCCTGGACAGACGCCGGTCAGCAAGAGCGTTCTTGAGCCCGATCTGGAGAAGCACCGCTGCGTGATCCTGTTGGAGCGAGAACAGTTCCTGTTCCAGCACCTTGATCTTTGCCTTGGCCTCGACCAGTTCCTGGCCCCTATCGAAGAGCGCCATCTGTTCACTTCCCTTTGTTCAGCAAGCACGCTTCAGGACGGCGTACTCGTCGCTCGTGAGCCCGAACGTCCAGGCCGCTGCCGCCACCGGGTCGGGGGTGTCTTCTGGCACCACGATGCCGAACCGGCGCCGGGTGCCGTCCCGCTCGGGGGTGGCGTTGTCGCACAGGAGCAGGCGTCCGCCCGACTCTTCGGGCGTGAGCGCGGCCGGGATGTCGAACAGGGTGAGTTCGTGTCCCGGGTTGCCCGGGTCGTTGACCGGCTCCCCGACCTGCTCGAAGCGACCTTCGATGATGAGCCGCTCCCAGCCCATCTTCTCGATGGCGCAGCGACGCACCTCCAGGTTGGTCTCGGCGAGGACATCCTGAGCAGACCACTCGCCCATGATCAGGCCCCTGGGCACCCGGGTGCCGTGCCACACGTACAGGCCCCAGCCGTCCGGGAACTCGATCGCCGATCCGTCCTCGCAGTGAAGCTCGTCATCGTTGTCCCAGTACAGCCGGTTGGGCCGTTCGGTCACGATGCAGAATTCCTCGGCGGGCCACCACCAGCCGGCGTTTTGAGCCACCCGTAGCACGCCGTCAACGGCGCCTACGTCCTGGAGGTTCATCTGCCGAGCGGCGTCCACGTAGGACAGGAAGTCGCTGTTGTGCTGGCCGTAGTCGACATCCCGCCACCACATGTCGGCGGCGTCGGGGTCGAACTTCACCTGGATCCGCATTTCCCGGATGGTGTGCACCTTGCCGGCAATGGTCGCCTGCACCGCCTCCTTTACGAGGTCGGTCGCGGCGTCGATCGACTGGGGCACGATGGCCAGGGTCAGTGCGCCCGCGTAGGGCGAGTCCGCCCATATGATGTGTCGCGGGGGAGTGAACTTGGCATCCACGTACGCCTGACGGATCGCGTCTTCTGCGGCCGGGCGGTTGGCGGGTTCGGTGCAAAGGCCGTACTCGGCCATCCACTTCTGTCGGATGGCGATGATCTCGGCCTGCTGTTCAGCGGTTAGCATGCTTGCCTCCTTCGCCGCCAACGGTACTACAGGGCTCCCCTAGCCGTCAAATGGAGTTTTCTAGGCCCCGAAGGTTGGCGCGCACGCGCCGCAGCCGCTTCAGGGGCCGCAGGAAGGCGGGGTAAACCATGGGGGTCGACGCCTCAAGCTGCGCAGTGAAGATCGCAAACTCCAACGTCAGCTTCATCGCAGACCCCTCCATGGCCACCCACGCTCCCCCGTGGCGTTTCGCAGCGCCGCCCGGAGGCGACGGGACCGGAGGAACGCGCGAAGGGGGGGGTGGAGAACATAGCCATAGCTGTAGCCGCTCGACGCCTCATGGCGCGTGCGGAGGACCTCGTGGTTGAAATCCAGCTTCATGTACGCCTCTCCTGGATGGTCTCAGGCCGTGTCATCGCCCGCCGGATACGGAACAGGTGCAGGGGCGGGCTGGTCGGTGTGCGCAGCGTGAACGTGAGTATCGGCATGTAGGTGATGGCCTGCTTCCACTCCAGCCTCATCTACATCCACCCCCGATAAGGAGTGCCGTCCAGAACCGCAACCCAGATCAAGCGCACCCGCCTGAACCGGACCTGGGCGGTCAAGCCGGCCATCTCGATGATGCTCGCCCTCAGGGCACGCCTCTGCTTCATCCCTAGGCCCAGGGCGACCCGGTGCATCATCTCAAGTTTCATCGCTGCCCGAACCCCTGGCTCAGAGCGATGCGCAATACGAACGGCTTCCATGTCGTCACCAGGTCCGTCGGAATCGGGTAAAACTGAATGTCAGGACGTTTGCCTATCTGATGCTTCCTTGCCAGCCTCATCGTTCTCCGTCCATAATGGAATTTGCCCCTCCAGCACGACCGTGGGCCGCTCAAACGGGGCCCGGCAGCACTTATCACACATGACCACGTCGATCGGGGCACCGGTCACGCTCACCCCGGTGAACACCTTCCACCGACGCGCCCGCGCCCTCATCTTCACCAATTGGTCGTTAGCCGAGGTCAGGAGCGCACCGCACTCACCGCAACTCAGATCGGCCATCACGGGCCTCCGCGTTCACGTACTCGTCAACGTAGGACAGGAGGGTCTCCAGCATCTGCGCCGGGGTCACCGGGTCGGTGTGGGAGATGCGCCGGGCGTACTCGGCCGGGCGCCACTGTTGCAGGCTGCGTTGCAGTTCCCGCAGCGCCTCCAGGCGGATCAGCCGGTGACGTTTCGGGGTGAGCAGGATTTCAGCCCGGTCAAGAGAATCAACAAGAGCAATACCGTTGCGTCGGGCATCGTCCAGCACCCGGCGCACCCTGGCGGCGGTCTCGGCGTCAGTCACCACTGCCGGCGCTCCGCAACATGGTGCGGACCAGGGCCATCCTGCGGTGCCAGGGCTTCCATCTGAGCCTGCCTACATCCGGCCGGCCGACCCTGGTGCGTTTCAGTTTCATCGCGGCCACTCGGCCTTCACTACCCCAGTGCGAATCACGGCTAGCAGGTGGACCCAGGGATTCCACGGGATAGTAACCGCCGGGTACTTAACGGGGATGCAGATGGGGTTCAACTTCATCGCGGCCATCCTTCGTCGGCGCACCATCCGTACATCTGCACGAGCAGGAGCCGGACACGGCGGTCAGGCTTCCACTCAATTCCCTGCGATGACCGGGGCCTCACCTGGACTATATTCAGGTTCATCTCCGGATCCACCATCCGCCCGGATACATGGACACCGCGTGCATCGACTCCGTGATCTCGTCCCGCTCGAACCTGGGGTCAGGAACCAGCAGTAACTCGATCGCGTCCAGCGGCGAGTTGGGCCAACCCATCCAGCGGCAGATCCCGTCCTCGACCACCAGGTGGCAGCCGGGCGTGACCAGTCCTGCGTAGAGGCGGATCTCGGCCTCAACGTGCTTGGCCGAGTGGTCCGAGTCGAGCACCACCATGGTGCGCCGGCCGGCGACGAGCGCGGCCACCCGTCCCGCAATCACCGGGTCGGTGGAGCTACCCACGATCCAGGTGATCCCGTCCCCCGTGGCATCCGGGTGCGTGGTCACGTCAATCGTGACCACGTCGAGCCCGAGGGCGTGGAACCAGCGGGCGGAGCCGCCGCGGAACGTTCCACACTCTACGATCACGTCGGGTTGGTCGGCAGTGATGACGCGCTCGTACCGGCGCAGGTCCTCCGGCAGCTTGATCATGTCGCCGCGAACCTGGCTCTCGATCAGGGCCAGGCTCGCCTCGACATCAATCAACGGAAGGATCAACGACTCCACCTCCCGTCGTGCCGCGCCCGGTAGGTTACCTCGCGGAGCCGGAACAACATGTAGCACCAGTAATGGTCGTGCCTGTAGGACGGGAAGCCGCTCCCCATTGACAGAACGTCCAACTTCATGCCGCCTCCTTGCTTCGCTGGTGCGCCTCCGACGCCAACCGCTTGATCGTCGAGGCGCGGGTGCCGATCCGGTCGGCGAGCGTTCCGGCAGTGGTGCCCGGCTTACGCATCTCCGTCTGGATCATCGCGCGGCGATAGTCTGCAAGTTTCGGTAGCAGGTTGCTGGTGATGTACGAAATCGTGGTCCCCGACTGGATAATCTGTTGGTCCGGCGTCATCGCCTCCAACTCTTCCCACAGGGCGCTCTCCCAGGACATATAGGTCTCCCTCCATCAGTTGCCGTAAGGTCAACACCAGTATGTCATGGGTTACCAGGGAGGCCTCCCCCCCTCGCTCAACTGCGTACCAACCGTCACCCATCAGCCTGGCCCGGAACTCCTCGATCATCTGAACCTCCTCGCCCGCATCCGGGTCGCCTCCCGTTGCACCCCGACCTTGATGTTGTAGATGATCCGCGGGGGGTTCGGCTGCCGCCAGGGGACGGCACCCCAGGGCAACGAAAAATTGGTCACCCCCGTCAGCATCCTCAACTTCATGATTCAGAGTCCCTCCGGAGGGTCACGATGGCGACCCAGCCGCCAGGGAGACGACTCTTCCAGACCCTCGTCGAAGAGGCCGTCACGGACTCCGGACAGCACGAAATCATGCTGGAAATACTCGGGGCGATCTTGAATAGTGATCGGGAACACCAACTCTATTTCCATGGCTTATCCATATCCATCTTGAGCCAGAACGCGCTATAGACGATTTCGTCATCCAGGGCAAGCCTGACGGTCGGCATCCGTGACTCGATACGGATGTACCCCTTCCGAACGTCATACGACATGGAACTGATCCCCAGCTTCTTCAGCTTCACAGGGACCACCACCACCCAATGTTCGTACGTATCTCGTGACGTATATCAATGCGAAGGAACGTGAGCTTGTCCGCTACACGCCCCGGGTAGCGGTCAAGAATGAAGTTGACGCCAACTCTTGACTCTCCCCCGAAGCATCTCTCCGGAATCCGGGTCAGCTTCATTTCAACAGCCCCTCAAGAATCAGGCGCCCTTCCTGACACAGACCAACGCGGAGATAGACAAATATCGCCTCAAACTCTGTCGGCCAAGCATTAAGGATGAAGACGGTGTTGGCTCGCCTCACCTGGGACCTGATCTCATGTACCCGACCCAGCTTCACGGCGATCCCCACTTGGCCTGGTAGTAGTTCACGGACTCGATGAAGGCCGGTGTCGAGGTGATACCGAACCCGGTCTTGGTGTTGTGCACCACCATGTCCTTGCCCCCGGCGACGCAGACGTTGTCCAGGCCCCGGGCGATCATCTGCTTGCAGGCGTCGTGGTCGTAGCCGTGCCAACCCGGCCAGTCGGTGTCCCAGGCCACCTCCTGCCGAGTGGCGAGGAGTAGGCCGTCCAGCACCAGCGGCCCGCGGCCGGGCCCCCAGTCGCCCGTTGACGGGTGCTGGCCGGTGGGCACGCGCGGGTCGCGGACGCTGCCGTACCACTGCGTGGCGTGGATCCACCACGGCATCGTGGGCGCGATCCCCCCGATGATCCCCACCATGCCGGCGCCCACCGTCGAGTCCAGGAGAGACTGGCGTAGCCGGGGGAAGTCGAGGATCTGAACGTCATGCTGGATGTAACAGCACACCTTGCCCCGGGCCAGTTTCTGCCCGTGGTCATAGGCCCTGGTGATGGAGGACCGGCCGTGCATGATGATTAGCTCGTCGCCCATGTCGGCGAGATCGACTAGCGGCGGCATGGTGGCGAGCAGGTTCTCGGCGAGGACCTCGGGCTTGTGCGTTGCCACGATCCAACTCAGCTTCACGGTGCCTCCTTGGTCCAGGCTCTTGTTGAGACCCAGCCGGTCGCCCAAACCTCGGTGCGGAGTCTCAGGTCCATCGCACCCTCGGCCCCCATTGGTGGGCCCATCCCCACGTCGATCGGTGCTGCCCCATCTTTCTCCTGGTGCCCTGCAACGCGCACGTTGCCCGGGATCTCGGGTATGTTGATGATCATGACCATCCTCTGAAGATCCGATGACCATGAAACGTCATGCCAGGCGAACCCCTTGGTGTTCACCGCCTTGACGACCTCCAGCTTCATTGCGCCCTCCGCCGCGGCGCCCCCCTGATGACCGTTCGGATGGTGGAGTTCAGCCGTCCGTCCGACCGCCAGTGGCCGGTGGTCCAGATCAGCACGGACGCCACGCCAAATACCCTCTTCAGCTTCACGGGGATGTCCCCAGTTCCACCACGACCAGGTCGATCAGCCGGCTCATCCTCTGGTCCGGATACTTCTCCAGGGGCTCGACCGGGTCCACTTCCGCCACCACGACCACCTCGAACAAGAGCCTGAGTTTCATAGCGCCTGCCACACCGCCACCGCCTGCTCGCTGTTCCTCATCCCCACCCGCTCCA
>ERZ1292642.396-Hain-H14-01um-R1-396-length-26182-cov-6_pt1 | contig 26182 bp, 28 predicted proteins | sample MGYA00564403_ERZ1292642 | MGnify/ENA primary metagenome ERZ1292642 (study PRJEB36523, sample SAMEA6512643) | groundwater metagenome | collected 2019-01-09 | study: AquaDiva: Metagenomics assemblies of 32 groundwater samples
CCTCCGCATGCATGGTCAATGCCTCACTCACCAGTGCTGCCTGTGTGCCGTCCACGTCACTACTCAGAATAGCTATCAAGGGCACCCCCCGTGCCCGCACATTACGAAAGAATGCTGACAGGCTCTGCTGCTCACTCATCGGCACAGCTCCTCTAGTGCCTCTCCTACTTGCTCCATCTGCTCTATCATCTCCAGATACTCTTCCCCATCCTCACTTTCCTGCCATTCCTCACTACGCTCATCATACCAATTCTGCATATGCTTTTGATATTCTTGCAAATTCTTCGCCATTGTCACAATCAGCCGACTAAAATTCGGTGCTTTCCCTGCCATCGCTCTTTCTCCCTCTCGCTACTGCTCTTGTCCGTTACTCGTTCCATACCCTACATACCATAGTACGTCGTGTGAATGATTTCGTCAATAGGATATTCCCAAGCACAGGAAATTTTCTCACACAAGAATATCCTACATACATGCTATTAAGGTAGTATATTGCAATTCCCATACCATCAGTTGCTCCAGGATGTTTTCATCGCATGCTCCACCCGCCCATCAGGAGCCCCGCCCGTCCAGGAACCGGCACCAGTGGCCCAGTGACAATGCGCTGCCCCCTGCGCCCAGAATGCCAGCCGTCGCTTCGCTCAGGCTGCTGGACGCTGGCAAGAGGCAGCTCTGCATTGTCAAACCCGGACCCAAAGCGGTCCTAGGGTTTCCCTCGGCTGCCTGGCGCGCCTAGACGGTCTGGGTGTGGGTGGGTGTGTGGGTGGGTATTCTGCCAGTTCCGGAAATTCCCATGTACAAAATGTTCCTGCGTATGCTTATGCCTATAAGTCCAGCCAGACACAGCATCCAAATACTCTCTGCCCGGCCACGGTCCTGCCTGAGCGCCCAGAAGCTCTCCATGGGCAGCTTGCGCGGGCAGGACGGGAAAGCCGCCCCTGGCACAGAAATTGGGGTGCGCGGAAAATGGCTGTAAGTGCTTGAATTATCACATGACGCAGTGCGGTGCAAAGTGAAGGTGGGAATTTTTATAAGGGTACAAAAGGGGGAATTTACCTGCACAAATGTGCACTATTATGCCCGGAAACCCGCGTAGTTATTGGTTCTTCTATATTCCCATATATATACATATATATATATAGTTATATATCTATATACTACAGGCCCATGTAGTAGTACACAAGTGTGCACTATTATGGGGAGATATTTGTGAAGGGGCTTTTTTTACAGTTATAATCGCTTTTTTTCCCCCAAGTCGCTGATTCGATTGCAGTTGCAGCGATATTCATAAATCGTGCCAACTTTTGCATATTCTTGCAACTTATTGATCCGTAAGGAGTTACGGCGTTCACGTGTCAAGTAAATAAACTGGAAAATAGTACCTTTGTATAGGAATTTCCTGTGTACAAACAGGTAAAATGCTTGACGGCCATTCGCCTGATATATCAATGAGTTCGGGCGGCAACAATACCATTTCATTGGCTGTGACGATGGTGCTCACATGTGCACTGAAAATGTTTCACGAAATGTTTCACGGGGGTCAAATCACCGCATGTTGCCTTACGGATAACATCAATGACTTACAAGGATGTTTCACGGATGTTCCACGGCCACCCGAGCGAACTGGCGTGATATGACACATGTGAGCACTATGCTGACGTGTGCACGCTGTTACTATGTGCAGGTGCACATGTGTGCAGGTGATTACCTCTACGATGTTTCACGAATGTTCCACGCACATGGACATGTGCACACTTGTGCAGGTATGTGTATAGGTACATAGCCATATGCCTATGGCATGACCCTTGCATAAGGGGGTGGCGAGACCCCCAAAGCATGTGAGTCTGTCTCTGAAAGGTTCAACTATGTACGTACGTCGTTTCTTGAGTGCCGGCACACACTCGTGCTGATTTTCCTTGTGCGGCGAAGTGGAAGGGGATATAGTCTCGAGGGAATGGGAGTATAGCGCTCACGTGTGCGAGGAATGAGGAGCACATCTATGACTCTGAATCTGCATCGGAGTAGGACGAAAGAGTACGGAATTGGCGCAGTAGTGGTCTATAGGCATACGAACGAGGTTGGCCTGGTGCATCGGACGAACGCGCAGTGGGTGTTTGTGAAGTTTCTGGACGATATCGCACGGTTGTCCTATAACGGCGCGACCGCAAAAGCGTGTCTGCCGGAGCAATTGCAGTATATTGGGAGTAGCCTATGACCAGCCTACAGAAGGCGGTTCTTTTGCGGGTAGGCCAGTACTCGCGCACTGAGGCAAGTATGGAGCGGGGGGCTCCCTCGCGGCGCATCATTGATGATATACTCAATGGAGTCAAGCGAGAGTTCCTTGTGAAGACAACTCGGGTATTGGGTGCGTGGCTCGGTGTGCCACTGGAGGAAGTGTTATTTATGACGATGGGACATAACTGTGAGATGGGCGTGCGGAAGAAACGGGCGCTCTCAACACATTACACGGCAGTGGATGCCAAGCTAGCAAGCCTCATTCCTCACTATGGGGATCGGGAGACTGCCACAGAAGAGAAATGTGATACAACAGAAGGAGATACCAGTGCCATCGGCTAAGTCGCAGGCACAGCAGACTCTGGTAGCAGCACTCACGACCAGGCAGCGCCTCGCAGCGACCTTCCTGGGAATTGGGAGACTGCCGGGGAGCGTGTGTGAGGAGTTGGAGATCAGTGGGTCCACTCTCAGTCAGTGGCGGAAGCGCCAGGATTTTCAGAATGAGGAGACCCGGCAGCGTGAGCTGACTCTGAGTGGGATACGGTCACAGACGATTGAGAAGGTGGTGGGACACTTTGATGAGCATGCAGTGGTGGCTGCTGGCGTCATTACCGGACTCATGGGGAGTGAGCGGGAGTTGACGCGCCTGAAGGCGGCTGAGAGTGCTATTGAACACTCGAGTGCAGGGGTGAGGTACGGGAAGAGCGAGCGACTGGGAGCTGGCGGAGTGGGTGTGGGTGTGGGAGGAGTCGGGAGTGGTCCTATCATCAGTCAGGATGATCTTCGTCTGATGCTTCAGACGATGGTGGAGGCGGGATTCTCTGCAGGCATTGGTCTGGGAACTGATGCTGCGGGGCTGGGACTGGGACAGGCGGACGAGAAGGGAAAGGAGCAGCGGGATGTGACGCCAATAGTGCCACTGCCACTGCCACAGGCAGCAGACATTATTCATGGGCCGCCGAAAGGTACGCAGTATGATGTTGTTATCTATGATGATCTTATTCCTCAGGTGCCGCCCACACAGTCACAGGAGTACGAGCATGACCCCCTCAATGGAGTGGGAGTTCCTTTTCCTCCCACGACGCACTCCCTCCTGGAGGCACGACGGTTGGCAAGTCAGATGCCAGGAGAGGTGAATCCAGCAGACATATATGATCCGCATGAGGGAGAAGGGCAGGGAGAGCATGAGAGTAGGAGGAAGGGCCGCTAGCATGGTATATGTGGATGATGAGCGTCTCCCTGATCGGGGGATGCAGATGTGTCGCATGATTGCTGATACGCTGGAGGAGCTACATGCGATGGCGGACACGCTTGGTCTGCGGCGGGAGTGGTTCCAGGGCGGAGCGAGACCACACTATGCGCTGTGCAGGAGCAAGCGCAGTGCCGCACTGCGAGCAGGAGTGCGTGCTATCGGGAGTAGGCGCCTGGAGCGAATACTTCAGGAGCAGTGTGCGGCCTCTCCTCCCACAAGAGAGGAAGCACACTGCCGGGAGACTCCCTTATGAGTATTGCAGCCCCCATGGCGCCTCTGACTCCCACTCAGCCTCTGTTTACTGAGGTGCTGCCCCCTCCTGGTGAGTTTGTGATGGATACTCACGGGGAGGCCAGGCAGGCCGGGACACTCGGAGAGGAGCCACGCGCCTATGTGAACTATGTGCGGCAGTGCGCTCAGCGGAGCCTCTACTACTTCAATAAGGTCTTCATGGGTGGGACCATCCTGCGTCCTGTCCCCCATAAGCTCTTCTGTGACTTCCTCCAGGTGATTCCTCCGAGACGTAAGGCCCTTCTGGCGCCCAGAGATCATCTGAAGACCACTCTCAGTATGGGGATTATTCCCCATGCGCTCATCCAGCCCGATGGAGATAATTGCTACTTCCCGGAGGGCATGGGCTCTCTCTCCCATACTGAGGGCAGGAGTACGCGCATACTGCTGGGCAGTAAGTCGGTCGATCTGTCCGAACAGAAGCTCGGCTTCATCAAGAATTGGTGTGAGACCCATCCCCTTCTGCATGGCTTCTGGCCGCACTGCTTCTGGCGTGATCCCGAGAAGGAGTCTCCTGTGTGGAATACGCAGGAGCTGCTATTCCCCCGAAAGGACATCTTCAAGGAGCACACACTTGAGATCACAGGAGTGGGCGGGACCATCACCGGGAAGCGCTATAACATCTTCATCCATGATGATCTGGTGGATGAGAAGGATAGGTACTCTCCTACCACTATGGAGCGGTGCTATAATTGGCTCATTGCCTCGCGTGCCCTCTTTGACAGGCAGGAGGTATCACTCGAACTGATATTAGGCACCCACTGGGCCAATAATGATGTATATGTGAGGATAAGGAGGGACCGTCTGAATGTGGCAATCAGGAAGTACTCTGCTCTCTATGACACCACCACAGGAGCGCCCTACTCTGACCTCCCTGATAATACACCCATCACTGCCCTCCCATCTCACATCCAGCCCCTCTGGCCAGAGCGCTACTCTCGTGCCGCCCTGGAGCAGCTCCGCACCGACATGGTTGCTTCCGGACGGAAGGACATCTTCATCCTCAATTATCTCAACAATCCCCTCCACGCCGGAGTGGTAGACTTCGACCTGAGTCAGTTTCGTTTCTATGAGACCACTGACGGGAATGTGCAGTTCGACGCAGACCCTCGTGATGAGGCACTGGAGAGGGCCTACCTCCTGCCCCACCCAGGTGATAGCTTCAGGGGGCAGCGCTTCACTCCCACCACGCAGCGCAAGCTCCTCAGTGGGCGGGAGATGTACTTTAAGTTTGGCTAGCACTGACAGAGAGATACCCACAGGAGACACCTATGAACGATGCAGAGTATCAGACCCAGGTAGATCGTGTGACTCACTTACTGGACTGGTGGGTCACGCCCACCGGACTTGCCGCCTACCGCCTCCGCTATACATTCTACCGCTCCGGCTTCCCAGATGAGCCACGCTCTGGCACACACTGCTCCATAGTGGCACGCACTCGCGCCAACTGGCGCTACCTGGATGCTAATATTGAGTGGGATATCCCCGAAGTAGAGAAGTGCTCCGATAAGGATCTGGAGTACATGGTCCTCCATGAACTTATGCATGTGCATGTGAATGAACTCATGACTGGGTGTGAGCATGAAGAGGGCGGTCACGAAGAGCGAGTCTGCACCCAACTGGCGCTCGCCTTCCAGTGGGTCCGGCGTGCCGCCGAGAGCGAGACCATACACACAGCCGTAGACACGACTGCTGCTTCCGCTCCCGCCCCAACGCCCCCCTTCATCCCCACGCACTATTCCGTTCGTCCCTTCTCTGCCGTCTGCGATCAGGATAAGGCTCACCATCCCACTACTGGTGTCCGCGCACACGTCACCTGCCCAGACTGCCTCGACCGCATGCAGAGTGCTGCCAGTCAGCCCACATAGTCTCCGCCTGCCGTCCCCTCTGCCTGTGCCACACGCCCATGCGACCACATTGGACGCTCCGGGCACCCTGGTCCCCCAGGGTTGACAGCCAGGGGCCACCCCTGATAGGCTCTAGGGGCCACCCGAAGCGAAGCAAGGGTGTCAGGCCCCAGGGCCAGGGGGGGATGGCTGTCACGGAGCCAGGATTCCAATGTGGGAGCCCTATGATACTCGATACAGATACTCTACTCTATGCAGAAGAAGAGAAGATACGAATCACTCGCCTCACCTTTCCACTCAACTCCCTCCTGACTGAATGTTACGCCTTCCTCGATCCCGCAGGCGGCTCTACAGAAACCAAGAAAGCCAGCCAGGCCAAGTCTGCCATTACAGTAGTCTCTGTAGATCACCTTGCACGCATCTTCGTCCTCTATGCATGGGCCGACCGCATTAGCTCCCCAGACGTGACAGAAAAAGTCATCGACATCCAATCCACCTACCATCCAAAGGTCTTTGGCATAGAAGCAAGCGCCCAGCAAAGTCTCTTCATTGGTATGGTGGAGCACGAATGCCTCAAACGCTCCATCTCCATCAACATCGAATCAGTCAAGCAGCCCACAACCATAGATAAAATAGAACGCATCCGCACGTCCCTCCAGCACTACTCTCGCTCAGGACGCCTCTTTCTCGCTCACCACATGACACAGTTGTCAGAAGAACTTCGCTCCTACCCCACTGGCCTCACTGTAGACCTCGTAGACTCTCTTGCGAGTGCCGTAGCCCTCATCCCTCCTCGTCGCCTTGCTATCAATGCTAATCCTACTGCTACCCATGCAGCTATCGCTCACTACCTCACCCTCTCCGGACGCCCAGACCTCATACCTCTCTACACAAGACCAGGCAATCCTTCACTACAGAGACATTAGGGCACTCACCCAGTCCTCGTGCGCGCTCTCCATTGACAAATCGCCTTTCATACTCTATATTCTCTCCTAGCAAGTACATATATACACTTGCATTAGCCAATATCCAAGTCTCTATCGGTGATTTCCTCTTAGGGGGTGATTCCTACCTAACTATCACCCCTCCTTCTCTCATGTACACAGGAGATGTATAGTTCAAGGGAGAACGCTAGCGACGTCTGGGGTACGTTGCTCGTAATGGTTGATTTCGATTTCAGCCTGCATCTTCTGTGCGCTTTGGTTCACACATACAAAGGAGAAATCCCATGGCAACTCAGGGCTCCGGTAAAACCTCCTCCACAGAACACAACACCAATAAAGGGGGTGCCAGTGGCCGCTCCAAGACCATCATGATTAATCCACACACCAACGCCAAACGCCCAGACCATCCTACACCCGTAAACTCTCGCAAAGTCAGTCGCTAGTATCCACTACGGAGGGAGAGAAGACATGGCAGTCACCCGTGAAAATCGCATGCTCCGCTTCAATATCGCGGGTGATGAGGTCCTCATTGCCCTCACTGTCACTAAAATGATCTGGCGTGGTGAGGCTACCTCCGTCTTTGGCACTGATGCTCTCCAAGTAGTAGACCCCACGGCCACCGGTGTCATCATCTGGGAAGCTACCTCTCCTGGCGCCTATGGAGAAGTCTACTTCCAAGACTCTCCTCTCTACTGTCCGCGTGGTCTCCGCGTCGAAACCATGACAGCCGACCGTGGAGCACTTGATGTCTACTATGCGTAGGCTCCTCACACTCTTCCTACTCCTCATCAGTACTACTGTCTCTGCTCAACCAACTCCCTCTCCTGTCATTCGCAACCAGAAAGCTGACTGCTCTGCTGATATCACTCTCGGTCTCATGTGTGTAGAAAATGCCGCTGGAACCATAGGGCAGACTTCCGTGGGGGATGGTACGCTAGCCAATATTCTCTCTACTGGTGGAGCAGCCGCAACGCCAACTGCCAATGCTGTCTTTACACAAGGGAAAATAGTGAACGTCTGCACTGTTGCCTCTCCCTGCCAATTCGGAGACGGCACAGTCTTCATTACTCTCGGCTGCGCCGCTGGTGTCTGTGTCCAATCTCTCCCAGGGAGCGTCACTACTGACCTCCCCGTAGCAGGCACCTACAGCTGGCGCACCAATGCCGCCGCAAATATCTTTGTCCTCGACGAAGCCACACGCCAAGTCCGTCCCTGGGATATTGCTGTCAATAGTGGCACATTCACCGTAGCAGCAACTACGGGCAACACGCATGCGAGCGGCACGCTCGACATAGACGGCGCAGCAGATTTTGCCAGCACAGTCCTCATTACAGGTGCTGCAACTTTTACTGCTGCTCCCGTCTTCCAATCTCCGCCTACCTACGGAACCACTGACCCACTCAAATCTCTCTGGATTCCTGCTGGTGCCTTCTCCATCTCGGGCACCTGTACCGACACAGCCCCAGTAGAACGTACCATCGTTACTAACGGCCCCAAATTATATACGATAGAACCTGCAGATGGAGACACCTGCTCCATAGAAGCCGACTGGATGATGCCAGACAGCTACAATGCCGGCACTATCACTGTAGAGCTTGCCGTCTTCAGCACCGGTAACAACACGACAGAAATCTTCGCCATGGACTGTGCTGCCCAGGCTGTCTCAGATGGAGACCCCGTTGCTGCGCACTCCATCACCGGCGAACAGGAAGCTAGCTGCACTTTCGGTGCACAGGCCCTCGACGAACAACACTGCACCACTCCCGCCATCACCATCCAGGGTACTCCAGCAGCCGGTGACCACATCTATCTCCGCTGCCAGGTGGATGCTACCGCCAGCACCGTCACTCCATTTACCGACATACGCATCCTCGGGGCCAAGATAGAATATGGCGTTAGTACATCCACCGACTAACACAGGAGAAAGTGATGCGGCGTGGAATACTCCTGATGTTTACCACTATACTGCTCTCATTTCCTCCCACACTCTGGGCTGATGCCTACATCAAGGCCCACCGAGAAGCCTCCATTACCACCACAGGCGCCCAGACCTTCACCATTGCTGGCTTGAACGGTGCCACGCCAAAGGGAGCTATAGTCACCGTAACGATGGCTCTCACAGACAACACAGAAGCCACGCACTCCGTCCTCTCCTATGGGGTCACTGACTGCACCAATGAGTTCTCCCTTGGTGCATCAGACAGAAGTGGACTCCTCACCACGGACACCAACCGTCGTGGTAGTCGCACTCAGGCCGTAACTATCTACGATCCAGCAGTTGCAGGTGGCACAACCATTGAGGCATCTGCAGATGCCTCCTGCGCTGCCAATGCTATTGTTCTCACCTGGGATGTGGCTCCTGCCGTTGCTTACCTGGTCCACATCGTGGCGTTCGTAGGCAGTGACTGGCAGCTCAAAGCCAACAGCTTCGTCCAAAACACTACCATTGATGGGATACTCGACATCGTAGATGTAGGGTTCCAACCAGAAGTCGTCTTCTGCGGTGCCATGGGCGTAGGCAGTGCCAGCTTTCTGAATAATTCCGCCGACTCCCGTCTGGGCCTTGGCGTAGCTGTTGCCTCGCCCGCCAGTCAAGGGAGTGTCTCTCAGGCATCAGGAGATGCTATCACAGGTGGTGCAACCTACGGCGGTGGCACCTCCACCCTCTATGCCTGTAATAGCTCCATTCCGGCAGACTTTCTTGAGGGCACAGTAGAACTAGGAACCTTCGACGCTCAAGGCTTCACTGCCACTACCCGTCTCGAATCCCACACCTTTGAGTTCATCTACCTCGCAGCTACCACCGGAGGCAAAGCTCGCCACTGGTCTGGTCCCATCGCTGCCCCTGCTGCCCCAGAAACAACCACCTACTCCGGTCCAGGGTGGACACCAGGCGGCGGAATAATCTTCTGGCAGGGGAGCACTCTGGCAGATACAGAATACACAGACGATAACGCAGGTATCCTTGGCATGTCCCTCATGGATGCCACAAACCAATTCACTGTAACGACCAGAGGAGATGATACAGCTGTCACCAGTGCAACTGGAAGTCTCAGTGATAATATTGCTGTGCATGTCCTGAGCGCGGCCGGCGCCAATCGCCTGGTGGGCACACTTACGAGCTTCGGTGCAACCGGTCCAATCATTAACTGGACCACCACCAGCGCAACTGTAGGCTACGGCTGGTTCCTTGAGTCCATTGCTACACGTCCTCCGCGACGTGTGCTATTCTTAAACTAGGTACGAGAACTAAGTCCGAGAAAGAGAGAACACACATGAAACAAGTACTACTTCTGTTACTGATGGGAGTATTTGGCCTGGTGGGTGTGGCGCAGGCGGTCGTATGTAATGGCATTACCGTGACTCACTTTATGACATGCAATGTGCCGGCTGATTACGATGACGCGACAGCGCAAGTCATCGAAGGGACAAGTTGTGTCGATGTAGTAGACATAGGAGAGAATGATATAATTTGTACAAGAGATGGTGATGATAGTGTGTATGTGGGAACTGGAGGTACCGGAACAGCACAAGTATGGGGCGGGAATGGCAATGATGATATAATTTGTGCAGGACAGTGTTTTGTAAATGGCGGACCAGGCGCAGATCAAATAAATTGTGGTGCTGCGTTTGGAAATCAACCAACCTGTGAGATTAATGGCAGCAGCGGTAACGATTCAATAACTTGTAAAAGTAATTGTGACGCTTCCGGAGGTACCGGAGCTGATCTTTTCATTATCTCGTTGAGTAACTTCATCACCGCTAATGCAGTAACGCTACATGGCAACGATAACAATGATGTGTTTAAGTTCCAAGGTATCTCAGATACGACTGTTAACTTGATTCTTGATGGCGGAATAGCCAGTGACACCGCGACTTGTTTGACAGCAGAGAATAACCCGACAACGTTCGCCGCAATGAATGTCAATGTAGTGAGTCTTGTAAGTATAGAGACGAATAATTGTGACTAGCTGAGGTTACAGTCATGCACTCCCATCTCCCCAGACACCTCCTTATATCCCTCATACTTCTTCTTTGTCTGGGGAGCGCTGCCCACTCCGCAACCTACTATCTCGGTTGCAGTGGCACCCCTGCCGCCACACCCTGTACTAACAAAACTGCCGCTCCCTGTGACACCCTAGAAAACTTACTGGACCACATGACCGCGCCTGGCGACATTGGCGAGGTGGAAGGCAACTGTCCAATCTATCGCAACAGTCTTGCTGCCACTACCCACGCCGCAGGCACGGCTGGCGCACACATGACGCTCCGCTGGGATGGCGTTGGGACTCCCCCATCCTTCACCCAATCTACGCTCCTGGGAGGATGGACAGTCCACGCTGGAGATATCTACAAGGCCACTCCCGGCTTCACTGTCCAGGAATGGGGACTCACTCAAAATAACCTCAGAGAAGACACTATCAATGGCCAGTGGGACCGTCAATCCTTTGACGTCACCAACGCAGCTAACTGCCCCTCGACCACTATCCTCTCCTTTGACCATGCCTGGTGCCAGATAGGCGGTATCGTCTATCTACGCTCCACTGGCGGTGACCCAGACACCCGATACACTACCCCAGGTGTCGAGGTAGTCAATGCGGCAGTCACCAACAACCAGGTGCTTCGACTTGAGCATCAGTACTGGGATGTGACAGGCTCTCCCACAAACAACCATCTCGCCAATGCAGACGGCATGATCTTCTATCTCGGCCAGGGCATCGTCCTCGACGTGAATGCCCCTCGCGTCACTGTTGCGGGGGTGACTATCCGCGATGGCATCCGCGTCCAGGGCCGCATGCTTCGCTGGTACAATGATCTGGGTCAGCCAGATATGACTGGTCTTGTACTCCGAGACTTCCGTATCCATCGCTGTGGTAGAGACTGTCTGGACCTGGCAGGCGGTGTGAACTTCGACGGCGCGGCGCTGGGAGATTCAGTCCATATCCACCACGGAGAAATCGCCTACACCTTTGACCACGGCAATATCAATCCCACCCTTGCCATTGGTGGCACTGCGAGCACTAACGTCGGCACACGGCGCAACATCCTGGTGGAGTATGTCGAAGAGCACGACATGTGCGAATCTATCGCCTTCAACAGTACGCAAGCCATAGATACAGGTGTGCGTGGCTCCATGACCATTCGTCACGGTTATATTCATGACGGAGTAAATGGCCTCACTGACCCACGTGTCCCCCCAACTAATGCACTATCGCTCGGCTCCAGTGGTCCAGCAGAGTGTGCCACTAATCCTGGCCCACGTGGCCCAGCCGTCCGTACCACTGCTGACATCACTGTCGAGCACACAGACATCTCCGGTCTTGCCCATGGCGTGCTTCTGATGAGTGCCGCTGCCACTGTGACGGTACGAGACTCCACCATCACCAACAACACCATAGGTGGGATTACGAGTACCGTCAATGGTGGGACCATTACGAGTGAGCGCAATATTGTGGCATTCAATGGCACCACGACTATTGGCGCGGCATCTTACCAGATTGGCTGTACAGGCAACTGGCCCAATGTGGTTTTTGCTGGCGGGAGCACCACAGCCACCGAGAATATCTACTTCCAGGGCGCGGGGACCCAATTTGCGCGCTGCAATAATACGAGCTACGATATGGCAGGGTGGCGGGCACGCGTCAATACCACGGGGGATGATAACAGCGTGCATGCGGACCCGCTCTTTGTGGCCGAGAACACCGATCGCAACCTGCAAGTGGGGAGTGTCGGGCTGGCCTGTGACACGGGTAAGGACTGCGGAGGATATACCGTCGTAACCGTAGGCACCTGCAACACTGTCGATGTGAACACCTGGCGCTGCACTGCGAATTCGCTTTACACCCCTGTCGGGGCTGATGCCACAAAACTCCTCCCTAAAGTCAACGGCGGTGGAAGCTATACCGCCGCAAATGTTGTGATTGAAGCAGCAGGTGCCGCTATCCAGTTTGATATCGTAGGCGCGCCAGCCCTTGTCAGTACAGACACTCTCACTCTCGACAGCGACTACTGTGCCATATTCAGTGCGCCCATCTTTGGTCTGACGCTTCGCGGCTGTCGTCGTGATATTGACGGGAAGGCAGTAACCAACACCATTCCGGCAGGAGGGGCTGTAGTTCCTACCTATGCAGGCCCATGCATTGTGCGAGATAGCGCAAACACCGTAGTAGAAATTCCCCTAAACAATGGTGGCGCTGCTATCTCTCCTGCCAGTGGCGCCACGGGGTTTAGTTGTAGGGAAGCAACCGTAGCACAGACGGTCAGTGTGAATGGCGTCCTCACAGGCAATACCTACGCCGTCACATTCACAGATGCTTTTGCGGCAGCAGCCGCCATAGACTGCTCCTATAGCCCTGGAAATGTGACCAATAGCGCAGGCGCACTGACGGCCTTCACCAATCAAGTCTGCACCAATGACGTAAGTGCCCCCCCACCGGCGCCCATTCTCGTCAGTGGTACTGTCGAACTCGTTACTCCTGGAACAGTGACTGCACAAATCAATACCAACGTGCCGCCTATTCTGCCAGCGAGCGGCTGCACTGGACTCACGCTGCCTCCGAAGACTATCACCAATTGTGTGCGGACCCTGAACACGCAACAGACTCTCACCGTGACTCCCTCCTTCATTCCTTCAGAGTCCCGCCAACTCTGCTATACCAGCGCAGGCAACATCACCGACAGCACCAGTCCCACTCCCGTCGAACTGGCTGACGGCTGCGTCACAGTCACAGCCCCGGCAGCCGGCAGTGCCACCTACACCAGCCCAACCTGGCAACTCTTTGCGCCTGATACACTCGCAACCGGAGCAACAGCAGTGCCCCTTGCGGCAGCAGGAACTCTGGACGGCAAGACCTTCAAGGCGAGCACACGACTTCAGCTCGCTGCTACAGTAGAGGTAGCTACGGCAGACGCTCCCGACCAGGCATACGCACTCGAATGTCAGCACAATCAGGAGAGCCCAACGCCAACATATCGCACAGTCACAACAGACTTCAGTAGTAACTCAGCACTAAGAATCTCCTCCAATACAACAGCAAGCAATGGGCAAGCGTGTGCGGCCAGCGTGTTATCGTCCACCGCGTGCTTCTACCAGGTGGCACCACAAGGCACACTCTCGACCACGCTGACAAATGGCGCACGGCTGACGCAAGTATGGAATCTGGAGTTCGCGACCGGACTCACTGCAACCCACACCTATACCTGTCGTCCAGTTGTCGGTGGGCAAAGCATCGTCCCAGCTATACCCATTACATTCACTATCGGTGATCTGGTACAATCCTTCGTACGGAGATAAGCAGAGCATGGCCACGCAGTCCTTTCTTCTCCTCTGTGTGCTCCTTCTCGCTATAGGCCAATCAGCTGAGGCAGTACCCTGCACGCTCAGCTGGGACTATCCTGTTGCAGAGCCGGTCACAGGTTTCCGACTCTATAGAGGGGTCACAGTGGCCTCGCTTGCCCCGGTCGAGATCGTCCTCATGCCTATGCCCCATGGCGCGACGATCACCGCGCCGTTTGACTGCATCGCTGGGGAGTTCCTGGCGGTGACGGCTGTCAATGCTGAAATGGTCGAGAGTGAGAAAAGCAACATTGTCCAAGTGATCCAGGCACTTTCTCCAGGTAACTTCCGCATTGTGATTACGGTAACAGTCCCATAGGGGTCTCCTATGTCTGGAGCTGGGCCCGCCAGAGAACCCCTCTTTACTCAGGCTGACCTGGATCGTGTGCGGGAAGAGGGTCGAAGTATGGGAACCCTCACGACAGAAGTGCGGAAAATTCAAGGGGACATTGCAGACATCCGCCTCTGGACCAGTCAAGTCACCCTGAAGATGGATGAGATGACTCGTACAATGCATCAGGCCATAGGAGCAACAGGGCTGGCGAAACTCTTCGTGCCTCTGTTCTCTTCTGTGATAGGTGGAGTAGTTGTGACAGTTATCCTCTACATGGCATTTGGTAAGAAGCCAGGTGGTCCATGAAACCTGGCACGATACAATTCTGGTTTCGAACCATGGCGACAGTCGAGATACTCCTCTTCGCTATCATTCTCTGGCTTGCCCACCGCAAGGGAGATACCTTTCATACCTGGAGCGCACTCGGATGGTTCTCTCTCGGCATTGCTATGGGATGGTATCTCATCCCTTGGAGTATTATACTCTATGGGTGGCTGAATCCGAATGTTGCACGATGGATGATTGAGTCGGAGGCGAGTCTCCTCGTATGGTTTCCGGTAGTTTTCATCATCTCGCGGCTCCTCGGTATCACGCTATTACTCATCATAGCACGGACGCGCACGTAAGGGACGCTATGCTCGCCTGGATAAAAGACCTTCTCTACGACAAAGCTACCTTCACTCAGTACATCCGTACAGCCATGGCAGGCATCTGGTTCCTCTACGACACGGGGCAAGTCCCCGAATTTGCAGAATCCACCACGCTCTGGTACATTTCTCGTGCCTGCCTCGCACTTGCATTTCTCCTCCGAGCAGGAGATAAGAACATAGAAAGAGCAACTGAACGGCCAGGAACTCATCAACACTAACAGAAGATATGGAGCGTACATGGCACTGCGGGACATTCTGAGTACGGCAAACCGGGGCATTGGGCGAGTTATGACGATCAGTTTTCAAATAGATCCATTGGCGATCACTGTGAGCATTCACGTCCGCATGACCGAAGTACAACGGGCGAATGTTTTAAATGGATTCGATTTCGATGTGTACGGGTCCACCGACAATTTTGTTTCGCGTACCTATCTTGGAGGGACAAAAGGGTGGACTGGTGGCACCGAGATTGATAAAGCCACGGGACTTCTGGTAACGAAAGGTCCTCCTGGCATCATTCTGGAAGTATCGCCATCGCTCAAAGAAATGCTCATACTTATTGAGATTAATTGTCTGAATGCCGTGCGGTTTGGTTGTGACGGAGAGGATCGGTGAGTATCACTGTAGACAATAGTCTTCCACGTAGGAGTAGTGATGGCGGGGCCTCTATCACTAGTGATACGTTCAATGCGGTGACCAATGATTTAATTCTTGCCTGCGGGAATCTAGACCAGAATGGTCTCGCCTTTGTGGTGCCGACCATTAGCAATAATGGCGCGGCGCTGACGTGGACAAACATTGCGAATATTGGCGCGTCAAATAGCGGGACCGTCTGTGCATGGTTTACTATTCTCGCGTCTGATCGGTCTGGCCTGACCGTGACGCTGACGCGGGGCAATACGAATGCGGATTCGCCATCAATCAAGATCTATCTCCTGCAAGGCCATGACAGTGCTGATGTCCTAGGCGCGATCACGAATAACACGAGCAACACCAACAACCTCACCACGGCCTCTATCACGCCAGAAACGAGTGGGGTGGGTTTTGGCATTGGGACGGATTGGGACCAGCTAGGGCTGCCAACGTCGAGTGACCTGACGGAAAGCGGATTTGACACGCCTGGAGATATTTCTGGACTGGCAGGATTCAAAGATCTGACGGCGGGGGTTGCCGCTACTGCAAATATGGATGCGGCTGGAGGCCTCTCAGCAGCCTGGCGGTATGTGTGGTTTGAAATCCGGGCGGCGGTAGTAGCAGTGACTGGGATTCCTGGGGTGACCATAGCCCCCTATCGCGCAGCATAGTAAAGGAGATTCCGTGTCGAAATCCAATACGTTAGAAAATGCGGTCCTCTTATTGTTGTTTAATGCGACGGCCATTGCAGACCTCGCACGAGATGCGGCTGTCCCTGTGACAACCCTGACAGTGTCGCTGCATACGGCAGACCCTGGAGAAGCAGGGACCATGGCCACGAGCGAAGCAACCTATACCAGCTATGCCCGCCAAACAGCGGCGCGCACCTCTGCTGGGTGGACGGTCACGGCAAACTCTGTGAGTCCCGTCGCAGCCATCACCTTCCCGGAAGCGACGGGCGGGAGTGAAACCATCACCCACTTTGGCGTAGGAACCGGAGTGACGAATAATTTGATGTATAGCGGCACGGTCACGCCGAATATCGTAGTGACTACGGGGGTGCAACCTGTGCTCAAAACTACCAGCACAATCACTGAAGACTAAGGAGTTGCGCCGTGCCAAGATACTCTGCTGGCGTCAAAACAGGCGCAGGCTCTACAACGTTGCCCCTGATATCACTCTATGCCTCCGCGGCAGTTGGGGCAAAAATCCGAGAGATTGGCGCCTTTAATACCACAGCCACAGCCGTAGATATCAAACTGACGCGCATGACAACCGCTGGTACGCAGGGCGCAGGGCTCACCGAGGCTCCCCATGATCCGGACGGCCCAGCCGCCAGTTGCACGGCAGTGACCACGCACTCCGGCACGGCACCGACTCTCGGGGCTGACCTGGGGTATCGGGCGTCCCTCGGCGCTGCGATCGGCGCCGGAGTCATTTGGACCTTTGGCGACCAGGGTATCCGCATTGCAGTTGGCACGGGTAACGGCATAGGCATCCTTATAGAAAATGGCACCGGGCAGGCACTTCAGGCGTATATCGTTTGGGACGAATAGAGCATATACAACAAAGAGTTAGATAATGCCTAATGTCCGCTGGCCCGTTGCCCGTGATCCCGTTGCACTGCTCCGTGGTTCACGGATACTGAACCCCAAGCGGGCGACCGTTGTTGCGGAGGCGGACGGGGCCGCGAGCGGCACATCCACCGTTAGCGCGGTTGGTCGTGCGGCAACGCCTGGTGTGGCGAGCAGTAGCGGCACAGGCACTCCGACAGCGGTGGGCCTGGCCAAAGCGCTCGGAGCTGGGTCGGCCAGTGGCACAGGGACGCCTGCGGCAGTTAGTACAGCACGCTTTCAAGGCGTTGCCAGTGTGACTGGTACCGGGGTAGCCAGTGGCATCGCAGCGAGTACAGCCTCTAGCGTAGCGAGCGCCAGTGGGACTGGCACGCCAGCAGCAATCGGGCGTGCCACTGCAAGTAGTGCATCAAGCGCGAGTGGGACGGGGACAGCATCGGGCATTGGGCAAGCACGAAAGCTTGGTGTAGCAGCAAGTAGTGGGGTTGGGGCAGTCACTGCAGTCAGCGTTTCTGCCTTTCGCGGAGTTGGCGCAGCAGCTGGCGCCGGTGTGGCAAGCGGTGTGTCCTTCAGCACGGCATCAGTCGTAGCAAGTACCAGCGGGATCGGTACAGTGCTTGCCATAGGCCATGCCACTGCGCGTAGCATATCAAGTGCTAGCGGGGCAGGAACAGCGGCAGGCATTGGACAAGCCAAAGCGCTTGTCGTGGCGGCGAGTGTCGGAGTAGGGGCAGTCGCGGCAGTCAGCACCGCCGCCTTCCGTGGGGCAGCATCGGCGAGTGGCGCAGGGTCTGCGAGTGGCAGTGCCAAGAGCGTTGCGAGTAGCACGGGTGGGGCGACTGGGGCTGCTACTCCGACCGCTCTGAGCCTTGCGATCTCTCGTACTGTGGCATCAAGCGCAGGGATTGCAGAGGCATTGGGTCGGAGTACCAACACCGTCGAGGCGGATGGCGCATCCTCTGGCGCTGCGGTAGTTTCTGCGATCAGCGTCGCACGATGGCTTGGCCTTGGAAGCGCCAGTGGGCTCGGTACCCCTTCCGGCATCGGGCGCAGCGCGTTTAGCGCGGTGTGGAGTAGTACTGGGGCGGCTGCTGTGAGTGCTGTGGGTCTGGTGCGTGCTAGCGCCCAGGGCAGCATAAGCGGAAGTAGCACGCCGACTGCACTCTCCCTTGCACGAGTGCTGGCACTCGCAGTCAGTATAGGCACAAGCACTGCCCAGGGTAACAGTAGTGGCGCCATAGAAGCTGCTGGGTCAGCCATCGGCACTGGAATAGGCGCGGCAATTGGCTTCGCACGGGTATTTGGTACTGGAAATGCCAACGGAATGGCAACAGTACTCGGTCAGGGACCAGACCTCATTATCGGGAGAAGACCCTTGAGTGCACTCCTTGAATACTCACTCTCTTTGAAACTAAATGGCCAGGAACTTGCCTTCCTCGGTACTCCCTTCACTGGACGACTCACCGTCAATGAACTCCAGCTCTCTGGTCCGACAGAGAAAGCTAACGACGGTAACGCCACCACTTTCACTGCTCTGGGTCTCACTGATATCACTACCATCCAGGCACTCCTCTACCGTTCCCTCACTCATGCCGTAGGTCTCCGAGTAGAGGGCGGCGAATCAGGTACCACAGCCATTCTCCTCAATGCAGATGGTCTGGTGTTTGTGTGGAATGGTACCCTCACCAACACGAACATCACTCAGAACAACAACACCGGAGAGTCAGCCCAAATCCTCTGCCTGAAGGGAGGCCAGTAGCATGTCTCACTTCCGCATACTCTCACTACTCCTGTACATAGGTATATACACATTCACCTATGTAAGCTCTGTGGGAATAGTGCATGCTGCTGCGACAAACGAACCAGTCAACACCCTTCCCATCACTAGTACCAACCAACCAACTGCCTCCTTCCTCTCTGACCTCCGTACCTTTCTCAATGGAGAGGACGCTGCCCGCTACTTCCGTATGTTCCAGGGTTTTATCTACTCTGGCGGACTCCATCCCACTGCAGCAGGCATGACTTCCGGTTCCTTCGCCACGGAAGCCTTCGACTCCTCCGGCAACCGCATCTCCCAATCCGCCGCCGCCATCAACTACACCACTCAGGGTGCTGCCGCAAACGATGTGTGCTGGACTTTCATTAGCTCCCGCACTGAAACAACCATTGATAACTTTACTCGTGTCACCGGTACCGACTACTTCGTCGACTGCACTAGCGCAACCCAACCCTCCACCTTCACTGCCAGCATCCCCTTAATGCGTATCACCATCACAACAAGTGCCATTGCTGCTGTCCAAGATATTCGCCAGGACACTCTGCTCACTGACGCCCCCATCAATGCACTCTCTCCGCTCTTTGGTGTCCAGGGGGATTGCGCTACAGACGACACAGCAGGACTCCAGGCAGCCATCAACAACGCAGGCACTCGTGGTCTCCCTCTCCATGTGCCGCGCTCGCAAAAAGGCGCATGCTACCTCTTTACTCGTCTCTGGCTCGGCTACAACGCCAGCAACAATCCTAACTATCCTTCAAGTCCATACCAGCAAGGGTTCCTTACCATCTACGGTGATGGAGAAGAAACCCTCCGCCGTCTCGAACAAGTGACGAGTCTTACAGATGTGACCAGTACTCCACACAGCGGTTCCACCCTCCTTATCTCCACTGATGCCACAGGACCAGCACTCAACTACGACTCCACCCTCACTCCACTAGGTGCTCGTCTTCGCCTTTCTCAGCTCAGCGTTCGTGCCTCTAACACTACCTGGGTACTTTCTGTAGATCAAATCGTTCACAATACAGTATTCTCACATCTCTCGCTCCACCAACTTGGAACAACCGGCGGAGGTTTCCTCCACAGTGATAGCTTTTCCAGTGACTTCTCAGGACTCACTATCGTAGGACCAGGCCCCATCACTAGCACCAACAAAGGACTTTGGATCAAGCACCCCACCACCGGAAGTGGCCAGTTCAGCTTTCAACAAATGAACGTTCAAGGCTGGGATGTCTGTGCGCAGTTTGGTGGCGAGAACGCTACAGATGCAGCTTCCCAGGTCCAAACAGTCACCTGGGGACAATCTCAAGTTCGCCAATGCGACGTTGGCATGCACATCGGTAGAGCCATTCATGCCTTCGCTGCTCGCGGGTGCTACGTTGAACACTACACGGAACTTGGTATCTTTATCTCTCTTGGTGCCTCAGCCGTTACTATTGATAGTTGCCTTCTGGGTGGTGGAGATGTCACCACTACTGGCGGCACTGGTGCCGATATCTGGCTCGGTGACGACACACAGGCCGTCGCAGGCGACCGTCCTGTTCGTTCCATCACCATCACCAATAATGACTTCCCTTCCATCATGGATACTGGCATCATGCGCCGTGGGAACCAGACCGGCAACGTCGGTCTCGTTATCACGGGCAACTACTTTGAAAATAGCGCCGCAACCATTCATGCCGTCATTGATCTCGGTGCCTTCGCTGGTCGCTCCTGCTTTCTCGCTGGTAACAACTTCGTTGCCATCACCGAATCCACAGAAGGTCCGCACGTTCTCAATGGCGAACGCTGCGAACTTGGTATCTATAATGGCTATACCGTCCAGCACGGCAATCTCTACACCTTCAATACTTATCCAGTCACTACGCTTCTTGCTGCCGCTACAAGTATCACTCCTCGACGTGGCGGCAATCGTCAAATCATCACCGTGAGCGATGCAGGAACTTCCGGCATCAAAACCATTGCAACGACTGACGAAGACGGCACTCTCATTCAACCAGGGACCACGCTCTGCTTCACTGGCATCTCTACCAGTACCGGGACATTTCGCTTCCTTGACTTAGATGATACTGGATCAGGAGGGAACATCGTTCTTGAGCACAATGCAGACGGTCCCATCATGCGTGTGAACGACAATACTTGCCTCTATCTTCGTGGTACTACCTGGGTCCAAGAAGTAGCTGCCATCATTGCTGAAGTAACAGATGTGTGCGTCTTTACTAGCCTCGACGCAACGCCAGATATCTCTGACAGTCGTTGTCGTCTCTTCCGTACTGCAAACGCCGGAGCAACCACCATCACGAACTTTGACGGCGGAAAGAACGGTAATAGGATTCTCGTTCATTTTAATGATGCCAACACTACCATTGACTTCACAGCCAATCCTAGTATGAAGGGCAACAGTGCTGCCAATTTCCTCAGCGCCGTCGATGCTATGATGTCCTGTACTCGTACTGAAGCTATTTGGTACTGCGAAGTCAGTCCATAGGAGCCCACAGGAATTATGCGTACCGTCATCCGTCATCCAGATAATCTTGTGGAATCTCTTCGTCGATCACGCTCTCGTGATTCACAATTGAGTGAGTGGCTCTACGAACAACTCACCAATGCTGATAGTGCACGCTTTTTCCTCGAACAGACCTGGGCAGAGAGTATGCGAACCTACCACTGTACGCCCAAAGATGCCGTCCGCAACTCTCCCTACATAAACGCTGCCAACGATGTCTCTCCCATTGCTGCCGAGAAAGCAGACGATATCTTCTCTCAAATCATCTCCGTCATGACCAGTATCTCTCCTCTCCTTACTGTTCGTGGCACCTCCGCCATGGGTGTCCGTGCTGCCAAAGCTGTCCAGCAGCGCCTCGACCTCGGTGTGAATAGTAGCATATGGAACATCCATCAGGCATTCAGTGAGGGACTGAAAGATGCCATCAAACTTGGCACCTGCGCCTTCATGACTCACTGGGTCGAGGAACGCAAAAAGACCCGCTTCTCCCGCATCCAGGCCCGTGGTGCCAAGATACGCGCTGTCCCTCTGGAACACTTCCTCGTCCCCTCCGGCTCCTGTTACGACATCCAGGACTCTCCCTGGTTCGCCGTCTTCCACGAGTACACTGGGAGCGACATCACTGAACTGGGCAAACAGCACGACACCTGGGACATCAGCCAGGTCAAGACACCCTGCTCCCGCAACACCGTCCACCGCCTCCGAGAGCACGCCGCCCAACAGAAGCAACAAGAGACAGGCGATACTGAATACTATGGCATCCACGAAATCTACTGCTGGTACGACTATGACGGAGACCGAGAGCAGGAAGAACTTCTCTGCTACTATAACTTAGAGTCCCGTAGCATCATAGACCTCTCCTACTCTCCCTACGACCACTTCCCAGCCAGTACCGCTACTTTCGATCTGAATGAATACCTCTTCTACGGTCGAGGCGTCCTCGAAATCCTCAACTCCCTCAATACGACCGCAGGAGACATCATCAATCACTGGCGCGACAACGGCTTCCTTGCAAACACCCGCATCTTTGCCGGGAAAGCAGGCGTCCTTGACCAAGACACTATAGAAGTGTGGCCTGGCCGCAAGCTCCACATCAATCCAGACGACATCAAAGAACTCAAAATCAGCGACATCTATCCCTCTTTCCCGGCGCTCTTTGCCCTGATAGACCAACTCGCAGCAAGGAGGGTAGGCATCCCCAGTACTCCTGCCATGACAGAAGCTCTCGGCAACCGCACACCCGGCATTACCGCCCTCACCATGCTCCAGAACATCAGTCAGCGTCACGCTGCCGCCTTCAACTCTATCCGCACCGGCCTGGCAAGCGCTGTTCGCCAATGCCTCTACCGCGAGCAGGAACGTCTCCTCATAGGTGACATCGACCTGGAGATGTACTTCCAGGACCTCCTCGGTCCAGAGAACGCCCAACTCTACATCGACTGCCTCAAGTCTCCCCTCTTTGACGATGCCATCACCGTCGAACTCACTGTCAGTACCGCTAGCATCAATAAAGAGGCCGACAAACAGAATGCTGCTCTCCTGATGAGCCAGGCCGTCCAGATCATGCCTGCCATCCTCCAGCTCTCGGCTCAGGCAGGCGACCCCACAGCTCCCGAACCACTTCGAGCCATCGCCATCAAGTGCCTTGCCTCCTTCACCGAACTCTTCGATAACTTCATCCGCACGTTCGAGCAGGTCCGCAACCCAGAAGTCGTCGCCATCGATGCCACGCAGGAAGCCCAGCAACTCTCCATGCAAGCCTCCATGGTGCAACTCCTCCAGGGAATGGTGAACAGTGCCACTATGCAGGCAGGCGGTAGCATCCCTGGCGATCCAAACGCAGAACAACCAGGAGCAGAAGGAGAATCCCCCAATGGCAATAGACCCGTGGATAGCGCAACTTCAGGCCAGCCCTCCAGCAATGGAGTCATTCCATAAGTACCTCAACACCCATGAAGCAGACGCTATGGAGATGCTCATTAATGAGTCTAGTAAATCAGCAGAGGCTCGTAGTATGATTAAAGTTATCAGAGACATTCGTGCAGCTATGAGGAATGCTCTCTCTCAACCGCCTATGCCCACACCTATCCCATAGGAGATTCCCATGTCCTGGTGGCGTTCTACTCCCCCTCCAGACCCAGTACCTCCGGTCCCTACTACTGTCTCAGTGGACGAATTCAACTCCTTCAAACGCGAACTCCATGAGGGGCTCGACTTCATTCGCCAGGCAGTGGTGCCTCAGCAGGCACCACTTGAGGTCCAGGAAGACACCCTCGCTGCTCCTGTGATAGATGATGTCCCGGACGATGACTATCAGTCCGCCCTGGAGAATCTCCAATCTCCTGACTTCGATGGCGACCGCCGCTCCCAAGTTCGCATCATCCAGAAGCGTGAGAAAGCCGAACGCGAACGCCTCAAGCATGAAGTTCTCTCCACTGTCCATCGTGAAATCAGCTCCCGTGATGCCATCATCCACACCGTCAACGGACAAAATATCCAGACTGGTCTCCAGTCCCTTCCCTACTACTCTCTTCTCAAGAAGGAGATCGACGACCAACTCGCTCGCGTCCCGCTGGCCCAACGTACCATGGCCATGGCTACTGTCATCCACAACCAGATAGAGAGCCAGAATCGTACTCGTGTCATCGACTATGAGATTGCTCGTCGGCAGCAGGCGCAGGAGGACCAGCAGCGCACCATCACTGATATCCCAGGGAGAAGAGGCGCCCCTGGCTCTAAACCTGACGCCATCACCTTTGAGTCCTACTTCGGTACTGAGGTCTCCGCCCCAGATGCCACTGCCCGTGGCATTCCCCTCTGGGATGCTCGCTCCCGCACCCGCAGAGACGCCAATGACTTCGCTCAGTCTCGTGGCTTTGAGAATGCTAACGACTATGCTGCCTTCTCCCAGGCCATGATGCAGATCACTCGTTGCCCTAACTGCTTCATGGAAGCCTACAACGGCAAACCCTGTATGTGTGGGAGTGCCCACCCGGCCAGCGAGCGCGTCACACTGCCACTCAAATAATCCACTCACTCATCACCCTTATACAAGAAGCGAGCCCACATGTCCTCCCCAGAAGAAATCCTCAAAGCCTCCAAGCTCAAAGGGACCGAAACTCTCCCTCCTGCGGGTCACGGACGGCGAGAAGCACTCGTTCGTCGTCAGGTCGCACTGGAGCAAGAAATAGAAGAGCGCGCCAGTATCTCTTTCCTTCATGCTATCGACCCGGCCAAATTCGGCCACATAGATAACGAAATTGCCCAACTGGCCCTTGACGGCAGTGACGTTCCCAACGCCCGCGACGACTACTGCTACTCCTGGATTGAATGGAACGAACGTTCCCCGAGCGACCACGGCCAGCATCTCATGCGCGCTCAGGGAGTAGGCTATGAGTTCGTCCACGCTGCCGACCCCGACGCCAAAGGCATGGACAAATCTCGCACTACCCCAGACGAGCGCGTCCGGTGGGGCACTGCCGTCCTTATGAGAATCCCACGCACCCGTTATATCCATCTCAAAGTCGCAGCGCTCACGCGCCAGAAAATCATCGAAGGCCAACACATGAATGCCAAAACCCTGGTCGAGATGGGAGAAAGGTACAATGTTAATGTCCTGACTCACCTCCCTGCAGAAACGATGTCCCGTGCTCGTATGCTCTATGACATACAAAAGCGCCAGAGTGCCATGGGGCGCATTGATAAACAACTTCGTACTGGACTCCCAGGGCACTTTTCATCATAGATAAGAGGTGATATACTCTAGGTATTTCCTATACCACACATGGGAGACTCCAATGGCAATCGGAAATGTTGCTTTCCATCCAGCCTTCGGAACCACCTACGAGCCAGTTCTCACTGGCCCAAAGGGAGCGAGCGAAGCATGGGCTACCGGTGCACAGCTCATTGTCACTGCTAACCTCCTTCTGGAAGCAGGTTCTGACCCTGCTGCCCTCACTATTGCAGGTATTGCCGCACAAGCTACCACCACTGCAGCAGCCTCTGGAACGATGATTCAATACTATCCGAACTTTGAGGGTGCCCTATTTGTTGGCACAATGAATGTCGCGGCAGGCGGCTTCGTCCTCCTTCTTGATGACTTCCTGAAGGACTTTGGTACCCTCGTTGATGCAGACGGCATCCACTACATCAACCATGCAGACACCACAGCGCCCTCTGTCCGTATCATGGGCTTCGTTGATCCTGTGGGAACCGCCAATGCTAAAGTGATCTTCACATACTTGACTGGCCCACATAAGATATAATATCTCTGGCAACCAACACTCCACCCTGATGCTACTCACGCAGTAGTCTTAGGATGAAAGGACTCACATGCCTCCCATTCGTACCGGACAATTCGCGGCTCTCCTGGCCCCAGACCGCTACAAAGTCTACGTCGAGACTGGTACCAAGCGCCCAATGGAGTTCCCCTTCGTGGTGAACGTCCAAGACCTCCCCTACCAGGGATTCATCAACCAGAACATCTCTGGCCTAGGAACTGTCCCACTGAAGCCAGAAGGGACTCCCTTCTCCTATGATGCCCCCATCCTCGGCAACACTAAGACCCACAATGCTGTCGAATACGGCCTCGGCTTCGAGATCACCTACGAAATGTGGGGCCGTGAACTCTATGGCATCATGGATATGATGACGAAAGAACTCCGTCGCTCCGTAGACTTCCGTCTTGAGGTGGGTGCCCACAACTGGCTCAATAATGGCTTCGTTACCACCAACTACACCACCTTCGACGCTGCCGCTCTCTTCTCTACTGCTCACGTCACCCAGGATTGCCGCACTGTCTCCAAC